>JGI11944J13513_1001185_pt1 | contig 21772 bp, 21 predicted proteins | sample TerdegcoTASludge_FD_13513 | JGI IMG/M metagenome (IMG submission 13513) | reverse complement strand
GGAGGTCCTCAGGCATCCACGCCTCCAGGAAGATTACCTTCTCCGGCTCCTCGCCCAGGCCGGCATGGCCCAGGTGGAGCAAGAGGTCCACCTCCTGGCAGAGACTCTGGTCCACATCGCAGGCTCCAAAGCAGGGGTCTCCGGAGATGATCACCTCTGCTCCCGTCTCCTCTGCGATCCGGGCGGCGACCTCTGCCAGGGCCCTCTTCAGCCCCTCAGGAGCCTGCAGGCCCACTCTCTTCGCCTGGCTTTGCTTGATCAGCCTCACTGCTCGTTCCAGGTCCAGCTCGTAGCCTGCAATGTGATATCCGGGATCGGTGCTGCTAGAACCAGCGGTCAAGAGTGCTCTGTCCACTCCGGTAGACCTCCTCTAACCTTTTGGCGGTCTTCTCCACTCTCTCCGGATCGAAGTCTCTCTCCTCCACCAGAAATGAGATGATCTCTTCTATCCTCGGCTTTTTCAGGGTGATCTTGTAGTCATCGGTAACAGGGGGATGGAGGAAGAAATCCCTGATCCTCTCCAGATCCCTTATCTCCTCCTCCCTTTCCGAGAGGATGGTCTCTAAATCTCCCTTCTCTCGAATGAGCTTCAGAGCGGTCTTGGGCCCCACTCTCTCCAAGCCAGGATTGTAGTCGGTCCCGCACATGATGCCGATCTCCACCAGCTGCTTATGAGTGATTCCCAGGTTCTCCAACCCCTCTTTCAGGTTGATCACCTCCGGCTCAACATCCACGTAAATGTTCTTTTTGGGCAGCTTTCTCTTGCCGGTGATGGCCAGGTTACGGACCACCAGGGGAGCGCCGAATAGAAGGGAGTCGTAGTCCTGGCTGCCCGCATAGTCCACATCGCCCCTTGCGGCCATATGAGCGGCCTGGGCCTCGCCCTCAGACGGCGCCTGGATCGCCGGCAGACCCATAGCCAGGATGAGCCTTCTGCCGTCCTCGATTATCTCGGAGTTGATCCGTGAGGCGGCCTGGGCGTATTTGAATCCATCTTCCCCTGCTGCGCGAGCCTCTTCCCAGGCTGATGCCGCTCTATCCCTGCTCTCTGACCTCTCGGCCAGCGTATTCGCTTTGAAGGTTGGGGCCTCGCCATCGAAGACAAATGCCACCTTCACCCCGGCCTCAATCAGATTGGTGGTGCGGTACAGTAGACCCGAGAGGTGAGAGGTGACCCTTCCCTGGCGGTCCATGAGAGGGGTGCCATCCCTCTGCCTGATAATGGATAAAAACTGATAGAGAGTGTTGAAGGCATCTATCGCTACCCACCTGCCGGATAGGTCCTGGATTTCTATCTTCTTTCTCTGCAGCAGCTCCCCTAGATCAACGCCCATGATACTTACATGCCACTGCTCTATAATAAATCCTCTATCATGCTATCGTAAACCATCGATCATGCTATCTTTAAATATCAGTTTTTAGGAGATATGCCTTGGAGTGCTATTCATGATAGAGATTACAAAAGAAGCGGCGGATATGCTAAAAAGCAAAATGGTGGAGGGCAAAGTCATAAGGATGTTTCTGGCGGCAGTAGACTTATCCGGCGCGAACTACGGCATGACTCTGGGCGACCCGAAGGAGGATGATGTCATTTTCGAGAGCCGGGGCATTGAGATACATATGGAGCCCAAGGATGCAGAGCTGGTGGCTGAGACTATCATCGATTATGTGGATGATGACCGAGGAACCGGATTTATAATTCGCGGCCCAGAGGATACTGCAGACAGCTGCGCCTCTTGCGCCAATGCTGCGACATGCGATCACGATCATGACAGCTGCGATCATGATCATGGTGGTTGCGACCACGGCCACGGCGGAGGCTGCGGCTGCCACTAACTTTTTTTTTGCCGCTGGTTTGTCCCTCTTGATCTCGGAGCAGAGAGCATAACCAATAAAGCAAAAAATCATTGTAAAAAAAAAGAGGTTCTTCGCTGTTTTCTGTGGGTAAACTTGGAGATACTATTTCTTCCTCGTCTTTATGCCTTTGTGCCTCCGTGGTGAAATCGGTATGCATGGGCCTCACCACCAAGACACCAAGGCACAAAGAAAATTTCTCGGGAGGACAATACCTACACAATTTAGCGAAGAGCCAAAAAAAAGAAATTACTGAGGCAGCAGTACTGTTGCTGCCTGCAGTGCCCAATTGATGAACTGATCCGGGAATACACCGATATAGAAGACTGCGAGCATGGTCAAGACCAGTGCTGCCATATATCCCTTCGACTCGGCGATCTTCGGTCCAGCGGGCTCTTTCAGATACATGTAGCTGATGATCCTCAGGTAGTACACCAGGGACAGAGCGCTGTTCAGGATGGCGAGAACTGCCAGCCAGACCAGGCCGGAGTAGATGGCTGAGCTGAAGAGCACGAACTTGCCGATGTATCCTGCCGTGGGCGGAATTCCAGCCAGGGCGAACATAAAGACCAGCATGCAAAACGCTGTTACCGGCGCCCTGCGTCCCAGACCGGCGTAGTTGGATATGTCGTCTGGATCCTCAGCATCGCTTTTAGAGACCAGTGAGGCCACTTGAGCTGAGCCGATGAAGGCTCCGGTCTTCATCAGGGCATGACCGAGGATCAGGAGCAAGGCTCCAGCAATGCCCAGCTGATCTGCGGGGAACATTCCCAGGTTCAGAACGTTAACCGGTGCATCACCATAGGCTGCACCAACCACCACAAATGCGATGGCGATGTATCCCGCCTGAGCGATTGAGGAGTATGCCAGTATACGCCTGACATTATCCTGCCAGCAAGCGGCCAGGTTTCCAAGGGTCATGGTTACGGCTGCCAGTATGGCAAAGGCCAGATACCACTCCATCCTCATTGCTACCATGGCGATCAGGAGAACCCTGAAGGCGGCGGCAAATCCCATTTTCTTCGAGCCTGCCGCGAGCAAGGCTGACACCAGGGCCGGTGATCCCTCATAGGTATCGGGAGCCCACATATGGAATGGCACCAGTGCCATCTTGAAAGCAAAACCGGCTATGACGAAGAGCAATGCAACCAGGGTTGCCGGCCCGAAATCCGCCAGAGCAATAGCAGCCACATCGGCAAGCTTAGTCGATCCGGTCATGCCATAGAGCAATGAGAAGCCGAAGAGCATGAACGCCGAGGAGACAGAGCCATAGATGAAGTACTTCATGGCCGCCTCCAGGTTCTTCTTCGACTTATCAAATGCCGCCATAGCGTAAGTGGACAGGCTTGCCAGCTCGAAGCCAACGAACAGGGTAACCAGATCGATGGAGCTGGAGACTATCATCATGCCCACAGTGGCTAAGAGGAGCAGAGCGAAGTACTCATCTGCTCCTTTTCCCGTGTACCTGGATAGCGATGCTATCACTACCAGCAAAGATACAATCAGGAAGACCGCTTTGAAGAACTGGGACAGGGCGTCTACCGATATGGTATCAAAGAAGAACAGGGTCGCGGGCCTGGAAATCATGAGGTTGCTTGAGACCAGCCCCAGGGCTGCAACCAGCCCCACCAGGCTTAGGTAGCCTGGCAGCTTTCCACCATTCTTTGTCATGGCTCCAAGCAGCAAGATGAGCACTGCTAAAGCCGTCAATAACGCCTCTCCCCAGAGGGGTGCGTAGTGATAAAAGTCCACTTCAGATCACCCCCATCTCAGATAAGGTTAAAACAGGCTGCAATAGCTGGTTTGCTGCTGTGCCCATTATGTCTGTCATAAGACCGGGCTGCAGGCCGAAGAGCAGAGTGAGCAGAATGATCATGCTCATACTGAACAGCTCATATGCATGCGGATCATGTACATCCATATACTTCCTCAGAATCGGTCCGAACATGGCCTTCTGAATGGCCCAAAGATGATAGCCCGCAGTGATCACTATGCTCAGGAAGACCACTATCATGACGTAAGTGGGAAGGGTGGCATAAGCACCGGTCAGAGTCATGAACTCGGCCACAAATCCGCTCATGCCCGGCAGACCTAAAGAGGCCATAAAGCCGGCCATCATGATGACTGCGAACTTGGGCATCCGATCAGCCAGTCCTCCGAGATCTGCTATGATCCTGGTGCCGACAACGTGCTGAATAGTGCCGGCGGACATGAAGAGAACGCATGTGATTATGCCGTGGGAGAACTGCTGGAACATTGCTCCCTGGATGGACAATGGCACCAGTGCAACGGCTCCAAGCGTCACGAATCCCATGTGGCTGACTGATGAGTAGGCCACCAGCTTCTTGATGTCCTTTTGCGCCAGAGCCAGGAATGCTCCATAGACGATGGAGAGCACAGCAATGACGGCGATTATGGTGATAAAGGCCTTGTCTACATAATCCAGCATAGGAACTATGATCCTGAACAGACCATACCCGCCCATCTTCAGCAGCAGTGCAGCAAGCACTACTGAGCCTGCAGTCGGAGCCTCGACGTGAGCATCCGGCAGCCAGGTATGGAAGGGGAAAGCGGGCATCTTAACCAGGAATCCGAGCAGCAGTCCTGCGAAGATTATGTTCAGCAGGGCTGGCGGGAATATCTCCGGGTTCTGGGTGGCCTTCAGCAGAGTCAGCATATCGAAGGTCCTCGATCCATCCGGCAGCTGGTAGGTGAAGTACAGGGCGAATATCGCCAGGAGCATCACCAGGCTGGCCACGTGAGTGTAGATGAAGAACTTGATTGCTGCATAGTCCTTTCTTGGTCCGCCCCATGATCCGATCAGGAAGAACATGGGTATGAGCACTATCTCCCAGAAGATGTAGAACAGGAAGAAGTCCAGTGCGGTGAACACTCCGAGCACTCCCACTTCATTCAAGAGAAGCAGGGCGAAATACTGATTGGGCTTCTTTGTCTCTCCCCAGGAGTATATTATCACCAGTACGCTGACGATGGTGGAGAGAAGAACCAGCGGGAATCCTATTCCATCGACGCCCAGAGTATATTTGACTCCGATGGATGGGACCCAGTCGTAGCTCTCCACGAACTGCATCATAGTTGAGCTCTTATCGAACTCCATGTACATCTGCAGGGATAACACCAGAGGTGCAAGCGAAGCGATCAGAGCCACGAATTTGGCACGTGTGCCCGCAAAGAAGGATACTATTGCACCCAGCAGGGGAATGAGTATCATCAACGAGAGAGCATTTGAGATCATATCAGGCCCACCTCCATTGCCAGCCTGATAGCAGCAATTGCAATCACCAGCACCACTATCCCTAGCATTAAAGCTGTAACATAGTTTTGCACCACGCCCGTCTGAACCTTTCTCACATGGCCTGCAAAGCCCATAACCCAGGCGCTCAGCCAGTTGAGCCAGCCATCTACGATCTTGATGTCGATCATATTGCAGATCAGAGCCGTGCCATAGACTATGCCCTCGCATATCCAGCCGGTCATGATCTCATGCTGGTAGTAGCCCTTCAGCAGCATCTTTCTGATTGGGTCCTTGTCCCCGGTCACCTGGCTGGGGTCAAACTTCTTAACCCGATCCCAATAGAACAGGGCTGCGATGAGAATGCCGCCTAAAGCCACGATATATGGCAGTAGCTGAATATGCAAGGGCAGCGCATGACCCTCCTCTCCTTCGGCTGCGGCAGCATGGCCATCCTCAGCAGAGGCGTGTTCGCCCTCTTCGGCAGCAGCACCGTGCTCTTCAACAAGTGCATGGCCACCGATTATACCCAGCTCAGCGAAATCAACCTCGTAATGCTCGAAGTTGGAGTCCAGATAATTATAGAAGTCATGCTGAGAGGCCATGCCGAATCCAAATGCGAATATGGCCAGAATCACCAGCGGACCGAGCATTACCCAGGGAGACTCGTGCTTTCCATAATTGGATCTCTCCTTGCCCGTGAAGACTGAGAACCACATTCTGAAGGTATAGATAGCCGTCAGAACTGCGGCCAATATCAGGAAGATATAGGGCAGGAAGTTGATCGCCACACCATACTCATAAGCGATCATGATGATCTCATCCTTGGAGAAGAATCCCGTGAATAGGGGGAAACCGGCCAGGGATAGTGAGCCTATGAGCATGGTGTACATGGTCCACTTCATGTACTTCCCAACCCCGCCCATCTCACGCAAGTCATTGGTATTGACGGCGTGGATGACTGAGCCGGCACAGAGGAAGAGCAGGGCTTTGAAGAATGAATGGCCTATGAGGTGGAACATGGAAACGCCCACCGCAAATGCTCCCACTGCTGCACCCACACCCAGGCCCGCCATCATGAAACCGAGCTGAGAGACGGTCGAGAACGCCAGCACTCTCTTGATATCAAATGCCGTCAGACCCATGGTGGCAGCGAATAAGGCGGTGAACGCTCCCACTGCCGCTACAGCGGTCAGGCCGTGAGGTGCAGCATAGAATAACGGGAACATCCTGGCCACCAGGAAGACACCAGCGGTAACCATCGTTGCCGCATGGATCATAGCAGAGACGGTTGTTGGACCCTCCATAGCATCGGGAAGCCAGACATGCAAGGGGAACTGACCGGACTTGCCCACTGCGCCGCCCAAAAGGCCCAGAGCGATAAGCGTCAGCTGATCTGGCGGTATCTCGGCGATATGAGCATAGATAACCGGAAACTGCAACAGATATTCTCCCGGATTGAGGGTGATGTTCAGGTTGACCAGGTTATTGTAAAGCACAATTATTGCCGCCAGGAACATTACGTCGCCCACCCTGGTGGTGAGGAATGCTTTCTTGGCAGCGGCTGCGGCAGATGGCTTCCGGTACCAGAATCCGATCAGGAGATAGGAGCACAGTCCCACCAGCTCCCAGAATATGAAGAGCTGAAGCAGGTTATCGGCATAGACCAGACCCAGCATGGCAGCAGAGAACAATGCTGCCTCGGCGAAGTACCTCGCTGCTCCTGGGTCTCCATTCATGTATCCATTGCCGTAGATGTGGATCAAAGTGACCACGAAGGACACCATGAGCAGCATAACTAGCGACAGTGGATCTATCAATATTCCCACATTGAAATTGCCAAACCAGTGCATCGACTGATGGACGATATCACCGGGATAGATCTCCTGGAATATTCCAAAGGATATAATGAAGGCGCCTAACGTCGCCAGAACGGTGATGAACCCACCGCCTCTTGGCAGGTGCCAGCCAAAGAATAGGCATAGCACAAATGCCAGTACAGGCAGCCCTACAATCAGATAAGCTAATTCGGAATACAAAGACTACCACCTCATGGTGTTGATGTTATCCAGGTCAATGGTTCCGTATAGCCTGTATAGTGCGATCAATATTGCGAATCCAACGCCTGCTTCAGCTGCTGCCAGCGCTATAGAGAACAGAGCAAATACCTGCCCATTCATATTAGGCTGGTAGGCTGAGAAGGCAACAAGATTGATGTTGGCGCTATTGAGAAGCAGCTCGATGCACACCATCAGCTTGACTCCATTCTTTTGTGTGACGAGGCCGTACAAGCCGATGGTGAACATGATGGATGCCAGCAATATGTAAAGCTCCAACGGTATCATCGGTAATTTTCCCTCCTTTTCATTCTTTGTCGCCCTCCCTAGGCGCTCTCCTTTCTTGCCACCCAGATCGCACCGACTAAAGCTGCGGTCAGGACCAGGGCCAGAATCTCAAAGGAGAAGACATAGATGGTGAAGATCTCAAACCCTATGTCTCCAATGCCACTCTCAGGAAACCTATTTCCTTCTGTCGGAACATAGCTGAGGGGGTGATCTTTGACTCCTCCCCAATCAGTGACGGAAAGGGAGGTAATCAGAGCGGCAAGGAAGGCCAGGGTCAGGATAATAAGCTTAAATTTCGCCATGGGACTCCTCCATAATCGTCTTCCTGGTGAGCATCACAGCAAAGAGGAGCAGAACTCCAACTGCGCCAATGTAAACCAGGATCTGAGCCACACCCACGAAGGGAGCATTCATGAATATGTAAAGCGCTGCCACGCCGGCAAAGGTTCCCAGCAGGTAAAGAGCGCTATGCACGATATTCCTGGCTATGACGGTCAGGGCCGACAGGAGAACTATGATTGCCGCTATGGCTAAGAATGCCAAAAGCTCTATGGCAAACCGGATATCATAAGCCAGGAGCCTGTCCAGTATCGCTTTGGACCAGGGGGACAGGAATACGATCACTGCCAGTCCGCCGAAGATGACTCCGAGGCCGAGCAAAAGAACCAGCAGCTCGAATATGCTTCTAATTACATTCTTCACAGGTTCCTTTTCCGCCATCAGGAAGCACCTCCTTCTTCAGGATTTGCCTCAGCCTTCTTCTTCTTCTTTTCAGCCGCTCCCTCTTTGGCCGGTTTCTTCTCTCCTGCGGCTGCTCCCTCTTTTGCTGCTGCTTTCTTGGCAGCGGCCTTCTCTGCAGCGATCCTCTTAGCTTCGGCCTCCAGGTCTGCTACCTCTTTAGCCGTGAGCCTCTTGGTCGCCAGGAAGTCAGGACCCTTTATGATGTCCTTTCTATCCCAGCCAGCCATGATGACCTTCTTTCCCATCTTGAGACATTCAACCGGGCACTCATCCACACAAAGTCCGCAAAACATGCATCTCCCATAATCTATTTGTGGAAACTGCATCTTCTTGTTCTTGAGGGGATTTCCGAACTCGAAGTGCACCATTTCAATGCAGCTGTTAGGACAGATTCTGGCGCAGGTGCCACAGCCAATACAAGTCGTGGCATCCAGCTCATGAATCCCTCTCTCAGCATCAGGCAGCTCCATCATGAACTCGGGATAGAGCCTGGTGACTTCTATCTCCCGCGAGGCGGTCTTCAAAGGCCAGGTGAAGTTCTTTATCAACTTTCTCTTCAACATCTTACAGCCACCTCATGCAAAGTATGAGCCAATTATTACCGCCCATGCCAGATTCACTATGGATAAAGGCAGCATCCACTTCCATCCCAGGTCTGTCACCTGATCTATTCTCAGACGGAAGAGAGCAGCCCGGATCAATATTATGAACCAGATAACGATTATGACCTTCATGAGCAGCCAGATCAGAGGCGATACCATGTCCAGAAGAGGTATGGGTATGATCGGTCCGTGCCACCCGCCCAGGAACAGGAGCGAGACCAGAACGGATCCCAAGAGGAAGTTGTTGTACTCCTGGAAATATAAGAGGCCCCATCTGATACCGCTGTATTCAGTGCTGTAACCGCAGATGATCTCCTCTTCTGCCTCGCTCTGATCGAAGGGAACTCTTCCCAGGTCTGTCACCAGGGCGATCATGAAGATGACAAATCCCAGCGGCTGGGCAAATGCATACCATACGGTCTGGCTCTCCACAATCTCCACCAAGTTGAGGCTATGGGCCATGACCGCCACGGATATTACACAAACACCCATGGGAACCTCATAAGCGATCATCCTGGCAATGCCTCGGAAGGCTCCGAGGATGGAATACTTATTATTCGAGCTGTAGCCGGCCATGAAGACGGCGATGGACATGATGCTCAAGGCAGCCTCAACGTAAAAAGCGCTAATATCCATATTGGCAACTACCAGGGGGTAATTCTTGCCACCGATATGAAGCGCTCCAAATGGTATGGCTGCTGCAACCAGCATGGTGCCGGCAGAGGCGATGATAGGGGCCCAGACATATACCCCTTTATCGACTCCTGCAGGTATGACATCCTCTTTGGTGAATAGCTTGATAGCATCGGCACCTAACTGAAGTATGCCCCATCTGCCACCCACCCGGTTGGGGCCGAACCGGTTGCAGAAATCGCTCATTACCTTTCTGTCTGCCCAGATCACCAGCATGGCGCCTACGTTGACCACAGCAGAAAGCACCGCTGCGCCGATTATGCCTATGATCAGGGCGAATATCGCCGGCTCCTGGGCGGCAAATTGAGTGATTGTATCTATTATTCCGTCCAAATCCTCTCCCTCCTACCTGTCAGATTCAGATGGGCAGCCGTCCATGCTTCCGGCGATTGCCACCGCATCCGCAATGTACACTCCCTCCAGAAGGGGAGTCAAAGTCTGGAATGTAGCATAGAATGGCCCTCTTACCTTCACCCGGTATGGCTTGTCGCCTCCGTCGCTGATGACATACATTCCCATCTCGCCGCGCGGGTCCTCCACCCGATAGTAGGCCTCGCCAGCAGGCACTTTCTTGGGAATCTTGGTCTCGCTCTTTATCGGTCCGGCGGGTATTCTGTCCAGACATTGCTCTATGATGTGAATGCTCTCCAGGATCTCTCTCAGGGTGCAATCGATTCTGTCAGCCGAGTCTCCCCGGGTTCCAGTGATGACCTTGAAGTCAAGTTCCGGATAGACCAGGATAGGATCTTCAATTCTCATGTCATAGGGAACACCAGCCGCTCTAAGCACCCTCCCTGCGCATCCCATCTTCTTGGCAGTCTCAGGAGATATGGAGCCTATATTCTCCATCCTGGCATGATAGATGGGATCTTGAGCGAAGAACTCTATGAACTCCTCAATCCTGGACTTCATGTAGGGCAGGACCTTTCGGCAGTGGTCGGCGAAGCCCTCAGGAAGGTCGTTTCTAACCCCACCAAAGCGGACAAATGAGTGAGTCAACCTGGCTCCGGTGACGCTCTCGATCAGAGAGATGATTTTCTCCCTGTCTATGATCATGTATTGCCAGGGGGCAAAGCCCACGCCAGCGATCAGGGTCAAAAACTCGCCTGTCCCTATCAGATGGCTCTGGATTCTGGAGAGCTCTTCTAAGATGACCCGAATGTATTGAGCCCGCAGTGGAACCTCCAGGCCTAATAGCCTCTCCACTGCTCCGCAGTAGCACTCGTTGTTGGTCAAGGAAGCGACGTAGCACATCCTGTCGGTATAGGTTATGCCCTGAAGCCAGGTCCTGTTTTCCATGATCTTCTCGATGCCCTTGTGGATGTAGCCGATGTCCAGGAAGGCCTTCTTGACCCGTTCACCTTCCACTAAGACATCCAAGAGAAATGGCCCGGGAACCATGGCATGCTGCGGACCCAGATGCATGATCATCTCTGAGTCGGACTTGATCCAAGCCTCCTCTCTCTCCCGGAATGTGGGATATTTGGGCCTCTCCGTGACCACTGTTCCTGCCTCGACCTCTGCTGGTGTTGGAGGGAAGCGGTATTCGGTATAGCCCTCGGGGGTGGTGATCTGCACTGCTCTTTCCCCAGTGGTCAGATCCGGATATCCCTTGAAATCCTTTCTCCAGGGCCAAACCCCCACCAATGGATCGGATAGCAGCAAAGGATAAAGCTCAGGGTGTCCCTCGAAATTGATGCCGAACATCTCCCAGGTCTCTCTCTCATACCAGTTGGCATTCCAGTACATATCGACCAGGGAAGGAACGGATGGATTGTCGCGTGGCGTTTTGACCTTCAGCATGGCCACCACATTATGGGCTCCATAGCTGGTCATGATCTCAACGACCTCCATCTCGTTTCTGGCGATCCAGTCGACGCCAGCTGAACCAGCGTAGTGGTCGAATCCGAGCTTATCGGTCATGTATTTGCATACATCTCTGATCTTCTTGGAATCGACAGTAACCCAAAGCCTGGTGTCTGACTCCACTCTGGGGTCAGATAATGCTCCAGGAAAAGCGGACTGGAGAGAGCTTAATACCTCATTTGCATTTGTCAAGAAAAGATCCCTCCTCAATAGCCTCGCTTATCCTTGCGCTGCTTGATCTTTTCCTGGAGATTGATGAGGCCCTCAATGAACTGCTCCGGGCGCGGTGGACAACCTGGGATGTAGACATCAATGGGGAAGTAGTCGCCTGTGTTCTGGATGATGTTGTAGGAATCATAGAACGGCCCACCGGATATAGCGCATTCACCTATGGCTATGCACCATTTAGGCTCAGGCATGTTCTCCCAGAGGTTCTTAAATACCGGCAAGTACTTTCGGGTCAAGTAACCGGAGATGATCATCACATCAGTCTGGCGGGGTGTATTTCTGGGGATGCATCCAAACCGGTCGCTGTCATAGGGTGCTGCTCCGAAGACGAACATCTCCACCCCACAGCAACCCATAGGCTGCATCAAAAAATATACCGAATTCTTTCTGCCCCAGTTGAAGATATTCTTAATGGGCCCCATCTGGATGATCTCATGGATCTTCTCAGTGGTGGTAAACCAGACCTCAGTAACAGGCTGGCCGAATATGGTCCACTTCTCAATCTCCTCATCGATACATACAGGCACGGGTATTACATCACTTATACCCAACGCAAAGCCTCCTTCTTGATTGCATAAATCAGTCCAACCAGCAATACAATGATGAATAGGAGCATCTCGAAGACGGCAATATTCATAGATCCGAAGACCATGAACCTTTGCATGGCTTCGTTCGCGTAGACGTAGATCCAGGGGTATAAGAATAAAACCTCAACATCGAATATCACAAAAACGATTGCGAAAAGGTAATATTGAACGCTATACTGGATCTTTGCGTCACGGATTGGTCTCAGCCCTCCTTCGTATATCGATAGCTTTTGACGGCTAGGTCTATTCGGCGCTATGATTTTTATAGCTGCCAGAGCCGCAATGGGCACTATAGCTCCCATTATCAAAAATATAATAAGTGGTATATAATAAACCACTGCCATCGGTTCGCCGGCCATTGTTTATCCTCCGTAAAAGCTAAACATAAGGCCTGGTATAAAAGGTTTATGAGAAAAAATTTCGCGTTGCATAAGTTCAATCACAATTTTCCTGGACTATTTGGCATATATTATCATTATTAAGGTGAATAAAATGGACATAGTACATCAGCTGGAGATTCAGCCGGGGATGAGCATAGATCTCCTGGTCAGGAGATGGAGCCAGTGCGGATTTGGGGCGAGAAGGCTGGCCCAGGCAGCGGACATATACGAAAGAATGCTCTCAGGGGATTTTACAAAATTTCTCACCCTTTCCGGGGCGATGGTCCCGGCGGGGATGAGGCATGTGGTCTCAGATCTGATTCGAGGAGGACATGTGGATGTGCTGGTGAGCACAGGAGCGAACCTGGTGCACGATATCATAGAGTCATTCGGCTGCCATTCACTGGGATGTGCCGAATCTGATGACTCCTCCCTCCGGGCTCAGGGGGTGAGCCGGATATATGATGTATTCATCCGGGATCAGGACTTCGAGGCCTTTGAGGAGTTGATGCAGAGAATTCTGCCGGAAAGCCCAGAGTTTATATCCGGCAGGCAGTTATTGAAGACCTTAGGCAGCCGAATAAATGACGAGCGATCGATACTGCGCTCCGCATATGACATGGAAGTACCCGTCTTCTGTCCTGCTCTACCCGACTCCATGATCGGCCTGCAGGCCTGGATGTTCAGCCAGACGAAAAAGCTCTCTGTGGACGCCTTCGCCGATATCAGGGAGATCGTTGATATCTGCTACAACTGCAAGAGGTCGGGAGTGGTGATCGTGGGCGGGGGGGTTCCCAAGAACTTCACCCTGCAGTCCATGCTCGTCACTCCCAATAGCTTCGACCTGGCCATTCAGCTGACCACCGATACCCCGGAGAACGGAGGCCTATCCGGGGCGACGCTGTCCGAGGCCATCTCCTGGGGTAAGATAGCGGAGAGTGCGAGCTATGTCACAGTCTACGGAGACGCGACCATTACCCTGCCCCTGATGGTGGGGGCAGCGCTGGAGCGGCTAAAAAATAAGAGCAGCAAAAAATGAGGGGCTGTTCGCTAAATTGTTGGTAATGTACTGCAGAAAATATTCCTTTGTGCCTTAGTGTCTTTGTGGTGAGGCCCAAGCATCTCGATTTCACCACAAAGGAACAAAGGCACGAAGACGAGAGAGAGATTGTGGCCACAGGTTTGCCCATAAAAAACAGCGAAGAACCAATAAGGAGATTGAGAGAGGAGAACGCAAGAATGAACAATGAGCTTATCGATACGAGCAATCTGCTCTTGCCGGAGCTGGAGACCCTGAAGCTCGGTGCCCTGAAGGAGACGCAAAGCAGGGGGATGAAGATCCTGTACATCAGCTGCGTCGGTTCTCATATGTGGGGCATGAACAACCGGGAGAGCGATATCGACCTGGTGATGATCTATATTGCCCCCACCAGGAAGATTCTGCGGGGGGAGAGGGTCCCGGCTACCACCCGCCAGGAGATGGCGGCCAGAGGTGGTGGGATCTACGATACCCTGGGCTGGGAGATCGGCCACCTCATTGATCTGCTCATCAAAGGAAACGTAAATGCCATCTGGCATGCCACCAGCCCCCTGGTCATTATGCCCTCTCCCGTCCAGGAGGAGCTATCAGCTCTCGTGCGGGCCAACCTCTGTCGGGAGAGCTATCACTCCATAAAGGGGATGGCTGAAAGCCAGATCAGGTCCGAGACAGGGCAGCTCAGGATTTCCGAGGCTGGATTGGTCAAGAGGCCGGGCAAAGGATACCGCACCGCTCTGAGGACCATCAACTTCGGAATCAGGCTCTTAAGAGAGGCTCGGATCAGTTTTGAGCCGGTAGTGCACGATCCAGCAGAAGAAGAGGTAAAAGAGGGGATGAATCGGCTGGATGAGGCATACCTGAATAGCAGCTTGCCCGATCTGCCCGACGAGAATCGATTCCGTGATTTTCTCCTGAGGCAGCGGTTGGAACAGATGAATGAAGAAATTAAAAATGATTGAGGCACCTATATGGAGATAGTTGTGGGAATCAGCGGGGCATCGGGAGTGGGTTACGGAATCCGCCTCCTGGAAGCCTTAAAGGAGAAAGGTTGCGTCACCCATTTGATAATCACCGATTCGGCCCGAAAGATCATGGGGATCGAGACCAGCAAGACGCCAGGAGAGGTGGAGAGGCTGGCAGACCATATTTATACCCCGAAAGACTTCTCCGCTCCGGTGGCCAGCGGATCTTACCTTTTCGACGCTCTGGTGGTCATACCCTGCAGCATGGGAACCCTGTCTGGGATTGCCTGCGGCTCCTCGGATACTCTGATCACCCGCTGCGCCGACGTATGCCTGAAGGAGAAGCGTAGGCTGATTTTGGTCCCCAGGGAGACCCCCTTGAGCCTGATTCAGCTCCGCAATATGGTTGCAGCCAGCGAGGCGGGAGCGGTGATACTGCCTGCATGCCCTGCCTTCTACTCCCGGCCCCAGAGCCTGGACGAGCTGGTGGATGTGCTGGTGGGAAGGGTGTTGGATCTCCTGGGCCTGGAGAATGATCTTTATGACAGATGGGAAGGGATATGAAGGAAATGCTTATAACCGTGCGAATCAGTGCGAATAAAAGGTGAATTAGATGAAGTGCGCCCTCTGTCTTGTTGACAAGGAGACGGTTCCTGTCAAGCTCAACTTAGCCACCATTCATGGCCCTAAGGATGAACTATTCAATATCTGCAAAGAATGCCTGGACCTGGCCCATCAAGCCTATCTGGATAAGGACTTCCTGATCGTAAAAGGCGGGACAAACGCACCACCCCATGGCGCTCATGGAGATGCGCACGGCGCGCATCACTAGACAATTTTTTCATAAATGGGGTAACTGGCCTGACAAAATGGCCTGGTGAGCTGAACGTTATCCTTTTAAAAATCCTTTCTCTCCTGCTCATCCGACCTTATGTAGCTCATGCTGAGCAAGGCGGCTATTGCTCCCAGGCCCCCCAGGCCCAGGCCGATGGCCATGACCCTCATCTCCAGCTGGGCCAGCATCAGAAAATTGAATAATATTCCCAGGACGGGAAGGACGGCCAGTTTCCCCAAGGATATTGGCACCCGGAAGGGGCGGACGATCTGGGGCTTTTTGTATCGCAGGGAGATCAGCGCGGCATTGATCACAATGAAGGTCACAAAGACGGTGAAGTTGCTGACATTGGCCACCAATGCGATGTCCTCCAGAAATACAAAAGAGATGGCAATGATCATGGAGAGTATTGTGGCTATCCAGGGGGTATGGGTCAGGGGATGGACCGAGGCCAGGATGGCAGGAAGGGATCCAGAACTGGCCATGCCGTAGATGATCCGGGATGAGGCCAGGAGCATGAGCAGAACGGTGTTGGTGGTGGCGAAGAGAGCCATGACCGATATGGCGGCAGAGGCGTTAGGTCCCAGGACATAACGGGCGATGTCCGAGAAGGGGGCAGAAGAGCGGCTCAGCTCCTCCCAGCCCAGAACGCTAACTGCGGAAATGGCCACCAACATATACAGCAATATGGTAGATAAGATCGCTAGCATTAACCCTCGAGGGATATTGATCTCCGGATCATGTGCCTCCTCAGAGAGCTTCACTATCTCCTCAAAGCCGATGAAGGCAAAGAATATCAGGGCTGAGGCCTGCAGTATTCCCGAGCCAGCCAGGGGCGTCATCTCCAGCAGGTTCACCCTGCCCAGGTAGGGAATGCCCATCACTATCACCAATACCAGTCCCAGGGCCTCTACTGCGGTCAGGAGGATGGCCAGCCTGGCGGATTGCTTGATGCCGAAGAATAAGACCGTAGAGAGTGCTGCCAGCAAAGTAACGGCAGAGGGCAGGATAGGCGCGCCGGTTAGTGCCTGGAAGTAACCGGCAAAACCCAGAGATACCGTGGCCGCTCCCACCACCCCGCTGAAGATGATCATCCAGCCCACGAGGAAGGCCAGGAACCGTCCGAAGGCCCGAGAGGTGTATTCGTATTCAGCGGCGGCTTTGGGGAACATGCTGGAAAGTTCGGCATAAGATAAGCCAGTCAATAGAGCGATCATTGCCGATAAGGCAAAGGATATCCAGACCGCATTGCCTGCCAGGCCCGCCGCCTCGCCGATGAGAGCATAAATTCCCGCCCCCAAAATTATGCCCACCCCGGATATGGTGACCTCAAGCAATCCCAGGGTGCGCTTGAGGCCGATCTTTTTTGCCACAGGCCCAGGATGTAAAATAGTCTATTTATGGCTTTTTGGCAACCGCTAAAAGCTATAAGCCTGGAGAGAAGGAATTGAATGGGATTGAGCATAATCGAATGGGATGAGCATGAATAATAGGGCCTCAAACCTGGGAAAGATAATGAAAGAAGATTTATTGAGGCGGTTTGATTATGCCGACCGGCACAGCCGCGGAGCCCTGCGACTCTTAGCCGCCACATTCAGGCGCATGTCTGAGACGGAAAGCTGGGATGCAGCAGCTGCAATTGCCTACTATTCCCTATTCTCCCTCTTTCCCATGCTGATATTGCTGGTGATTTTAGGGACATCGTTTCTGCAGACGGAAGAAAATTACCATCAGCTGATAAATTTCATAGGCGAGATTCTGCCCCCAGCAGAGAGCCTGGCGAGAGAGAACATTCTATTGATCCAGGATCTGGGAGACAGGCTGAATATGCACCTGCCCCTTAGAGAGCTCTTGCAGGAGAACTTCAATCAGATCATCCATCTGAGGCTCCCGGTGGGCATAGCGGCAGCGGCAGGTCTATTGTGGTCTGCGACTGGGGGTTTCGTGATTCTTTCCAAGAACATAGATCGCGCATGGAGCAATTCCAAAGGGCGAAACCCCCTGGAGTGGCGTCTGGTGGGAATTGCCATGGTGGGAAGCCTCCTTGTCGGCCTCATCATTCTATCCATGGTGGTGGTCTCGCTCGTAGGGCTGCTGGAGTACGGCCTGGGGATACTGCTGGGCGCAGGCAATTCATATCACACCCCTCTGGAGTCAAAGCTCCTTTACAGGCTGTTTCCTGATGTTGTGATATTCATCGCTTTTACCATGCTCTACTGGTGGGCCCCTAAGGTGCCCGTCCGATGGGCTGATGCCGCCCTAGGGGCTATTGTGGCCGCTTTATGCTGGGAGCTCTCCAAGATGGGCTTTGCATGGTATCTGGAGAGCGGCCTGTCCAATCATATGCTGGTCTATGGCTCTTTGGGCACCGTGGTAATTCTGATGCTGTGGATCTATCTGAGCGGTTTAATCTGCCTATTTGGGGCGCACCTCATTGCCCAGATGGCGGGACGGAAGCAGATGGCAACTGAAGGCGGCAGACGACTGCAGCGCTGAAAGATAGCTAATTAAGGGTTAGAGACAGCCAGAGCATAAAGATGCCTTGTCAATAAATTATATATTTTAGAAAAACAAAAAGATAGCTTACATGCCGGGGTCAAAGAGATTCAACTTATTGGCATCCGCGGTACTTCTCATAGTCTTTGCAGCCACTGTTTACGTCACGAAAGCATTCATTGCTCCTCTGCTTCTGAGCTTTTTCATCGCTTTTGTCCTGTTTCCAGTCTATTCCCGCATTCACTGCTTCACCGGTAGGAAGAATCTATCGGCATTCCTCTCTTTGCTCCTGGTGGTCCTTTTTTTCATGATCTTTCTTTTAAGTGCCATCAATGCCATCGCCACTGAGGCATCAGGCCTGTTCTCCTCTCAGGAGGATATCGTTCAGTCCCTTGACATCTATATCACCCAGAAGACCGAGGATTCCCTTGATACCCTGCATGTCGTCTTGAATAAATTCGTCTCCGAATCAACAGCAAATGAGACTGTAGGGCGATTGAGGGAGATGGTAAGGCCCTTTATCGAAGCCCCCAGAGACTGGATCGTCTCCAATGTCCTCCCACAGATTGCATCTGCAGCCACCTACATTGCCACCAACTTCTTAAGCGAGCTGCCTGTGCTCATGTCTCAGTTCTTTGTGGCCATAATGATCACTTATTATCTGCTTATCGGCGGCTCCAGTGCGGTAAAGGGATTATTGCTCGTCCTCCCTGAGAGGAATATAATGAATTATTTTGTTGCCGAGCTGAATAAAATTTATAATAATCTTTTCAATGTTTACCTTCTGACCTCCCTGATAACCGGACTGCTCGCTGCAATTGGATTTGCCCTGTTTGGAGTCTCATATCCGTTCCTGTGGGGCCTGACCACGGCCATATTTGCCCTCCTGCCTATGATCGGACCGCCGATCGTCTTTGTTCCCATATGCATCTATTTCCTCCTGATGGGGAATTACCTGGCGGGAATCGGCCTGTTCATCTACAGTCTGATCTTCATCAACACCATCCCGGAGAATGTCATCCGTCCGAAGCTCGCCAGCCAGGGGGCAAAGATCCATCCCTCCATCACCCTCCTTGCTTTCGCTGCGCCGATATTTGTGGTGGGGGTGCTTGGGTTCATAATTGGGCCGCTCCTTTACGGATTTCTTCTGGCGGCATTCAGGACCAGAATCTATATGCTAAAAGAGGAGGGGGCGATAGACGAAAAGGAGCTTGCTGCACTCTCAGAGGGTGCAAATCTGCCCCCTGGCCCCAGATTCTGCGACCTGGGTTCGAAGGCCAGGGCAGTTAGGGAGTGGCTGAAGCACTACCGTCATTGAGCCAACTGGCTGGATTATTTTCAGTTATTCTCCATCGGGAACTGTCAATTGCCACTTCGATTTCAAGGCCTCATCCGGGCCTTGATCTCCGTGACATCGCTCTCGATCCTCTGCAGCCTCTCATCCGTTCGGATCTTCAGGTCTGAGCGCATGCCGGAAACCTCGGAGACGATATCCTCACGAGCGTCGTCTATCTCTTCGATGATTTGATCCTGTTTACCAGAGATCTCTTTTAAAGAGAAGCTTATGCCATCGAGCTTTGAACCATTATCCCTGAATCCTTCTTTCACGGCAGATATCAGCTCTTTGAGATACTCTGCTGCCTGGTCCAGGCGGGCGTCAGTCTCACCCTCTCCTGCAATTTTAAAAAATTCTTCGTAAGATCCATTTGCCTCAGAAAATTCCGCTTTGATCTCTTCCACATCGATCAGAGTGTTTTTGATCCTGGCGGCTTCAAGGAACCTCTCCAAATCAGCTTTATGGCCCTCGGCAACGATCTTCACCCTGCTGTCGGGCAAGTTCATCAAGTTCATCACATATCCCTTGAGGCCAAAGACGCGGGCTATAGTCACTACTTTAGACCTGTAGCCGGCCATCTGGACTTTTCCAGAGACATAAGCGGTGAGCTTGAGCATTCTTTTAACTGTTATCCCTTTTCGTATTTGGACTTTATCGTCACCTATCGAAAAGGCCACTCTCGCATGCGCTTGCCATGTGCGCTCGCTCCTGCGCGTGAAGTGCAGCCCGTTTCGTTCTTCCCCCGATCAGACGCCGGTCATATAGAAGGCCGCCCAGTAGAATGGATGCCTGAACTTCTCAGTCTCCCGCAGCTCCTTTTGCGCCCTGGCCAGGGCCTGCACTGGCGGCTTGCCTTCCGCCCGCCAGAGCTGATAGAAGCGGGTCATGAGCATAGCTGTGCTCTCGTCCGACACCGTCCAGAGGGAGCCAATCGCCCCGGCAAATCCCGCCCGGATGAAGGCGGAGGGCAGCGAAACCACCTCATCCGGAAGCTCCATGCCCGGCACGCCCGTCTCGCAGGCGGAGAGAGTGGACAGGCGGGCCCCGGAAAGGTGCAGCTCAAAGAGATCCTTTATCGTCAGTACCTCATCATTGGCCATCAATAGGCCGCTTTTCTCAGGATCTTGCCAATTTGCTCCACCGTGGCAGGAGAAGTGGGCCACCTGGGCTTTGGGCAGCGCTTTCAGGACTGCGCTGCGGGTTGCGTTTTCGTGCTCAAGTACCTCTGGCTCATGACTCTTGAATTGAGAGCTTATAGCCAGAACCTCGGCATGGGTGTTCTTCAGCTCCGATGCTTTGACCGGTCTGGGCTCGTCTATGGCCAGCAGCAGATCTGCACTTCTGGCATTGCGTCTTGCATGAACGAGGGCGCGTGCCGATGGGACATAGGATACGGGCAGGAGATCCTGCAAGTATTCCTTCTTGCTCCCATCTTCTCGCCAGGCAGCATGCAGGGGCAGGAGTGCAAGAAGTCCGGTTGGAATCAGGAAGACCTGATCTGGCTTGAGTGGCTGCAGAGCGCCATAAACAGGGCCGAAGACCTCCTTCCAGAGGCTGCCGGTTATGCTCTCGATGGTATCAAACCATTTTTCCTCCGCCTTGCCATAGTCAAGACTCACATCATAGAGCGCCTCCTGCCAGCTGCCATAGGCTTCAAACCAGGTCTTGACATGCTCCTGCAGTCGCTCTTCCGAGAAGCCGTCCAGAGGGACCGTCTCCACAGTGGCATCACCGGCCGATCGATGGACGATCAGAGTCATCCCGCCCCCTGAGGCGGCCGCAATATAGACCAGCGGCTGGCCCTCCAGAACAGCAGTCACAATCTCCTCCCAGCCCGGCTCTGCCAGGAAGCTCTTATAACCTGGGATGCGGCGGATTCTATTCACAGCCTCATCCAGCCTGCCTCTGGCCTGCGTCATCAAATCACGCAAGGGAGGCGAGGTCTTGGCTTCAGGCGACTCTCCTTTCCTCTCCTGGGACTCCAGATTCTGCAATTCCTGCACCGCCTGGCTGTAGAGCTTGAAGGCTTCAGGATTCTTCTCTCGAACCCTCCCCAGGTCTGCCCGGTCCCGAGCGAGAGCATCTCCTAGCCCTCGCGCCCGTCCTCGCTCCAGGGCTACTGCTGCTTCCCTCAATTTATTTGATTTAGCCAGGGCATATCCTGCCCGACGGTATAGGTCTCGCGTCTCCGCCAGCTCCGCCTCCCGGCTGGCCTGAAATATGGATGCTCTGTAAAGCTCCTCTGCCGCCTCCATACCTATGGAGTAGGCATCTGCTGCTGGGCTGTAGCGCTGAACTTCCAGGAGGAGATTGCCCAAACGGTAGCTCGTACCGCGGCAGCGGTTCGGAAATCCCTTTGGAGTATAGACTTTCAGGGCCTGTTGATAGTGCTGGATGGCCTGCTCGATGTTCTCCGCCCGGTCGCCCCGGATGCGGCTCCTGTAGGCAGTGGCCAGGTTGTTCTCGGTCATGGCCCAGTCCGCCGGGAAGTCTTTCTCGGTGTAGACTTTCAGGGCCTGTTGATAATGCTGGATCGCCTGCTCGATGTTCTCCGC
>JGI11944J13513_1001184_pt1 | contig 21783 bp, 23 predicted proteins | sample TerdegcoTASludge_FD_13513 | JGI IMG/M metagenome (IMG submission 13513) | reverse complement strand
AACCGGAAGATGGATCGGGCACTTGAAACGGGTATTGTCGAGTTGAAGAGCGACGTGGCAGAGATTAAATCTGCCCTGAGAGCGAAAGGGATAATCTAGGCTCTTGATATGAAAATGATTCCCATCCATCTTAGCCCCATTTTCATGCTCATGGGTGCCCAAACGGGCATGAAAGTTTAGCTGAATTGTGTGGGTGAGATCGGGCATAAATTATCTTCTCTTTGCCTGCAGTATCTTACAGTTCACCCCTGGATGATGAAGAAGGTGCAGGAGCGTGGGCCCGGGGCTGAAGGCGTCCGGGGCACTAGAGCCGCTCGGGTTCCTGGAGTTTTTGCAGCTGGAGGCGAGGCGCCCGGCTGGTGCTGACTGACTGGGGCCGGGAGGAGAGATGCATCACCGGCGCGCCCTGTTGACTTGTGTTTATTGCGACCTCAGAATAGAGGACGGAAAGCTGAGCGATTTGGCATCCCCTGCTCTTACAAAACTCCACGCGCGCTGCCGGTTTTTCGCGCGCGAGGACCGGCGGGGCTGTCCTCAGGCCGGACGGCCCCCCTGACCCCGTGGCCACGGGGAACATGCAGCGAGGTGGGAAGTCACTCTCCAGAAGCTATCTCTGTCCATTGGAACTGAATCATGGTGAATGAATGCATAGCAAAGTCTAAGAATCAAGTACCTATACGATTGACAGAAGAGCGATGGTTACATATCATTACATCCCATACAGAGATGAATGGGAATATCCTGGAACTCATTGAGACAATCGAGGATCCGGATGTCATTACAAAAGGCGTTGGTGATGAGCTGCGATGCATAAGGTTTTTTGCTCGCACCCATCTGGGACCAAAGCATCTCATGGTTGCTTATAAGGAATTGACTACAAACGATGGATTTATTATCACAGCATATAAAACGTCTAGGGTCAGAAGGCTCATGAGCAGAGAGATAATATGGACGAAGCAGAGATAATGAAGATTATTCCTCACGTTGTCAGGTCCACCAAGAAGAAGGTCTGGATTGACTACGATGAAGAGGCTGATGTGCTTTATATTAGCTTCGTCTATCCCCCCAATGCCATAGAGCACGCGGAGGATGAGGCTGGGATCATCAGAAACTACGATGAAGAGGGCGAGCTCACCGGTCTGACCATAGTTGCGGCCAAGAGGTTTGCAGAAAAGACTGCTGCATGCTGATGTTGAACTCAGGTTTGTGCTATTCCAAAACTCCACGCGCGCTGCCGGTTTTTCGCGCGCGAGGACCGGCGGGGCTGTCCTCAGGCCGGACGGCCCCCCTGACCCCGTGGCCACGGGGAACATGAGCTGAGGGATGCCGTGCTTTTCGTGGCTGAAACGTCCAGATTTCGGTTGCACAGTAAAGAACACATTAGCGCGTCCTTTTTGCTTTTTGTGGTTAAATTCGCAAGCTGTATATTATAATCATAATAATCATATTTATCTCAATCGACCAGAGGGTTTAATATGAGTGCAATCACTGCCATCTTGCCAGCATTCAATGAAGAGGTCTCCATCGGGAGTGTGGTCCTTCGCACGAAGCAGTACGTCGATCGCGTCATAGTAGTGGACGACGGCAGCTCGGACCGCACTGCGGATGTGGCGGCCATGGCAGGGGCAGAGGTCATCCGGCACCCGCAGAACAGGGGCAAGGGCGCGGCGCTGAAGACAGGATTCGGGGCATTGAATGGGGCAGACGTGATAGTCACCATCGACACCGACGGGCAGCACGATCCAGCGGACATTCCCAGGCTTGTGGAGCCCATCCTGAAGGGCGAGGCAGATATGGTGAACGGCAGCCGCTACATAAACGGCAACAAGAAGGACACGCCCTTTTACCGTCGAGTGGGGCAGAAGGTGCTGGATACTGCCACCAACCTGGACAGCGGGCTGAATGTGACGGACAGCCAGAGCGGCTTTCGGGCATTTTCATCTGATGTAAAGGACGTATTCGAATTCCGGCAAAATGGCCTTGCCATTGAGAGCGAGATGCTGGCCGATGCTGCGGCTGCAGGCCTGCGCATCAAGGAAGTCGAGATAGGGGTACGCTATGATGTGAAAGGCTCGACGGAGCATCCTGTGGCCCACGGTGTTCGGGTGCTGCTGAAGATACTGCACGACATGGAGCTAAGGCGGCCGCTTTACTACTTCACAGCGCCGGGATTGCTGATGGCTGGGACCGGGATCTTCATGGGACTGGAGTTTCTGCGCATCTTTGCCCATGGAGGGAGCCTGCATTATGGGCCGACTCTGCTGATGGTCCTGCTGACGCTGGTGGGCTCGTTCATGACGCTGACGGGGATAATTCTGCACTCCATTGCCCGGATCATGTACGAGTGCAAGAGCGAACTGTTGTCTCTGGGAAGGGCCAGCCGCGTGCACCGGCAGACTTCAGCCGAAAAGGCGAGAATCGCGCTCTGTAAGGCGATTGGGAAGCCGGCGAGGGATAACTGAGCGAGCTTGTTGGTATTAAGAAGATTCACAGAATAACTTAAGGGTGCAATCCAAGTTCGGCCAATATCGGGAAAGACATAAATCAGTAGAGCTGGCTCGCTCTCTTATTCTTTTTTTTGAGACTCCGCGCGCGTTGCCCGGTTTTTCGCGCGCGAGGACTGGCGGGGCTGTCCTCAGGCCGGACGGCCCCCCTGACCCCGTGGCCACGGGGAACATGCCAATAGCGAGGGGATACCGGTATTGCCTTAGCTGAAACGTCTAGTCATCCATGATAGATCATCGGCGCAATCCAAGAGCGACGGGACGGCACTGCTCCCACACGAGACCGTGGACCTGGAGCTTCGGCCTCAGGAGGGGCATGGATTCGAGAGGGAGCGTCGGCTCACGAGCGCCTGGGCGGCAATCTGGGGCTGGCGGATCGGTGGGCGGCCGTAAGGAGGCGTGTTGAAACTGTGAAAATTTTGCGTGTTGTCTCCGATCTCTACCCGTCGGTCGTCGGAGGGGTTGGCCTTCATGCTCATGAGATGTCCCGCCTCCAGGCACAGGAAGGGCATGATGTCACTGTTCTTACCTACGGCGATGGCTCCGGGCAACCCTCCTATGAGGATAGGGATGGCTACCACATAATCAGATCTAATGCTTCTATCCGCCTCTTCGGGAACACCATCTCATTCTCACAGCTCTCATTTATTCTTAGGCGCTGGGATTCTTACGATATTGTTCACGCCCATTCCCACCTGTTCTTTTCGACAGTTCTCTGCGCGCTTGTCCGGAAGTTCCGGTCCACTCCGTTAATCGTCACAAATCATGGCCTTATATCACAGACTGCACCCCAATGGTTGAATAGACTCTACATTCCGACTGTCGGAAAATGGATCTTTAAAACGGCGGATGCGATCATCAGCTACACCACGACCGAACGGGACCAAATAGTCGATCTTGGTGTGTCTTCTGATAAGATCCATGTGATCCATAATGGCATCGATACCAATGTCTTTGTCCCTTCCAACTCCAACGTTCCCAAAAAACAGATCCTCTGGATCGGACGGTTCACTCCAGGAAAGGGCGTGGAGTATCTCCTGAAGGGATTTGAGACTTTCTCTCAGAAGTTTCCGGACTACACCCTCGTGATGGTCGGCCAGGGACCTCTGAAGGATGAATCTATCGGGATGATTCAGGAGATGGGGCTGGAGGATAAGGTCGTCCTCAGGGACTTCATACCAAATGAGGAACTTCCCAGCCTGTACCAGGAATCATTGCTCTTTCTCCTCCCAAGCCTTGAGGAGGGCGTCCCAAGGACGATCCTTGAGGCAATGGCCTGCGGAAGGCCGGTAGTCTGTACCGCTCTCCCCCAGCTCATAGATATCGTCTCGGGGTGCGGGGTGCTTATCCCCACCAAAGATGCAAGGGCAGTGGCTGGTGCACTGTCAGAACTGGCCTCAGATCCAGCGCTCGCTCATAGCCTTGGGCAGGCGGCGAGAGCAAAGGTCGTCTCCCAGTACTCATGGAGTGACACGGTCGCAAAAACCCTCGATCTTTACGCTTCGCTTATTAATCCTGAAAGGATTGACGGATAGAATGTCTAGCAGTCGCAGGTAAATGGTATGAAGATCTCAATCATCGGTTGCGGATATGTCGGCACAGTTACTGGCGTGTGTTTTGCTGACTTAGGTCACGACATCCTCTTTCACGATATCGATGAGAAGAAACTCGATCTTCTCTCCCAGGGGAAGGCTCCGATCTATGAGCCCTCTCTGGATGATTTGATCCAGAGGAGACGGGAGCGCCTCGCCACGACCTCAGATCTTGCGGCTGCCGTGCGAGGTACTGATATCACGTTCATCTGTGTGGGCACCCCATCCAGAGAGGACGGATCAATCGACCTCGCTTACGTCCTCTCGGCGAGCGCCACGATTGGAAAGGCGTTGCAGGAGACTTCTGATTTTCATCCGGTCATCGTCAAGAGCACTGTCTTTCCAGGGAGCACCGAGGGGCCTGTTCGGTCTGTTCTCGAGGAGGCATCTGGCAAGAAGGCGTTTGTGGACTTCGGCCTTGGCTCAAACCCGGAGTTTCTAAGGGAGGGAAACGCAGTCCAAGATTTCTGCGAGCCCGACAGAATAGTTCTCGGCGCAAAAGATGCAAGGACGATGCAAGCCTTGAGGGACCTCTATGCATCATTCACCTGCCCCAAGATCGAGACCTCAATTCGGACTGCGGAGATGATCAAGTATGCGAGCAATGCCTTCCTTGCGACGAAGATCAGCTTCGCAAACGAGATCGGCAACCTCGCAAAGAGGCTTGGGATCGACTCTGAGGAGGTCTTTGCCGGGGTCGGGCTCGACAGCCGGATAGGCCCTGCATTCTTCCGGACGGGGATTGGATTTGGCGGTTCGTGTTTTCCCAAGGATGTTCGGGCCCTGATTGCCGGTGCGGGAGGCTGTGGCGAGAATCTGCAGATCATCCCGGCTGCATTGCGGGTCAACGAAGACCAGCCACTGAAGCTGGTCAGGCTGCTCCAGGCTCGCATCCCAGACCTTAGGGGCCGGAGGATTGGCGTTTTGGGCCTGGCATTCAAGCCCAACACTGACGATGTCAGGGAGAGCCGGGCCATCCCGATCGTCAGGGCGCTTCTTGATGCTGGAGCCAAGGTCGTAGCCTACGACCCGCTCGCCATGGAGAACTTTGCCGCTCTCTTCCCGGAGATAGAGTACGCAGCATCGGCACAGGCCGCTCTTGCGGCTGATGCTGTACTGATAACTACTGAATGGGAGGAGTTCGAGCATCTCGATTACAGTGGAAGAACGGTCATCGATGGCAGGCGAATTTCCGCGGCCTGCCGGACTGCAGAGGTCTATGAGGGGGTCTGCTGGTGAAGGAGGTCAGGAAGGCCGTCATCCCGGCTGCGGGCCTTGGGACCCGGTTCCTCCCGGCAACCAAGTCGATGCCCAAGGAGATGCTCCCGCTAATCGACCGCCCTGTGATACAGTATGTGGTGGAGGAGGCGATCGACTCGGGGATAGAGGACCTGATCATCATCACAGGCAGGGGGAAAAGGGCGATCGAGGACTACTTCGACGACTCGCCAGAGCTTGAGATGCACCTGCGAGACCACGGGAAGTTCGAGGCGCTGAGGACGGTTCAGGAGATATCCTCCCTGATCGATATCCACTACATCAGACAGAAGGAGCCCAGAGGACTTGGGGATGCGATCCTGCGCGCCGAGAAGCATATCGGGGACGAGCCCTTCGCGGTGCTTCTCGGAGACGATATCATCAGGAACTGCGTTCCCTGCACAAAGCAGCTCATCGACCTCTACAGGGAGAAAGAGCGTTCCATAGTTGCAGTCGAGGCGGTCCCTCCGGAGAAGATCAGGAGTTACGGGATCATCCGTGGTACTCAGGTAAGCCCGTCGCTCTACAGGATCGAGGATATCGTCGAGAAGCCCCGGATCGAAGAAGCTCCCTCGAACATCGGGGCGATCGGCCGTTACATCTTCACGCCTGATATCTTCGAATGTCTGAAGAATACGAGCCCTGGCGTCGGCGGCGAGATCCAGCTCACCGACGGGATACGGATCCTTTTGCAGATCCAGGAGATCTATGCACATCTGTTCCAGGGGACGAGATATGATACTGGGGACAAGGCGGGTTATGTCAAGGCGATCATCGATTTCGCGTTGGGAAATAATGAGACCCGTGATGATGTTCTTCAGCACATGCAATCGTTTGGTTTGTACAACGTTGTCGTTCAGGCGCAGGGTGATGAAAGGGCTGTTCTGGCACGCTCTGAAAATATGGAGATCTGAGAATGTCCAAGATCGTTATTACCGGCGGGGCTGGTTTTATTGGCTCGCATATTGCAGAGGCATTAGTTCATGATAATGAAGTCGTCATCGTCGACAATCTTGATGACTACTACTCGCCGGAGCTGAAGCGGCAAAACCTCGATATGCTCCTAGCAAACCCTAATGTGCGTTTTATTGAGGGCGATATTACAAATCTCGATCTTGTCCGGAATGTCATCGACGACAGTGTCGACTATGTCTTTCACGAGGCTGCCCAGGCAGGCGTCAGGATATCTGTCGAGGACCCGTTCAAGCCGAATAACGTCAATGTCCTCGGCACCTTAAACGTCCTCAAGGCCGCTCTTGATGCAGGTGTCAGGCGGGTGATCAACGCCTCCTCATCATCGGTCTACGGGAAGGTGCAGTACCTCCCCTTCGACGAAGCTCACCCTACCATGCCGGTCTCACCCTACGGGGTCTCGAAGCTTGCAGCAGAGCACTACTGCCGGGTCTTCTACGAGGTCTACGGCCTTCCGACAGTATCCCTGCGCTACTTCACCGTCTACGGACCCCGGATGCGACCGGACCTTGCGATCTCTATCTTCACCAGGAAGATGCTTGCAAATGAGCCCATCACAGTCTTCGGGAACGGCGAGCAGACACGTGACTTCACATACATCGACGATATCGTCAGGGTGAACCTGCGGCTCCTTGAGACTGACTCGGCCGATGGCTATGCGATGAACGTCGGCGGAGGCCAGAGGATCACAGTGAACGACCTTATCGCTCATCTCCGGAAGATCACAGGGAGCACGTCAGAGGTAGTGTACTCTGATAAGCAGAAGGGCGATGCTGAGCATACGATGGCTGATGTGGGGCGCGCGAGGGAGCTGGTTGGGTACAGGCCTGAGGTTTCCATTGGGGAGGGTTTGGCAAAGTTCGTCAAATGGGCCCGTACCTTATAATCAATCTTCTTAATCCAATCTTAATCCACCTAGAGAACCGTTCGACTCCGCTTCTTTTGGCATAAGTCTTCTCATCGAATACGAAAGGTCTTCCTATCTAGAATTCTTTCTATTGCGCTAGTTGATGGGTATGCAGCTTTTTATGCCTCTAGCTCTGAGAAGATCTCGAACTGCTCTATCATCATAGCCTGAATCAGCTACAACCACTTTGAGTCTAGTTCTTGGCCGCCCTCGATCTCTCTTGACTTCTACCTTTCCTAGAAGCTCTTCGAATCGAACATGCTTAGGAGTTACGCAGTTGAATTTCACATTGCTGACCTATTGAAGCAAAGTAGACAATAGCCACTCCAAGTCAGAGTAATCATCCTCATTTTGATCGCTATTCTGAAGATAATTATCTTTCACTTTCTCAACTGCGTAACTCCTAATTTTCAATATTCGGTAGAAAATCGTCCTTTTGGCGGGTTTGAGGCTGAACATCCATTTCACTTGATAGTGATTTTATTTGATCAGTATCTAACGTTCACTCCTAGTATTGATCATGTTCTTCGAATCGATGAGCGTCATGCTTGCTACTTGGACCTGGAATTATACTGAGAGGATAACCATCCAGCCCACATTTCCCATTAACGGTTTAAGCGCTCATTAATTTTCTCGCTATCGATTTCTTAAAGTTCGATGTGCTTAAACGCTGCTGTATATGTATTTCGAGCTCAGAAAAGACTCATGCCAAAATGGACAATCAGGTCAATCACTTAAGATGACCTCACAGACAAATAAGAATCCTTAGAAGGGGGCTTAACGATTTCGACAAATGAACCCAATGATACAATAATAATAGGCGCCGGATTAGCAGGGCTAAGTGCTGCATACCATTTAAAGTCTAATTATAAATTAATAGAGTTGAATAAAGAAGCGGGGGGATTTTGCCGAACTAAATTTATTAATGGTTTTTTATTTGATTATACTGGGCATCTATTACACATGAAGTCAGAATATGTGCAACATCTAGTAAAGCAGTTATTAGGCGATAATCTTAAAAAAATCGAAAGATCATCGTGGATTTATTCATCAAATTCATTAACACCATATCCATTTCAAAGTAATTTATATGGCCTTCCTCCCGAAGTAATTAAAGAATGTCTTATTGGATTTATCAAGTCAAAATACGAGTTAAGGGAAATGGAAGTTAATAATTTTGAAGATTGGGTGATCAAACATTTAGGCTCAGGTATCGCAAATAGATTTATGATACCTTATAATAAAAAATTATGGACTGTTCATCCAAGAGATTTGACCACCGAATGGCTTGGTAATTATGTTCCCACTCCAAAAATTGATGAAATTGTTGATGGTGCCCTTCGAGTTCCCGAAAAGAAATGGGGATATAATTCCTATTTCTACTATCCTAAGTATGGAGGAATTTATAGTCTTATCAACGAATTTTTAAAATATATAGATAATAATTGCATATATTATAACAAAAAAATTGCTAATATAAATACGCTCGAAAAAATTGTAACCTATAGTGACGGAACAAAAGATACATATAAAAATATAATTTCGACTATTCCTTTAATTAATTTGGTAAATATCATTAAACCAATGCCAAAAGAGATTCATATATGCGCAAAAAAATTAAAATATAATTCCATCCTTAATATAAATATTGGTATAAATGAAGAATCTAATTTGGATAAACATTGGATTTATTTTCCAGAAGATCAATATATTTTTTATCGAATCGGTTTTCCTGCCAGTTTTTCAAAATCAATGGCGCCCAGCGGCTGTAGCTCTATATATACAGAAATTTCATATTCGGATTCTGTTCCATTAAGATATAAGTCTTTAGAAGAAATTCAAAAGAGAGTATGTGCCGACTTGATAAAAACAAAATTTTTAAATAAACTAGAGAATATACTTTTCTCATTTTCTATTGATATCAAACCGGCTTATGTAATATATGATCATAACTGGTTTCATGCCAAGAATAATATAATAAATTATCTCAGAGGAAAGAACATATTATCGATTGGTAGATATGGATCATGGGAATATTCTGCCATGGAAGATGCTATATTACAGGGCAGGGATGCAGCAGAATTTATAAACTCAGGTGTATGTTATGGAAATACGAGTAGGATTAGTACTAATATCAAATGAAATTGGTGGGGCAGAAACAATTGTTTTGAATATTGCAAAGAAACTTACCGAAAGATCTATTAAGACTTATATCATTACAAACCAGGAAATAATAAAATACTTCAAAGATATAAAGGGATTAGAAACTATAAATATCGGATCGATGTATACACCCAAGTTCTCTAATTCTTACTTAAGAAATGGAATATTGCTATTCCGACTGTTAACTTTAAAAAACAAAGTTAGAGGACAAATAAATTCAAGCTATATAAATATAGTTCACATACATCTCCCTTTATCTATGATATTATATAAAATAATAAAAAATAGCATAAATGCAAAATCCGTTTTTACGATCCATGGTGTAAGCCATCTTGATGGGCAAAAATTGAAAGGAATAAATTTTTTTAAAAAATATTTTATTTTATGGTTAACAAAAGATTGTGATTATTATACATCCGCATGTAATTATTTTATTGATATTTACAAGCAGTTTGGCGTTTTAAACGATAATTATTCAATAATACCTAATGGTATCAATTTAGACGATTTATCTTGCATTAGTGATATCGATCTAGGAAAGTCTTTTAATCTGCTTTATTCAGGTGGCCCGAGATACGCAAAGGGAGGCGATATCGCCATAAAAGCATTAAATAAAATAAGAGAAACTATTCCTAATATAAAGTTATATGTATTACGAGATATACCTGAAAATCATTTTATGAGAAAATATGTAAAAGAAAATGATCTTGAAAAAAATGTTATATTTATAGGCTATAAAAGGCCACCAGAATATTATCAATACATAAAAAGCTCAGATATAGTAATTTTACCTTCTCGCACAGAAGGTATAGCTGCATCACTACTTGAGGATATGGCTTTCTGCAAGCCGATCGTTGCGACGAAAGTGGGGGGGACTCCCGAACTTATTAAAGATGGTATTAATGGGTTTTTGACCTCAGTAAATTGGGAGGATATTGCAGAAAAGGTTGTTTATCTATACGAAAATCCTGATGTTAGAAATAAAATATCTTATACAAATTGTAAATATGTGAAAAGATTCGATTGGGATAAAATCATTGGTCAGTATATATATTTATATAAATATATGATTGAGTCCACAGATAGGTAAGCATATGACCCATATTTTGATAGTGACTGCTCCTATTGGAAAAGCGGGTATACCGCCATTATTAGCTCTTATAAAAATATTTGAGCATAGCTCAAATTCGATATCTATCATTACAGGAAACGATTTTAATGAAAATTTGGTTAAAAAAGACGCCTTCGCTTATTTGTCCTATAACTACGATTTAAAAGGTTTTAGAAAATTATTTCAATTCATATTGATGCAATTTAAAATCTCCTTTTATGTCTTTAGAAAGAGTAAAGATATTAATTTAGTATTTTTTTTGTATAGTAATAGTTTATTTTTGCCCATATTAACAAGCAAAATATTAGATAAAAAAATTATTATGATTCTTACAGGGTCGAGTTCGAGTTCCTGCAAATCAAGGGGTAGCATCTATTCTTCTACAATAGAAGCTATAGAACGCATTAACTATTTAGTATCAGATTCTTTAATTGTATATTCTCCAAGACTTATTGAAAAATGGGATTTACAGGATTATGCAAACAAGATCCTCATCGCCCACGAGCACTTCCTCGACTTCAAGGTCTTCGCCGTCACCACCCCATTTCCCGACCGCCCTTCCCTCATCGGCTACATCGGCCGGCTGAGCGGAGAGAAGGGCGTCCAGCATTTCGCCCAGGCTCTGCCCGCAATCCTTGTCCATCAGCAGGACCTTCGCGCGCTCATCGGCGGGGACGGGCAGCTTAAAGAATCGATCGCATCCTCCTTGCAGCAGGATGGCATCGCCGAGCGCGTCGACCTCCCGGGCTGGCTCTCCCACGATGAACTTCCCAAGCACCTGAACCAGCTCCGACTCCTAGTCCTCCCATCCTACACAGAGGGGCTTCCCAACATCATGCTCGAGGCCATGGCCTGCGGGACCCCGGTGCTCGCAACGCCGGTCGGGGCGGTGCCGGATGTGATTGTGGACGGGAAGACAGGATTTATTATGGAGAACAACTCGCCTGAGTGCATCGCAGAGAATGTGATGCGGGCGCTGGAGCACCCGGACCTGGAGGGCGTCGCCCAGCGCGCGCGGGCCCTGGTGGAACGCGAGTACACCTTCGAGAGAGCGGTGGAGAGGTGGAAGAGTATACTGGAAGAGGTCAGCAATGATGCGAAGTAGCAATAAGTGTATAACAAAAGCATAGCGCTTTAATGCAATCAAAGTATCGGTGAACTTCAATTGGTCATAGATCGCAAGGAATTCCAGAAGATGAGATCCTCATCAAGAGTAGATATAACTATTATTTTAATAGCATTTGTTTTTTTACTATTTTCTCAGATCATAATTGCCGATACGCCGCCCGCAGCAGGTTACGAAATATCACTCTATGAAGCTTATCCTTTATATTTTTGGATAATTATTTTGGCTGCATTTTCATGCGGGTTATATCTACTGGTAAATCATGCCTTCTCTAATCAGTTGTCTAAGTGGTGGATATTTGGATTGATTATTCCAATATACACCAACTTATTAATTCTTCTATTACCTTTTTTTCGAGGGTACGCAACGCTTGGTAGAGGCGATGTACTTACGCATATTGGATTAATAAGAGATATCCTCCATACGGGATATTTCTCGTCACCTAATTTTACTAACCACTATCCGGTCATCCATATTATTGGAGCGAATCTTTCTTATCTAACGGGTCTCACACCGGAGCTATTAGCTGAGATATTTCCTGGGTTATTCACATTGTTTTATATCGTCTACATCCATATCCTTGCCCGCAACATCGCCACCAAAATGGGGGAGACACTCCTGATAACAGCATTTGGTTCTTTGCTTTTGTTTAAACATGGAAATCTCATGCTGGCACCCTCAGTCATATGCTTCTATATGCTACCCTTCACCCTTTTTCTGATTAATAAAAGGCTTTCGTCGCACAGAGGACTTGAGTTCTCCATAATCCTCGTTCTGATACTTCTGATGGTCCCTTTTCTGCATCCCGGTGAAGGTACTATATTTTTGTTTTTAATTATTTTATGTCTTGAGATCTCAAGACTGGTTTATATTACATCAAATCAACGCGTCGGCAACAAGGTTTCTAAGGCTTTCACCTCGCAATCACTTAAGATTACTAATCCTGAGCTTATATTGATCATCACGTGGTTTGCCTGGTTTTCATCTTACTCTATTTTTGCTGGAACGATTAGATCTGTCTGGGACTTCCTGACAAATGAAATAGGGATGACTACAGCCATGGAGTATGGAGCAATGATTGCAAAGGCAAACCTTACCCCCTTGGCCATCATACAACTGCTATTCAACATGTATGGGCAATCGGTGGCATATTTCATTACAAGTCTTCTTATAATTATGATATTTTTAAGGCAATTACTCTTATCTTTAGGCAGAGTATCACGAATGCAATTCACATATTCATTGCTTTTCATAAACTTTGGCATACTCATGTTCGTTGCCTTCTTCAGCAAAGCAATATGGGTGGAATATAATAGAGAGATGATCTATGTAATATTTGCGGCAACCATATTGAATGGCCTCGGACTATACGAAGTATTTCACAGTCACCATAAAAATATTGGTATAGTTTGTGTAATGCTCATCCTCCTGATCTCTGCGACTTTTAGCCTGTTCAACACCTTTCCGTCTCCAAATGTGCGTGAAAGTAATTCACAGGTAACTGCAATGGAGCTTACTGGGATGGAGCACTTTTTAGATCACCGTGAAGTAAGTCTGCTAATTGATGATTTAGGAGTCGATCAAAAGCGATTTGCTGAAGCCATTCGCGGCCGTCAAGTACCCTCAATAAATATAAGGTATTTGGTAATTCCATTTGATCACTTTGGCTATGAGATGAATGAGAGCTACGGGCAATCCTTCACAGAGGATAGATATTTCCTGGAAAGCAAGCTATCACGGATAAGTTATCCTGAAATCTTTCCCGATTATAGACATTTATGGAGGTTTACGCCTGAGGACTTTTATTATCTTGATAACAATGACATCAGCGCAAGTAGGATCTACTGCAATGGGGAGTTCTGGGCATACTATATTAAAAGCTGTAAGTCTAGCGAAACTCGCTCAAACATGGTTTATGCATAAGTCGAGCAGCCCACTCCATATCCTGTCTCAGATAGCTGCATGCGATTCCTGCGAAGGCTTTTGCCTTCAGGAATATAGGGCCTCCCTGCAGGGCCTGGCGAAAATCGTTTCTGGCTTCAACCCATCGGCCATCTGATAAATACATTCTTCCTGCGTAGAAATGTTGGGCGGCCATATCATGCATGTGTCTATCCTGTAGATCTTTCATTCCAAGCCCACAGGAATCTCTTAACGGCTGCGGCAGGCTCTGGAAAAAGATTATGGCATAACGACTGCCAGCCTTTGCCATATCAGATCGCATTGTAGCTGTGATTTGACTTTCATGTCGCCTCCAAAATCCCAAAACCTCATCTACAGGTCTTAGCTCACCGATTAGGCTGAGCTGCAGCCATGTAGGGTAGTCAACGTAAGGCACCTGCGGTGGCTGCTGAAATCCACCAATAGATAGAAGTGCATCTTTTCGGCACATTACCGTGCATGCCAAAATAAAATTATGCAATAACAACTCTCGTATTAGTTCTTCTCTAGTGCGATCCTTGAACCAATTGAGGTTATTGTTGCAGGTGTATAGAGTCTTACCCATGCGATTGGTGGCAATACACCTCCCCCAGCTCAGCACGGCTTCTCGCCTGTTAAAGGCGGGAATTTGTCTCTCCAGCTTATTCGGAGGCCAGAAATCGTCTCCCTCTAATATAGCAATTAACTTCCCTTGCGAGATCTCCAGAGCTTTATTATATGTTTCACTCAATCTCCAGATTCCCACATTATCCTGTTTAATGTATTTTATTCTTTCATCATCATATTGTGCTACAATCTCTGCAGTCCTGTCCGTGGACCCATCATCAATTATTATCTGTTCCCAGTGTGGATATGTCTGAGCTAAAACGCTTTCAATGCATTCTCCTATGAAATCTTCATGGTTATATGTAGGCGTTATTATGGTAACAAGAGGTTGAATTTTAGAATCGCCTCGATTATCCTTGATATGGCCCTCTGGTGAGATATTTGATTGCTCCATTTTTATCTCCCCGCCACCATCACGATCTCCTCGCCAGCCTCCCCTGCCCCGCGAAGCCCGTGCTCCCTCGCAAGAAATGCCAGCCCCTGCATCCTCATCCATAGAGAAATCTCATTTGGCGAGCCGCCCGGAAGCACGCCGTTCCGCCTGATGAGGCTGCTGGCAGCCCACATCCATGGAGCGCCCCCAGCCGTCGTGCGTAGAATCTGAACATCCAGACCCGCCAGATTCGAGCAAGCCCGCAATGCATGCGGGGAGAAAAGGTGCTGGTGGCGCGGAGGGTCCCAGTGCAGCCACGCATCATCGAACACGCGCTGTCCAAGGCTCTTGATATTTGGCGTCACAACCACCAGCTTGCCTCCTGGCTTCAGCACCCTGCGACATTCCTCAAGCACTTGAATGGGATTCGGTACATGCTCTATAACATGATTCATGGTGATCGCGTCGAAGTGCCCATCTGGAAACCTTGCTTCCTCCAAGGATCCCTGAACGACTTCCAGACCGAACTTATCATGTGCAACTGTAACTGCCTCCCAATCAGGCTCGATGCCTGCCACCTACCAGCCAAGTTGTCGCATCTGATTGAGAAATGATCCATTTCCGCAGCCTACATCCAGGAGACGCCCCTTTTCACAGGTTTCAAGCCATCGAACACTACTGCCCACTATATCTCTTAAGGGGCCTATGCAGCTCAAAACAGATCCCATCACTTTGATTGAGCCATTTGTCTTATAGCCATAGCTGGATTGCAGGATGCTGCCTTCATGCTCTATCGAAGGCCTGCTTGCGCTTTTCTTTTGGCATCAAACGTCTGATGTGTGAAGTATTCGGCATAGAGCTTTCCAACGGCATCAGGAGTTGGCTGTGGGTTGAGTTAGACTAACTGACATTCTGGATATTGCATCTGCGTCCAAATGCCTGGCATGCCGAAAAGGCGATCTTAGAGGCCACTATATAGCAGAGTCCCTTTCCCTTCGCAGAGAAACCAATATTGAACATCCCTTATACAATTTCTTTACTCTTGTTCATTATAGAGTCCACCGATCACCTTGCCAATTCCATCACAGTTCACATATGAAATCGAAATTTGTCCTAACTCGACTTCAACGTCTTAACAGAGTACTAGCAAACTTGAGTACTTGTCTTCCTAGTTCCAACTCTGCAAGCTTTGCCTTTTGAGTCAAGGGCATGTCATTAACCTTGGGAATATCTTTAGTTTTTCTTCCCAAAACCATGGAATAAAGCGATATTTCTTCCAGATTATTCGGTTTCCATCCCTCTGGTTTTCTACACTTGAGGAAGACCCCTGGAGCTTCATTATCTTTTTTCAGGCAGACTATGTCAAAATCAGAAAAAATATTTTTCATATCATCGATTTCAAATCTCCAAAAGTCATGCGGATATGCGTGGAATGGCATACCCTTTGATCTAGTTGTGATATATATGTTGCCAGCAGGCTTCAATACTTCTTTCATATTGCGAACTACAAGCCGCCAATCATTAACATGCTCTAGAAGTTCTGTTGAAATGACCACGTCAAAAGAATTTGACCCAAAACGATTTACCAGGTTTTCAGCTCCTAAAATGACATCAACATATTTGCCCGGCCCGATATCTGTACCAATGTATTCATAAGAAAATAAGAACTTTTCAATAAAAGGTCTGATGCTCCCGTTTACGTATCTACTACCTATCTCAAGGACACGCTTATCTCTAAATTCATCCACCCTAACCTCTTCGATAAAGAACTCAAATATGTTAGCATTACACATGAACATCATCACCTTTTATCAGCCTGCAATTGCGAACTCGCAAGATGAGACTTTTCATGAAATCTCTGTCAATACGGTCAAATGTCGTGAACCATGAGAATAGTAGGCTTGCTATCAGAAGGGCACCCGCCAGAAATCCCTTAGCAGCAACCCCTAATCCATCTAGTAGAGGTAAAGCTATACTGGGTATAAGTATTACCGCAGCTAAAATGAAGCTACGACTTGTACCATTATCTGATAGAGACTTTAAAGGCACTTCTGCTACCCTTCCGCATAGTAAGAAGAATATAGGAATGGCCCATGTCATTCTCAAACACCAAGCAAGTGCTGCACCATTGATTCCAAACCGGCCAATCAGAAAGAACACAACAACAACATATATCGGCAGTTCAACTAAATGATATTTAACTACTATATCTGGCCGTCCAATTCCTTGAATTAGCGCAAATGGTATATATCCGATTGAATTGAGCAACACTCCAATACCGATCAGCCGAAAAACGATAGCGCTTTCCTCAGCAAATTCGTTCCCTAACCATACTCTCAGAATATCCTCACTAAATATCAACAATAATACAGTAAGAGGAACCATTACAGTCAAAATATACTTCGTTGATCGCATTACAATAATATTGATCCTATCTTTTTCGTTACATGAGCTTAGGCTGCTGAAGGTAGGAAATAGGACACTCGCAATGGAAGCAGGTATAATAAGTAGCCTATTTACTACATCAAAGGGTACTGTATAAAAAGTTACAGCACTCATAGTTAGGAGGGCCCCGATTAAAAACCTATCAAGATAAACAAAAATAGGGATAACTAGATTAGATATCATTACCCACCCACCAAAAGAAAATAGGCTATAGAAACGCGCAAATGAGATCGAATATTCTCTTAGATTAGGAACAATACGAAGACCCATTATAAGAAAAGCAACTAATGTTACGACCCTGGCGAGCATAATCAATGCAACGATGCCAGGCAGGCCAAATCCCAGGTGCAGCCCAACCAAAGGGAGAATGAAAGTTAAAATGCTGGATGGTATCCTTACCGCATTTACGAGATCGAACCGCTGGGCCGCCTCCAATACGCCGCTAAAGGAACTGGATACCAGGACCAGCGGGATGGAGAGAGCAAGCAGGTGAAATGTATCCTTAGCTTCCCCCAAAAGCTCCGGAGGAATCTTCAGGACGTTCTCCACCAGCAAGTCCGTGATCCCTAATAATACAAGAGCGCCCAGAAAACCTAAAGCCGCCTGAAAAGTAACAGCAGTCCATATGATCTGAGGGACTTGATCATCTTCACCTCTGCCCAAGGCCGCGGCCACGTATTTGGTCGCGGCCCTTCCAAGCCCCAGGTCGAAGATTGTGAAGTAGCCCAGGACCACCCAGGCCAGCGAGAGCAGCCCGAACCGATCAGTTCCCAGCCCATGTACGACCATGGGTATGGTTACTACCCCTACAACCAGAGGCAATGCCTGGCCGATCAAGTTCATGATGGTGTTGCGGGCAATCAGGCTGCCACTGATCTCGACTTGATCAACTTCTCTTCCATGCCCAGGATCGCACGTGCTGCCCTTATCGCTTGATCTCCTCACTTAGCCATCCCGCCACTCTTGCAGCACTTTTGTTACCTTGCTTATAATCATTTCTTCACTTGTACCGTGACTTCTGATAGGATATAATGCATTCATTCTCTCGATTGGGAAAACCGGAATAATTACGTCTGAATTTGTAGGAAGAAGCTGGCACTATCTCCTTGCCCTTTCCTGTTTAACTCTTCTGACATACGTTTAAATCTCTTTATGTCATTCTTAGAAAAAATACTATCCTTTTTATTTTCTGAATAGGACCCATTCGATCTCAGCGGAATATCTTTCAGGTATTGCTCGCTACCCCAAAATAAAAACTCACTGGAATTGAATATTACATTGGACACTTTCATGCCGGTTTTCTCAACTAGCAATTTAAAACCATCTGGAGTGTATAAAAAGAAATGACGTGGAGCGTCTATTTGCACCCAATTAACTCCATAGTGGTCCCATACGAACTTCGTTTTTACTGGCATGCTTATTAAACAAGTTCCATTTTTGTTTAATAAGTTACTAACCTTAAAGAGAATTTCTGGTATGAAAATGGTTCTCGCAAAGGTCCATTTTCATCCACATGGGTGACCTTGGGTCATGGGTGTTTTTTCGGATTTGACATATGCTCAAAGGAATGATTAAACATAATCAAATCGAATTTTTGGCTTTCTGGTATTTCATGAATATCAGCCTTGAAAATCTTAAGATTCTTTGTAGAAAATCCCGATTCGATGTAAGGATCAATTCCGAATAGATCTTTGAATCCTGCACTCCTTAAAGAATACAGCAAATGTCCTGCGCCGCAACCAACATCCAAAATCTTTGAGTCGTAATTAACCATAGCCAGTCGGATGCAATCCATGATTGGTGCAGGATATCGAGCAGAAAGTATCTTTCCAATAAGGCTTTTCTTGAATAGAATATATTTATGTAGTTCATCAATAAAATAATTTTTTAAAAAATTTCTTTTTGTTTTATCGCTTTGAAATGAATAATAATTTTTGGGATAATATTTACTTATATTTTTGGGAATTTCTTCTATCTGAAGACAACCACATCTCGAACATTCTGTATATGGAAATTCCTCTCTAAAGCCGAACATCATCTCCTTTATAAAAAATGTTTTATTATTTGAGCTATTTCCACAAATTTGGCATATCATAATAATCTCTCTTAATTTCCTGATCCAGTATTCATCCTACGTAAATTTCCCACTGCATTTCGATTTACATTCTATCGCATAAGCCCCCATCCCGCGACTCCTAAGGGTTTCCGCGACCCAAAACTCATAATTTTCATACTGGTACAGCCTCCGCTATCCCAGCCGCCCCCTCTTATCATCTCCATCAATTCAGATGGCGGCTTCATGTTCCCCATAATTGTTATCCTGATCACCGGACCGCCCCTCTAGCTTATAAGCTTTTCTTCATCTGTCCCTGCCCACACCAGCCTCTCGACCTCCCGGCACTGTGCCCGAGCGCTGCTTCGCCCTTGGCGGTCGTCCCGGATCGTGCCCTCCGTGCGCACCACCAGGCCGCTGTGGGTGAGGAGGTCGAGGTAGGGGATGATGGTGTGAAAATTCAGGCCGGATTTATAGACAATGCTGCCAGACGAACGATCCACCACAGAGCCACAGAGCCACAGAGCGCACAGAGGGATTCCCGTAGAGCTTACATATCAAATTAGTTTTGATTATCCAATGGTCATTAAAAAAGTCTTTAAATTAATTATCTTTTAGATGCTGTTGAGCATCAACATCTCCACTTCTTCCAAAACCTCCAAGATACCTATCTCCCTCGATTCGTCGATGCTATCTGCAAGATGTTTATGATGCGGAAAAGTCGAAACGTTGTGATGAGGTGCATTATCATATCGAAATATCATCTTGCCATGCCTGTCCATAAGATGGAACCTGTATTTCAGGCGCTTCTCTTCCTGCAAGTATTCCATGAACTCTAGAACCGACCCATCCACCAACAAGAGCCTGCCACGAAGCATGCCTTCTTGGGGGCTGAACTCCCGAAGATCAATGCTCTTATCAGCTACTATCTCTGACCTTTTCAGCCGCGACTCCACTTCGTCGAAGTAATCCGAGATCAAGAGGAAAGCACCGCTCTTGCCTTCCTCAATTCCTCTTCGATCACGCTTCGCCCTCTCAACAGACCCCACCACTCAAAGCAATCCTGGGCATCTCCTAGTTTCCCCTGCTCAAACTGTTTTATAAATTGGGTTGAATCCATTCCGTATCTACGCTCGAAATCCTTGATCTCGTCATCCGTCAGCCTTTTTTTCATCTCCAGGAGTCCGATCTCCCGTTCTATTGACCTGCGAATGATCTGATTTGCATCTTCTAATGCAATCGCACTCATTGAAAATAATTAATTGCCTTAAGCCATTTAAGTGTTCTGGATATCTTCTCTATTTAACTCGCGCCTTGGGGGTGGGCCCTGCACCAGGGCATCTTGCTCTATAACAGCCAGATCTGCCTTTTTTTTCTTTGCCAGTTTCCTCCCCACACCAGCCTCTCGATCTCCCGCAGGTGTATGAGCGCCGCTTCGCCCTTGGCGGTCGTCCCGGATCGTGCCCTCCGTGCGCACCACCAGGCCGCTGCGGGTGAGGAGGTCGAGGTAGGGGATGATGGTGTGAAAATTCAGGCCGGATTTATAGACAATTTGCGTTTTGGTTGCCCCCCGCACACTTGTAAGATTATAAGTTACTGACGTGCGTACTGAACCACAGAGACACAGAGGGATCTTAATTGTATGGCCCGGGTGGACTCACAAAAGTTTTTTTTCTCTCTGTGTCTCTGTGGTTGGGTCTGCATTTGTTACAGGAGCCCCGGGCAATGGTAAGGGTCGTTTGCTAACTGGGATTAAACTTTACAAGTCAAAAAGTTAGGTTTCTGCTTCTTCTTGTATCTTTATTATGAGTTCGTGCAATGGATTGGCTTTCATCAAGGTTGATGCATTGATGATCTCGATCCCCATTATCTCTCCCCGTTCTCCATAGTCGATCAAGACATTGGTCTCGACTTCAATTGTATCAGCTATATTCCCTTCTGAGAACTTCAGATACATAACATCGTATTTAGGATCATAAGAGATCTGCATTTCGTCTCCTAAAATACTTGCCTACTTTGGACGTGCAATAAGTGCTAACTACTATTATTGCATCGTCCTCTTCTTCGTATATAACTCTTAATAGCTTACTATCTATTAATCTTTGTGCTATCTTTCTTTCCATGTCTTGGCTATCAACATTGTCTGGATGGGTTAGCGCAGCTCTAACCATCTCTTCGCTTATGCATCTCTGATCCATTCGATCCAATGCATGTTGAATAAAAATTATCTTCTTCATAGTTCAACCGTGACACTTGATAATGCCAACTAATGCAGAAAGCCAATCCACTACAAACCCATCCTATGTTCCCTCCTCATATCATCCTCCTCTTCACGCTCCCGGCACTGTGCCCGAGCGCTGCTTCGCCCTTGGCGGTCGTCCCGGATCGTGCCCTCCGTGCGCACCACCAGGCCGCTGTGGGTGAGGAGGTCGAGGATGATGGTGTGAAAGTTAGAGGCCGGATTTATAGACAATTTGCGTTTTGGTTGCCCCCCCGCGCAAACTTGTAATATATTTAGGATGATCTGGTCCTTGTAACGCTTGTGTGACATGAGGAGCGGGGTATAAGTGGTTAGTACTTATATAAGTTACTGATGTGCGTACTGAACCACAGAGACACAGAGGCACAGAGGGATCTTAATATCATGGGCTGGTAGGGTCACAAAAGTTTTTTTCTCTGTGTCTGTAGTGCCTCTGTGGTGAGTTCGTAACCGCCAGGATATTGTATTACGAA
>JGI11944J13513_1001178_pt1 | contig 21876 bp, 16 predicted proteins | sample TerdegcoTASludge_FD_13513 | JGI IMG/M metagenome (IMG submission 13513) | reverse complement strand
ATCGTATAATGTTAACTACCGATGTTCCTCGATAGCTCAACGGTAGAGCAACCGGCTGTTAACCGGTAGGTTGTAGGTTCGAATCCTACTCGGGGAGCCAATTTTGGGGCCCATAGCTCAACGGTAGAGCATCCGGCTCATAACCGGCTGGTTCCAGGTTCGAATCCTGGTGGGCCCACCAATTTGGTCTACGAAAATAGGGGCGATTAGCTCAGCTGGGAGAGCGCCTGCCTTACAAGCAGGATGTCGGCGGTTCAAGCCCGTCATCGCCCACCAAGTTTCAGGCGGGTTACGGGGTTTTGGGAAATTACCAAAACCCCGTTTGCAATAATAATGGTTTTACCCGATGCTGATGGTCCAAATTCCTTAGTTAAGTCAATTACCACAACGCTGCAAAAGCCATTTCCGTGTGATTTAGCCGGTTCCCCAATATCTCCACAAACTTCTGTACAATTTGCGGATCAAATTGTGTACCAGAATACCTTTTTAGCTCAGCTATAGCTTCCCTTTGATTCATAGCCTTTCTATAGGGCCGATCGCTGGTCATTGCGTCATAAGCATCGACAACAGCAAGTATCCTGCACTCAAAGGGGATTTTTTCACCATACAAACCTAAGGGGTAACCTTTACCATTAAACCATTCGTGGTGTTTGAGAATCCAATCGGCTATCGGGATTAAATCAGGCACGGAATTGGCAATGTTATAGCCGATCTCACAATGTTTTTTGATTTCAAGATATTCTTCATTAGTCAGCGAGCCCTGTTTAAAAAGAATTCTATCGGGAACACCAATTTTCCCAAGATCATGAAAGAGAGCGAAAAGGCTCATATCATTAAGCTTATATTCAGGCAGCCCACAGGCTGTGGCTAAGTGAACAACAAGTTCTTGCATGCGTTCTGCGTGTCCTTCAGTCGCGAAATCTCTAACCTCAAGCATCTTAGTTAGTGTCCTGACAATAATATTGCGGGTACTTTGACTATGGCTAAGCTTTTCTCTATACATATTAAGCTCTGCCTCTATAAAGAGTTCATGAGGGCTGGGGTGGTTGTCACTAACAGCGAATCCTATTGATAGGCTTAGAGGGAACTCAGGGTTTGCCTCAGTATATTCTTTAATGGATTCCTTTAGCCTATAGCAAGCGTTTTCTACTGTTGGTTTATCTGTATATGGAAGCAACACTACAAATTCATCTCCGTCGATGCGTGCTATCATACCACTTGAGCGGAAGCAGCTTTTTATTAAATTGGCTGCTGAAACCAGCAGAGTATTGCCGGATTCGTAACCCATAGTATCGTTTATGAATTTTAATCCATCTACATCACAAACAATAATGCCCAGTGGCAGATGACGTCCTTCTTCTAATCTGAGCATTTCTTCATTAAAATAAGCGCGGTTATAAAGACCGGTAAGGGAGTCGTGTGAACTGAGGTGTTTTAGTTTTTCCTCCATCTGCTTACGTTCGGTAATATCCCGAATGGTTTCAATAGCGCCTACTTGATTTCCTTTACTATCATAAAGTGGAGCCGCTGTTATCCATATATGAGCTCCTTTACCATTGAATAGTGTGGGTACGAAACTTTCAGCATGTAATACGTGGCCTTTTTTCTCAAAATAAGTAAACTTTGATATGTATTTTGACTCTTTCTCCAACCTGTCGTGAAAAGTGAAATCGACCAGCAAAGGCCTTGACTCTCCGTATATTAAAACAGCGAAAGCATTATCATCCTTACCGAGAATTTCTGCTTTGCTGATTCCCGTGTACTCTTCAATAGCTCTATTCCAAGCGATTATCTTTTTCTCACTGTCAATGACAAAGGTGAGATCGGGAAGAAATTCAATTAATTCAAAAGCGGATTTCCCGATTCTTTCTTCAGGAGTATACCCTGTAATTTTTTTAATCGACGGGCTTATGTACCCGGATATTCCATTTTTATCTATCTTAACAATTGCGTCAAGTGAATTTTCAATCAGAAGACGTAACTGAGCTTCACTGGCTTTGAGCGCATCTTCCACCCGTTTCCGCTCGATAATCTCCTGCTGAAGCAGTTCATTGAATTTGACCAGTTCCATAGTGCGTTCTTTTACCACCTCTTCGAGGCAGCTACGGTATTTTTCTACCTCTTCTTCCGCTCTTTTACGCTTAGTGATATCACGAATTGATTCAATAGCGCCGGCCAAATTTCCCTCACTATCAAAAAGTGGTGATGCTGTTATCCACAGGAAGGCTTTCTCACCACTAAAAGGCAGCGGAATAAAGGTCTCAGCATGTAATGTCGTTCCCTTTCTTTCAACATATTCATATTTTTGTTCAGTCTCCTCGTCATTGGAAAAGACAAGATCGATTAAAACTGGCCTTTGTTTACCGTAAAAGGGAACAGCGTAAGCATATTCATCTTTGCCGATAATCGCTTCTTTTTTTACTCCGGTCATTTCTTCTATAGCTTTATTCCAGTGTATTACCTTCTTTTCACGATCAATAACAAAGGTAGCGTCGGGGAGAAATTCAATAATATCCAGAAGTTGCTTATTGTTATTGTGTTGCTTTTCTGCGAATGATTCTCTTGCGATACGGTTATTTAATATTTTAAATTCAGTAACTTGTTTACGATTTTCAACCAACTTATTGAGTAGCTGTTTTTTAGTTTTAATAATGTCTTTCAGTTTTTTCACCCCTTTTTGACAAAATTCGATAAATCCCTAAGAAAGTACAATATCCAGTCGATTATAAAAATCTAACTGGACTATAAAAAAATAATTTAAATATTTACAATTAACTAAATAATACGACACAATAAATAAATTTCCTCTAAATAATTATTAAAAAAAGGACTTGGAGGGCTTGTCAGTGTCAAAAAAGGGGCAAAAAGCACATAATAAAAGCGAGGAAATGCTGTATTCAGCTTATTCGTTTCCGGTACGGCACAGGTATATACTGGACGGAAGGCCTTCTTTGAGGCGGCTGCGGGTATAGTTCCATTAATTCATAAATTTCTTTTGTTATGCCTAATGAAACAGGTAACCCCATATCTCTTAATATTTCATAAGTTATTGGATAGTCGTGTGTCCAACGCCCATCCGTTAAAATTTTCGAAAGCTGCCGCGCTTTTTCCTGGCTGTCAAATTTGTCCGCGAGAATATTGTAGATGCTTTCCCTAACCTGATTTATAGCCTTTGCCGCAATATCGGCCAACATTAAGGTTTCGTCATCAACTTTTTCAAGCGGTTTATTTTTAAGAACATTGATTATTGATGCTGCCGGATAACCACCTATTTGAGGATCTATAGGTCCTAATACAGCGTTTTCATCTATAACAATTTCATCAGCCGAGGTTGCTATAAACGCCCCTCCTGACATGGCATAATGCGGCACGAAAACAGTCACCCTCGCTGGATGATTCCTTATCGCATGCGCGATTTGTTCGGCTGCAAGCACTAATCCTCCGGGAGTATGAAGAATTATGTCTATGGGCATTTCGTCGGGGGTAAGTCTGATCGCTCTTAAAATTTGCTCTGAGTCTTCTATATTAATATATTTTGAAATTGGCAATCCTAGTAAACTTATGGATTCCTGACGGTGTATTAATGCGATTACTCTTGTACCCCTTTTTAATTCAATCTCCCTTATTTTCTTGAGTCGAGCGCTTTGTGTTTTTCTTTGCTTGAAAAGCGGCAGAAAACTGATAATAATAAGAAGAAACCAAAAAACGCTGGAAAAATCAAAAGTCATAACCGGATTCATCTCCCGTTGCCCCCGAATAAAGCGGGGTAAATAAAATAATATGCTTAACTCTAATGTTCTCCATCAGGCCCCAAAATAAACCCCGGCGCGTCAGGAAGGTTGTGCCGCCTCAATAACAGGTTGAATAGAAGTAATAATAAACCTGAAATATTATATGTGTTAACTGAATGTATTGCTATTTTCTCGGCTTCTTCGGTGAAGGCGCCGCGGCATTTCCGGGCCTCAATTTCGGCGGTTACGACGGTTTTAACCGGCTCGGCGGAAATTTCCCTACCTCGGCGCTCTGAGGCCACACGGCGGCGCACAACGCCACACAGGCGATAACGGCTATTCCGGTGATAATTTGCTTCTTCATCTGGCCATCTCCCTTCAGCAACAGAACATACCACACTCCGGCGAATATAGCTACCGTCATGCCGAACAAATTTCCTGAATTTGAAATTTTCTTAAACAGGAAGTATAATGAGAAAAAAAGTATAAGAGGGATCGGAATGGATTACATCAGCGTAAGGGAAGCCGCGGATAAATGGGGTATCACAAGCCGGATGGTCAATTACCATTGCGCAGCCGGACGAATCGAAGGCGCGCAGAAAATAGGCAATATGTGGGTCGTACCGAAAAACGCTCCCAAGCCCGACGACGGAAGAAAACGTCCGAAAAAATGATTCCTGTCCGATGTGAGGTGAGCGGCAAGCATGCGTCCGGAAACCGTCGAATTTCATAACGGCCTGCCGGTCCGGGCTTTTGTCCGGGGCGGCAACCAAACCCCCTACCACTGGCACGACGCGCTGGAGATCGTGCAGGTGCTGAAGGGCCCGGTTAACATCGGTATGGGCGACGACGAGATGCCGCTGAAGGCAGGCGATATCGCCATTACGAACATGGGCGAGATCCACCGCATGACCGGCGACGCAGACAACGAAATCCTGTTCGTCCACATCGACGCCGGCTTCTGCCGCAGCGTCCTGCCGGACCGATACCTGTTCCTCTACTGCTGCTCCACCTATCACGAAGCCCAAGCGCCGGAAAAGTACGGCGTGCTCAAAGACTACCTCGCCCGGCTGGTCGCTCTGCTGGTCGCAGACCAGCGCAGCGCGGATCACAGCGCGGTGAAGAAGCTCCTGAAGGAAATGCTGGTCTATACCGTGTACAACTTCGATTTTTTACGCTGGGGCTTCGGCACCGAGCCTTTTGACGAAAAGCGCGTGGCAAGGCTCCGGCAGATGGCGCAGCATACGACCGGCGGCGCGGAGGTGCAAAAGGGCCTGACGGCGCTTGCCGCGGAGCTGGGCGTCAGCCTCCAGCATCTCTCCGCCGACATCAAGGAAAAATTCGGCATGTCCTTTCAGGAGCTGCTGTGCTACGGCCGGTGCGAGCGCGCGGCAAGGCTGCTGCTCGGCACCGATAGGCGCATCGTGGAGATCGCGGAGGAATGTGGCTTTTCCGACGCCAAATACCTCATCAAGTATTTCCGGCGCTTCTTCCACGCCACGCCCTCGGACTTCCGCAAGGCCCACCGGGCGGACAGCGCGGCCCTGGCCCGGCAAACGCGATACAGGGACATGCCCCTCGGCCATGCCGGCCGCCGCCTGGCGGCGGCCGGCGCCGGAGATCACACAGAATAACCGGATGTCAATATCGTTAAATTTAGCTAAAAGAGGAGCTGTCGCACTTTGAACTCTATTGTTCGTTGTGCAACAGCTCCTCTTTCTTTTTTCCCCGGAGCTTAAAAGTGTCAATGCGCCGCCTTTCCAAATGCAATAGAGTTATGGCAACGAGGAAAGGAAGGCGATGATGGATGTACCCCGAAATCATTGAATTTTCAGGGCGGATACCGCTGAAAGCCACGGTGCGGCAGGTCGACGAATACCCCTACCACTGGCACAATGCTGTGGAGGTCATCCTGGCGCTGGAGGGCAAGGCGGAGATCACCCTGTGCGGCGAAACCTACCTGCTGAAAGAGAACGGGGTCGCCGTCGTCAACGTGGACGAGCCGCACCGCATCAAAAGGAACGGCGGCGCAAACCGGCTGCTGTTCATGCAGATAGACCCCGCCTTCTGCCGCCGCGTCGATCCGGACTTTGACTACGTGCTTTTTCAGTGCTGTTCCCCCTGCCACGAGGCCGGAGCGCCGGAAAAATACCGCTGTTTGAAAGAGCACATCGCCCGGCTGGTGCGGCTCCTCCCGGACGGTGAAGCGGGCCCATGCCAGGAAGCCTCCGTAAAAGCCTGTCTGGAGGAACTGCTGGCCTATATGACCGACAGCTTCGACTACCTGCGCTACGGCGCGGGGACCCGGCGGATCGGCGACCGGCAGGTGCGCCGGTACAGGCAGATTTATAAGTATATCCGGCAGCAGCCGGTGGTCAGGAATTCTCTCGCGGAGCTGGCGAAGGCCGCGGGGATTACCCAGCAGCACATGTCCAACGATATCCGGAAGAAATACGGGTATTCCCTGCGGCAGCTAATCTGCAGCGGCTACTGCATGCAGGCGGCCCGGCTGCTTTTGAGCACAGACGCGATGATCTATGAAATCTCCGCCGAATGCGGGTTCTCCGATCCAAAATATCTCATCAAGAGCTTCAAACAGTTTTATCACTGCACGCCCTCCGAATTCCGCATGAGGCACAAGACCGGAGCCGAAGGACTGGAAGCGCAGACGCGGTTTGAGGATTTTCCTCTGTCCTCCGCAAAAAAATTTTTAGTTTTATCCCAAAACCTTAAAAGTGTCAATGCCTCATTTGGAAAAACCATCTAAAATGGGATTTGTCATAGGATACTACGACCCTGCGGTTAAAGCCAGGGTCGCAAAATTTCATAGATAGGAGGACGAGAACAGTGAAAAGCTTGTTCCGGATAATAACGGCCCTGCTCATGACGCTCTGCATGATCGCCGGCATGACGGGCCTCCCCGCGACAGCTTGCGCGGCAGGGCTTGACGACGCGGCCATCGTCGCGGCCGACAAAGAGGCTCTGGCGATTGGCTTTGCGGTGGGTGACAGCGTGTACGGCGTGAAGGACGACCTGACGCTGCCCCTGTCCGGCGCTTCGGGTAGCACCGTCACATGGTTGTCGGACACCCCGGCGGTAATCGCCCATGACGGTACGGTCACGAGAGCGGCCGCCGGCGGGTCGGACGCGGAAGTCACCCTGACCGCCACCATTACCTACGGCGAGGCCGGGGATACCAAGGCATTCACGGTGACGGTGCTCAAAGAAGAGGGTGGGCTGCAGATGCTGATGGAGCCGATGGACGGTGTGATCTGGCAGGGCAGCGGCACGGAAATAGACCCCTATCAGGTAGCATCGGCGGATCACCTTGACGCGGCGCGGGATAATTTAAGCGCCTACTATGTCCAGACGGCAGACATCGACCTTGCCCTCGCGGGCTATAACAACTGGACGCCCTTTGGGACCTACGCGGCGCCCTTTACCGCGCACTATGACGGCGGCGGGTATGTCATCAGCGGGCTTACCGTTACCGGCAGCAACAACAACGCCAGCCTTTTCGGCTTTGTCAGCGGCAATGCCGTCATTGAAAATGTGCGCATCCAAGACGCCGCTGTGACAGGCAATCTCAACGTCGGCATCCTGGCCGGCATCATCGCCGACGGGGGCGGCGCGACCGGGGGCGCAACCATCCAAAACTGCTCCACCAGCGGTACGGTTTCCGGCAGCGCCCGGGTAGGCGGCTTGATCGGCGCGGTCCAGCACGGCAGCGCGGTGGTCAAGGAAAGCTTTTCCACCGCCGCGGTATCGGCCGATCCGGCAAATTCCAGCCAACGCGGCACGGCGGGGGGCCTGGCGGGCTTTGTCCTGTCAGGGCTGGTGCAGGACTGCTACGCCTCCGGCCGGGTAACGGCGGGCCGGTATACAGGCGGCTTCGCCGGGGAAATGCAGGGCGGCACGGCAAGATACTGCTATGCCAACGTCCCGGCAGCGGGTACGTATCCCGGAGGATTTTTGGGTTACAGGCAAGGGTCTCCCACGGTCGCCGACTGCTTTTATGACTCAGATGCCGCGGGCACAACCAGTTCCGCCGCCGGGACGGCGAAAACCACAGCGGAGATGAGGCGGCTGGCGACCTTTACCAACTGGAATTTTGACAGCGTCTGGAGCATCAATGAAGACGTCTTCTACCCCATCCTGCGTTATTATGATTATGTGTGGACGCCCGATGACCGGATTGCCGCGGATTTAAGCGCCATAACCTGGGACCTGATCAGGGGAGAGAATATCAGGCCGGAAGCTGTTACCGGGGATCTGAACCTTCCTCTTACCGGAGGCATGGAGTCGGCGATTGCGTGGGGCGCGGAACCCGCAGGGATTGTTAACGCAGAAACCGGAACGGTGGCAAGACCGGCTGATGCCGATGCAACCATTGTCCTTACCGCCACGGTCAGCTATGCGGGGGGAACGCCCCGGACAAAGACGTTTACCCTGGTGGTCGTAAGAAGCTCCTTCAACTGGGAGGGCGACGGCAGCGCGGAGCATCCCTACGAGGTATCGTCGGCGGATCACCTGGATGATCTGCGCAACATAATGGGCAGCGGCGTGCATTTCATCCAGACGGCGAATATCGACCTGTCGGGCTATGCCAGCTGGACGCCCATCGGAACCAGCGCCACCCCCTTCACCGGCATCTATGACGGCAAGGGGTATACCATCGAGAACCTTGCTATAGACAGAGAAAATGAGGACTTTATTGGGCTGTTCGGCAAAATCAGCGGCGGAACCGTGGATGATCTGCATATAACGGGCGCTGTCGTAAAAGGGAAAAGATATGTGGGAATCCTCGCCGGACGGATTGAAAATAGCGGAAAAGTAACACTCTGCTCCGCGGCGGGAAGCGTGACGGCAGCTACGTCGGGAGAAGCGTCTATAGGAGGTCTAGTAGGAGAGATAACTTCAGGCTGTGAAATAACCAAATCCTATTCCTTAGGAACGGTAGCAGCTTCCGACGGCTACCGTGTGGGTGGATTAGTAGGAAATTCCGAGGGTGCGATCAAAGAGTGTTTCAGCAGCAGTGCGGTAAATGGCCGCCAGTGGGTCGGAGGATTGGTAGGCTCTAACTGGGAAGGGTACATCGGAAACAGCTATGCCACGGGCGATGTACACGGCTACGAGCAACCCGGCGGTCTTGCAGGCGTTCACGGTTCTGTTGCCCAGAATACGGTTATGAACAGTTATTCTACCGGAGAGGTAACAGGGACAAATAATGTCGGAGGATTGTTTGGAACTATTTACAATGGAGCGATTATAAATTGCTATTACGACAAAGATTCTTCCGGAAGAAGCGATACCGGCAAGGGTACGCCGAAAGACACCGGCGACATGAAAAAGCTGGAGACTTTTACCGGGTGGGACTTTGGAGCCATATGGAAAATCGGCGAGGGCATATCCTATCCTGCCCTGCAATGGCAGGGGCCATGGACGGACGATGAAATCATCAGCACGGACCTGGCCGCTCTGAAATGGGACGATATCAAGGGCGGCAACATCGGGATGAATTTTGTGACCGGAAATCTTGCGCAGTTTCCCGTCACAGGCTTAAAAGGCGCTGCAATTACTTGGAGCGCCGCTCCAACGGGATATATCGATACCGCAACCGGGGCGCTCATAAAAAGAGAGCAAACCGCAGATGTAACCGTCACCCTGACCGCCGAGGCAAGCTATGGGGCAGGCGCGGCTCGGACAAGAGCATTTGTCCTGACCGTTAAAATGCTTGAACTGGAACGTTATGCCGTTGTCTATGACGCCAATGGCGGCACGGGAACGCCGCCAACGGAGAGTGACAGGGCTGAAAACGAACCCTTCCAGGCGGCTGCAGCGGACAATCTGCAGCCGCCGGAGGCAATGCGGTTCAAGGAGTGGAACACGGCGGCAAACGGTACAGGCGCAGGTTATGGAGCGGGAGCCACGGTGACCATGCCCGGCAATGCCTTGACCCTGTACGCGATATGGGAGATTGTCTGGATCGGAAACGGCAGTTCCCAAAGCCCCTTTCAGGTGCCTTCAGCCGCCCATCTGGACGCGGTTCGGCATAATATGGGCGCGCACTACATCCTGACGGCAGATATCGACCTGCCGGCGGCGGGCTATACCAATTGGGAGCCGATTGGAGCAAATAATAGTATGTTCACCGGGGTTTTTAACGGTAACGGCAAGAGCATCACCGGGCTGACCATCGACCGGAGCGGGACTGATTATCAGGGGCTGTTTGGAGCCATCGGCTCAGGCGGCCTGGTGAAAAACCTCGGTGTGGCGGATGTAAGCGTCACCGGCAATAGGTACGTCGGCGGCGTGACGGGACGAATTTCCGGCGGCAAGGTGGAAAGCTGCTATGTCAGCGGCAGTGTCAGGGGCAATGGCTCTGTCGGCGGTATCGTAGGGCGTTTTTCTACCGGCGAAGTGAGAAACTGCTATAGCGAGAGCGATGTCAGCGGCAGCGGCAGCAATATCGGCGGTGTGGCGGGAGAAATCCAAAATGGACAGATGTTCCTCTGCTACGCCACCGGCAATGTGAGCGGCAATAGCTTTGCCGGCGGCGTGGCGGGACGCATGCTCAACGAGGGGATCGTGATGCTATGCGCGGCGCTGAACCCCCGCGTGACAGCAGCCGGCAACGGAGGGAGCCGGGTGATAAATGTGCCCGGCACCCGGACGGACGACAACTACGCCTTTAATGGCATGACGGTAACAGCGAACGGCGCGGCTAAGGCAATTAAGGCCGGCGTAAGGTTAGCGGACGGCGAGAATCTGTCCTTCGATTCCCTGTTCAGCGAAAGCTTCTGGAACGGCACGCTCTTTTTTAACACGAGCACGATCTGGCTCATCGAGGACTACAAGCTGCCCGTCCTGCGAAACATTGCGGGGCAAGACGGCGCGCCGCCGCACCTGATTAAGCTGTTCGTGGACGCGGCGAAAAATGCGGCGGAGGGCGCAGCCTACAGCGACATGGCCCAGGCGGCGGCGACCGGTGAGGCTGCTATCACGAACGCGCTGCAATCCGAGGCCGAAGCGGCGGTCAACAACAGCAGCGTAACAGTTACCGTCAACAAGGTCAGCTACACGCCGCCGGTTGCCGGCGACTCCGCAAGTCCTGACGGCACCAACGGCAGCTTTGTCTTTACCGTCACCGTGGCAAGGGATTCGCAGGACCAGACCACCACGCAAAAATCCATCACCATTACGGCGACGCCTTATACAGGCGTCACGGATGTTCAGGCGGTAGCCGCGGCCAAGGCGGCCCTGACCGACGGCTCCGTCAATGTAGCCTTCGGCGCGTCGCAGAGTGACAAAACGGAGGCGGTGCAAAGCTATGTTAACGGCTTACTAAGCGCTGTACCCAACGCCGCAGGGGTAACGGCGAACGTCACCTACAACGGCGCCACCGGCCGGTATGAGGTTGCGCTCTCCAAGGGCAGCACAACCGGCAGCACGAGCCTTACTATGAGCGTAAACGAAGCACCCGACCCGGACATAGCAATCGTGGGTAACGCTAAAACAGCGGCGGAAAACGCAGCCTACAGCGATATGACCCAAGCGGCGGCCAGCAGTGAGAATGCAATCAAAACGGCGCTAAGAAATACTGCTGTAACAGCGGTGAATAGCGGCAGCGTTGACGTCGCCGTCAACACGGTCAGTTACCTGGTGCCGGTGGCAGGCACCTCCGCGAATCCGAGCGGCACAAACGGCAGTTACACCTTTACCATCACCGTGAGCAAGGGTTGGCACAGCCAAACCACCACGCAGAAAACCATAAGCATTGCCGCGACAGCTTATACTAGCCCCAGCAGACCGGGCAGNGGCAGTTCCGCCCCCTCCGGCATCCTGGTGCCNCCGACAGGCAAAGACATTGCCGACAGCGGCGTTTCCATGTCCTTCCCCGCCGGAGCGGTGGAAAGCGATATCCGCGTCCAGGTACGGGAAGCGGCTCTGACTTCCGGGATGCGCCTGCCCGATGATAGCCGGCTGATTAGCAAGGTAGTGGACATCGTGAAGAACCGGTCCGGTAATTTCGCACAGCCGGTTACCATCACCATGTCCTTTAATAAATCGCAGGTAGACCCGGAGAAATACGACATCAAGATATGCTGCTTCGATGAGCAGAGCGGAGAGTGGGTGGAACTGGACAACATCAAAGTGGATTTAGATGGATCTACCGTATCCGGCCAAGTCAATCACTTTACCAAATTGGCGGTCATCGCCACCTTGAAAGCCGACGCCAAAGAAGAAAAGTCCCAGACCCCGGCTCCGCAGCCGGAAATCAAGCTGCCCGCCGACATTGCCAATCACTGGGCCAAAGACAGCATCGCCAAGCTCATGCAGGCCGGAGTAATCGGCGGCTATCCCGACGGCAGCTTCCAGCCCGAAAAGAGTGTTAGCCGGGCCGAATTCACGGTCATGCTGGTCAAAGCGTTAAAGCTGGAGGCCAAGCAAGGCTCGGTATTCAAAGACACCGCCGCCCACTGGGCCAAGGATAGCATCAACACCGCCGCCGCTCATGGCATCATCAGCGGCTACGACCAGAACAGCTTCGGCCCCGACGACCAAATCACCCGGGAACAAGCCGCGGTCATCACCGCCCGGGCTACCAAACTGCAAGCTGGAGATCAGGCGTTGAGCTTCAGCGACGCCCAACAGATATCCCCCTGGGCCTTGTCCGGCGTAGCCGCCGCAGTAGGCAATTCCTACCTGAGAGGTTATCCCGACAACAGCTTCCGGCCCCAGGGCTACACCAGCCGCGCCGAAGCGGCAGCGATTACCGCCAAATTGCTGTATTAGCGGCGGGTGTAAACGGTCTGCTTACCGGAGATGCCGCAGGGGTAACGGCAACCGTCACCTACAACGGCGGCACCGGCCAATATGACGTCACGCTTGCCAGGGGTAGCGCAACCGGCAGCACGAGCCTTACCATGACGGTGAACGAAGTGGTGACTTACACCGTCACCGTAGTAAACGGCACAGGCGGCGGCAGCTACGCACAGGGTGCGACGGTATCTATTATCGCAAATGCGGCGGCCAGCGGCCAGACCTTTGATAAGTGGACATCAAGCGACAGCGTTACCTTTGCAAATACAAACAGCGCAACCACCACCTTCACAATGCCAGGTAAAAACGTGACCGTCACGGCGACTTATAAAAATACGGGCGGCGGTTCCTCTGGTGGTGGCGGCACTCCGTCAACACCGTCAGCGCCGGAATATAACGCGGACGTGAAAGCGGAAAACGGCACAGAAACAACGCTTCCGGTCACGGTAGACAAGGATGCCGGAACCGCACCGGTAGACGCAGGCTCTCAGAACCTCGCTCAGGACGGAACAGTCATCACGGTACCTTCCATTCCCGATGTTAATACCTATACCGTCGGCATACCGGTTCCTGAGTTGTCAACGACTGATGCTCAAGGTACGCTGACCCTTGATACGGACACGGGCAGCGTCACCGTCCCGTCCAATATGCTGACAGGCACTCAGGGAATCAGCGGAAGCAAGGCGGAAATCTCCATAAGCCGAGCATTGTTATCTGGTACATTGACGGCAGCGGCAAGGCGGGTATCAGTACCCAACGGACGCTACGACCCGGCCACGGGAACCGTGACCTTCTTTAGCACCCATTTCAGCGAGTATGCGGTAGCGTATAACAAGGTGAGCTTCAACGATGTGGCTCCGAGTGCCTGGTATAACAAAGCCGTGAGCTTCATCGCGGCAAGGGAAATTACAAGCGGCACGGGCAACGGCAATTATAGTCCTGAAGCGAAGCTGACGTGCGGAGAATTCATCGTCATGATGATGAAAGCCTACGGAATCGCGCCGGATGCGAACCCGACCGATAATTTCTCCGACGCAGGCAACACCTACTACACAGGCTATCTGGCGGCGGCCAAACGCCTTGGAATATCCGCAGGGGTAGGCACGCGCCGGGCAAGGAAATCACCCGTCAGGAAATGTCCACTCTACTGTACAACGCGCTCAAGGTCAGCGGCCAGCTGCCGGAGGGGGACAGCGGAAAAACGCTCGACCAGTTCACCGACGCAGGACAAATTGACTCATGGGCAAAGGATGCCATGACGCTGCTGGTCAAGACCGGCACCGTCGGCGGCAGCGCCGGAAAGCTCACCCCGCTCAGCACGACCACCAGAGCGGAAATGGCCCAGGTGCTGTATAATCTGTTGGGGAAATAAATATCTAAATGATTCAATAGGCTGTGAGACTTCAAATCTCGCAGTCTATTTTGCTCTAAAGCAAAGAAAAGAAGCCACAAAATCTGTGACTTCTTTCTTTTCCGTATCGGTTTGGGGTATGGTTCAATAAGTTTCCCTATTAAACCGTGCCTTTACCGGCGGGTTTTTTTAACCCCGGTGTCCCCGTGGCCGGCGAAATTTACAAATTTAGATTTAAGGTAGATTTTAGGTTCAGCTAAGGTAACCTTTTCTCAGATTTAAGGCTGCGGCTGTTGAAATTAAAAAGCAAACAGACTCTAAATAAAGGGAAAATGTTGGCGCGAGGATAAAGTTGCAATTTAATTAAAAAAGAATTAAAATTAATAAGTTGTTTTTGAGCTTTTTAATTACTTTTCTTGACTTTTGGAGTTGTAATTGCGTTAAATTCGCCACATATGAAAATTTGATATGAGGAGATGATAACTATGGATAAGTTAGTGACTATCGCGACATATCTTAATGTGTCTGAAGCACATATTGTGAAAGGTCTGTTAGAAAGTGAGGGCATTCAGGTTTTTATTTATGATGAACAGGCAACTATTAATTTTGTTAATTTAATTGGTGGCGTAAGATTGGTTGTTAAACAATCAGATGCCGAAAGAGCGAAAATAATTATCAGTCAGAATTAAATTTTTTTCCGTCAGCCGATAAATTGACAGGAAAAATACAACGATTAAAGAATCTTATTTAGATGTTATTTTAGACAGTGTTTCTGGTTCTAAAAATATGGCAGGGAGGGTCCTTTTTGTCTAATCAAAAAGCACCGAGAATAACTAACATGTGGTCAAAAACTGTTGATGGGGAAAAAGGCGAGTGGCTTTCCAAAGTAATACTTGAGTCGACGAGGCCATATACTTATGGTGCCAGAAACGCAGGCGACAGGGTTATTTTCGCAGGTAAAGGCGTTGTTTTGAATATGCCGGAAGGAACGACAGAGATAAACGACGGACTATTACGCGCATTGATCGCAAAACAGGATGGTGAAAATGCCGTTTCAGTGGAAATGGTGCTGGAACACCCGGCGGAGTATCGCTTGACTGCTTTTGAAGGTTTTCCCTTCCGGGTGGAAATCAACTTGGAACGCTCTTTTGTCGCCAAGTTATTCGGGGGGAAAAAAATTGTCATAGACCCCGGTCATGGCGGTGAAGACGCCGGCGGGAAAGGACCTGTCAGCCTTCAGGAAAAAAACGTGGTTGTGCCTATTGCCAAGAACCTGGAGAATATCCTGCGCCGGGCAGGCGCGGATGTTGTGCTTACTAGGCATGGTGATGAAAATATTACTAGGGAAAGGAGATTGGATCTGGCCAGAAAGGCAGGCGCCGATTTATATATCGGGGTCCACAACCGCTCTTGTACCGACACTAATGAAGACGGCATTGCCACGCTGTATGCTCCCGCCAATAAACAGAGCGCCGTTTTGGCCCGTTACGTCCAGGAAGGATTGGTTAATAAACTCAAGGCTGCCGACAGGGGGACAGCGGAACAGGCGCAGTTGGCCGCACTCAGTGAAATACCGGCGATAGAGGCGGAAGTGCTGACCATAACCAACTTGGTGGAGGAGGTATTTCTGCGCGGCTTGTCGGTGCAAAAAAAGGCGGCGGAAGGGATTTTCAACGGTCTTATAAAATACTTTGCCCGAAACGGCGCGAATTTCAAGGGTGATTTTTGATGATCTCCGGAAGAATTCCGATTAAAACACACATCGTTACAGATAAAGACGATATCGTGGAGGTGGCGAAAAAATACGCCGGCGAGATAACCTCCCCGGGCGATATTATAGCCGTCGCCGAGAGTGTCGTGGCTATTAGTCAGGGACGGGCTATCCTGCCGGAAACGGTGAAGCCGGGTTTGCTCGCCCGCATTTTATGCCATTTTCCAGGTAAAGAAGGTAGTCTGGCCGCGCCGCCGTCCATTCAGGTGGCCATACAGGAGACCGGTTTGCCGCGTTTTCTCCTGGGAGTGGCGGCAGCGGGACTGGGCCGCTTGGTCGGGCGAAGGGGAGATTTCTACCGGGTGGCTGGCCGTCATCTGGCCCAGATTGACGACTTCGCGGGCACCATGTGGCCTTTTGACAGGCATATCGTCCTCGGTCCGAAGGACCCGCAAAAAGTGGTGGACAGGATCAAGCAGGCAACCGGAGCCGAGGCGGTTATTACCGATGTGAATGATTTAGGAAAGGTAGATATCCTGGCTGCCACCGACGGTGTCGCCCGGGAGATGCTGTTCGACTATCTTAAAGACAACCCGCATGGCAATGATGACCAGCAGACACCGATAGTGGTGCTGATATCTGAACAAAACATGAGAAATTTTGCTTAAAACACGGTAATGTCAATAGAAGGATGGGAATGAATGTTGCTGGATCAGAATAGAACACCTCTTTTTGACGCTGTGAAGTATCATGTGAAAAGAAATGCTGTTCCGTTGCAGATACCGGGCCATAAACATGGAAACGGACTCGAAGAATATAAGGAATTTGTCGGCGAGAATGTTTTGAGAATGGACTTGAACCAAACAAGAGGCATCGATATAATCTGGGACCCGGCTTCCGTTATTACGGAAGCTGAAAAACTTCTTGCTGAAACATTTCAAGCAAGTTCCGCTTATTTCCTGATTAACGGCACAACGTCGGGTGTGCAGACAATGATTATGAGCACTTGTAAGCCTGGAGACCAGATCATACTGCCTAGAAACGTCCATAAATCGATCTTCAACGCTCTAATACTTAGCGGCGCGAGACCGGTTTATGTACTCCCGGAAATCAGCGGCGAGCTGGGCATCGTACTTGGTGTCACGGAAGATAATCTACGCATAGCGGTAGAAGAAAATCCAAGCGCCAAAGCAGTGCTGGCAATTAATCCGTCATATTATGGAGTCGCATCAAACCTCAAGTCAATTGTGGAGACGGCACATCGCGGCGGTATGCCGGTCTTGGTGGACGAAGCCCATGGCACCCACATGCATTTTCACGATCATTTCCCCTTGTCCGCCATGAAGGCCGGGGCCGATATAAGCGCGGTAAGCCTTCATAAGACCGGTGGTTCGATGACCCAGAGTTCGGCGCTTCTTATTAGGAACAGCAATATTGATCCGGTCTATATAAAGCAGGTGCTTAATCTCGCTTATACAACCAGTCCATCTTATATTCTACTGTGCTCCCTGGACGTCGCCAGAAAGCAGCTGGCTATCAGAAGCAGAAAAATACTAGATCAACTCTTGGAGCTGTTGAAGTGGTCCAGGGAAGAGATAAATAAAATTGACGGGCTCTTCGCGCCGGATAAAGTGTTTTTTGAAGAGTCCGGGCAATTTAGTTTCGATGAAACAAAGCTATTGATAAACGTCCGGAAAATCGGGCTTACCGGTTACGAAGTCGAAGAAATGCTGGCCAAAGACTACAACATACTTATTGAGCTTGCCGACATGTACAATATCCTGGCTATCACAGGTTTGGGAGAACGAAAGGAATACCTGGAAGCTTTAATAAACGCCCTGACAGACATAGCCCGGCACACTGAAAGAAGAGAAATCAAAAAAATTGAAGCCGTGCAGTTTAATCCGGAAATTGTCCTGCAGCCGAGAGAGGCGTTTTACAGCCTTAAAAAGCCGGTGCCCCTTGAACAATGCGCCGGGGAAATATCAGGTGAAATGATCATGGTGTATCCGCCGGGAATTCCTCTGGTCAGCATGGGAGAAGTGATAACGCGTGAAATTATTGAATACGTAAAGCTGCTTAAGCAGGAGAGATGCACGCTCCAAGGTACTTTCGACCCGTATGTCAATAACGTAATGGTTTTGGACAGATAATGGCAAAGTATTTTGCCTCAACTGCTGACGCATAATTATGTCACCTCCAGGTAAACTAATACAAAAAAGGAGGTGTGTTAATGGATCTTATAAAGTGGGATCCCTTTCATGAACTGACGGGCTTGCAGTCGTCTATCAACAGGCTTTTTGATGAAAACTTTCGTCATCCGCGGATGCTTGCGGGGACACTTGCCCATGGATGGGCCTTCCCGGTGGACATCAAGGACACGCCCGACGCAGTTTTGATTAAGGCGGAAATTCCAGGCGCGAACAAGGAAGATATCCAAGTTACTTTTAACGACAACCTGCTGACTATACGGGGTGAGCGCAGAAAAGAAGAAAAAGAGGAAGGGGCTAATTTTCTCAGGACGGAACGTAGCTACGGCTCTTTTAGCAGGTCTTTCACGATGGATATACCGGTGAAACACGATGAAATGAAGGCGCGCTACCGGGACGGCATCCTGGAAATTGTCCTGCCAAAGGATATGGATGCGAGAAAAGTGGGGAAGAACATCGAGATACAGTAATAAAGCCGTAGAAGAAGCCTTGAATATTAAAAATTAATTTTGTGGGAACCCGGTGCATAAAAACCGGGTTTCCTTCTATAAATTGCCCGGATTAATTTTTAAAGAATAAAATATACGCCACCTATAGTGGGGACGTAAAATTTATTGAAATCATAGCATCTTTTTGATAGTTTTAATATGGCAAGCAATTATTGGATACTGCTAGTTGGCCATTCTGGCAGCGGCATCCTTGAGCATTTGACGAATGGGCAGGCTATAGGGGCATTTTTCTTCGCATTCACCGCACTCTAAGCAAGAATCCGCGTTGACCGGCAGTCCCCGGTAGCGCTCCCTGGCCCAGTTCTGCAAATCATATCTCGTATAATAGCCGTCAAGTAAAAAAATCGTGGCTATGTCGATACCCTGGCTGCAGGGCAAGCAATACTCGCAGCGGCGGCAAAAGGCCGCGCCTAGTTTTTCCTTTTCTTTTTCTAACATTTGTTTCTCAGCGGCTGATAACGGGGCGGGATTACTTCCCGCGGAGGCGTTTTCCTCCACTTGTTTGAGAAAATCCATACCCGGTATTACGGTAGAGACGGGATATTCCAGGATATAACGTAAAGCCGGACCGGCCTTTTTTAAAGCGCCCCCGGCAAGCGGTTTCATAATAATGACGCCCGTGTCCGTTTTCCCAGTGTCGTGCAATAATTCATTTACTCCGGCTGTCTCAATCGCGTTAAAGGGAAACTGCACTGTTTCTATTTCTTTTATTTTAATCGCTTCCATCAAATAGCTCTTAATATGCCCGGTAATACCTATATGTCTTATTAAACCATCCTGTTTTGCTTTTGTTAAAGCGGCAAGAGCGCCGTTCTTGCTGAATACTTGCTTTAACGTCATTTCATCCTTGACATTATGCAGCTGGTAAATGTCAATGAAATCTGTTCTCAATGCCTCCAGGCTTTTTTGAATGTCGGCGGCCATGCCTTCCCCGGTTCTGGACATGGATTTTGTCGCAATTACCGCTTCTTTTCTCCTCTTTATTAAGGCGGCGCCCAATTTTGCCTCACTATCGGTATATCCCCTGGCTGTGTCGAAAAAATTTATTCCGAGATCTAACGCCTTGTTTACGATTATACTGGCATCTTCTTCGGTAACTCGCTGAATCGGTATACCCCCAAAGCCGATAACAGAAACTTTTATTCCTGTTCTGCCGAGTTTTCTGTATCTCACGGAGCTCACCTCGGGAGTATTATAACATTACTGTGAATTATTATTAAGTGTTAAACTGATTGCGTGATTATGGATGTTTGTCTTTTCGTGAAAAGTAAATTATACTGGTTTCTGAAAGATAAAGCGGAGGTGTTTCATGGAACTGGCAAAACGCCTGGCCGCCCTGGCCACGTATGTGCCGGCGGGCGGCATTGTGGCCGATATCGGGACCGATCATGCCTACCTGCCTATTTTTCTGATTGAGGCGGGCATAAGCGAAAAGGTTATTGCCACCGATTTAAATCCCGGTCCGCTTGAATCCGCGAAGCGGGCGGTTGAAAAGCGCCATCTCGAAGACCATGTGGACCTCCGCCTCGGAGACGGCTTGAAGACGCTGCTGCCGGGCGAGGCTGAAGTTTTGGTCTTGGCCGGTATGGGCGGCAATACCATAAAAGAAATCCTGGCTGCCGGGCCGGGAGTTCTCAAGAGTGTGAACAGGCTGGTTATGCAGCCGATGGCGGATGCCGGCGACTTGAGAATTTGGCTTGCCGGAAACGGTTGGAAAATCATTGGCGAAAAACTAGTTGATGAAGACGGCAGGCTATACCAGATAGTTGTTGCCGAACCCGGCCGGGAATTGTTTGATGATAAATTATGCCTTGAACTGGGGCCTCGCTTAATTGAGGGAAGGGACCCGCTGCTGAATGCTTATCTTGGTAAAATAATCGAACAGTACGAGCGGGCGCTAAGCGGAATGGCATCCGGGAAGAACAATGCCGCGCGGGAAAAGGCCGGGCTGCTGAAGAATAAACTTGAGCGCATCAGGAAGGTGGCGGGAAGATGCCTGTAAGTTGCCGGGACATATTTAGCCTTATTGAAAAACTTGCGCCGATATACCTGGCCGCGGAATGGGACAATCCCGGCCTGCAGGTTGGCGATCCGTTTGCGGAAATCGAACTGGCCATGTTGACTTTGGATATCAATATTGATGTTGTTAAGGAGGCAAAGTTTAAAGGCGCCGGGTTGATTATCAGCCATCACCCTTTGATTTTTAAGCCGCTTAAATCGCTGCGCCTTAACCGGCCCGACGGAAGACTTGTGGAATATACCATAAAAAACAACATTACGGTGTATACCGCCCATACCAACCTGGATATCGCTGACGGTGGAGTCAACACCGCCTTGGCGGAAAAACTGGGGCTGAATGAAACCACGGTTCTGGAACCGGCCGGCCGGGAACAGTATGTCAAGCTTGTAGTGTTTATTCCGGCCGGACATGTGGAAGCTGTGCACCAAGCTATATCCGAAGCCGGAGCGGGATGGATCGGCAAATACAGCCATTGCGCTTTTCAGACCCGCGGCACGGGAATGTTTCAGCCCCTTACCGGCACGAAGCCTTTTATAGGAGAACAGGGCAAGTTGGAATCGGTTGAGGAGGCAAGGCTGGAAACAATTGTTCCAACAACCGGATTAGATGCTGTTATCCAGGCCATGTTAAGGACTCATCCTTACGAAGAAGTGGCCTATGACGTGTATTCGCTGAAAAACCCCGGCCCGGCCTACGGGTTGGGGAGAGTCGGCAGTTTAGCCCGCCAGGTGTCTTTTCGCGAATTCGCGCGGACAGTAAAGGAAGCGCTGGGCTTGCCGGCGGTCAGATTGGGCGGTAAATCCGAAAGCAAGGTCAAGAAAGTCGCTGTTTGCGGGGGAGCGGGAGCCAGGCTTTGGCCTGCGGCCCTCCGCGCCGGCGCGGATACATTTGTCACCGGAGATATCAGCCATCATGAAGCCCAGGATATGTTATCGGCCGGCCTGAATTTTATCGACGCGGGTCATCATGGCACCGAGCATGTGGTTTTGTCCGCGCTTAAGGAATACCTGGAAGAGCAGTGCCGCATGAGCGGGCTGAAGGTCAAAATGGTTTTATCCGATACGGATACCAACCCTTATACTTGCATGTGAGCCCGGAATTGTCTTGAATAATGCGTTTCTTTGCATATTGTTTGTCCGGATGTTATAATGAACATAGTCGATTAAGTGAGTAAATCAGATGATCGCGGGCGCCGGGCCGAAAGGTGGCGTCTGAGGAAAGTCCGAGCTCCGCAGGGCAGGGTGCTGGGTAATACCCAGTGGGGGCGACCCCAAGGAAAGTGCCACAGAAATGTAGACCGCCACTTCCCAAGTGGTAAGGATGGAACGGTGCGGTAAGAGCGCACCAGCGGCCGGGTGACCGGCCGGCTAGGTAAACCCCACCTGGAGCAAGACCGAATAGGGGAACATTTGCGGCGGCCCGCCGTTGCTTCCCGGGTAAGGTCGCATGAGTCGCGCTGGCAACAGCCGTCCCAGATAGATGATCATCCACGACAGAACTCGGCTTATGATTTGCTCACTG
>JGI11944J13513_1001171_pt1 | contig 21912 bp, 23 predicted proteins | sample TerdegcoTASludge_FD_13513 | JGI IMG/M metagenome (IMG submission 13513) | reverse complement strand
CCGGCATTGAGGGCCTCGATAACCACATCCTCCCTGCCTCTTCCGGTAAAGATGATAAAGGGGATATGATTTCCTTTTTCCCGAATTGCCTTGAGAAAACCCAGCCCGTTCATAACCGGCATCTCATAATCAGAGACCACGGCATCAAAGCCCCGCTCATTCAGCAATGCAAGCCCTTCCTCGGCGGAAAGCACAGTGGTTACGGAAAACTCCCCATGCCTTTCCAGAAAAGCACGGGCAATATCCAGAATGACGGGTTCATCATCAACAAGCAGGACGGATATCATAAATAGAGACTTATTGCCATTCAAGGACTTTAATCATGGCGATGCAGGATCAAAAAAGGGGCGGTACAGGTCTGCCCTTGCCCTATGCATTAAAAAAGTGAAGATATGCAAATGCTACAAGAATTACCACAATCAGCACCGCACTGATAACATCACCAAAACCAAAGACCAGTTTATGAAGGGGGAGATTTTTTCGGGCCCGATACCCCCGCATATCAAGAGTAAGACCAAGGACCTGAGTTTTTGCAAGTGAATTTGCAACGAGTGGTATCATAATCGGTTTCATGCTTCTGATCTTTCCGGATATACCAGTTCCCGGGTTATAACCCCGGCAGAGCTGTGCTTCATGGATCCGCCTGGCCTCCAGCTGAAGACTTGGAATAAACCGGAGCGCTATTAGGAGCATGAGAACATAATCGACCGGAAGGCGGAATGCCAAAAGTCCGGTCACCAGATCACTGGGTTTTGTAGTCACGACAAAGAGTTGAAATGCCGTTATCATCACGATAAACCGGAGGGAGAGGATAATACCAAAGAGAAGTCCCCCAAGAGTGATCCCATATCCCTGACCTCCGGGTTCACCAGACTGAAGAATGGTGAGTAACAAGTCACCTTCCTGGACCGTCAGACTGGTGAGTATCACGAGGAAGAATGACAACAGGATAAGGAACGGTACCTGATTGATTATCTCTTTGATAAGACCAGAAAAAAGGGCACCAAGCACCAGAACACCAATGAGAAAACAGAGAAACGGCACCTGGGCCGACATTACACATAACCCGACGATAAGAATTACCAGGAGCAGCTTGGTGACCGGATTCAGATGATGAAGCGGGCTGTTACCCGGTATATACTGCAGAATCTCACTCATGATGCACGCCCCTTCAGGTTATGATAATCCCCGATGACCCTGCCGTTCTCCATCGCAATGATCCGGCTGGCATACTCTTCGGCAATCCGCATATTATGCGTAACCATGATGATGGTATGCCCGCTCTTCTGCAAAGTCAGCATGAGATCCATCATCCGGTCAGACTCTTTCTCGTCAAGTCCGGTGGTCGGTTCATCCAGAATGATAAGTCCGGGTTTCATGGCAAGAATACAGGCAACCGCAAGCCGCTGCCGTTCCCCCCGTGAAAGGTGCCGGGGATAGGTTGCTTCAGAGCCCGATAGCCCGACCATGGCAAGCACACCTCCAATGACCTGATCAGGGGAGTCTGCTCCGATATTTTCAAGGCCAAACATGATCTCATCTCTGACACTGTCAGCAAAGAGCATGGTATCTGGGTTCTGAAACACAAGACCGGTCTGCTTGACAAGATCGATGACCGGTGCCGTAGCTGCATCCAGGCTCCGCACATGCACTGATCCCTCGTCAGGTCGTAACAGACCGTTCAAATGCTTCACCAGAGTCGTCTTCCCTGAACCATTCTCACCAAGGATTGCAATAAACTCACCTTCATAGAGGGTCAGTGAGACGCCACTGAGCGCTTCTATTGTGCCATATCGTTTGATCAGGGAATCAATGGTTGCGATAACCGGACGATTCACCGGAGAATATGGCTCAAGATCAGGATCGGTATAGAGGGCTTTCATCGAGCCCTGCTGCTCAGGGAAGATCTCATTAAATGTCCCTTCCCTGCTGATATGACCCTCTTCCATGACGATAACCCGGTCTGCAACATTCCGGTATCCTTCAAGGGAATGATCCACGATGATGATGGTCTTCCCCCTGGCCTTCAGATCCTGCAGGATCTCAATAATTCGGGATGTTGCCACTACATCCAGCTCTGAGGTCGGCTCGTCCAGGATGATGATATCAGTATCCATCGCAAGGGCTGCGGCAATGGCAACCCGTTGTTTCTGACCGCCGGAGAGGGCATAGGGTGGACGTTCACGAAGATGGGTGATACCACAGAGTTCCATGACATCTCTGACCCGATCCTCTATCTCCTGTTTCGAATCGATCCTTGTCTCAAGGCCTGATGCCAGTTCTTCCTCAACACTGGTGAAGATGAGCTGGGAGTCTGCATCATCAAAGACCATGCTGACATACCGGTTCAGTTCACCGACACCTGCATACTCAGTCACCGGCCTGCCGTTCAGAGCAAGATACCCGGAACAGGTTCCGCCAAACTCATGCTGAAGGATGCCGGACAGGGCATAACAAAGCGTTGTCTTTCCGGCTGCAGTCGGACCGGTCACCAGGACAAGTTCTCCGGCTCCGATAGAAAGAGTGATGTCCCGGAGGGCCGGGCGGACTCCCACCGGGTACGTGTAACTGAGCGCTGTTGCGAGTATCATGATCTCCGGGATAATGCCCGTGATGCAGGAACATACAGAATCTGTGCGATAATGGTGTTGATAATTGCAGTCGGTATGACTATCATAACCATCATGGCACTAAAGAAGGCATACAGGCTTTCATAGTTGAATGCCTTGAACAGCAGACCAGGTGCGACCATCACCAGCAGCATAACCACACAGAGGAAGGAGATCCCGCTTGCAAAGGTTGCGACCAGAGTTGCAACGGATGGTGCTGCAGCAAACCGGTTTTTGAGTGCCTGGAAGACGAGCAGACAGGCAACGGCTCCGATTGGCTCACTGATAAGATTTCCTGGCGGGAATATCGAGTGACTGATAAGAGCACTGATGATGCCACCAATAAACCCAATCCCAAGAGCCTGGGAGAATTTCGGGACAACCAGCATGATAGCCAGACAGTAGAAAACGATGACAAAGTTCGGTACAAGGAATGGCGGTAATGGTGCGTATAAGGCGGCAAACCGTGCAATTGCACCGACCGCAAGTAAAATGCCGACAATGGCAATATCCTGTGATTTCATAGTATCAATTATCGTGAATGTATATCAGAATTTATTCAGAAAAGCAATACCGTAAACATGAGAATTTGGTGTCATCGCCAAGAGCGGGGCGAACCCGGACATGCACCCCGACGACGATGATGGACATATTGAGTCATCTATGTATGAAATTATACATCGACCTATAAGAAGGTTATCCAGTATCCCACACGTCTCATGCCCTTATGGCCATCCAAAACCCAGATAGTCCTCGCGGCGCACGGTTACCGGAACAAACGTTCCCTGGAACCAGACATTCACTACCACAGGTGCACCCTTTCGAAACTCCTGTATCCGGCGGTCATACCCTGCCCTGATATGCCGGGTATTCTTCTGCTCGAAGAGAGCCCGGACTGCCCTGTAAAACCCGATCATCTGTGCCAGATAGGCCTTCTCATAGGCGATGGTCTCCCTGGCAAAAGTCAGAGCATCATCCTCTGATATCGGACAATGGTACTCACCATGCTCATTCAGACCGCTGATTTGTCTGAACTCCAGGTTCTTCCTTCGGTCTGGTTCCCGGTGAAGCATATACGGATAAATCCTGCAGATAGTAAAGCGCTCATCATATATCCTGCACCGGGTATCAGTGAGAAAGATACAGGACCCGTCTTCCCGTACCCTGAGGGCATAGCCGGATACGTAAAAATTCCCTTCTTCATCGGCCAGCTCAAATTCAGGTGCCGGTATCAGGAGGGAGGGATTCATGGCCATGACCCGCTCTGCATCGGCATCCAGTAAAAATACATGACAGTTAAATTCCGTCGTACAGCATCTGCCACACAAAAGACAGGAAAATCCAACATCGCTGATAATGTCTGCCAGATCCTGCTCATGCCATTTCAGAAGAAGATCCTGCTCGACCATGAGACCGGAGAGTTCCCGATCGATATAGGAATCAGACATTTCTCAGTACTCAGCCATTCTGATGCATAGTAGTGACGATGACCAATCACCTTTGTACCCTTGGCGAATCTATAAGAGCCAGATTCACTAATCAGAAATTACATGCTTGAAGCCTTTGACCTTGCCGGAAGGATACCAAAGGGACAATACTCATCGATCGTCGAACCCCTGGAAGCACGGACTGCAGAACTGCAGCGGGAAGTAAGAAAACGGGGGAAATCGGTCATCATAGTGATGGAGGGGTGGCGGGGATCAGGAATTACGCGGATAATCAACCTGTTACAGCCGGTCCTTGACCCCCGTGGAACCCGTATTCACCCAATCGCCGAACCGAATGACATCGAACGTGATCATGATATGTTCTGGCGGTTCTGGTCACGGCTTCCGTCATATGGTCAGACCGCCATCTTTGACCGGTCCTGGTATACCTCAACCATCGTCGAGCGGTATGAATCTGACCGGATGGATGAGATCCCCGGATCATGTATTGAAGATATCAATAATTTTGAAGCCCAGATTATCAGTGATGGAAATCTCATTCTGAAATTTTTCCTCCATATCAGTAAGGAAGAGCAGAAAAGGCGTCTTAATGTCATTAAAGACAGTCCCTTCACCATGCAGGCCAGATATCTTCGCAGAAAAGAAGGCATCTACGTTTTAAATCGTGACTTTTTCATGATTGACCGGATGCTGATGAAGACAGACATGCCGGCATCACCCTGGACCATAGTTGAAGCAGAGTCGATGAAGTATGGGTATGTAAGAGTTTTGCAGACCTTTAATTCGGCAGTGGAATGCTGGCTAACTGAAAAAGAAGGAGGAAAGAAAGAGCTGGGTCAGACCTACCTTATTAAAACGATGGCAGAGACCGAAGAATCGTCGATTCTGAAAAAAACTGATCTGACAAAGAGCTATACTCGTCCTGAGTATAAACCGATCCTTCAGAATCTTCAGGAAGAACTGCGTAATCTTCAGGTTGAGATATATAATCACAAAATTCCGGTTGCTATTGTGTTCGAGGGATGGGATGCTGCAGGAAAAGGAGGCTGCATTATCCGGCTTGCAGAGTCATTTAATCCCAGGGGATATATTGTAGAGCCCATCGGTCCCCCAAATGACTGGGAAAAGATGCATCATTACCTGTGGAGGTTTTATACACGGTTCCCAAGGAAAGGTCATATCACCATCTTTGATCGGAGCTGGTACGGCCGGGTACTGGTGGAGCGGGTTGAGGGATTCTGTTCTGAGTCCGAATGGCAGCGGGCATACCATGAAATAAATGTCATGGAGGATGAACTTACCAGAGAAGGAACTATCCTCATAAAATTCTGGCTGCATATTGACAAAGATGAACAACTCAGGCGATTTGAGGAACGTCAGAATACCCCGGAGAAAAACTGGAAAATAACTGAAGAAGACTGGAGAAACCGGGAAAAATGGGACCAGTATGAACGTGCAGTAAATGCCATGATCCGTCGGACAACAACCATACAGGCCCCTTGGACGATAATTCCTGCAAACAATAAGTATTATGCACGAATAGCAGTTCTGGAAACCGTCCGATCGGCTATGCAGAAACGATTAAAAGAGATGAAATAATATCCGGCCTCTTTAAGAACCGGAAAATAATTTATTTTTAAGTTCTTCACACCGGGCCTTATGGGTTTCAAACCGGTGGACGAATTCATGCAATTCCGGAATCTCAAGATCAGTCTCAATAGTCCCGTCCCGCTGAATCGGGTATATTCTTCCCAGAATCTCAATAAGGCGCTGCTCTACCTGCACCCGTTTTAAGAGTTCCCCATACTCGTCAACATCTGCAGGACTACCGCCATTCTGCAGGGCACGCTCCTTTTCACGATTTATCTCGGCATTCCTTGCTCCGACTCCGTCGATCGATCTGATAAGGTCTGGAAGGCGTACAGGTTTTATAAGGTAATCATCAATCTGGTCACCATACCGGAGGACATCCTTTATTGTCAGGCTTTTCCCGGTCTGCATAATAATCGGAACATTCCGTGCCTGCTCATGCTCCTTGATATGTAAAAGGGTCTCCCACCCGTCCATCGGCTTCATCATGACATCGAGGATGATGATATCAGGCACATCCTCATAGACCATAGTAATGGCTTCCTGCCCACTCAGTGCACCACGGGCATCAAACCCCTGCTGCTTTAGGGTTTCGACAAAGGCCATCTTGAGGAGGGCCTCGTCATCAACATACAGGACTTTTAGTCTTTTCCCCACAATTCTTCACACCCCTGGGACCTGATACGGTTCACCGCACCCCGGTATTATTGTAGACAGTATTGTCCGCTATCATGATATCAGTTTTTTCTCATCAACATCGGTGAGTCCCGCACTCTGATCAGGGCTGACATCCTCCTTCATGATGGCCCGGGTCTCATCCTCAATGGATCTGACAACTTCCATGATCCGCTCAGCGGTTGGAATATCACCAAGAAGACTCTCGTCTAGCGGAACATCATACACCTCCTTGTCATCCATGGATTCTGTCGCGCCCAGATACTTCGCGCCCTGTTTAATGAGGCTTGATATCTCGAACGGGAAGATGATCTTGGTTGCCTGGCCGTTTGCCATCGTTTTTAATGCATCAAAGGAAAGGACCGTAATTGCACGCTTATCAAGGGACCTGGACCCGAGTGCGAGTATCCGCAGACCCTGTGACTCTCCCTGTGCACGCAGGATCTGTGACAGTCGTTCTCCTTCAGCTTTCAGGATCTTACTCTGCCGTTCTCCTTCAGCCTCCAAAATCATACTCTTCTTCAGACCTTCTGCCTTCAGGATAGCAGAGCGTTTTTCTCCATCGGCACGAAGAATTGCAGCTCTCCGCTCCCGTTCTGCTGCGGTCTGTTCAGTCATTGCCTGTTTAACCGTCCCAACCGGATCAACTTCCTTGATCTCAACACGTTCAACCTTAACACCCCACTGATCGGTCTCGCGGTCAAGGATGTCACGAAGTCTTGTGTTGATGCTCTCACGGTTGTAGAGCACTTCATCAAGTTCCATGTCACCAATAATGCCACGAAGACTTGTCTGTGCAAGGGCAACGGTTGCCATCCGGTAATTTGAGACCTCAAAGAAGGCTTTCTCAGGATCAACCACACGGATGTATACAATTGCATCAACATTTGTCGGGGAGTTATCCTTCGTGATCACCTCCTGGCTTGGAACATCCATCACCAGAGTTCTGAGATCCAGCTTGACGACCTGGGTGATGAGCGGGATAACCCACCGAAAACCGGGATTCATCCTCCCGATATATCTCCCGAGACGAATCTGCAGGCCCTGCTCATACGGCTGGACAATAATTACACCGCGGGCAAAGATGATCAGAATTACAATTACCAGAAACAGGGTTACAAGAGTTTCAAAAACTGCCATTTATTCCTCCTCCACAACAATATGCACACCCTGCGAAGCAATAACTTTCACTTTTGCTCCTTCAGGGATGATGCCGGACTTTGATTTCGCACTAAATATCTGACCTTCAACAGATACTTTTCCAGACAGGGTTTCTTCATCCGCAGGATTTAATACCCTGCCGGTTCGTCCCACCAGAGAATCCATACTGATAGTCAGTGGTTTTTCATCACCAGGGGTCAGACGGCTGTACAGATACACCGTCACTATGGCTGCCAGAAGGGCGATGACAATGCCCAACACGATACCATACGTCGATGAAAAGATATCAACCCCGAGTATCACCAGCACGCCGATAATGAGCAGGACCGTTCCCGGGACCAGGAGAAAAAAACCCGGCGAGAAGACCTCAAGGACAAAGAACAATGCACCAAAGAGGACGATGATCCATCCATATGAGAAATCTTCAAAAACCATATGGTATTCTTGTCAGGATGGAAGAAAAAGTTGTGTATATGTGATTTAAGACTGGAATCTCAATTTCTTAGGAGAGCCAGTTTATCCCCTCGTTTCACTCCAAGCTCTTCAGCAATCGGATCACATTTCGCTGCCAGGAGATACGCAACCGGAGGAAGACCCTGCTCTTCCCGAAGGCTTTCGTAATTTGCCATGCCCTTTGATATGATAAGCGAACACCGGTCAAGCGCGAGCAGGAGTTCATCTGACATCAGATCAAACCGAATCCCGTGTTCAACCCCTGCACCAGTTGTAAGCAACCGGGCAACCTTCTTGTCCAGACCCAGACGGATGGCATCTTCCATGGTTGCATCATTAAGAATCGGCTTGTCCCTAACGACCAACGTTATGCGGCTGCCACGTGCAGTAAGCCAGGAGATTAGAGCCTGGTCAAAGACAATCTCCCCGCAATTATCCGTAAAATAGACAATATCACTGCAGAGCGAAAATATCCGAACAGTATCATCAACGGCAAGGCCCTTTGTAAATTCCTCATCAAAGTATGATACAAAATCGCTCCTGACTTCGTGATCCTTCACCCCGTAATCAAACATGTTGCCGATTACGCTGGCAATAACATGCTCCCGAAAACCGATAAGACGCCCGGATACAGCCTGTAATATCTGAATTGAAACTTCTTCGGATGCCTGCTTGAGCGCATAAAAAGGGTCATCATTATTCAGCCGCTGATAGATAACACGATGCAGAGCAGACGCAACCATCGGATGAGTCCAGGGAGTTTTGTGCAAAAACCGGATAATCTCCTCTGCGTGCTCAGGAATATCAGAATATTTCTTTTTATCAACATTTGCCAGTTCAATCTCCAGATCAACTCTGGATAAAAGGCAGTCATAACAACGTGGGTCATGTATCATATCATTACCCGAAAAACAAAATGGGGCCATCGAGATTCGAACTCGAGTCAGAAGACCCCCAGTCTCCTAGGATGCCAGGCTACCCTATGGCCCCGTTCTATACTATTTTCTCAGCTGTCCCATATGTACTTAACCATAGTATTCTGCACTCCGACAGGCAGGAGCAGGATATCAAGGAAAAGATCGCGGGTTACGCATACGTCCTGTGGGCGTTGTACCATGACATGGCTGATATCCTCATAAGGCAAAACAACAAACCATTAAATAATATAGCTCTGTGACTATATCGTATTATCAGCAGGTAGCGGGAGCCGGGTATGCTAAAAGAGAAGATTGCAGGAATAATTGAGAGTATCAGGTTGATTGAAGGGGTCAGATTATGTGCACTCGTATCCCGTGACGGTATTATGCTTGGCCGGTACTCTGCCGGTGACTTTAATGAAGCATGGTTTGCTGCGATGTGTGCAACACTTCTGGCCTCTGCAGAGTCGGCAGCCGTCATCGTGAAAGTCCAGTCTCCTGATATGGTGACCATCCATTCGTCTGACGGGATACTCATCATTATGGGGGCCGGAGAAAAGATACTGTTAGCAGCGCTGGTAGACCCTGCCTGGGACCTGAAACATATGACCGGAATGCTCCGGGAGATTGCGGAAGACGTGGGAGGAACGTTCTGATGTCAACAATACTGGTGATCGATGACAGCCCGTTCATCGTCGATATTTTTGTAACCATGCTGGAAAGAGGGGGCTATACAGTATACTCGGCAAATAGCGGCCCTGAAGGTATTGATCTGTTAAAAACCGTAACACCGGACCTGATTCTGCTTGATATAATGATGGAGCCCATGGACGGTTGGGAGACCCTTGTCGCCATCAAGCAGAACTTTGCAACAAAAGACATTCCGGTCATGATGCTGACGGCAAAACAGCTGACTCCACAGGAGGCACAGGAGTATGGAATGTATATCGAGGACTATATCTTAAAGCCGGTCACGCATTCCGAACTCTACGCCGCAATCGAAGGGGTCATCAACCGGAGAAAGCAGATCGCCGAGGATATGACCAGGGCAAAGGAAGGCGGGTTTGAGGATGCTCTCATCAATGAATATGGAAGGCTGGTAAAGAGTACCGAGATCACCAAACGGCTCCTGAAACTCCTCTCATCCACCTATAATCTCTCAGACCCGTCGATGAAGTTCTCTGATGATATCAATATCGCCATAAAAAGTATGGAAACCAATATGAAATTCCAGGAGCAGCGGCTGATCCAGATCCGCGAGATCTTTTCAGGAGCTGCCTGACACCCTCTTTTTCCCTCTCTTCTTCCTGACATCTCCCACACTATGAAGTAAGAATACAAGCTAACCTCTTCTCCTATGTTTGATCTCGTGTGCATCGGTTGTGGGGCAACATACCAGTCTGATGCCGTGATATACACCTGCAAAAAATGCGGACACCTTCTTGAGGTCAGGTACGACCTTGCCAATATCAATATTACCAGGAAGGACTGGCAAAAACGCCCGATTTCGGTCTGGAGATACCGTGAACTGCTTCCCGTATCTGGTGAGCCGGTTACCCTGCAGGAGGGAGGAACTCCCCTGTACCATCTCAAGCGTATCGGAGAGGAACTTGGCATTAAGGAGTTGTATGCAAAGCACGAAGGGATGAACCCGTCCGGATCATTTAAGGACCGGGGCATGACCGTCGGCGTTTCTATGGCTCTTCAGCTGGGGATGAAATCAGTGGCCTGCGCAAGTACCGGAAATACATCCGCATCACTTGCAGTATATGGGGCTAAAGCAGGTATCCCGGTCATCGTCCTGCTCCCGTCAGGAAAAGTGGCTCTTGGAAAGGTTGCCCAGGCACTCATGCATGGAGCAAAAGTCATCTCCATCAATGGTAACTTTGACCGGGCACTGGAGATGGTCCGTGACCTGTGTGAGACAAAAGGTATCTACCTGCTCAATTCAGTCAACCCCTACCGGCTTGAAGGGCAAAAGACCATCGGATTTGAAGCCATCGATCAACTCAACGGTGAGGTCCCTGACCGGATGGTTCTGCCGGTTGGGAATGCCGGGAACATTTCTGCCGTCTACAAAGGGCTTATTGAACTTTCAGAACTCGGTTTTGTTGACAAGATGCCGATGATGACCGGTATCCAGGCAGAAGGTTCCCAACCCGTAGTCCGGGCAATTAAAGAGAACCTGCCTGAAGTCATTCCGGAAGGATCCCCTGAAACCGTAGCAACCGCCATCCGTATCGGTGCCCCGGTCAATGCAGAGAAGGTCCTTCATGCGATCCGGATGAGTAAGGGGACCGCAGATTTTGTCACCGATGAAGAAATTCTGGCTATGCAGCGCGATCTTGCACAAAAAGAGGGGATCGGTGTAGAACCTGCATCAGCGGCATCAGTAGCAGGTGTCAAGAAACTGGTTGAGGCCGGGGTCATCGATCGTGACGAGCGTATCGTATGCGTGGTCACCGGCCACCTGCTCAAGGATCCTGAAACGGTAATTAAACAATGTGCTCCACCAATCGAATGCGACGCTACACTCGAATCACTGCTTTCTGCCTTACAGCTCTGATCCTGTGTGTCCTGCCGGTAGCCGGGATTACCTTCTCGGCAACCGTTGATAAAGATGGGAAAGGATACTCTGCTGTCGTTCTGGTCAATAACACCGACCGGTATGAACTGATTCAGCCAGGGATGGTCGGTGAGCGGATACCCTTGGAGACAAAAAACCTCACGGTCCGAAATGAGACAGATATCCTCCCGCTCACTCCTGACCGGGGGATCCTCACGTTTCCCAAGGGCAACTACTCCATCTCCTATGAAGCCATGGTGAATGCAAACACCATGCAGTTCCTCTTTACTGAGCCGGCAAATGTAACGGTGAGCATCCCCCGGCCGTTCATGGTAACAAACCCCCTCCTCACATCCATCCAGCCATCAGGGTCAAAACTCGAAGAAGGGAACACAACCACAACCATCTCCTGGAAGCAGGTCAGGTCGGTTGAGATAAGATATTATGATGAAGGACAGGAACATCTGCTCTATCTGTTTGCGCAGTTCTGGCTGATCATCGCTGTCGTATTGTTATTACCGTTTTTCTTATCCAGAAAAAATTAGCGCACACATTCACTCCCGGTGGAAGAACATATCCACCAAAACCCCATTTGATGCCCCAAAAGTGACCTGACCCTATGCGGCACCTCATCAAATAGCCCTCATGAAGAATGATCAGGCCATCTGTCAGAACCCGACTGACAATGATGAAAAAAAGTGCCCGGAAATTTCCCCTTTTTCTCATAGAAAATATTGCATAATAGATGTTTTTATTAGAAAATAAACGGAAATTTTAGATTTTATTGAGATCCTGATGATTAAAATGACCTGAAATCACGCGCAAGCCCTAAAACGAATTAGAAATGACTTATTTCGATTATACACCGAGATCAAAAACCCAGTTTTGCCGTAAATTTAAATTTCAAGGATAAATCGATAATTTTTCATTAAAATGGTTTTAAATTGCCTAAAATCGTTTTTAATGCTCAAAATGCAGAATTTTTCAATTTGAGCAGTTTTGATCAGAGTAAACCTTAAATCCTCAGACATACACGTGAATGAGTCAAAAGGAGATACACCATGATAGACACACTTGTTCCAACCAGAGAAGGAATCGCAACCGCACCAGCAAAGTCAGATCAGGAGATTATGGAGGAGTTTAAATCCAGAAACGCCTGGGGTCTGTATACAAGCGTTGATCTGAAGAACTGCAACCCGGAAACCATCAGAGATGCAGGAAAGATCAGGGAATTCGTCGTTCAGCTCTGTGACCTGATTAAGATGAAGCGGTTTGGAGAGCCACAGATCATCAACTTTGGCCCATGTGAGCGCGTAGCAGGATATTCCATGACCCAGCTGATCGAAACCTCACTCATCGGAGCACACTTTGCAAACGAGACCAATGCTGCCTACATTGATATCTTCTCATGCAAAGAATACGCCCCACAACTCACCGCTGAATTCTGCCGGGAATTCTTTGGTGCAGATAAGGTAACCGTTCATATTGCATTCCGGGATTAAACCCTCAATACCCTTTTCTTTTTATCCTTTTTAAAACCCGTTGGTTTGACTCTGAAAAAATGATTACGCTGCCAGCACGGCTTTGGCAACCTTTTCTCCAAATCCTGCCGCAGCGGGCGGACCATTCGCAGTTATTACCCGCCCGTCAGACACAATCGGTTCAGGCTTGTATGTCGCCCCCCCTTGCCTGAGCTGTTGAATGGCGACGTCATCATTCCATACCGTTGCCTGCTTCCCCTTCAGCACTCCTGCCTGTGCAAGAACTACTGTGGAAAGACAGATGGCAGATAGTATCTTTCCTGCGGCATCAAACTCCTGGACCAGGGTCTGGAGAGGTTTATTGTTCCACAGGTGATCCGGCGACCCGCCTCCACCCACAATCAGAATTCCGGCATAGGGAGTAATCCCCGCCTCGCTGACATCACGAACGGTCTTTTCAATAAGAACCTTCCCACCCAGCATCCCAATCGCGAGACCGGTCTGTGTTGAGATGATATCATACCCAATTCCAGCCTTTTCAAGATATTTTATCGGTTCGGAGAGCTCTTCATCGCGAAACTGTACCGGGGCAATGACAATCAGAACCTTCTTTTCCACTGACATGCTCCTCACTGCAGGGAAGTCTGCTCGCAAATCAATAAAGGTATGGATCTGAAGTCAAGGAAAAAAAGAAGAGAAGATGGGGATTACTGTATTGATTCAGAGGCAATGAGAGTAAATTTCTGTGAATGAAGCAAACGAATCGCCTCTTCAACCTGATCTACCCGCAGGATCAGAATTGCCTTATTTTTACCAGAGAAGGCATAGGAGTACTCGATATTTATTCCTGCTTCACTGAGCTTTGATGCTATCTCAAAAAGGCCGCCAGGCTCATCTTTCATCTCAACCGCAATGACATGGGTGAATGCGACATTAAAACCCATGGAGGTGAGTTTCTTAAATGCAACATCAGGTTTGTCCACAAGTGCCCTGATGACACCAAAACCCTCCGCTTCCGCGATAGAAAAGGCAAGGATATTAACATTCTCCTCCTGACATGCCTTTGCCATTGCAGCCAGTCTGCCCGGTTTGTTCTCAGAAAAAAGGGAGATCTGGCGGATCATATACTGTTCACAACTCATTATATCAACCTCTTATCAATCACACGTTTTGCTTTCCCTTCAAACCGGGGCAAGGTTCCCGGCTCAGTCAGTTCAACCGATACCTGTACATTCAATGAGCTCTTCAATACCTTTTCAACATGCCGCTGCGTACGCATCAGATCTGAAATCTTATCGGAAAACGCCTCCTTTGCAAGCTCAACTTTGATGAGCATCTCGTCAAGGGCGCCTTTTCGGTCAACCTCTATCATGAAGTGTTCTGCAACTTCCGGAATCCCAAGCAGGGCATGTTCTATCTGACTGGGGAAGACATTGATACCACGGATGATGAGCATGTCATCGACCCTGCCTGACAACCGTTCAAGCCGGGGATGGGTTCTGCCACAGGGGCATGGTTCTTCCCTGATCGCGGTAATATCACCGGTCCGGTATCTGATAATGGGAAGACCATCCTTTTGCAGCATAGTCACCACCAGTTCACCACGCTCACCAGGCGGAAGAGGTTTTTGTGAGTCAGGATCCAGAATTTCAGGATAAATCAGATCACTCCAGACATGAAAACCCTGCTGATACTCACATTCACAAAAGAGCGGCCCTGAAAGTTCACTGGTCCCGTAGATATCATAGGCATCAACCCCAAGACTCTCTTTAATCCGAAGCCGCATCTGCTCACTCCAGGGCTCGGCTCCGACGATGGCTTTTCGGAGACGGGTGTCATTTTTAATTGAAACCCCCATCTTCTCTGCAACCTCTCCCATATGCAGGAGGTATGACGGTGTGCAGGCGATGGCAGTAACTCTCAGATCCTGCATCAGCTCAATCTGCCGCTCGGTATTCCCAACCGATGTCGGAAGGACTGTTGCACCAATCCGCTCAGCCCCATAATGAAGACCAAGACCACCGGTGAAGAGACCATACCCATAACTGACCTGCATCACATCTCCCCGTCCGATACCGGCAGATGTCAGAGCGCGGGCGAGGGATTCGGTCCAGTTATAGATATCATTCTTCGTATATCCGACAACCGTGGGTTTCCCGGTCGTTCCTGATGACACATGATACCGAACCAGTTCCTCCTGTTCGCTCATGATCAGACCGTCAGGGTACGTGTCCCGGAGATCTTTTTTATGCATGAAGGGAAGCCGGGTAATATCCTCCAGTGAATTAATGTCATCAGGATGAACCCCTGCTTCCTTCATGCGCTTGTGATAAAATGAGGAAAAACTGTAAACCCGGTAAACAAGGGTTTTTAGAAGTTTAAACTGAAGTTTTTGAAGGTCAGCGACGGGCATCTCCTCGATTCGCGGGTCCCAGCACCGCATCAGTCATCACCCCGCCGGTCAACAACGCGTTTTGCTTTTCCTTCAAACCGGGGCAGAGTTCCGGGTTCAACCAGGTGAACCGTGGTCCTGAGCTCGAGAACATCGCGAAGGGACTTTATGACCTTATTCTGAACGTTCTTTAGATCAGCCAGTTCTCCATGGAAATTCTCACGGGAAACCTCAACATCAATCGTCATCTCATCCATATGGTTTACCCGGTCAACATAAACCATGTAGTGATTGCCGACCTCAGGGATGGAGAGGAGGACATGCTCTATCTGACTGGGGAAGACGTTGATACCACGGATGACCAGCATATCATCACTTCTGCCGGTAAAGCGGGCAAGTTTTGGACCTCGGCCGCAGGGACACTCGTCCTCCATGATCATGGTGATATCACCAGTCCTGTACCGGAGGAGCGGCATAGCTTCTTTCGTCAGAGGAGTGACTACCAGTTCTCCCCGTTCTCCAGGACCCAGGTTCTCACCTGTCTTGGGATCAATAATCTCAACCAGATAGGAGTCATGCCAGATATGAAGCCCGTTATGTTCGGAGCATTCAAAGGCAACCCCAGGACCGTAGAGCTCACTCATACCATAACTATCAAATGCCTCCACACCCAGTTTCTCCTGCAGTTCATTCCTGGTCTTCTCGGACCAGGGTTCGGCACCAAAGATACCCACTCTGAGGGAAGACAGATCCATCTTCATCTCGGCTGCAGCCTCTGCAAGATGGAGACCGTAACTTGGAGTGCAGTGAATAGCCGTAACTCCAAAGTCATGAATCATCTCTATCTGCCGTTTCGTATTGCCAGTTCCGCTTGGGACCGCGGTCAGACCTGCCTTCTCGGCACCATAGTGAAACCCAAGTCCGCCGGTAAACATCCCGTAATTAACCATGTTCTGAAAGACGTCATCTTTCGTAAGACCCACCATGGTCAGGTTTCGCGCAATCAAATCTGCCCAGGTGTTAATATCTCCGGCAGTATACCCGACAACCGTGGGTTTTCCCGTAGTCCCAGATGTTGTATGGATCCGGACGATATCCTTGAGCGGGACTGCAAGAAAACCAAAAGGATACCCGTCCCGCAGGTCAGTCTTCCGGGTAAATGGTAATTTCTGCAGATCCTCAATCGTTTGGATATCAGACGGACGAAGCCCGGCTTCCTTAAACTTTTTCTGGTAAAACCCGACGTTGGCGCAGCGGGACACTGTTTCCCGAAGACGCTTTTCCTGAAGTATCTTCAGATCAGCAGGTTTTATCGTCTCAATTGCCTCATCCCAGAACATAACCTTGCTATCCTGAACTCCTCATAAGAAGTCTGTGATAATTACGTTGGAAGGGAGAGTGAATAACCATTGTTACACGATAACATGGATCATGGATTTTGATAAATAAGCGATAAACAGATGATAAGATGTAAAAATACGGACAATAATCCCGTTATTTGTATGGGGTTGCCAGGATAACCCTGAATTACCTGACAGGCCTCCGGGGAAGAGCAAACCTGGAAAAACCCATTCCTTTATCTTTTGATACTGCCTTTTAGAATTATATGCAGGTTGTCGGCATCAACAGCAGCCCGAGGAAGAAGAGTAATACAGATCTTTTACTAACCACTGTTCTGACCGGTGCCTCTGACGGTGGATGTGAAACAGTCCATATCGATCTTTACAATTACGAGATCGAGTATTGCAAAGCCTGTGATACCTGTTACAAAACAGGATCCTGTGTTCTCATGGATGAATTTCCTGACATCTATGAAGTCATACTGGAATCAGATGGGATCATTCTGAGCAGCCCGAACTATATCAACAATGTCACCGCCAAGATGAAAACCCTCCTTGACCGGATGGCTGATACGGTCCATTGTCAGCGGCTTTTAGGAAAATATTCCGCAGCGGTCAGTACTGCAGGAGGGTCCGGAGCACAGGAGGTTGCAGATTATCTGAACCAGTCGCTTTTCATCATGGGGGCCTCTGTTGTTGGATCGGTGGGGGTAAACCTCTCTGACGGTGAGGAGATGTTTCAAAAAGGGGTGGATCAGTCCTATCAGCTCGGAATCCAGCTTGCCGATGCAATTCTCACGAAGGCAGAATACCCTGACCAGCAGCAAGGACATGCAGCCATGTTAGAGCGGATGAAACAACTGGTGTCATTCAGGAGAGAAGAGTGGCCCTATGAATACGAATACTTTACACATAAAAAGTGGATATAGAGGAGAGTATTCAGGCTGTTTTAATCCTGGCAACTTCCTGAAGACCGAGCATCTCAATACCCATCTCCCGCATTTTAAACTTCTGAATCTTTCCTGATACCGTAATCGGGAAGGAATCGACAAAGGCATAATACCGGGGGATCTTATACCGGGCAATCTTCCCGTCTGCATAGGTTCGAATCTCGTCCTCGGTCAGAGAAGCCCCTTCCTCAAGTTTTATCCATGCCATCAGCTCCTCACCATACTTCTCATCAGGGACTCCGATGACATATACATCGGCAATCTTTGGATGCTGATGCAGGAACTCTTCAATCTCCCGCGGGTAGATATTTTCACCACCACGAATGACCATGTCTTTAAGCCTGCCTTCGATATGGACGAATCCTTCAGGATCAAATGACCCCAGGTCTCCGGTATGAACCCAGCCATGCTCATCCTTTGCCTGCCTGGTTGCAGTAGGGTTATTGTAGTAGCATCGCATGGTCATGTAACCCCTCGCACAGATCTCACCAATCTCTCCACGGGGGATGATCTTCTTCGTCTCCGGATCGATGATCTTGATTTCGGTATGGGGGAAAACCCGACCCACGGTAGTCACCCGTTTATCGAGCGGGTCGCGGGTAGTGGTCATCGTTACACCCGGTGATAATTCGGTCTGACCATACACAATGACCACTTCTGACATGTGCATCTTGGTTGCAACCTCTTTCATTGTCTCAATGGGACAGGGAGATCCTGCCATGATGCCGGTCCGCAGTGATCGGAGATCGAATTTTGCAAAGTCAGGATGCCGGAGCTCAGCGATGAACATGGTTGGAACGCCATGAACTGCCGTGCATCGTTCGGCTTCAATGGTTCTCAGAACATCCCCTGGATCAAAGGCCGGGCCGGGGATGACCATCGTTGAACCATGCGAGACACAGGCCATATTTGAGAGGACCATACCAAAGCAATGGTAAAAGGGAACCGGAATGCAGAGACGGTCCTTCTCGGTAAAGCCCATACCTTCCCCGATGATGTATCCGTTATTGAGGACACCATGATGGGTCAGCACAACTCCTTTCGGGTACCCGGTGGTTCCTGATGTATACTGGATGTTGATGGCATCATCAAAGTCAAGTGCTGCTTCGCGCTCTATTAATTCATCCTGGCTGATACTTTCTGCTTTTTTCAGGAGGTCATCCCACTGGTACATCCCGTTGTACGGAATGTCGCCCATGAATACCACGGTTTTTAGGAATGGGAATTTCTCAGAGAGGATGCGCCCGGGCCGTGACTCATATGCTTCCGGGCAGGTCTCATAAAACATGCCCACATAATCAGAGGTTTTAAACCGCCCCTGAAGGATGAGCAGTTTGATCTCTGACTGTTTCAGACAGTATTCAAGCTCAAATGTCCGGTACGACGGATTAATATTGACCATAATGGCCCCAATCTTGGCCGTCGCAAACTGCACGATGATCCATTCGGCATAATTCATCGCCCAGATTCCAACGCGATCCCCTTTGTTGATATCAAGGGCCATAAGGCCCCGGGCAACCTGATCCACCGCCTCCCGAAACTGACGGTATGTTAGTCTGATCTCCTGCTTTGGCGATACTATCGCTTCGTTTTCAGGATACTTCTCTGCAACCTCGTTCAGAATATCCCCGATGGTCTGTCCAAGTAACGGGAAATCGGCAGTCCCACAGGCATAACTCAGTTCGGGAGTGGCCATTGAATCCATTCATCTCAGGTGGACTCTCCGTGAATTTATCTGTCGCGACTGACGATCATAATCTTTAAATTCGCTTTCGTACTACCTATATGAGCACAGGGGTCGTGGCCTAGTCCGGCATGGCGACGGGCTCCAGCGGTCTTTGCATCCGGTGCAGATGATGACAAATGGGTCTTCTGATTTGGTGATGATCCGTTGGAGCACTGATGCATATCGGAGAGACCCGTCGATCGTGAGTTCAAATCTCACCGACCCCACCTGTTTTCATAACCTCTGACTTTGCAGACCATAGGCTGCACTGGTGATTTATAGTCTGGTCGCTGAAATATAGGGGAAGGTTATCATATGTATCTGATAGGCGAAGCCCTGATCGGCGAAGGATCCGAACTGGCTCATGTGGACCTGATCGTCGGAGATAAGAACGGTCCGGTCGGGATGGCATTTGCAAATGCACTCTCACAACTCTCAGCTGGGCATACCCCTCTTCTGGCTGTTGTACGTCCGAATCTGCTCACGAAACCGGCAACTGTCGTTATTCCAAAGGTTACTCTCAAGAATGAGGGACAGGTCAACCAGATGTTCGGGCCTGTCCAGGCTGCTGTTGCAAAGGCGGTCGCTGATGCGGTTGAGGAAGGGCTTTTTGGTGATATAAATATTAACGATATCTGTATTCTGGCCAGCGCTTTCCTCCATCCGTCAGCAAAGGACTATAACCGGATCTACCGGTACAACTATGGTGCGACAAAGCTTGCAATATCACGTGCATTTGAAGAGTTCCCGGATGAAAAGACTCTGATTCATGAGAAAGACCGCGCTGCACATGCTGTCATGGGCTTTAAGGTTCCGCGCCTCTGGGACCCGCCATATCTGCAGGTTGCCCTCGATATTGTTGACCTGGGCAAACTGAGATCTGTTCTCTCATCCCTGCCGGAGAATGACCACCTGATCATCGAAGCAGGAACCCCGCTTATCAAGAAGTTTGGTCTGAATGTCATCTCTGAGATCCGTGCCGTTAAACCAAACGCTTTCATCGTCGCGGACATGAAGATTCTTGATACCGGAAACCTTGAGGCCCGGATGGCTGCTGATTCATCTGCTGATGCCGTGGTTATGTCTGGTCTTGCTCCCGCATCTACCATCGAGAAGGCCATTACCGAAGCACGCAAGACCGGTATCTACTCGGTGATTGATATGCTCAACGTCGAGGACCCGGTTGGTCTCATCGCCAGTCTGAAGGTCAAGCCTGATATCGTCGAACTTCACCGTGCCATCGATGCTGAGCACACGTCCCATGCCTGGGGCAATATCGGTGACATCAAGAAGGCAGCAGGCGGAAAACTCCTGGTCGCAACCGCTGGCGGTATCCGTGTCCCGGTTGTCAAGGAAGCACTCAAGACCGGTGCAGATATTCTTGTGGTCGGCAGAGCAATCACCGCAAGCAAGGATGTCAGGCATGCTGCAGAGGAGTTCCTCGAGCAGCTGAATAAGGAAGAGATCGATCAGTTCAGAATCATGACTGATTTTTAAGGCCAGAACAAGAAAATGCCCGGCATTTTCATGTTCTGGTGAGGTGGTCTGATCAGATCATCAATTTTTTATCCTACTGTAGCTTCACTCAGTTTTCTCCAGGTTTTGTATCCATTCCTTATTGGGTGGTGTCCCTGCATGAAGATCCCGAACCACAAAGGGAAAAGAGGAATACATGAATGCCCTCACAATGCACAATATTGTTAAATCCTCAAGCATTCGAAATTGCACTTATAATAGGAGATCAAAATGGTTGAACCTTTCAATACATCAATAACTATTTCCAAGGATGATGCCCGGCGTTTTCATGAATATGATAGTGATCCGTTGAAATATGAAAATGACCGGAGCAAAGCAGCTGCTTGCCGGGCCCGGCAAATCGCTCAAAATCTCAAATTCTAATTCATGGATTTTGATTCTGCTGGGATACCCCTGATGTATCTATCCGATTCTGTTCTTATATGAAGTCTAAAAGAAAAACGCAATACATTAATATTTTATCATGTGAACAGACCAGTAAGGATTGTGTACAGATTAGGAAGTAAACCGATCGGTGGGGTGTTTATGAGGTTCATCTCATTGTTTTTGACCGAAGACCAGAGGTGTCATGGGATGAGAAAATATTTAGTGAGAAGAGAGAGTTAGAAGAGTGCCGGGAGAGGAACGGGGTCCCTGTAGTTATTTGGGGGATGTAGGCAGATGTTGAGTTATAATTCCAATTGGAACCTGATTGCCTCGTGAATTTGTTGGATTAAGCTCTCATCATGAATACACCCAATTTCTTTCTTAAGTCGCCTTTTATCCACTGTTCGTACTTGATAACACAGGGCGATTGAATCGGCAAATAAATTCGCAGATTCCTTTGGAATAAATACTTCATTTGGATAGATAATCCTTTCCTGCGATTTTCGTGATGTGAGAGGTATGATATTTACTACGGGGAGAATCTGATTTATCTGCTCACGACTTATCACAAGGACCGGCCTTTGACCAGACTGCTCAGATCCACATACCGGACTTAATTGTGCTACAAAAATGTGCCACTGATACATCAGGACTCATGCTCCCACCATTCATCATCAACCGATGTAAAAGAAGCCATAGATT
>JGI11944J13513_1001170_pt1 | contig 21913 bp, 11 predicted proteins | sample TerdegcoTASludge_FD_13513 | JGI IMG/M metagenome (IMG submission 13513) | reverse complement strand
CGGGAGCCACTATAAGCGTCCTCTTGATAACCTTGCGCAGCTTCAGCTCTTTTATGATCAGTCCCGCCATGATAGTTTTGCCGGCACCGGGATCGTCAGCGATGAGAAATCGGATCTTGGGGTTTCTCAGGACGTACCCATAGACCGCCTCAATCTGATGAGGCAGCGGGTGAATCTTCGAGGTGTTCATGGCGAGCAGGGGGTCGTAAAGACTGGCATACCTGTAACGCAGACATTCTAGGGAGAGAAATACTTCCCCTGGTTCCGCACCGAAAGCGGTGCTGTCGCCCAATACTTCTATCGCGGAAAGCTCGGATAAAGGTATGAGACTATCGATAGGCCGTTTGGTATAACGGGTCGTGCCGACAACTCTCAGGAGATTTCCAACGTTTTCAACAGTGTTGACCAGTAATGGCTCGCTCCAGCGCTTGCCGGAGAGAACCGAACCAACCTTTATATCCACCAACGTACCCCCCCATAATCATGGTGGACAAACGCCTGTTCCGTTTGATTCTGGAGCGCTTCCCCTAAAGTAACAGCCGAAGGCAAAAGAATTACATCAACTAAGCAAATAATCAATAACAGTCTATCACAGTTAACATTCAGAACAAAATTACATGATTTTGTTGCGCTTCTAATTCTCCCTCCCGTAGAAGTGGTTTATAAATCCTACGATGAATGTCATATCGTATTCTCTGGGAAGGATCACATGTCCACCATCGAGGAGCTGCTCCGGATATTTTCTGGAGAGTTTTCTCAGTTCTTCTCTTATCGAAGAGACGAGCGGCTCCCGGTCGCTTGGATTTCCGGACAGATATACATAATGGGCAGTGCTCAGGTCGTCTGTGAGGTCAGAGACAGAGATTATCGTGTAGGGGAGTAATCTCTCCATCTCCATCCGCTTTATCTCAAGAAGAAATTTCAGTAGCCTTTCCGAGAGTTTTTCGATCAGTTCTTCTCTAGCCTGTTCGAAGGACAGCCCCGATTTCTTGCAGGCATCGAGTTCCCTTCTGCAGAGCAGGACCTCCCCGCGCCTTATAGAGTCTGTATATACCAAACCCTTGACGCTTGCCGAACTTTCCCATTGCCTTTCGAGCCCCAGGTCGTTCAGTTTTCTCTCAACCGCCGCTTTTACTATTGCTTTCAGTTCTTCCTGCCATTTCCAGCCCATGTTATCAGCTCCTCATCTCTCTTGCCGTTTCAAGACAATTGTTGATCTCCGGAATGTCCCAGATGGTTATTATCTGTTTCAATTACATCGGGGAAGTCTATTCTCCTGTCTTCTTCTGATTCTGCGGTAACGCCTTGTCCTGAATAAACAGGTTGTTGAACTGCTTCTTTTCGGCTTTAACCAGCTCTGCTATCTTCGCTTTGAGATCATTGATCTCCCTTCTCAATTTTTCTGCCGTCTTGCTGTACTCGAGAAACCTTTTTTCATCTACTTTTGGGACTTTGATATTCTCGACATTGCGAACGCTCAGTCCTCTAATCATAGTTCCTGTGGAAATCTGAGAAAGCATAGACTTGCCGTACTCGCTATTCAACAGTTCATAGAGCGCCCGGGCCGGATACTTTCCCGGACCGACTCTTATGCGTAGTAGATTGGCTCCCATCGCTAAAATTATTCCTTCGCCATACTCACCGACCTGCGCTATTTTGTCTATGGTCCCTTTTGCAGATAGAACTATGTCGTCCGGATATAGTCGAATCCTTTCAACCTCTTCCGCATCTTCCACATATATCGTCTCCGCCTTTTCAAGATTCAATTCCCCGTCGCCCTCAATATCGGAGATCTTCAGCAGGTGAACCTTCAAAGCTCCGGCCTTCTCCGTCGTAGTCTTCAATCTTCCCTTATCGGTGCCTGAGGAGACGCCGGCGATTTCACCTATTCTTATGCCCGGAAGCCTCGAGATAGCTCTGATTAGACTCGCCGCTTCTCTGGACGAGGGGATCTCCATGACATATACCGAAGGCAGCAGGGAGAATCTGTGTGTCTCCATCTCGGAGAAAGATACTATTCGCGACAGATTATCTACTTCCTCCCACCTGGCGTATGTATCGAGCGCAAGAGAAACCAGAGACGTTTCGAGTCTCTTTCTGTCAAGCATCTCACGTGAAATGGAGACCATAAGGACCGATCCCTTTCGAGCCTCCGGTTTGTCTTTGTTTATTATCAGGATGCTGCTTTTCAGTGCAGAAATGTTTGACGGCAACGCGGGAAGCTGAATGACTGCTTCAACGAGATCATGCTTGACAAGGTTCTGTCTTATTATTCCGTCGGGCAGTTCTCTTATGAGCGCGCCGTTCTGTATAGAACTTACCAGCTTTCCATTCTTCTTCAGAGAGCTTATTCCGTGCTCGATGAAAGCCCATTCGCCCGTCCTGGGAATACCGTAGATGAATCTCATATAGCTGTCACTCTCGAGTTCTTCCCTTCCCAGCCTCATACCCGTTGGCGGCTCGCAAATTACCCTGTCAAACTGAGAGACCGAATAACCCTGAGTGTGTAACGGGCTTCCAAGAGTATCTCCGCAACCCAGACCTTCTGAACAGACATCCAGCACTTCCATAATCACCTTCGTAAGGGTGCATATTTCTCTGTCTATCTCCTGTCCTGCTATTTTGACCGGTCGGGTGCTCAATCTTTCAGAAAGACACTTGAAGGGTCTGCCATAACCGAAAGCCGGATCATAAACCACCATTTCGGGTTCATAGTCAAGAACGCCAACCATGATGTCGATAAACAACTGAGGTAGCAATGCAAGTCCGTATCTGTTAGTCGCTTCAAATGTCTTTGTCATGAGATCGTATATCGCGCAGGCTGTTTCTCTCATCTCTTCTCTGCCGACCGAGTCGATAGCGCCCTCGATATATGCCAGAGCGGTATCGACGAATATACTTTCGTCCTGGCAAATATTTCTCGCTGAGACCAGAACCTCATCGAAGGGAATGTGTGGGTATCTTCCCGAAAGATGATCTGCTTCTTCGCGAAGAAGAGCGTATCTCTTAGATAGGCTGCTCGCAGTTACCGGAATCGAATCCTTTTTGAGCAGCGCCTTCTTTGCGAGCATTTTCAGCCATATGAAGCCGAATACGCCTCGCACCACTCTCTCGCTACCGGTTTTGTCTCTTAGCAGTGAAATGAGGCTCCAGAGGTTCTTCTGAAATTCTTTGATGTCTATCATAATAACACTCCTATGACCAGTTCCATCTGGCGTTTTTGTTCTTATAAGCCGTGATAACTACGTTCCCCACAACAACAAGGCGTAATCCATTCAGAGAATCGTGTTCTCTATCAACGTGCCGCTTCCCTACAAATATAAGGACGGCACTATTCATGAGTTTCCTCGCGCCGTTCATGAGGGCATAGGCCAGATCCTCTTTTCTGATACCTCTCTGGTTCATTCGCTTCAATACATGCTCAGATAAGAAGTAACCCGTCGAATCCAGTTCTCTCATCATGCACCGCCTCCTGTGGTCTGATGAATATATATTACCACCCAGTATTTGAGGTTGTCAATATGGTGAGTATTACAATATAATTAATTATGCTGAATCGATAAGAGTATGCTGCCCTGTCCCATTTTAACAAAGAGAAGGTTAAGGAAAGAAAGAACGGGAAGAGGGGGCACGTCTGAAAAGACCGGAAATAGAATTCAACAAGCTCAAGAAAAAGGAATTGCATGCAATAAAAGTCTTAAAGGTTCTTACAGAGGTAAACCAGGAGAGAGTTTTGTCTCGAATAAGGCTCTTGCTCGTGTGATAAGCAAAGACATAAGAGAAGCTGTATATAACCAAAAGCCCGAAGAGTCTGTCTATCGATTGAGCATTCGAGTACTTTCCAAAACCCATGTAAGTCTTGTAGTCTCTGAAAGTCTCTTCAATCAAGAATCTCTTTAGATATATCTCAAGGATCATCTCTTCAGGATAACTCAGATCGGTCACCAGGAAGTATGAGTCCTTACCCCTTCTGTTAATGATAACTCTCGCATGATATCCAGCACTGGTGTACTTGCCAAACCAAAGGTCTTTTCTTGAATCACTGTATTTCACGAGCGGTATTCCCGGGCTTTTGAAATTCGATTAAGAGCGCCATTATTCCATTAGCGTGCCTCCTAGCTTTTGATGGGTATTACAGCGTATTTATCTTAAGCCAGTGGCATCCTTCTATTCATCTCTTTCGTATTAGCTTGGATCTGGGTCAGCAGTGAACTAATGATTTCTTTTTCTCTGTCTCCTGTGGTAACATTTCTTTGGGCTTACTTTACAGCCTTTGGTTTATTGAATTGTAGTAGCACCATTGATTTTTTTGTATGCATCCTATACTACTTGCGATACCTAGAATAGCACCTAGACTTTTATCAATCCTGTCAGAAGAGCTGAGGTGTTGAATTGGCTTCTAATTTCCTGTTAGATCTCAATGATGATTTTCTATCCAGGCTTCCGGAGAATATTCGCAACTCTGTTATGAGAATCAAAACTGCCCTGCTCGAAGAGCGTTCATGGTATGAAAAGACAAGGATAGTTATCGACAGCTTCGAAAGTCTTACGCATTTTCTGGTCACATTATTACTTGCAACTGTTTCTGAGTCTAAAATGCGGTATTCTTTTGATTATGCGGACATACATGAAATATCTGACTGCGTAAAACTCTTTAGCCTTGGCCGGTGGGTGAGGTTGTTGAGTAAATTTGCCAATCGGTACTTTCGTGCAGGTGATATTGAGACTTCAGTTCCTGAACACCCGAACGAGATTATGAGGTGCATCCTAACAAATGAGATTTTGTCGTCACTTGGACAAGTCGCAAGATACAGGAATGACGTTATGGGACATGGACATCTACAGACGGGAAATGAAAAGGAGTACAAGAAGGACTTTGAAAGACTTTCTTCCACTTACGTTAAGGTTCTGAAGAGTCTGAAAAAGATCATTGGTCTTGAACTCAGAAAGGGAAATAGCATTTCAAAAGCTTACCGTTCAGTTGTTCTTAAGATAGATAATGATAATCAGCTTCTCAGGCTTTCTCCGTTGATGTTATGGTGTGATAACTCCTTGTCCATGCTGTGGGAGACTTCCGCAGGAAACTATAGCGGAGAAGATTTATCTATTGACTCCTGTAAATACATTAGTTCAGTCACAGGAGAGAAGATAGGAGTTTCCGGACAGGTTGTTAGCAAAGAATACCGGGAATTCTCAGATAAAATCGATAGCAGACTTTTTCAGCAGATTTTGCATACTCAATGGAAGCCACAGGAAATTGACTATTCGAGGTTTGAAGAAGATTATATCAAGAGATATGTTTCAAGAAGCAATCTCGAAGAAGATACACTGAAATGCCTAAAAGAAAATCCTGGAAAAATCATACTTGTTACTGGAGAACCGGGTAGTGGCAAGACATCTTTTATGATATCACTAGCGAATAAGCTCAACGCTATCCGCCACTATTTTAGTATAGTCAGGGATGTTTCAAAAGGTATAGAATCAATGCTATTTCAGGCAGGATTGAAAATTGGTAGAAACATATACCCGTCTGAACGGCTTAGAAGTTTTCTCTCAGGATACAAGAGAAACGGGAGCATGCTATTCTTCGCAATTGATGCTCTAGATGAATTAAGTGGAGACTGGCGTGATTGCATTCCGATAGACCTGCTAACAAAAGAGAATTGCACAGTATCATATATTGTATCAGCTAGAAAAGGCTCAAAAGAGGCTGAAGAATTAAGATGCAAAGAAGCCGTCATAGAGATTAACCTGGAGTCGTATAAGTGCGAGACAACTGCGATATTGAGAGAAGTTATTGAACGAACATTAGAGGGTCAGGATTTTCAAGATGAAGAAGAAATAGTGCTTGAAATATTATCGCTTGCGGGAAGTAACTTCCTATTTGCTGAACTTCTTTCCAAGCATCCAAAAGGTAAAGCAACTACACTGAATGATGCAGTTGATCAATACTTTCTCAAATGGAAAGAGAAGGTCATGCGTACTATAGGCAATGAGGGGCTTATAAACTCACTGTTAACGTTTCTTGCCTTTATGGACGAACCGGTGCAAATGTGTGTTCTCGACTCATGGTTAACGAAGTTCGTAATTAATGAACCGGAAAAAGCAAAAGGTACGCTTACTCTTTGCAAAGAGCTAACAAACGTCTTTCTTATCAATGGTGAAGAAGCCTTTTCAATATTTCATGAGGTATTTAGAGAATACATCAAGAACAAGTACAGAACAGAAGCAGCAAATCTACTCTCACAGTTGATCCGAATAATTGCCGACTGGCAAAAAGAGAGAGAATCGCTTGACTTTCAGCTGCAATTATTGCTCTTGAGAAAGCTTCCAAGAGTGATTTCTGAATTGGCCATTTATAAAGTCCCGGATTTCAACAGACTTCTCTTACAGTCTTTAACGAAAGAACTAACCGGGGGGGAATTCGAGAAAGATCGCAAGAAATTCACGGAATTTCTCGATGCTCCGTATGTACAGGATGATTCACTCGCGAGTTTGATCTTCCTAATAGTCGGTTATTTGGAAAGGTTCGGAACAGGTATTCACGATTACTTGGCAGAACCTATCAGAACAATCTTTCTGACAGTATTGCGTACAATAGAAGACGAAATCAGAATTGCAGGCGATTACAACAGAGTTATGGAAACCATAAAGACAAGTTCAGCAGCTTCAGTTATGAGCTTGATATCTTCATCTCCACATATGAAGGGGATCTCCGGGTTGTTTGCAATCAAAATTCTTCAGACGTATCGGGAAGAAGCAAAAGAAATGCTTTACTTGATGGCAAGTCACACAGATCAGAGGTATTTTGGAGGTCTCGACCGGGTTTTAATAGAACTGACAAAAGAAGCACGTAAAGATGGGCGAGTAATTGATGCGATCTTATTTGACTCCCTAACTGATCCGGAGCCTCCTAGAATGTTTGATATGGAAAGCTATTTCGATTATGTAATTAGGTTAGTTAATGACCAACAGATTAATAGAAGCGAAAAGGCCTTGTACTCTGATGTAAGAATATGTGATGCTTCAGGCACTATCCTGAAGAAGAGGCTTGCGGATCTGTTGACTGGCGATAGCTCAAGTTTCCTAAAAGGGATTAAGATCGGGACCAACCTCCTTGAAGCTTCATACAATAGTTTTGTCTGCGAAGCTCTAAAAGATGTAGTCGCAGTATCCAAGGGTGAGCGGTTCTATATGATTCAAATGTTGATACTGGCTTCAGGACGTCAGCTATCTTTCTATCCTGATCTGATGCCCAAAGATAGAATTGAGGTAATTGAGAAATACATTCAGAACTTCTGGGTGGAAGACTTCATTCGTTTGCTGGAATACTTAACCAGTAACGGAAACATAATGGTCCAACATTTGCTTGTCAAAGACTTCATTCTCTATTTTGAGAGTGCTAGCAGGGATAGAGACAGCAGGATTTTTGAGCATTTAGTTGACAAGGATCTGATAATCGAGAAGCTCAAACAAGGTAAGAATTCTGAAGAATTAATTCGAGAAATAAAAAGAATATCGACCTTGCCAGAGATTCTTGTAGATCTGCTCGTTAGAGAAAGCAATGGCATCTCATTCGATGAATCGATTGAGAAGATCTCTAATCTGGATTCCTCGGTAATCATTGCGGTAATCAGTTCATTGAAAGGGGCAGAGCTTCAGAATACGAAATTAGCGATTCTCATGAAAACGCTCACGAAGCTTATTGAGAAACGAGACACAAAGAAAATTCTGAAGCTTCTGAATTCGCGAATTTCTGGAGAGGCTGAACAAGCAGCAATAAACCTAATAAGAAAGAGGTTTCAGGAAATTACAGAGCAAGTCTGTCGGGTCGAGGAAACTCGATCTAGGTTAGGGTCTTTGATAGACCTAGTAAGCCTTGCAATTAAGCTCGGCCTTTCCGCCAACATTGATTCGCTTTTCCAGGAAGTAGTACAGACCATGAAGAAATACGAGAAATATGTAACAAAAAAAGCGTTGGAGGATCTGGCGTCTCTTCTTGAAAACGTTGGTAAAAGAGGAGTTGCAAGAGATCTCCTGAATGTGATCCTTTTTCGGATGGACAATCGAGATATCAGTGCGGAAGTCGTTCTGAGACTTGCGAAGCTTGGTCTTGAGGAAGAAGAATTTCTGAGTTTCCTTTCCGAGTTTATGGTTCTTGATTCCTCTCTCGCTTGGAATTTGCTATTTGAATCGATTGCAGACACCAATTTACGGGAAGATGTAAAAGGAAAAATAGTTAATTCAATTATGGCCAAAATTCGTAGAGAGACGGATATAAACAATCTTGGAAGGTTTGCAAATCACTTTCTTGAAAGCTTCTCAAGAATAGAAGAAAAGTATTCCAGGGCAATTTATTCGGAATTCGAAATGGCTATTAGATCAACGCTGAGGTCGAGAACAGATCTTGGAGTTTTCGAAAGCATTTTCAAGTGCGCTGGAAAGATAGGGTCTGGCATCTTCAATACTCAATTTGAAATCATAATGGAGAATCTACCTTTCTTTGAACCCCACGTGATGTTCGCAGAATCATTGTTGATTTCTGATCTGAAAGAGAAGGCAAGTGAGGAGCTGTTGACAATTGCTGAAAGCGAATTCGATATTATGTCTGAGAAATCGGAAGATCTTCCTCTTTACTTGATCCGTTTGATGGATATTGCATACAAGAGCGATAATGTTGAGTTAGTTGAAGGTTTGATTCCCTCAGATATGCTTTCCGATATTCTTGTTAGTGCTGCCATTCTGCACGGAATTCCTTATTTCAAAGAAGTGGTAAGCTTCTTCAGAGTTGCATTTGGCCTTGGAGTTCAGTTAGAAGAAATACTCGGGGAAGCAGCGAAGGCGGGTAACAGAAAAGCTTGCCTAATATATTCACTTCTCTACTGTTCACTCCTGAAAGTAAACAGTTCAGAAGCATTACCAATTTTCGAGAAGATTGAACTAGATAGGACACCATCGACGGTTGTCTATGAAGTGTTTAGATCACATTTGTATGAAGGTGATTCTCAAGAGGTTTTCGAAATTGCAAATGGTGCTGCAAATTGCGAGAGATATCGTTTGACAACAATACTGTCTAATATATTGTTTGATGCGGGTGATACAGAAAGAGCTATTGAACTCATGACGAATCTTCTGAATTCCTGGCAGTCAGTGAGGCAGTATCTGGCCTGCATGAAAATAGAATCAAAGGTTCTTGAATCGCAAGCAGTGTTGACCCGAGGACTTGTGGAGCTTGTCAAAGGCCATGAACCTTCGGACTTCTGGTCAAAGACAAACCTATCAAGATTGGAGTTTTTGGCCGGCAAGACTCAAAGGGCAAAGGAAACCGCACTGTCCTGCCTGCCTGAAGAGACATCCGAATTGTCTGTAAAAAATGCCAAGAAACTTGGCTCGCTTTTCGCAGTCCTAGGAGAAACGGATCAAGCTATAACTCTTTCACGTACATTGAGCATATGGGAAGATCTCAAGTTTGAAACGAAGTCTGATAGAGAAGAGTACCTGGATTATCTGGCTTCCAAAGTTGTAGATTCTATAGAGGGTCAGCGCATTATCTCTAATCACAAGCTTGTTTCTGATGCCATAAAGATAATTAACAATGTCCCTGGCAGCAATTACAGAACGAAACTACTAATGAAGCTCTGTTCTGCTTTGAGAAAGAAGAGTCAATCTTCTCTTGAGGTAAGAAAAGAGGTCTTCAAGAGAATCTTTGAAGGACCGCTAACAGAAAGATTATCTTCTGCTATGGAATATCTGGCGAGCTATATTCAGGCCAGAGAAGTCGATTGCAGGTACTGAAGCCAGGTTTTCTGTAACCACAATTACTTGCTCTCAAAAAGCCTGTTCTTAAGATTTCCGGGAATATTCGACACTCTCCTAATTACTGTATCTTAACTATTACAGGGATTCACTATTCATAATACCTAGGGTGTCTCACAAATAAGATAGCATGAACAATATCCATAATCTTTCTCAAAGAACGACCGTTCAGTCTTGATTGGCTCCGGCTGGTAAAAGCGGACCGGGTGCCTTTGCCGCTTCTATCGCGAACGCGTTTCTCAACTGATTTCTCGAACGCTCCTACCAGTCTTCTCTGGGGCGACCTTGTCTGCATCTGTAGCACTTGTCGAGTTCGCCCATGGTCGAAGCTCTTTTACCCCATCCGACACTATGGCTTGAAGACGGAGAGACAGACTTCCAGAGACACTCTGTAGTTATCGAACGCTTTCAGCACAGGCAGGACCATGCTGTTGGCCATTATGGTGGCGACGACCTTAATTCCGGAGAAGTGCTTGTTCAAGATCCTTCTGTTCTTCTTGTAGAGTTGGGTTCGCCTTTCGCCTGAGAAGCACTGATAGATTTCGACTCTCTCCAGGCTGTTGTTTGCGGCCAGTATCTCTTTCAGAAACTCTTCCTTCAGCTCTTTCAGTTCCTGAACATCCTCGCTTTCGAGGCAGTATATCGAGATCATCAGGAAGACGTCGTCTATTACCTCAGATACCGAAGGAATCCAGATTCTCTCCTTCTGTATCTTCCCGGCAGGCAGGAACTCGTAAGACAGTTCCGTCATTATGAGAGATGGCCTGCTGTTTTCAGAGATGAAGATCTGCGCGCCCGGAATTATTCCGCCTTCGTAAGGGTGACCTGACCCGACCAGGAACTGTGTCGTGAATGTTCCCATGTTTCCATCCCCTTTCCCTGTAACGTATTGAGAAGCTTCCTAATAGCCGCTATTACCGTTATATTGCCTGAAGGTAAGGCCATTGACCCCTATCGGAACGGGAGAGTTGCCGCCTTCACCTGTGTAGATTATACAGGACCTTCGTAATGGATATATAATACTTATCACAAAGTTTCCGTAACTTATGACGGTCTGACTATGCTGTAAAATATAAATGTGTATGCAAATCTATGTAGGTTAAGAGAGTATGAGACAGTTCTACTTCTTAATAAGTACGTAGACGAGAGATCTAAGGTAGATCCCACCCTTTCAAGAGTCAGCGTATATGTCGATCCTGGAACACCCGGACATTACCGGCCCTTGAGAAGACTCCCAGAACCCAAATCCCACACGGTCAAATCCGTTCGTTATTCTATCCTGTTAAGGTGGCGATTTTCGTAGCTTCCTAATCGGATAGTCCATCCCATCATTTCACGCATCTCCACAGAGCACTACGCTTTCACAAATTATCCCGTTACCCACTCGATGACAAACTCTTCGTGCGTTTGTAGAGAGGTAAGAAAGATAACCGACCCGTTAACCGGGAGGCGGCTTCGGTCGCGAAAAAAAGGAGGAGTGATTAAGTTGCTGATGGAAATACCGTCAATGGAAATGCCCGAATGGATCAGAAACCCAGGGGAGTTCGACATAAGGAACATTCTGCAGGACTCTCTCTGCTACCTTGCCAGCGGCCTTCACGGCCATTTTGTCAAATGCTACATGGGAAACGCTTACAGCTTCGTGTACATCGACTACTTCATAAGCCGAGAAGATCTGCTGCAGGATATGGCCGAGTACGGGTTCACAGGTTACCGAGTGATCCGACAAGAATCGATAGACCCGTACAGACTCCATCGGGGTGGATGGGACGCGCTTACGTGGTATTACCGCGAGGACGATCCGCGAGGAGAGAGGCGGTTCGATCGCTTCCGTGGAGACCGCGAAAGAGGTTACTTCGCAGGATATCGAGACATTCTGAATCCTTCGTGGAAGAAGGTCCTGCCGGTTGAGCGAGATGGCAACCCTAACTCGTGGCGTGAGATCCAGAAAGAGCCCTTCGCCGAATGGTTCATCTTAGAGAGGACCGAAGAGTACGACGAGACGCACAATCCGAAACGCTTCTCCTTCTTCTTTCTCAACACCGAGGCTGTTGCTGCCTACCAAGCACTTTACCTCGAAAACCTTATGGCCCCAAAGATCCTTGTAGTTCCGCAGCACGGCTTCGGCATGAACTGGACAGACTTCAGAAGCAGAGAGAGGATACTTGCAAGGACAATATTTTATCGAGACAATCCCCTGCCCGAATACATCGTCGGCATGGCCGGTTTTTATGAACCCTGGCCGGAATACACGAAGCGGGTGAAGAAGTACCGTAGCAGGTATAGCGGCTTCATTACCGTCTGGAGGTACTCGGGAGACCCCGCAAGGCTCAATCCACCTGTTTCCGAGCAGAGAGGGAACCATCAGCAGGAAACATCTGAAAACGATCTCGTCTTTGTCGAGAACGGCGAGTTCGAGATGAGCGAGGTAGGGAGAATACGAGATATTGCCGAAGGTAATACCCTCTATGTGATGCTTACCTATGATTTCTATATCGGCAAATACACCGTCACGTGTCAGGAGTACTCGAGGTTCTGCAGGGAAACGGGCGCAGAAGAACCCGTGGATGAAGAATCCCCGAACGGCACAAAACCGGTTACGAATGTGAAATGGTTAGACGCCATCTCCTACTGCAACTGGTTGAGCGAAAAGGAAGGCCTGCCCCCGGCGTACGATGAATTGGGAAAGCTGCTTGATTGCGACGGCTCACACACGACCGACTTAAGAAGAGTTGCCGGCTACAGGTTGCCGACCGAGGCCGAATGGGAATACGCGGCCAGGGGAGGGAACAAGAGCAGAGATTATATCTTCGCCGGAAGTAACGACGTCGATGAGGTCGCCTGGTATATTGAAAACTCATCCGACAGAACTCGAGAGGTCGGGTTGAAGAGCCCGAACGAACTCGGACTTTACGATATGTCCGGCAACGTCTGGGAACTGTGCAGCGACAACAGCGACAGATACTCGGAGGGACTGGAGATAAACCCGTATGGGGAAACCGGTGTGTTCAAAATCCTTCGTGGCGGAAGCGTACGTGAAGACCGTGAAGAAGTAACGATTTCGGCTCGTGATTTAACAGGGGAGCGTTACACAAACTCATCTATAGGCTTCCGCATAGCGAAGACAGTGCTGGTCGACGGGGGAGAGCAGTGATGGACTTTCCGGGCAGCGTGCAGAACTTCATCTATCTTCTTTCCAAACTCGGTCAACAAAACAAGATGCTCTCGGAAAAGGCAATCGAATACTTCTGGAGCTCCCTTTTGTTGAAGAAACTATCACAGAACGTACAATTCAGTGACGTCTTCTGGAGGTTCGTGTTCTTCGGAAAGAGCGGGAAAGAGCGGGCCGATCTCATGGAGAGCGCGATATCCGAGCTCATCGTCGAGCATCCGGAATTCGCTTTCATGGACTTCAAAGGAGAATTGGGCGGGGCGTTCAAAGAAGACTCGCCCCTCTTCCACAGAACCTGCGCTTACGCCGACGGCATGATCGACGGACTCTCCATCAGGGACATAGATCTTTTGATAGGCCCCTTCTACACGGGAATGTTCTCATTTGCGATCGACTCCAATCTTCTCTATTCTGACATCATAGTGCCGATGGAAATACTGGATATGATGGTCGATCTGCTCGAAATCGAACCGGGAATGACCGTTTACGACCCTGCTTTCGGTTACGGACGGGCCTTCTACACAGTCTTCAGGAGAGAAGGCTTCGACTACACTTCCTTCGCCGGACTTGAAATCGACCCTAGGAAATGGCGACTCACAAAGATTATCCTTTCCCTTGTCGGGATAGACGTCTCGAAGCTCGTAAGGGGCGATTCCCTTGTGAAGCCGACGAAAGAGACTCTCTATGTGGAAGAACAGTACGACAGGGTGATTATCGAGCCACCAACAGGCGAGCGCATGGTATTGCAGGAGCTGAAGACTGATTTCTTCCTCCGAAACATTCTAAATATCTCGTCCGGTCTCATAAGCCAATGGGACTTCATTAACCATGGAATGCGCTCGATGAAGGATGACGGCAAGCTCGTGACGCTAATTACGAGAGGAGAGCTGAGAGAAGGAAATAAGGAAATAATAGACAACGACTGGCTTGAAGCCGTAGTACAACTCCCCCTTGGAGCCGTTCACGGCGGAAACGACGACTGCTGTTTGCTTGTCCTTAACAAGGCGAAGCCCATCGGCAGGAAAGGACAGGTCTTCATGTCGGTATCCAAGAGCAGCGGCAGAGAGCCTTTCTGCTTCGAAGTGAGAGAGGAGAATCTTTTGCTCAGTTCAGTCATGAGAAACTTCAGGGACTGGAAAGGCGAAAGCGGAGTATGCGCGCTGATCCAGATCGATACGATAAAGAACAGCGGCTATTCCCTGGTGCCTGGCGACTACTCGATAATCCCCGTGAAGAAAGACCAGCTGCCCGAGGATTACGAAATCTTCCTGACTTCCCCGACCGTCGAGCTGGATTCCATCGGTGAGTTCCTCGAATCACACAGATACTTGCGGAAGTCGAAGAATGCCGAACTTCCCGAAGGTCATGAGCCAGATGGAGAATCGTATGAAGGCAAGGTCTACAAGTACCCTCGCTTGGAGGTCGATGAGAAGGGCATCGTTCAGCTGATCTCTCTAAAGGAGCATGCCGGAGAACTCACAAAAGCGGCCGAGAAATCCCTTCTAAGAAAGAACGACATCATCTTCAACAGAAGAGACGACATAACGACCATAGGGCTGGTGACCGACATCCCTTCAGACGCGTCGATACTGCCCTCAGGCAATCACATAGTCTTTAGAGTCGCCGGCGAATACGATCCTGTAAAGGTCTTCAACATTCTAAGGAGCGACTACGGCCAGTTTCTCATTAGAGAAGCCACAAAGCACCTTTTCATGGAGTTTCTGCCCTTGCACGCAATTCAGGCCATGAGGCTTCCGGTAGAGGCAATCAAGGCCGACAGACCTGAACATAGCGGATCGCAGGACAGAAGAATTTCGACAGACGAAGGGAGTGATTCCGATGTTTGAAGAAGTGACGAAGGCCGAAATGCCCGAATGGATAAAGAATCCCGCGGAATTCGACATTCATGACGTGTTGAAAGACTCTCTGTATTACCCGGCCAGCGGCCACGACGGCCATCCGGTCGAGTACTTTATGGGAAATGTCTACAGTTTCGTATATGTCGACTACTCCATAAGCAGGGAGAAACTGCTCGAAGAGATCGCCAACAAGGGATTCAGGGGATACAGAGTTATCCGCCAGCTTCCAATAAGCGAGAGCCAGCTAGCGCCGAACGGCTGGAGGATCAGGGTAACCCCGGACCGTGCCGAACACCACCAGCCCGACCATTATTCGGATGTGTTCGAGAAGCCCTTCGCCGAATGGTTCATATTCGAGAGAACCGAAGAGTACGGTGAAGACCATAATCCGTCCAGGTTCTCGCTGCTTTTCATATGTGCGGACGGCGCGGCGGCTTATCAGGCGCTTTATCTAGAGAACAGGATGGCTCCGAAGATTCTGGCCATAATCCAGCCAGGGGAAGCCTTCGGCTGCAACTGGACCGACTTCACCAGCAGGCGGCTCATAATGGCCCGGTCGGTCTTCTACGGGACCAACCCTCTGCCCGAATATGTCATAAACGGAGGCATAGGCCGCAGCGAATTCTACAGAGCGCCCATCTGGCCGGAATACTCCGAGTTTGTCAAGAAATTCAATATAGGCGCAAAGTACTTCAGGATCTGGGCCAGAAGCGATCGCCGGGGGATAGGAAATTGAGACTGACGGGATTTTTCAAGTGTTCGGACTAAACCAAAAGGAGGTAAAGATGGATCTGAAGAGTTTTTCCCGCAACTACATGTATCTACTCTCAAAACTCGCAGAAGAGGGCCGCGACCTTTCCGAAAGGGCGATAGAGTACTTCTGGACGAACATGCTGCTCAGAAAGCTCTCGTTCCGCGATAATTTCCTCGATATTTTCAGGGAGTTCAATCTCTTCAACAAGAGCGGCCGCGATAGGGCGGAGCTGATCGAAAAGGCTCTTAAAGAAATAATCAGCAGATATCCGGGCTACGGGTTCATCGAATACGGGGGCAAATACCTCTGGATCTTCACGGAAGGCCCTGCGCCGCTTCAGAAGACCTGCGCTTACGCGGACGGTTTCATAGACGGCCTGGCGATGACCGACATCGCCAGTGTCTGCGGGGACATTTACAACACCTTGTTCTCGCTCTCGATCGATCTGGGGCTGGTCGATCCCGACGCGGCCGTGGCCATGCCTGTCGTCGAGGCCATGGCGAAGCTGCTCGATTTGAAGCCGGGATTGAGCGTCTACGATCCGGCGCTCAACTATGGGCGGGTGATATACAGCATATTCAAGAAGGAGGGTTTGGAGAACACGGATTTCGCCGGGCTGGAAACGGACCCCTTCAGGCACAGGGTAGGCAAGACGGCGCTGGCCATCCTGGGGGTAAACACCGTGAACCTCAAGCGGGGAGAGCCGCTCTTCAGACCCGCGAACGCCTCTCTCACCGATAATGCCCTCTACGACAGAGTCGTCATAGAACCGCCGTCGGCCGAGAGAATAATACATCTCCGGCTGAATACAGGACACTTTTCCATGGGAGAGCTCGAGATCGCGAGAGAGCCGGGGAGCCAGTGGGAGTATATCGGCCACGGCCTCGAAGCGACAAAACCTTCTGGAAAGCTGGTCAGCCTGATCGACAGCTGCAAGATCCCCGAAGCCCTGCGGTCGATCGTGGACGGCGACCTGCTGGAAGCGGTCATAGCGCTCCCCGGAAGTCTCGTATGCTCGGGCGGCGAGCGGAAGTCCATACTGGTGATAAACAGGAATAAGCCTGCGGGGAGAAAGGGAAAGGTCTTCATCGCCGTCCCGGAGAGGGAGAGCGCGGAAAACTGGTCGTCGCTCGCGGACCAGTCGCGGTGGCTCGATTCGGTGACGGATCTTTACGGCGAATGGAAGAACAGGCCCGGCACCGCGGGCATAGTCTCGACCGACAGGATAATCGAGAACGGCTACGATATAAGCCCGTACGGTTATGCGGTGAACTCCACGGGCGAGTCGACGACTGCGCTCGATTATGCCGAATTGCTCGAGGCTCCCATGATAAAGCTAGGCGAGGTCGCGGACCTGATCGAAGGCGTGAGGGGTGAAAGATACTATCGCCTCGACAGCTACACTGCCGATAAAAACGGTGTCGTAAATATGGAAGCGATCGGTCGCGAAACGAGTGAGGTCTTCAGGGAAGACGATCTGAACCTCCTACGGGAGTTCGACATACTCCTCCCGGCGTTTCCCGGCCGGGACGACATGGCCATCGTGGGCGAAATGCCGGAAGGCTTCCGTGTCATACCGGGGACCGGCCTGCTGGCGTTGCGGGTAAAGGACGGCTACGATCCCCGCAAACTCTTCGATATCCTTCGAAGCCCCATGGGGAGGCACACCAGGAGAGAGGCGGGACGCTCCGTCTACATGAGCAGGTCGGTCGCGCCCATCCTCGAAGAGATCATGATACCCGATATCGTGAGGAAAAGAGACTGAGCGGACTGTTCGGAAAGGAAACTCGCTCTTTGTAGCGGGGAGGTGGATCAGAGGTGAGAGTTATGAGGTTAGAGGTAAGAAGATCGAGATCTTTTCGCTCTTCCGACCTCTGACTTCTAACCTCAGGTCCCCAAGGACGGCTCTTAACGCTCTTCTCACCTCTCACCTCTATCCTCTGACCTCAGTCTTACCAGTGAACCTGGACGCGAAGCGTCGGAACGAAGAACAAAGCTCCTAGCCCTGGAACGAGGAACCGCTCTTACTAAAAATGCAGTCCCTGTTTTTCAAGCCTACTTTATCGCCGTCCTGCAGACCCTGAATCCCACGACGTTACCCGCGGCGGAAGGCTCCAGAGATTCCCGCGACGTTACCCGCGCGCACGTCGGGTCCAGGCCGGCGCTGCCCCCGCGCATCACACGCTCAAGATCGATCGAGTCGTTGTAAGGGTTTAGATTCGGGCTTTGGCCGAAGTAATCGTCGGCGTACCAGTCGCTGCACCACTCCCAGACGTTGCCCGACATATCGTAGAGTCCGAGCTCGTTCGGCGCCTTCATGCCGACTTCCTGCGTCGTCGACCGCGAGTTGTCCCCGTACCAGGCGACCTCGTCTATATCGTCGCTGCCGGAATATTTATATCCCCTGCCCTTCTTGCCTCCGCGGGCGGCATACTCCCATTCGGCCTCCGTTGGCAGTCTGTATCCGGCGACGGTCGAAACGTCGGTCGTTTTCCGGCCGCTTGAGTCGAGCAGGTTACCGTCGTCGTAGGCCGGGCGCAGACCTTCTCTCTCGCTAAGCCAGTTGCAGTATTCCACCGCGTCCCACCAGGTGACGTTTATCACAGGCCGCGAGCCTCTTCCCCAGCCCTCGTCCGGAGGCAATTGCCTCCCTGTGGCGGTGCAGAAGGCGTCATACTCGCCGAACGTCACTTCATACCTGCCCATGTGGAAGTCGTAGGAGAGAGCGACCCCGTGGACAGGTTCTTCATCTAAAAGAGCGCCGGCGAGGGCGCTGCCCATTCTGAAACTGCCTCTTTCCACAAACTCCATGACCGGTAACGGCCCGTCCGACCCGCGAGTGTCTATCTCGACCTTCCCGGTGGAAGAGATCCTGCAGATCCTGAACCCGACGCCGTTGTACAGACCGACAGGCTCCGAATCTTCGCGGCAGGCCACGCGGACGTTTTCGGCGGGGCTGAACCAGCAGCCGCCGCGGATCACGCGTTTGTAACCGGCTATATTGTGGGGATTCGTCTCTTCCCTGTCGGAGTACCCCAGGCTCCGGTCCGAGCACCACTCCCACACGTTTCCCGACATATCGTGCAGCCCGAGCTCGTTGGGCGCCTTCATGCCGACTTCCTGCGTCGCCGACTGCGAGTTTTCCTCATACCATGCGACCTCGTCGACATCGTCGCTGCCCGAGTATCTGTATCCTCTGCTCTTCTTGCCCCCGTACGCGGCGTACTCCCATTCGGCCTCCGTCAACAGCCTGTATCCCCTGACTCTCAACAAGTCGTTTGTCTTTCTCCCATTTTCGTCGAGCAGGTTTCCGTCGACATGATAGGCTGCCGGGAGACCTTCCATTTCACTGAGCCAGTTACAGTACTCGATCACCTGGAGCCACGCGAGGTTCACCACCGGCCTCTTTCCCCTGCCCCAGCCCTCGTCGTCCGGACCGGAATACTCTATCGCGTCGCAGTATCTGTCGTACTCCTGGAAAGTGACGGGGTACTTGCCTACGTAGAGGTCGTAAGTCAGGTTGACTCTGTGAGCGGGGCTTTCAGAGCCTTCAAGTTCTCCCATGACGAAACTCCCGCCTTCCACGAATAATAGCTCGTCTCCGTTCGCGGTCCGGATCTGTAAAGGCTTGGTGTCGGCCAAGGCTCATCCCCCCCTCTCCAGCAGCGCCTTGAGTCTCTCTTCGAACTCCCGCGTGTTTTCGAGTGTGACCGTCTCGGTCTGGCCGTCCTTCAGGAAGAGTATCTTCGCGCAGACCGGGGCGAGCATTTTTTCCAGCAGGTAGAGATAAAACTCCATCTGGAACCTGTATCCTTCGAGCGAGTCGGCTCTCTTTTCGGCGTACTTGAAGTCGGCGATCTTCCAGCCTTCGGGCGTCCTGTACAGTTTGTCGACCACCCCTCTCAGCGTGAAACCGTCGAAAGCGCGCTCGAAGGTCCGCTCGCTGTAACAGGCCTGCGAGTCTTCTATCTCCCTTATAAGCGGGTGGTCCGCGAGTCCCTTGAGCGAGGCGATTATGATCCCGGCCTCTTCTTCGGGGACCTCGGCCGCCGGTCGCGCCGCCTCATCGTCCAGGATGCTCGAGAGGCTTCCGTCACGGGTGTTGTCGAGCTTTTCGAGTATGGCGTGGACGTAGAGGCCCTTGACGTTCGCCGCCGTCTCTTCGGCCTCTTCAGTCTCGAAGGAGAGACTCCTTTCGGCGCGCTTATCGGGCTGCATGGTCGTCGGCGAGAGCCTCTTCACGTACTTCCGGTGACCGGTAGGCGAAAGGTACTCGGCAGGAGGCTCTTCCCAGGAAAGCCGCTTCCCCTCTCCCCGCGTCTCGCCCCTTTCCCTTTTTTGGGCCGAAACCTTCTTCGCCAGACCGTTCAGGCTCTCGTCCATCCCTCCGGTTTCGGCGTCGAAGAGGCCGTCTATGAAGAAATGCGTCCAGTTGTTGGCTTCCTCGCTCGTCTGTGAAGCCTTCTTCTTTTCTACCACACTCCCATCGACGTTCATCACGAGGACCTCCCTCGCCCTCGTAAGGGCGACGTACAGCGTCCTCTTTTCTTCCTCGGCCTGCTTTCTCTCTTCGAGTTTTTTCCACTCTTCCAGCCGGGCGTCGCCTATCTTTTCGCAGTACACCGCGAAACTCCTCGACTGCGAATCGAAGAGCAGCCCCGGGCGGTCCTTCTTCGGAGACTCCGTCATCTCGGCGACTATCACGACCGGAAACTCAAGCCCCTTCGACTGGTGCACCGTCATGATCTTCACGCTGTCGCTCTTCTCGTTCTCCAGAGAGGCCTCGCCCTCCTGCGACTCCTCGACATAGACGACCACGTTCCTCGAGAACTCCCTCAGGCTCGTACCGAGCTCGTCGAGCTCTTTAGATATCTGCAAAAACTTGATGACGTTCGCCACGCGCTGCGCCGGAGCTTTCAGAAGCGACACCTTCGCCAGGTAGTCGGTCTCATCCACGAACGACTCGACCAGCTCCCCGGGAGTGGCTACCATCGAAAGGCGCGAATACTTGTCAAGGGTCGCCCTCAGGTCGGAAAACTCGCCGTCTTCGGCAAGCGAAAGCGCCTGCGAGAAGTGGCGTTCGCCTCCCTTCAGCCGCAGCGCTTCATCCAGGGTGCCGCCCCAGGCCGGCGACAGGAAGAACGTGAGGAAGGCCAGATCGTCGTCGCGATCGCCTATAAACCCGGCCAGCGAGAGCAGACCGGCTATCTCAGGGCTCTCGAAGAACTTCCTCGAACCGACCGTGTAGTAGGGGATCCCCGCGTCCTCCAGCGCCTGCTCGTATTTCCTGACGTTGCTGAACTTTCTCAGCAGGAGCGCGATGTCGCCCGGCCTGACGTTTCTCTTCTCCTCACGTTTCCCTACGCTGAATTCGAGCTTTTCTTCCAGCAGCACCCCTATGTAGTCCGCAACCGTCGCGCTGTACTCCTTGTTCTCGCTCTCGAGTATCCTGACCCTCTCGCGTCCAGTGCCGTAGTCCTTGACGGCCGTTATGTCTTTTCCGTAAGTCGAGGCATATCCCGGCCCGCGGTCACGCCCCATGACTTTGCCGAAAAATACGTTGTGGAACTTCACCAGGTCCGGGTGCGACCTGTAGGATCTGTCGAGGGTCTCGGTCGTTTTGCCCTTGCTTCTGAAGTCGGCCTCGGTATCGTTGAAAACTTCGACGTTCGCCCCCCTGAAGCGGTATATGGACTGTTTGTCGTCGCCGACGTACAGCACCTTCACGTCTCCGGACTCTCTTATCTTCCCTATAATCTCGGCCTGCAGCTCGTCGGTGTCCTGGAACTCGTCCACGAGGATGTACCTGAACCTGCGGGCATAGTCTCTTGCTATCTCCGGGTAGTCGTTCAGAATCCTTCTGGTGAGCTCGAGTAGCTGCTCGAAGTCGAGCTGGCCGTTCTTCAGGGTCGCCTCCTCGTACTGCGCGTTGATCCGGCCGAAGGCCTCGAAAAAGCCGGTGGTTAGGCGGGCCGACTCCTGCGCCGCCCGGTCGTCCTGCCGGTCGGCCTGGAAGGGTTTGTATATGTACAGGTTGTGCCTCTCCTTGCCGAGAGCCTCTTCCAGCAGCCTGTAGGTGGCGTCGAGGCCGAGGGCGTCGGTCAGCGATTCGAGACTGCCCAGGTTTTTAATACAGTACCGTCTGAGCGTCCTGTTCTCTATGAGTTTCTTCGTCCCGGTGATTATGGAGAAGCCCGGGTCGATCCCGTAGTCGGTGTACAGGAGCGATTCCCTCAGCAGCCTGTCGCAGAAAGAGTGTATCGTAGATATCCAGGCGTCCATTATCCTGTCGCCCAGTCTCTTCCACCTGGC
>JGI11944J13513_1001168_pt1 | contig 21938 bp, 24 predicted proteins | sample TerdegcoTASludge_FD_13513 | JGI IMG/M metagenome (IMG submission 13513) | reverse complement strand
GTCCTTCAAGGATACCTCCTTCTTGTCATCAGAATGAGGTAATATATCATATATATCAATATGTTACAAGTAATTTCAGGGGAAATTACCGTGCAAAGGTCTTATTTCATAGGCAAAGTCAAGCTGGAGTTTCTTGGTAAGTGTATCTTTTTGCTCGGTATCAAGAAGCTCGTAAATAAGCTGCTCACACCTTTCACGGGTCAGAGCAGGACTTTCAATCTTTACGAGCCTACCACATTGCCTCAGGATAAACGGTTCTCCAGGCGCCAAATGTAGATCTGAGGCTCTTGCGCGTATCGCTTCCTGTAATATCCTATCCAATTCAGCCATGATCCGTCTCCACGTCGAAGTAAGTTCGAATTGTTTTTACTCCAAAGAACATCCTCGGTTCGTTTGCATTGTGTGATACGTGAGGAATTGTACCTATATCATCGGTTATTCTGCCTATCACTTAAAGGAATGGAGAGAAGAGACTTCAGGGTTTATTTTTCAATCATTGCAGGGGAAGGCCTCCATAAAAGCCTCAATAGCAAGAACACCTCCATATTCGCGAAGCCTTTCCGGATGAGCTCTCAAATAATCGAAAACAATCCGAGCCCCTTCACCATTTGATATTGTTTGTGGCAGGCAAAACAGTGGAGTTATCCCTGAACCGTTGTAAAGCGTATTCATATCCATAAGATTTTGCACATACCCATTATAAAATGTATTCATATCTATCAGTCCCTGAACATATCCATAACAATAACCGACCCTAACTCCGCTTACTTTAGTTTTTCCATCCATATTTTGAATTGCAGCTGAACAACTCTCCAAAAGCGTATTGCCATCAACCGCATAACATACCAATTGGCCTATCAATACAAAAATGACGAGGAAGACAAAGATTATTTTTTTCATCATTCTACCCCCGGTAATTATTCAATTCTTTTTCTTTGAAACGTTTCACTATTTAATGTCATCGGCCAGAATACAGAGGACTTAACAGGAAGGACATAATGAACACTGGAAAAATCATCGGTGTGGTTGTTCGTGCTGTTATCCTCGTGCTATCAATAACCCCTCTCGTCTTTTCACAACACATAGTAGACGATGAGGTCTGGTTTGAGACGAAGGTTATTCTTGATGGTCACACAATCCTCACAGGCAGTTCGCCATTTGAACATATGAGATCCTCTGGAAACATCTTTCTCCGCTTTTGGCCAACTGCAAACAGGTACGAGCATAACTGGGAAATATGGTCACACGAGTTCAACACTGGCCCATGGAACAGCGTTACCGGTATCGTTAACATTTACGGTACCGGCGATGGTCTGATTTTAAGATGGGAACCCACATGGTGGAGACTGCCCGATATTGTCATACAACAAGCCAGTATTGCAGGCTTTATTGATATTCAGCGAGAAAATAAAACCATTAAAAAGGCTCGGTTCACATCCACAGGATGTTGGGTGCAAGGGCAGACAAAAAAAGGCTGGTTTTATGGAGATTGTAAGCTAATCGGAGAAGCCATACGGAAAGATTCGCTGCCTTTTCCTTTTCAATGAGCAGTAATTACAATTCATTACGGATGAAAAAACGTGGAAACCGAAATTATTCTGTATTTTCTAAGATATCAGATGTGATGACCTTCGTTCGGGTCCTTCATACGCTCCCCCACCTGCACCGCGAATCGGGTCACGGTCAATGTACACCCATGTATCTTCTGAAGGGCGAACAAATTTTATGATGCGTTGAGACGCGATAAGCTGATCAAGCTTACGGGCATTGACGTAGTCATACTTGTAATCTGTGTACATGATACGAATAATCATCAAATGCTCCTTATGAGTGTCAAAGCTGCAATACAGCTTATTATAGCAGAAATGGCATTTTGGAGTACAGTGATTGTTTATTCTAATCCGTACTCTTTCCACCGTGACCTCACTTTGTCTCGGATAGCTTCAGAAACCATGGCAGTGCCGGCACAATAGATTCCCACGGGCAAGACCGTGGCACTAAACATACACACACTGCGCGAATGATAAACGCATTCACCCACGCCTAAAAGCGTGGTCCTCTGTGGGGCTTGTGTTTTTCGTGGGAAGCTCTCCGCGAGCACAGCGAGTGTGAATGGGAGTCTCTGACGGCTTAGCCGGTAGAGGGGGCGACGCAAGCCTCAGTAATAGAGCTGTTACGAAGAACGGGAGTTTCCGCGAAGGGAGACGCAAGCCCCGGGAATAGATGACTGCCATCAGCCACGGAGCAATGATTATCAGGTCCGGAGCTGATGGCGTTCCTTCGAAAATGATATATGGTTACTACTTTGGCGGAAATGCAGCCGGGTCAATAACAAACCAGACATTATTTACCTTGTTTCCGCTCGTATCTCCTGGCTTTGAATCCTGAAACCAATAATAAAGCGGATAACCCCTGAATGTTGTTTGCTTCTTTCCATCCTCTCTCGTTATTGTCCCAAAGTCTTCAGCCTTGATTCCTTCTGGTGGCGCTACAGACTCCCGATAATAGAGTGGCCATTTTACAACACAATCGCCTGTACATGCGCTCTTGCCAGGAGCGTCTTTCTTGAACCAGTAGAGAGCCATTCCCTTAGCATCAGTAAGATATTTGCCCACACCCTCTTTCTCGGCAATCTTCACTGCATGGTGATCTGCCTGTGCTACACCGAGCCAGACAACGGTAAAAAAAACAATAAATCCGATGACTCCAATCTTTTTCATGTTACCCCCTTTATTCGCTGAACGTTCACTGAGCATACCCTCATGCTCTATGGTGTGAAACAAAAATAATTCTCAGAATGATCATTGTCAATCGGCGGATAAGCTGAAATGGTTTCTGTTACATTGAACGGGCAATCTCTCTGCTCTTTCGCAGGAAAGCCATGAGTAACTCTCCGGCATCTTTAAATCGTTCAGCCTTTATAGCGTCTCTGATCTGGATAAGCATGGGGAGTAATTGTAAGGCACCTGACGAGGGCTCACACCCGGAAATAAACTGGAGCATAAATGTAGTGACTGACCCAAGGGCATTTGTCTTGTCCTTCGCCTCAATAGTCCTCTTCAGTATCTCAACAGTCTGCCATATATCTTCATCTTCGGGTGGCTCTGCGTCAACCAACCCAGCAACAAACGACCTGAACTGAGCCTCTTGTTCAGGCGTATACTTTTCACCGGCTTGCTTGAAGTCTTCGATAATGCTGTCTGCCACCTGCTTCAGTATTTCTTCATCCCTATCTTGATTCGTCATGCTTTTTTCTCCTCATGCGCCTATAAAACGGTCGTTCACGTCAGATTCTCAGAACTCCTTTCGCCCGGCTCCATTCTGAATATCCTTTTTGTATCCTACCACAGACATATATGGTTTGACAGCTTTTTTCATCTATGAACATTGCTCCCTTGCTGCCTATTTTAAAACAGAGGTGATGGTTCCATCCCGATTAAAAAGCCTGTTGACAAGATACATTTCTTTGCTATAGATGAGAATAGAAAATTTTTGCAGTGTTTTTTTGATATGCATACGTCTGCTGGCTAATAATCTTTGCATCGCCGGTGAGATTCTTGTATGGACTCCAACATCGTACGAAAATTAGTGCTAATCACTCCTATCCTTTTCATCATCTTCTCGATGGGGATCAGCGTTGCGGGCAGTGATAAACGAATTTCTGATAAAGAAGGGATTGAGGCATCAATAGATTGGATACCCGGAAGCCGATGGCGTCTTCAGCCTGGGAAAGATCGGGATCCCATTGAAGTATTCAGTAAATCAATTGAGTTGGATCCAAAAAATTTTAAATCCTATATTAACAGAGGGAATGCCTATATGATGCGGAGAGAATATGATATGGCCATCAAGGATTATACCACTGCTATTGAACTTCGGCCAGAGGATTGGGAAGCATATAATAATCGTGGTATCGCATTTGGTATGAAACAGCACCACGACAGGTCAATTGAAGACCTCAGCATGGCGGTTCAGCTGAACCCCCGAGACTTTAAGACTTATATCAATAGGGGAAACGCGTACAGAATGATCAATCACTATGATCGTGCAATCAAGGATTATAAAAAGGCCATTGAGCTTCGGCCAGGATATCCAATTTCCTATTACAATCTGTCCTGTGTTTACTCGTTGCAAGAAAACTCCCCTGAGGCGTGCAGGTTGCTGAAAAAATCCATCGATAAGGGATTTACCAACTGGCGTCATATTATGTCAAATAGCTGTTTTGATAAAATCAGGAATTCTCCTTGCTATAAAGAAATTATGATAAAAAGGGAGGTTCCTCCCTGAACGCCAGCTGGAGTATATCTTCCAGAACGATGGTCTTAGCTGAGAATTTCACGAAGAGCCTTAATAAGCTCTGCACACTCCTCGGGTGTGCCGATTGAAATCCGTAAAAAATCAACGGTTCTCGGATGCGGAAAATGACGAACCACAATTTTCCTTTGCCGAAGTTGTTGCTGAATTTCGCGTGCACCGTAAGATACATGCCGAACGAAGAGAAAGTTTGCCTTCGACGGCACAACATAAAAACCCAGAGCAGCAAGCTCCTCTGCAAGTAAATCTCGATTTTGTATAATCAAATGACGTGTCCGTTCGAAGTACTCCGTATCGCGAAGGGATGCCTCTGCTCCCGCGAGAGCAAGGCGGCCTAGGGGATATGAATTAAAACAGTTTTTGACGAGATTGAGGGCTTCTATGAGACATGTATTCCCTATGGCAAAACCCACTCTCAATCCCGCAAGGGATCGCGATTTCGAGAGCGTCTGGACAACCAACAGGTTGGGAAACTCTTTGACGAGGTGAATAGCGCTCTCAGCCCCAAAATCAACGTACGCCTCATCGACTACAACGACAGAATTCCGGGAATGGTCAATCAAGCGACGAAGGTTCTCAACATTGATCGCTGAACCGGTTGGTGCATTCGGGTTCGCCAGCACAATACCACCGTTTGGCTGTGCATACTCTTCAATATTGACCTGAAAGTCTTCATCAAGTGGCACAGTCTGATATTGAATGTCATACAAGGCACAATAGACAGGATAGAAACTGTATGTCACATCAGGAAATAAAATTGGCAATTCATGTGTGAGCAACCCAAGAAATGTGTGAGCTAATACTTCATCGGAACCATTCCCAAGAAACACATTGTCCTGAGTGAGACCATACATGTCCGCAATTGTCTGTTTGAGCGCCTTGCCCTCAGGATCCGGATATAGGCGAAGGCTTTCATTGGCTGCCCGCTGAAGTGCCTCAATAACCGTTGGCGAAGGAGGATAAGGGTTCTCATTGGTATTCAGCTTAATCATCGTACCAATTTGCGGCTGTTCTCCGGGACGGTATGGTTCAAGGCTTCGTATGCGCGGACTCCAGAATCTATTCACGTCGTTTTTCACTTATATATGCCCCTGTATCGTTCCCCTGCAATGACTCGATATATACGAGCGTACTCGGGATGTTTTAACCCATTCCACATCATCATGTCCAGGCAATCTCCTACCCCGCGGCATAAAGGCTATTCCATTTCTAACACAGTGCGATCAATGCATCAACCACGACAGGCCTGCCACCAGCAGCAAGTATTACCGGATTCATGTCAATCTCTCTGATCCTCTGTTCTTCAATTCCAATCATACCCACAGTAATAATCATGTGTACAAGATAATCCAAATCAGCGTCAGGCATACCACGGAAGGCTTCAAGAATCCCATGGGATTTAAAATCTTTCATCATCCGTACGACCTCTGATTTTTCTATCGGAGCAATCCGAACGCAGATATCCTGGATAATCTCTGTAAAAATACCTCCAAGACCAAAGGCCACACAGGGGCCAAACTGGGGATCACGCGTGAGGCCAATCATAAGCTCTCTGTTTCCGTATACCATTTCCTGCACAAGCACAGAAGCACCCTCAGGTTCGATCTCTTTCACTATTTCCTTGAAGGCGATCATCGCTTCCTTCTGGTTTCTGATATCCACATGGACAAGGCCACGCTCTGTCTTGTGGCCTATATAGGGACTGTTTGCCTTTATTACGAGGGGGAATCCAATTTCGGCGAGGGCATCTCTGAAACCCTTAATGTCGTGAGCTTCCTTTTCCCTCGTAACCGGAATGCCATAGGCTCTCAGAATCTGTTTCGACTCATATTCGGAAAGTACCCTTCTCCCCTCTCTGAGGGCTCGACCTATTACATCCATCTCTCCTCTGCAGCGCATTGCTGGAGTTCTCTTTTTACAATCTCTTTTCATTCCTCACCATCCCAGTTCGCACGAAAATCAGCATATTCCCATAGTTTCTTCAGAGCTTTCGCTGCCCTTCCGGCATCAGAATATACGGAGATGCCGCTTCCAAGCATAAGGGGGAAATCCTGGGCCACTGACTGCATCGTACCGCTCATGAGTGTTACCACAAGAGGCTTTTTTACCTTTTTGTTCCTCGTTGCCTCCAGAACTATGGTGCGGAGTTGTTCGCCTCCCACAATAGTAATAAGAAGCAACATATCGATATTTTCGTCCTGGGCAACTATGCTGATTGCATCTCTGTGAAGAGAAGGGTTCACGAGTGATGCTAAACTAAGGTCGATGGGATTGTTAACGCTGCCGCCGACGGGAGGAATTACTTCACGAAGTTTAGCCATCGTTTTTTGAGAAAACGGGGGAACCTCAAGCCCAAGTTCAAGGCATATGTCGGTAGTACCCACGGCTGTGCTGCCGGGTCCGCTAATGATACCAACCCGTTTTCCTCGAGGCAATGGCTGGATATAAAAAGCATAGAGATAATCAAAAACCTCTTCAAAGGTCTTTGCATTCACTATTCCCGCTTGCTTCATCACTCCTTCCCATACAACACGAGAACCAGCCATTGCCCCCGTATGAGAGACTGCAGCTCGTGCCCCTGCCTCAGTGAGACCGCCTTTCCAAAGGATGATGGGTTTTTTCTTCGATATCTTTTTCGAAAGGATATAGAATCGTCGCCCGTCTTGTATCCCTTCAATATACCCAATGATCAATTCCGTCTCTGGGTCTTCACCCAAATATTCCAGAAAATCAACAGCATTAAGGTCTGCTTCATTGCCACAGCTTATTGCTTTGCTGAATTTAATACCGTTGGCGGTAGCCGTTTGCGTAAGGAAATCGGCAAAGAAACCACTTTGGGAAACAACCCCTACCGTGCCGGATTCTCTGCCAGCCTGACACAGGAAAGGCAACTTCGATGAAGGGCAATAGATGCCCACACAGTTCGGACCTATAATACGAGCTCCTCCTTCGCGAGCTATGCGAGCCATCTCCCGCTGTATTTCTTTTCCTCGTTCTCCCGTCTCACCAAATCCTGAAGTAGTAATCACAATCGTTTTCACGTTTTTTTTCACGCAGTCCTTCACGGCCTCCATAACAGCATTGGTCGGTGTAAGGATAATAGCCATATCAACCGGGTCAGGGATATCTTTTACATTCTTGAAGGCCGTTAACCCCATGATTTCTTTCTCTCTGGGGTTGACCGGATAGAGCGTCTGGAAACCCATCTCCAGGAATCGATCCATGAGCACACGAGCTATCTTCCCCCGCTTGCCTGATGCACCGAGCACCGCCACTGACCTTGGGTGAAAGATAGGGTCCAATTCTTTGAAAAGAGTTCTCCTTGACATCCTTTTGCTCTTAACCCATGGTCCCTTTGTTTGTCAATTACTTAATTTCCTCCATAAACACGGGGTCTAATGACCGGCAAATACTTTTCCTCTGCCAGTCATTATGTATCACTGCAAAAAGCCAATACTATATAAAAGTGTTGCTTTGCAAGCCCATCCGTCCTAAAGGAATTGCAGGATTGACCGAGAAGTATAACAGACGGATATTAGTATGAAGACAATATGCTTTTCCCTCTGTGCAATCACAATGTTCTTTATGATACCTGCCACATACGGGGCAGAGTGGTTCTCTATCGGTGAAGATAGGGTGGGCAACGAATTATTTTTCGATGTTGAATCTCTGGTCCAACACTCAGGAGTAGTTAAAACATGGATGAAGGCCATATATTCTGAAGAAGGCAGAAAAGAACGTATCAGAGATAGGGTTATACGGAAGGCGTCCGTCGCGCGGTATGAAAGTCTGAGCTATGCATTGGAATTGCAGGAAATAGACTGTGTCACGAAAGCATTTCGCATACTGGCGTATGTTGACTACTCGTCGGATGGCGGAATACTTCATACATCAATCATGGACCTTCACCCCTCGGAAGGGTGGGAGCCAATTGCCCCTGACTCGATGGGAGAGATAGTAGACAAGATTGTCTGCCCATCCTCACCATTACAGAGGAAAAGGGGGTCAAGTATTCTCAATGGTGAAGGTTTTCTTAGAATCAACGGGAGCGATCGCCTTCGAAGGGAAGGATCGCCACTATAAAAGAGTTCAGCCCAAAAAGGCCCGGAGAAATCCGGGCCTTTTTATTGACGGAAGCCGCGAAAGGATGAAAGCCCCGTATACAGAGATGGAAAACATGAATCACTAACAAAGGAATATGGAAGTAAGAAGTCCCTTTATGGTAGGATGAACAGAGAGCTGCCATAGGCGTTCCACCCCATCCGGAGGGTTGATGTGTACATTACATCATTTGTACATCGTGAAGAGCTTTTTCAAATGGTTCAACGATGGTTTTGCAATCGGCTGGAACCAACTGATGGTCAGCGGGTAACAAAAATCCTGATCTGCGACGGCTTCATTCTGGGAGAAACCCTTGATGATCTTACCAGGTTGCTCATTTCTGCTTTTTCTGATGAACCATACCGCGCACAGCGCCTTCATTTCAAAGGAGAGCTGAGAGACATCATCTGTGGGAGCATTCATGTGTATAATAACCGTACTGCAGAGCTGGTAGAAAATTATAAAAAAAATCCTGAATTTTATTTCACAGAGGCCCCGGTTGACGGTACCGCTTACCTCGATGAAGCAGATAAACTTCTCGCCGTGTATAGAATTAAAAGACCCAGGAGAATAGCGGAAAAAGCAAATCGGTATATTGCAAATCATATTTTTAGAATGGTTCAGAACAGGGCTCGCCAGATGGCAGAAGAACGTGCCCAGCAGATTGGAGTACCTCTGGAACACCTCCTGACTGCGGAAGAAGACATGGAACGGGAGTTTACGCTCGCTGAAGAGATGATCGCGAGTGCTTTCAGAAAGGGACAGGCGAGGTTTGAGAAACCGGCAGTCACCATAAACGACGTTGGAGGTATTAAATACATTACCGACGAAGAAGCCTTGCACCAGGTGGAAGATTTTTTTCTCAAGCACCATGATTTCAAAGTCTTCGAGCGATCAGAACACACTGGAAACTATCGGGCAAAGAGTATGGTTGTCGAGGTTCCCTGGAACAAGGAGAAGGTATGCAGAAACTTTCTCGAAAACCGTGCATGGGAAAAATACGTAAACCGTGGTATTCCTGAGACGGAACTTCAAAAAGGTTTGGAGCATTTGGTAGAACATGCTGAGCCACGAATCTGCATCGAAGTTACGTTAACCACGTTTGATGATCTTGTGGAATCAGAGCTTGGGCGAGGCATTCACGAAGAAAGGATCATCACACAACGCGGGCAAGCAGTCTACGTTGGACACATTCCCCTGAACGTGGAATTCCTGGTAGAATATCTTTTTGCAGTTGCCGTCAGCCCGAGAATTCATATTGATCGACTCCCTGTGAAGCTCTGGGGGCGTTACCTCCCCGACACGATTAGCTATCACATTAGGCAGCTCTATTACCTGCCAGAACATGATGCGCTGTATTGATTCGCCGAGACCAGGTACTGCCGGCATGATCGCGAACCATTCTTCTTGACAGTTTCTGGTCCGTGTGTGAAAGTAATCAAACTAGTGACGTAATTCTCACGAATAATTTTCAGGGAGGGTAGCTATGCCAGATATTCATATCGTTTACAGGCCTGCCAAAGATTACAGATCAATACCTGTTTCAGGTGTTTACGGGGGAATTAACCCTCAAGGAATGATTCACGCAGATCTATTCTTAGAAAAAGCAGATTATCCGGAAGAGACAGTCATGCGGGTGAATGAGGCAACAGGGGAGACATTTGAACTTTCAAGAACTCCAGAGCAACAGCCTGTAATCAGGGAGTTTCTCGTAGGCATGGTTATGCGCCCCGAAGTTGCAAAGGCAATCGGTCAATGGCTGCTTAAACAAGTGGAGCAAATGGAACGGCACGTACCTCCAGGAGGGTGGAAACAGTAAATCAAGAAAAAACAGCCCATAGGTGAAAGCCCATAGCAAACAAAACTTACAGCTTATACCTTTGAGCTATGAGCTTCTCACAGGCGAAGTAAGTGGCTGTTTTCTTTAAGCCATCGCTTCTGGGTTCTGTATTCAGGCATCAAGCTCTCTAAATATATCCAGAATTTCTGTGAATGATTCTTTACTTGAATATGGGCCAGTTCATGAATAATGATATAGTCTATTACCTGATAAGGTGCCAATATAAGACGCCAAGAAAAGGAAAGCCTATTGTTCGCTGAACACGATCCATACCGTTGCCAGGCGCTGGTTATGGTAATCCCTGTTGGGATTAGGCCAAAACGATTGCCCCAGAAACGAACCCGTTCCCCAATTACCTCTCTGGCCCTTTCCCTGTACCACTGTATAAAAAGTTCTTTTGCCTGTGATGCTCTTTTTCTGGCAAGCACGAATTTACCGCGAGCGAGGATGAGCGACTTTCGTGAACTATTTGATTCTGTCATCTCAAGGGGATACGGATTGCCAAGGTAAAAAAATTCCTCACCTGTCATGAATTTCCGTGGCGTATTCTCTCGTTCATCCCCCGTCTCTTTTCCGGAACGTTTTCGTGCTATCCATGCCTTGCGGGAGGAAAAAAAGCGCTCTACTTCGGTATCGGGAGTCTTGAGCGGAACCCGGATAATAATATTGCCTTCCCGGGTAATCTGAAGGGTCATGGTCTTCGATCGACGCCTGCTTCTGATTACCGTAAACGACTCAACGCTGTCTTTCATTCCAACACAAATTCCTCCCCTTTCGATGGAACACGGGTCCTGAGGTTAAGCCTTTGGTTGACGATCTTCTCAAACTCGAGGGCAACATTTTCTTCGCCATGGACAATAAAAACCTCTGGTTTGTTCTTGAAACTACCGAGCCACTCAAGTAATTCCTTCTGGTCTGCATGGGCGGAAAATCCGCCAATGGTGTATATTTTCGCACGAACAGCAATTTCTTCTCCGAGTACGCGCACGTTTTTTATACCGTCCACAAGCAGTCTTCCAAGGGTTCCTCTGACCTGAAACCCTGTAAAAATAATGGAACACTCCGGCCGCCAGAGGTTGTGTTTAAAGTGATGCCGAATACGACCTCCATCGCACATGCCACTGCCGGCAATGATAAGTGCCCCAGATTTTATCTTGTTAAGCTTTTGCGACTCCTCCACCGTGGCGGTAAAATGGATTCTCATCCCTGATGTGCTTTTGATCGAAAAGAGATTGGCAGCTTCAGCATCGAAGAATTCCGGATGAGCCATATAGATTTTCGTTGCCTTGTCTGCAAGGGGGCTGTCTATATATACATCAAGATCGTTGAGGCGTTTTTCTTTAATCAGTTTATTGAGTATATAGATGATATCCTGGGTTCGCCCAACGGCAAAGGCTGGAAACAATACATTTCCACCCTTTTTGAATGTAGTTTTGATTGCATCAGCCATTTCATCGATGCTTTCTTCTATCCCTTTGTGCATACGATTACCATAGGTTGATTCCACAACAACATAGTCTGCCTCGTCAACATGCTCAGGATCCTGTATGATGGGATTCTCATTCTTCCCCACATCTCCAGAAAAGACAATTTTTTTTTCTCTCCCGTTAGCATAAAACCAGACTTCGAGGCTTCCAGAACCGAGGATATGGCCTGCGTCAATAAATCTGTATTTGATGCCACCAAGATCCTCAATTGTTCGGTATTGTTTTCTGTCGAAAAATGAGAGAGAAGCCGTAACATCTTCGTTTGTATACAGTGGCTCAAAAACTACATCCCTCCCTGTTCTATACGATTTTTTCGTAAGCCATTCTGCATCCTTCTCCTGAATATGAGCAGAGTCATAGAGCATGACCTCCACCAAGTCTGCCGTTGCAGTTGTCGTTAAAATTCTTCCATGAAATCCTGACGCTACAAGCTTTGGAATGAGTCCGGAGTGGTCTATATGAGCATGAGTAAGCAAGAGATAGTCTATCTTTTTCGGATCAAAAGAAAATGGCATTCTGTTTATATCGTCGGCATTTTTCCCCTGATACATCCCGCAATCTACAAGGACCTGCACGCTGTCGTCGCTCAGATGATAGCACGACCCAGTTACTGTTCGTGCAGCCCCTAAAAACCGAATTTTCACCGTGTCACCTCTCGTGAAGTTTTTTCTGATTATACCCGGACAGGTACTAATTTACAAGTAGCAAGGGAGAAATGGGCCGACAGGTTAAGGGTGAAAGGCTTAAGGGGCAAAGCAGGAGAAGGTTTGAGCCTTAGTCTGTAAATACATAAACTCCTCCGATGATTGGATCGGAAGAGTTTCTTTCGGCTATAATTTTTATCATTTTTTCTTGGAGCATAACACCCTTGGGAAGGAGCTTGATTCCGTTTGCTGAATAAACATCTTCAGCAAGAACCATACCTGTCTTCAAATCATCAATATTAAACCGTGTTTTTTTAGTAAGCGGAGTACGATCCTGTTCTTCGAGGTAATTAATAAGATGGTCTGCAATAAATGGATCTAATGCCTTATTCAGGGACCCCTTTATGCGGCTTATCACTTCATCAGAGGATAAACCGGCCTTATAAAGCTCTTCCAGCAAAACAATGGCCCGGATAATTTTTGATCCAATTGGTATCTCATCGCCCATCAGCCCATCGGGCATTCCTGAACCATCATAATTTTCAAGTTGGTGATAGACTGCATTCGCTGAATCCTTAAACCCGGTAACTGAAGAAATAATCATTGAGCCAACCGAAGGATGATGGGAAAAAATCTCTTTTTCTTGAATGCTCAGATCATGATACGCCTTCTCGACCATTTCGCGAGGTAATCCTACCTTTCCAATCTCATGGAGAAGAGCCCCAAAAACTATCTTATCTTTCTCCTCGCCCTTTACACTAAGTTTTTCAGAAATATACTCCGCTATGGCTTTTGCAGTTTTTGAATGTTCATTTATGCCCGGAAGGTACGTGTCAAGGATTTTTATGAGGACGATGGTCAATTCTTTAAAATTCGTCTTGAGGAGATTGTTTTTTTCAATAACGTCTTCGTACCTCTTCCAGCGTTCTTTATAAATACTTCTCGCCCGGAGCCACGTCTTGATTTTTTCAATTATCACAGAGGATGGAACCGATCCCTCGATCCAGTCGTCAATTCTGGCCTCCGGATCTGTCTTCATGCCTTCAATACCCTCATGGGATCCGAAAAGGATAATCACCGCCGACATTAATTCTGGATTCGTGCGTACGTTTCTGCACAAATCGAGAATGCCTGATTCTGGAATTGATCCATCACAGATAATTACATCCGGTCTGATACCATTCGATGCAGATAAACCTTCCTGCCAATTACTTACCTGGTGAACTTCAAATGTTTCTTCTCGTGTAATGGTGTCTATACCATCACCTTGGCTGTTACGCCTTTGTCGGACGATGAGGATCGTTGACTTATTTGAATCTATCACTTTATCGCCTTCTCCTGAGTTTCAACCGCTTGAAGAGCCTGATGTGGTTGGAATTGTGATGTCGCCACAAGAATACTTACCCTTCTGTTTGCTGCATCCATGGGTTTGTCTGGATGCTTGAGGTTTCTGTCTGCAAAACCTCGAACCTCAATGGTTTGATCTTTTTTCAGACCTTTTTCCTCGAGGACTTTACGGGCTGTATTTGCCCTTTCTGTACTCAGTTCCCAGTTCGAATAACCAGTTCCGGTGTAAGGCCGAGCATCGGTGTACCCTTCAATGATTACTTTGTTCGGCAATTTTCCGATTTCTGCCGCTATCATCGTGAGTAACTGAACAGTTTCTGGTTTGACCTGTGCGCTTCCAACATCAAAAAAGAGCCCTGCGGCGTTTTCAACGAGTTCAACCCGTAAACCTTCCTTAGTAACTGTAACCTGGACTTTATCTTTGAATTTACTGAAGGCAGGGGTGGCAGAGATCGCCTCCTCAATTTTTTTTCCTTCTGCCTTCAATGTTTCCATTTCTGATAACGGAGTTGTTGCTGGGGCATACTGTTGTTTGGGAGCACCATCCGGAAGAATGCCGGCACCTCCTGAGCCATGGGTAAAAACCGTTGGATCCTTGAAATAGGCGGCAATTGCTTGCTTAACTGCATTACTCTGGCCCACTATCCACAAAACGATAAAAAGCGCCATCATGGCAGTAACAAAATCAGCGTATGCAACCTTCCATGCGCCACCGTGATGTCCACCATGGCCTTTTTTCTTTTTTATGATAATGCGAACCTGCGATTTATGTTCTTCATCCATCATTTATTACCTGGGATACCTTTTACGAAATCTTCCATTTCCTGGAACGATGGCCGGTACTCGCTCGACATGGCTCTTCGTGCGAACTCAACAGATACAATTGGATTAAAGCCTTTCGCAAGAGAGACAATACCGGCCTTAATCGCTTCGAACATATTCGACTCTTTTTCTACATCCATATCTATGTTCGTTGCGAGAGGCTGAATGAATCCATATGACAGAAAAATACCCAGAAAGGTTCCTACGAGCGCTGCCGCAACCTTGTGCCCTATCTCCTCGGGAGGGCCGTTGATAGCCTGCATGGTTATAACAATACCAAGTACAGCTGCAACAATTCCGAGGCCTGGCATTGAGTCACCGATTTTCTGAAGGATCATACCCGGCTTTGTGTTGTCCTGATGATGGGTCTCGATGTCAACATCCATGATTGACTCAATATCGTGAGGGATAATACCACCCATGACTATGAGCCGTAATGTGTCACACATGAAGAGCAGCACGCTTTGTTGTTGGAGAATTTCTGGATATTTTGTAAAAATGCTGCTTTTTTCAGGGTTCTCTACGTGAGATTCAAGGGCCAAGAGTCCGTCTTTCCTTGTCATCTGGAAAATCTCATACATAAGCTTGAGTAGTTTCAGTGAGTTCTGCTTGTCAATCTTGCTCCCCTTGAGCGATCCGACGATCTTGCTGACTATCTTTTTCAAAATATTCGTTGGCGCCGAAATGAGAAGAGCACCAATCGCCGCTCCACCAATAATGATAAACTCAGAAATCTGAATGAGAACAAGAAGTGGTCCCCCGTGAAGGATGTACCCTCCAATGACCGACCCGAAAACTACCACACATCCGATAATAACAAACATATAACCGCGCGTTCCTTGATGTTCTATTCTGCCGGAAAATGTCAGAGCGCATTTTTGACTGGCAGTTGCCTAAATTATCGGAGAAAACAGTGATTTTTTAATCAGAAAATACGCAATGTTTATTATTTTATGAAGGCTATTTTGACAGTACCTGACAGAGTATGATATCTTAAAAGTCTTCAAAATATCTGTTTGGGGGCATTCATGATTCAGACGGCTAATCTTCGATGGAAAATGGTGGTCATATTGGTCACTCTTTTCTTTATATTCTTAATCGGCATGGAGACTCTTGCCCACGCACGGATAGGTGGTGGGAGGAGTATGGGAAGTCGTGGATTTTCCTCCGGTTCAGGTTCGCGAACGTATCAGGCGCCTACAACCCGGCCGACACAACCAACGCAACAACCCGGAATGACACAACCAACCCCAACACAACCATCAACCCCCGGTATGGGCAGAAGCTTTTTTTCGGGACTGGGCGGTGGCCTTCTTGGCGGAATGATCGGAAGTATGCTCTTTGGCGGTCGAGCTGGAGCAGCTGCTCGGGGCGGTGAAGGGTTTGGATCCGGCGACCTCATCATTATTCTTATTATTCTTGCAATCGTATACTTTGTTATTAAACGATTCCGTGCACGGAAAGCAATGGAAATGAGTTCCGCCGGAACTGCGTATGCACCCTCTCCTTATCCCTACAATGAGCCGGCAGCTGACACGTCTTATGAACCGTCATCCCGTGATGGAGCAATTGCTCAGGGCTTACGACACATTAGCGAAATGGATCCCACATTCAATGAGACGAGCTTCAAAGAAGTTGCGGAAGACAACTTTTTCAAAATCCAAAGCGCATGGACAAAAAGGGATTTAAGGAATGTACAAAACCTGTTAACACCCCAAATGTTCAATACTTTTCAGGAGGATATCAACCGATATATCGCTCAGAAACAGTTCAACCGTTTAGAAAATATAGCCGTCCGTCAGATCGATATTGTTGATGCAGTTCAGGATCAGGGAGAGGAATACATTACCGTGAAATTCCTTGCGAGCCTTCTTGACTATGTCGTCGATGAAACAACTGGCACGACCGTTTCAGGAAGCACATCCGATCCCGTCAAATTTCTCGAATATTGGACCTTTACCCGGAAGGTGGGCCAGAGAAACTGGGTGCTTGCAGGTATTACCCAGGAAGGGGATTACCAATAAAGAAGCCCGCACTTTAGAGAACGTTCGATTTTATATGATAGATGAAATCATCCTTGTTGATCATCGAGATAATGATATCGGCTTTCAAGAAAAGGACGTATGTCACCGCATCCCGACTAAACTCCATCGAGCGTTCTCCATATTTATTATAAACGAACATGGCCACATGCTCTTACAGAAGAGGGCGGCTACAAAAAAGACATGGCCGGGATTTTGGTCGAATGCGTGCTGCTCCCATCCAAGAAAAGGTGAAAATCTATCAGAGGCAACGCTCAGGAGACTCGACGAGGAATTGGGCTTCACGTGCCCCTTGAAACATATCGTATCATTTAGGTATAAGGCAGAATATGACAAGGAATTCGGAGAGAACGAAATAGATCATATCTTCGTGGGTCAATATGACGGAGAGATAAAACCGAACAAAAATGAAATTGAGGACTGGAGATTTATTTCTCTCGAAGAGCTTTCACGGGATATTCATGCAAATCCTCAAAAATTCACCCCGTGGTTTATCAAAGCCCTTCCGAAAGTAAAAAAGTTTATGTCAGAAAGCCTTCATAAAACGGTTCGATCTCATTCTCACTCGTCTCCTTAGATCCTCGCAAACGTAACGCACATGAAATGGAAGATTTACATTTCAATTTCAAGTATTATCGTATTTCTCGCAATGGGATTTTTCTATGTGAGAACCACACCGCATTATTCCCTGTATATGCTTAAACGCGCAATCGAGAAACATGACCCCGATGAAGCCCTCAAATATATTCATATTGATAGCATTATAGATAATCTGGGAAGAAAATTCCTTGGTGCAAACGAGAAGATTTCTGGTCATGAAATGGCCGGCAAACCATCTGTAAAGAGCATGATGGTTGACGCCCTCCCAGGCATAAAAGATTCAATCCGTTCTTCTATGCGCGAAGCTATTATATCCCATGGTCACCTTAAGCAAAAAAACAGTTCTCAGAATACCGTAGTACCGAACGTGGAGGGTAATAAAATCGCTCCAACGGACACTGCACACGATGCTGCCAAGGGAAAAAACGCTGTTCGGCTTCCCAAAAACCAATTGTTTTCTATAGGAGGGGTTACGATTGGAAACATCGATATGAGCAGAGTAGAAAAGATATCCCTGTGGGATCTCACAATAAACGTTGAAGGAAAAACAGCCATTGTTTCGATAAAAGATACACCGCAGATCATGGCAAGAATGGCAAAAACTGATACAGGACACTGGCAGATTGTAGAAATTCTTCTGTTGCCATAACCAAATACAATGTGGACATAACAGAGAAGAAAAGGTAAAGTATACACTACACATCTTGGATGTACATCGAACACAATACAATAAAACGGAAAAGACCTATGTATCAGGTCGAATGAGAGGTTTGAAAAGATGACAGAAGAAAAACTTGAAACACAATCAATGAATACCGCCCCTACCCAAGAGGGAGATAGCCAGGAAGAATCCTTTGCTGAGCTCTTCGAAAAAGAGAACACGCTTCCATATAGACTCGAGCCTGGTCAAAAGGTTACATCGACGATAGTAAGTATTTCAGGAGATTTTGTCTATGTGACTCTCGGTGGCAAGAGCGAGGGCGTCATTGATATCTCAGAGTTCAAAGATGAAGGTGGAAAGAGCACCATTACCGTTGGGGACCGTATCGAATCATATTTCGTTTCAGTTCAGGGGGGGCTTAAGAGACTGACAACCTTAAGACACGGATTATCGACACTCAATTTAAAAGAAATTCGTGATGCCTTTGAAGCTGAATTGCCGGTAAGTGGAAAAGTGGTTAAAGAAGTCAAAGGCGGATTTGAAGTGAATGTGGGAAAAATACGGTGTTTTTGCCCGTTTTCTCAGATCGATCTGAGGGGGTATCGCGATACCGTTGTGTACATAGGTGAAACCTTTCCTTTTAAAGTCCTTGAGTTTCACGAGGATGATCGCAACGTTATCCTCTCGCGGAGGGCCCTCCTCGAAAAGGAACAAGAGGCAAAAGTGGAAGCTCTGAAAAAGCAGTTATCTGTTGGTATGGATGTTCCTGCGAAAGTCCGTTCCATCCAACCCTTTGGCGTTTTTGTTGATCTTGGTGGCGTTGACGGTCTTATTCCCGTAAGCGAGATTGGTTGGGGTAAAATTGATAACGTTCAGGAAGTCTTACAGCCAGGATCAGAGATTACCGTCAAAATCATTGCTCTCGATTGGGAAAAGGAGCGGCTTACCTTGAGCCTGAAAGCGCTCCAACCAGATCCTTTTTTAAGGGCCGCTGAGAGATATCCTGTAGACAGCCTCGTTCGTGGCACAATTGTTCGTCTTGCCCCTTTTGGTGTTTTTGTCAATCTGGAGCCGGGCATTGATGGATTGATTCACATTTCAAAGCTTGGCGCAGGAAGACGGATTAAGCATCCAAAAGAGGTTGTTGCGGTAGGCCAAATAGTTGAGGCATATGTCCAGGAGGTTGATGCAGGCAACAGGAGAATATCCCTTTCGATGGAACAGAAGGGAGAACCTGAATCCATTGTGTTTCCTGAAACAGGAGAACTTTTGAACGGGACGGTAGAGAAAGTACTCACATCAGGGGTACTTGTAAAACTCCCGGGAGGTGCCATTGGTTTTATACCGAATTCAGAGATGGGTACACCTCGCGGCACGAATCACAGCAAAATGTTTCCTATAGGCACTCCTTTGCAGGTAATGGTGGCTGAGATTGATCAGGAGCGCGGCAGGATAACCTTGAGCAGAAGCGGTATTGAAGAAAAACTGGAGAAAGAAGAACTCGCCAGCTACATGAAAAAAGCACAACAGGTCGATAGAGAAGGGGAAAGCCTTGGCAGCTTCGGCGAATTGCTGAAGGCCGCTATGGAAAAAAGGCTTCAAAGCTGATACGCATGCATGCTGGCATGCTATCAAGCCAACAACGACGCACGCCGCGGAATACTGTTACATTGCACGCCGCATTTTGGCTTTCGAGTGATCTTCCATGAATAGCGTTTCTTTTGCTGAAGCTTTGTAGGGTTTGTGTTGTTTGCCATTTGTTGAAGCTTTTTTGTTTTGTTCAACAGCAGCCTTGCATTCAGGACACAGAATACTCGCATCGTTCTGACCTACCTTGAAAATACGTTGGCACTTATAGCAGACCTCTTCGTTGCCTTTGCGCCGCGGATAATCAGGATAAATCCGGAAAAGACAAGTAGGCCGCGAACACACCAACACCCGCACCCTATTGATATGATCACACTCTTCAAACATCTCAGAACCACAATGTGGACAGGTTCTCGCCATTGTTTCAACCCCTTTTGAGCCGTTTGGTTTCTGAAAAATTTATCGGTATATATATGTGTTTTTTTAATACCTTATTTTGGAGGTATAGAGAAAAAATATGAAAACACTACTCAGGATTTTCTTGGATTATTTCGCTGAAACACCTTACCGTGCGTTGCCTCACGCCACGATCCGCACTAAACCGTGAAGAGCTCCCCATCGACCATCTTCATCTTTCTCTCACCAATGGAACCGATCTCGGGATCATGGGTTACGAGAACAAGGGTTGACGACAATTGTTCATTAATCGAGAGAAGATAATCGAGGACCTCTTTGCCTGTCTTGCGATCGAGGTTTCCGGTAGGCTCATCTGCCAGGATAATTTCGGGCTCATTAACAAGGGCACGCGCTATGGCAACCCTCTGCTGCTCCCCTCCAGACAGCTCTCCCGGCTTATGGTTTCTCCTGTTTTTCAACCCCATTATTGTTAAAAATTTTTCAGCTTTCGCCGTAGCGTCTGTTAGGTGTAAGCGTTTAATAAGGAGGGGCATCATGATATTTTCTATGACATTGAAGTCCTGGAGGAGGTGGTAAAACTGGAAAACGAATCCAATCTTTTCGTTTCTGAATCTGCTCTCCTCGTCTTCTGAAAATTCTTTTATGTTTCTGTTCCTGAAAAAAATATCTCCCTCGGACGGCTTGTCAAGAGTCCCAAGGATATGGAGGAAGGTGCTCTTTCCTGCCCCAGAAGGACCCATGATAGTAATAAAGTCACCTTCATTGATATCGAGAGTGATGCCTTTGATAACGTTTATCTCAACGCCATTTTTGCTGAAGGTTTTTTTCAGTCCGGAAACACGCAGAATTGGATCACTCATACCGAAGCGTCTCCACAGGATCAATTTTTGAAGCCTTATAGGAAGGGTAGAGCGTGGCAAGAATACAAATGATCGTCGTAATTGATGCGACCAGGAAGGTATCGAGAATACTGATTTTGATTGGAAGGGTGTTGATGTAGTAAATATCCGAATCAAGTTTTACAATGGAAAACCTTCTTTGAATCTCGCACAAGACGTACCCGCTGAAAGATCCGATAAGAGCGCCGAAGATTCCTATGGTTATGCCTTCTACCATGAATATTTTCATGAGACTTGCCTTCTTTGCTCCAATCGCTTTCAGGATAGCGATATCTTTCTTTTTCTCCATGACAGTCATGATGAGCGAGCTTATAATGTTGAAGCTTGCCACAAAAATAATCAGGGCAAGAATGATAAACATAGCAATCTTTTCAAGTTTCAGGGCTGAAAAGAGGTTTCTGTTCATCTCGATCCATGTGCGGGCAAAAAAATTTGCTGATGGCCCAAGGCGTTTTATAATTTCCCTCCGGATGCTATCGGCCTGGTAGACATCTTCAATTTTTACCTCAATGCCTGTCACACCCTGACCCATAATCGCCTCAATATCCTGAATTGACATAATGATCAGCGAGTTGTCAATGTCATATACGCCTGTCTCAAATACTCCGCCAACTTTCGCCCGAACGGTTTCAGGCACAGCCCCCATAGGAGAAACACCCCCGAAAGGGACCATAATTGTCAGGACATCTCCGTAGAGAACACCAAGATGTTTTGAAAGCTCTTTTCCGATAAGGATATTCCCCCTATTTTTCAAAGCTTCAACGCTCCCCTGTTTTACGAGACGAGACATAAACTGGACATCTCCGGCATTGAGCCCTTTTACCAGCGCACCAGACAATTGTTTCCCTGTCTGCACCATAGCTTGAAAGGAAATGAAGGGGAAGGCATGGGTCACTCCTTTGACATCTTTTACTGAGGTAACAATTTGTTCTGGTTCCTTTATGTCCCCTGCCAGACCGAGTACCAAGACATGGGGGTTGATTCCAAGGATACGCTCCCGTATCTCGTTCTGGAACCCTGTCATTACTGCGATGACCAGGATAAGGGCCATAACTCCGATTGCAATCCCAGCGATCGATATCCATGTTGTAAAAGAAATAAATGCCTCTTTGCGTTTTGAGCGCAAATAACGCAACCCAACTGTCGTTTCGTAGTTCATCTGCCTAATTCCCGAGAC
>JGI11944J13513_1001167_pt1 | contig 21949 bp, 19 predicted proteins | sample TerdegcoTASludge_FD_13513 | JGI IMG/M metagenome (IMG submission 13513) | reverse complement strand
CAGCGTGCCAGGCAAGCCTCTGGCGGCCTTCGTCTGCCCAGGGCATCCTCTCCTGGATGCAACGATCGATATCGTCCTTGAGAGGTACAGGGATCTGCTGAAGAGGGGCTCGATCCTCATAGATCCCGATGATCCGGGCGAGGATGCCAGGGCACTGGTATATCTGGAGCATTCCATTCAGGACGCCAGAGTGGATGCATCGGGCGAGTACAGAGCAGTCTCCAAGCGCATGCAGTTTGTGGAGATAGACTCGGATGGCAGAGCCCATAATGTCGGCTATGCGCCCTATCTTGATTACCGACCGGCAACTGTTGAAGAGCGGGAGGCTATTGAGCCTCTGCTTAAGGAGGCATGGCTAAAGCAGGATCTTGAGGATAATGCCTTCTCTTATGCCGTCGAAGAACTGGTGCCTCAGCATCTTGGCGAGGTAAAACAAAGAAGAGAGGAGCTGATTGCCAAGACGATGGATGCTGTAAGGGATAGGCTCACCAAGGAGATCAACTATTGGGATCACAGGGCCAACGAACTGAAGGATCAGGAGCTTGCTGGTAAAACAAATGCCAAAATCAACTCCACCAAAGCTCGGCAGAGAGCTGATGATCTTGAAGCGCGTCTTGAAAAGCGGATGGCTGAGCTAGAGCAGGAGAGAAGATTATCGCCACTGCCGCCTGTTGTAATTGGAGGGGCTCTGGTGGTTCCACGTGGTTTTGTCGAGAGGATGAAGGGCGGCCGAGCCATGTCCAGTGATCCGCTGGCAAGGGCCAGGGTAGAGCAGATGGCCATGAGAGCGGTAATGGAGGCAGAGAGGGCTTTGGGATATGAGCCGGTGGACGTGAGCGCAGAGAACCGGGGCTATGATATCGAATCAAAGGTCCCTCTTTCAGGAAGGTTGCGGTTCATCGAGGTCAAGGGCAGGGCGGCAGGATCGGATAAGGTTACTATTACCAGGAACGAGATACTGACAGGACTGAACAAGCCCGAGGATTTTATTCTGGCAGTGGTTGAGGTCGATGGAGAGATGGCAAGGCCATGGTATATTCAGCAGCCTTTTGGAAAAGAGCCCGACTTCGGGGCGGAGAGCGTGAACTATGCTCTTAAAGATCTAATCTATCGAGCGACGCAACCTCGATGAGATCTTCAAATACTTGAATGCCGACGAAATTTATTCCTGCAGGATCAGGGTCTATTGAGAGAAAGATTCATGAAATATTTTGCGAATATATATTAACGGTGATGTTAAATGGCATCAAATGAGAAGCTTAGCAGATGGCTAGCAAAATTTTCTCTATTTATACCGATAAAAGAAAAGAGTGTAAAGGACTTAACCACAGTGAGATTCCATACTGAGAGACCAGCTGAAGGAAGCGATGGAGTTGTGCTAAAGGGTTTTACAATTCAACTGGAAACACCATCAAATCAGGATGAGGCTGTTCTGATGCTGATATGACAGATGAAGAGACCATCGAGGGCTTGATGGAGATAACAGCCTTCTTTTCTCCCGAGCTATAGCAGGCCTGCCAGCTCTTCCATGCTGATGTCGGCATCTCTCAAGATTGCGTGCAAGGTGCCTTTGCGAAGGTCCTTTTTGTGGAACGGAACTACGGCAATCTTTTCCGTTCTTGGGTTGTAGTAATAATAATGGCTTCCTTTGATCCGTTTCAACTCAAATCCCGCCCGTTCCAATGCCCTGGCGAGCTTTTGAGGAGATATTGCTGGTAGCTTATGCATGGGCTTCAACAGAGACGGTGTATTCCAAAATATCGTTGTCCTTTGGCACTTCCTTTCCCAATTCATTGAGGGTCTCGATATAGCCCTCTATGGCCTCTTTTGCCATTGATATGGCTTCATCGATTGTCTCACCAAATGTGACGCATCCAGGCAGTGCAGGAACTATCACTGTATATCCGCCTTCGTCTTCCTTTAGCAGCCGGATTCTATAGTTTAATGTCTGCATCTTGATCCAATATTCCTGTCATGCTTATTTAATTTTTGTCTCTGTTCTAGAAATGTGGTACTTGCTCAAAACCTCTAAATATGTTCGATCCGGCTATACACTCTAGAGGGATCAATATGCAATACCGCAAGAAGCTCATCGAGGTGGCCCTGCCCATGGAGGCGATCAATGCCGCATCGGCCAGGGAGAAGTCCATCCGCCACGGCCATCCCTCCACGCTGCACCTGTGGTGGTCAAGAAAGCCGCTGGCCACCTGTAGGGCAGCCTTCTTCGCCTCGATAGTCGACGATCCATCCAGCCGGCCCGAGGAGTTCCCCACAGAGAAGGCCCAGGAGGCGGAGCGAAAGCGGCTTTTCGGAATCATCGAGATCCCTCCCAAGTTCGCCAGAATGCCACCGGTAAATCCTGATGTCCACTCAATGAAAGAGCTAGTTGATGGTGCAGTGGGCTGAAATTATGACCATATCGAAAGCGATTAGAGTTCTTTTGGACACAGATGTTTTGCAGCAGCAAAATACAGATCATGTAACCTCCGAAAACCTACGGGAAATCTTAAAAATCATAGGAAAGATCAAAGCAGAGATTATAATTCATCCAGTATCTTTTAAGAGTGAAGAGGTGCTGGGAGGTAGAGATATAAAGGGTTATCTGGATCGTGAAATCAAAAAATATACCATTTTTGATAGCTCGAAAGATCCTAATAAAGATCCCGAATACCTCGCATTGGCAAAAAATGTATCAGAAAATAATGATGATATTAATATAATCCTGTACCCAGTCTATAAGGATCTGGTTGATTTTTTAATAACTGAGAATATAAGCGTACATAAAAAGGCAAGTCGCCTCGGAATAGACGATCGAGTTCTTCTTATCGAGGAGGCTTTGCGTGCTTTTAGAGGCTATCTGCCCGAATATGAGGTAGTTGCCCCGTTACCATTGAAAAATAAACTTGTTAAAGATTTGGATTTAGGCGATCCTATATTTGATACCTTAAAGCGCGATTATCCTGAGTTTGAATCATGGTTTGAAAAGATCTCAGATGAAGGGAGAGATTCATGGGTCTATTACAGAAATGACGGGAAAATGGGTGCTCTTCTTATATATAAAGTCGAAGATGAGCCAATTGATTCGAATCCGCTACTGGAAGAAAAGAAACGCCTCAAGATCTCAACCTTAAAGGTCACGCACGTGGGCTATAAGATCGGAGAGCTATTCATCAAATTAGTGGTAGATATCTGTGTCAAAAATAATATCTCAGAGGTTTACTTGACACATTTCACCGAGGAAGAGGATCGTTTAGTCGAACTGATCACCGAATATGGATTCGAGCGAGTCGGTGTGAACAGTCGGGGAGAAGAGATTTTCATAAAGAAATTGATTGCCGATCGAGACGAAGCGAGATCTCTCCCACCTATTGAGATCTCTAAGAGATTTTATCCTAGCTTTTACGACGGCGAAGGGGTAAAGAAGTTCGTTGTGCCTATTAGGCCCGAGTATCACAGCAAGTTGTTTACGGACTTCCCTGAAAGACAAACGACTTTGCTTGAGCATATGGGCGAGTTTATCATAGAGGGAAACACAATTAAAAAAGCTTACATTACCCATTCGAGAATTAAGAAGATGAGACCAGGAGATATTATCCTTTTCTATCAATCAGAGGATCTGCAAGCAATAACATCTATTGGCGTTGTAGAGTCAGTCCATACTGGAATAGAAGATGGCAGCCAGATAGTGAAGCTTGCAGGAAAAAGGACTGTCTTCTCTCGCGATGAGATCGATGAATGGGTGAAGAGACCAGTTTCAGTTTTCTTATTCAGGCATCACTTCCATCTGAAGAGGCCCTTGCCTATTGATGAGTTAACAGCCGGGCAGGTATTGACAGCAGCTCCTCAATCTGTAACAGAAATAACCCGTGAGGACTATAAGAAACTAAAGGAGATGGGCGGTTTCGATGGACGTTTTACTATCGATTAGACCGAAATATATTGATTCAATAATAAATGGTCAAAAAAGATACGAGTTCCGTAAAACTATATTCAGAAGAAATTATATAAATAGCGTCTATATCTATGCTACATCTCCTGTCAAGAAGATAATAGGCGCTTTCAAGATAGGCGATATAATTAAGGATCAGCCAGCTAACTTATGGGAGCGCCTGAATGAGTTCTCTGGTCTAAAGGAAGATGAGTTCTTTAATTATTTTAGGGATGAGGAAGTGGGTTTTGCTATCGAGATAAAGGATATGGAGGTGTTTGAGCATCCTCTTGACCCGATAGAGGTAATCCCTGACTTTGTGCCACCACAGTCCTTTTGCTATTTGAGATCCACCCTTTTTATTGATTGCTTCAAAGAAGGTAAGAAGTACCGGAAGATTGAAGATTACTGAGATCGATCCTCCTGCCGAGCATGCTGCGGACCATTTAAACTTAGATCTGACTGAGAGTTGGTGTGCTGGATGAATCGTACGTCACACAGAAAGAAGCTCATCGAGGTGGCCCTGCCCCTGGAGGCGATCAACGCTGCATCGTCCAGGGAGAAGTCCATCCGCCACGGCCATCCCTCCACGCTGCACCTATGCTAGGCGCCCTCTGGCAGCCTGCTGGGAGGTTCTGTTTGTATCCCTCGAGCAGCTCTGCCTTGATGGCTTTGCGAAGCTAGTATGGCCCTAGAAGATTCAACAGATCAGCTAGATTTCACTGAGCTTGCAGAAATTATTTTTAATTTTCTCGAACGTCTCTTCCGCCATTCGCTTTCCTATGGCCTGAGGATCTTCGATCTCGCTAAGCACCCTTTTCTGAAAGCATTTAGGCAAGAAGGTCTTCTCGATCTCCCTGATCGATTTATATCTCCTAGGCTCGCTCATCTCCTCCACCTCTATAATAATTAGCGAAGAATTGAGGATTCAATTCCGCTTTGAAGTAATGTTTTCTCTTTATCCATATAAAACCATCTCCTTTGGAGATCAAGGCAACGTCAACGGGACCGCCAACCGTTTCACTTTCCATGGTGACCTTTCTCTTGAATGATGTCAGGTTCACAAGTGACTCAGCCATTGCGGCAAGTTCGTCTTTGGGAAGGAATGAGACTACGTTAATTACAGGCTGGATATACTTATCTTTGCGGTGACTTTCCAATTCTTTTTTAAAATAATTTAATATGTTCTTTCCAGCCGAAATAAGATTTTCCTTGAGCTTCTCCTGTTCCTCTGGTGTGTATTTTTGCAGGTTTTCTAAGATTATTTTGGCATAGTTATCAAAGATATCTTTTAAGAATGCCTCTTCTACTTTCAGATAAGATGGATCAACGCCCTCCATAAAAGTATCCACCATCTCCCTTTGGGCAAATGGTATTATAGCCGCTCTGGTATCGAAATCGATCCGTATCGTCTTCTGACGTTTATACTTCAGCTTGTCATGTGCTATGCCTTCGAGATAGAGTTCGTCTAAGACGGGAAACGTATCCAGTTCACCAAAGCCTGCTATCACAATACCTGAAAAATTTTGATTCTGGATTCCAGAAGGAAACTTTGAGAAGAGACTGCACACAATGCGCTCCAAACACTTCTCGCATTTTTCTGATAAAGGAAGCTTTTCAAAAGTATCCTGAATTAACTCCTTTATTTTATCACCATGTTTTTTATGTATCTCTTCCCAATAGCTTTCAGGAATTGAAGCTATATTCTCGGTCTCATTCCACATATTATAGTGGCTGTTTATTACATTTACAACGATTTTATGAATGCTTTCATCGGTCAACTCTTTTTCAATCTCAATCCTCTTTTCTAATCGCTTAATAATATCTGAGCGTATATATAATAAATAGTTTAAAATAGTTTCGATAACATATGTATCCTTAATCTTAGCAGGAAATAATGAATTAGCTCCTTCTAGAAATCGTATGAAATTTTCGGAGTAATCCTCAAGCTTATCGAATTTGGTTAATCCTAATTTATTCCTATATAATTTTATTATTACTTCCCAAGGGACGCCCATAAATGATGCATTTTGATAGAGCATTATTCCAACGGGGTGGTACTTGGAGAGCGAGAAGAGCTTATTTGCAGAGGTGAAGATCTTGGGGCTTGAATCACCCGACAAGGTAACAGCGCTATCTGATGCCAGTGCAATAGCCTCTTTATTAAGAATAGCAATCTCAGCAGTCATGTCTTATTCGGTGCCCCTTCTCGTCGAATGAAACAAATGATACTGTCATCGAATTTATAGCTATCTCAGTCATGGAGAATCTTATTAGATCGAGGTCGAAACGGATTGTTTTCTGGGTTTGCCCCACTGTGCAAAACCCTTTTCTACCGAATCCATATTACTCTTGGAGGTCTTCCTACGCCTACCCAACTGTACCGCAAGAAGCTCATCGAGGTGGCCCTGCCCCTGGAGGCCATCAACGCTGCATCGTCCAGGGAGAAGTCCATCCGCCACGGCCATCCCTCCACGCTGCACCTGTGGTGGTCAAGAAAGCCGCTGGCCACCTGCCGGGCCGTACTTTTCGCTTCCATCGTCGATGACCCCTCCAGCCGTCCTGAGGAGTTCCCGACAGAAGAAGCTCAGGAAAGAGAGCGACAACGCCTTTTTCGCATCATCGAGCGATTGGTCTTATGGGAGAACACAAATAATGAAGAAGTCTTGAACGAGGCACGGGCAGAGATCCTCAAGGCGACCGACGGCCATCCTCCGCCGGTGCTCGATCCTTTCTGCGGCGGCGGCTCAATCCCCCTGGAGGCGCAGCGTCTGGGCCTGGAGGCCCATGCAAGCGACCTGAACCCCGTGGCAGTGCTGATCGCCAAAGCGCTGATCGAGATTCCTCCCAGGTTCGCCGGAATGGCGCCGGTGAACCCCGAGGCCAGGAAGAAGTCGCAGATGACGCTGAAAGGGGCGAAGGAGTGGAGAGGGGCGGAAGGGCTGGCGGAGGATGTGCGCTACTATGGGAAGTGGATGAGGGATGAGGCCGAAAAAAGGATAGGCCATCTCTACCCCAAAGCGAAACTGCCCGACGGCACAGAGGCCACGGTCATCGCATGGCTGTGGACCAGGACTGTGAGGTGTCCGAACCCGGCCTGCGGGGCGATGATGCCTTTGGCTAGCAAGTTTGCGCTATCCACGAAGAAAGGAAAGGAGGCGTGGGTGGAGCCGTCTATTGATAATAATTGCTCTCCACCTAGAATTCGTTTTGCTGTTAAGACCGGAAATGGAAAGCCTTTGGCTCCTCCAAAGGTTGGTAGAGGCGCAAAGTTTCAGTGCCTGGCATGCGGCCAAATCGCTCCTGATGATCACATAAAAGCCGAGGGCATAGCGGGCCGAATGAATACACAATTAATGGCGATAGTAGCTGAAGGCACAAGAGGAAGAATCTACCTATCCCCAAACGAAGGGAGAGATGATATTGGAAAACAGATCGATCCAATTTGGAGACCCGAATTCAAGCTTGGGGCTGATAAAAGGGCGATTTGGTGCCCGCTTTACGGCCTTGATACCTTCGATAAGCTTTTCACCCCCCGCCAGCTCGTCGCCCTCACCACCTTCAGCGATCTCGTGGCAGAGGCCCGCGAGCGCGCTCTTGCCGATGCGCTCGCTGCCGGCCTGCCAGAGGGCGAGGGGATTGCCGACGGGGGCCAGGGCGCGCGGGCGTATGCGGACGCTGTGGCGACGTATATGGCGATGGCTATAGATAGATCTGCAAATTATTGGTCGAGCTTAACTCCTTGGGGCGGAGACTTTATCGTTCAAACATTTGGACGTCAAGCTATTCCCATGATTTGGGATTTTGCTGAAGGCAATCCGTTCTCTAATGCTACTGGTAATTGGGTTGGTGCTATAGAGTGGATAACCAAATGCCTGATTATTTCTATCCCAGCAATAAAAGAAGGCAATGTAAATCAATTTGATGTAATTGAACTTCGAAACAAAGAGGAACTTAAAGATATTCTAATTCTAACAGATCCTCCATACTACGACAATATAGGCTATGCAGATTTATCTGACTATTTTTATATATGGTTGAAAAGATCCCTTAAGAACATTTATCCCAGCTTATTTAGTACCATACTCACTCCTAAGAAACAAGAATTAATTGCTGCCCCATATAGATTTGATGGCGATAAAGAAAAGGCTAAACAATTTTTCGACAGTGGCATAACAAAAGCTCTCACAAATATGCGTCAGTCATCAATTATAAGTTATCCTGTATTAATTTTCTATGCATTTAAGCAAAGCGAGAAAGAGAATGATTCCAAAGGATCGGCTTATGATATTCAATATTCATCCACTGGATGGGAAACAATGCTTGATGGCCTTCTTAAATCAGGTTTTAGTATTAATGGAACTTGGCCATTTCACACAGAAAGAGAACAGGGATTAAAAACTAAAGTAAATGCCCTTGCCTCCTCCATCGTCCTGGTCTGCCGCCCCCGCCCCGATGACGCCCCGCTGGCCACCCGCCGGGAGTTCGTCGCCGCCCTCAAGCGCGAGCTGCCCCTGGCGCTTTCGCAGCTGCAGAAGGGCAACATCGCCCCCGTGGACCTGGCCCAGGCGGCCATCGGCCCGGGCATGGCCATCTTCTCCCGCTACTCAAAAGTATTGGAGGCGGACGGCTCGCCTATGCGGGTGCGAACCGCCCTGCAGCTGATCAACCAACACCTGGACGAGTACCTCTCCGAGCAGGAGGGCGAGTACGATCCAGACACCCGCTGGGCCCTGGCCTGGTTCGAGCAGTTCGGCATGGACGAGGGGCCTTTCGGGGTCGCGGAGACCCTGTCCAAGGCCAAGAACACCTCGGTGCAAGGCCTGGTCGAGGCCGGGATCCTGAAGGCCGGCGCCGGCAAGGCCCGGCTGCTTGGGCGGGATGAGATGAACCCCGACTGGGACCCGGCAACGGATAAGCGTCTTGCCATCTGGGAGGCCACACAGCACCTGATTCGCGTTCTGGAGGGCCAGGGAGAGGAGGAGGCAGCAATGCTGCAGAGCAGGCTTGGCGGCTATGCAGAGAGCGCCAGAGACCTGGCCTACCGGCTCTACTCGATCTGCGAGCGCCGCGGCTGGACGCAGGAGGCTGTTTCGTACAACGCCCTGGTCACAGTCTGGCCAAGGCTCAAAGAGCTTTCTGCCATAAGGGAAAGGCCGATGGACAGGAAGCTGACCGACCATGGCACCTTTGAGTGACGAAATGAGATGGTAATAATCAAATAGCAGATATGAATATAAAGCCAGAGGGGAATAAGTTAAACCGCTGAGGTAAGGATGATCGTCTGCCATCTAATCTTGAAAAACTGGAGGAACTTTCAGGCTGTAGATGTATCCTTGAAAGAGAGGGTGTTCCTTATCGGACCGAACGCATCAGGCAAGTCCAACTTATTGGATGTCTTCCGGTTCCTCCGGGACATCGCCAAGGATGGCGGCGGCCTTCAGAAGGCAGTTGCAGACAGGGGCCGTCTTCCCAAGATTCGATGCCTCTCCGCCAGGAGAAGCCCCAATGTCGAAATCGAGGTCCATCTGGCCGAGTCTTCTCAGGAACCAGTCAAGTGGAGATACGCCATCGGCATCACTCAGGAGAAGGGTGGAAGGCGTCGGCCTAAACTGGTCTACGAAAAGGTCTGGTCTGGAAATGATCTTATCTTGAGCAGACCGGATGAGCTGGATATTGAGGACGAGGAACGCCTCACCCAGACTCATTTAGAACAGATCAACTCCAACACCAGCTTCAGAGATATCGCAGGCTTCTTGACCTCAATTCAATACATGCACCTCGTCCCCCAGCTTCTCCGCTATCCAGAGGCCTTTCCAGGTCAAGAGATCCCAGGAGATCCCTTCGGCAAGAGATTCCTAGAGAACATTGCCAAAACCAGCGACAAAACCAGAACCGCCCGGCTGAAGAGGATCGAGAGCGCGCTTCACACTGTAGTGCCTCAGCTCAAGGAGCTCTCCTTCATCAAGGATGAGACTGGGGCTCCACATCTTGAGGCTGTCTATGAGCACTGGAGGGCGAGGGGCGCAAAGCAGAGAGAAGACCAGTTCTCAGACGGCACACTACGCTTGATCGCCCTTCTATGGTCGCTTCAGGAGTCAAAGTCGCTTCTTCTGCTGGAAGAGCCTGAGCTTTCATTGAATGCAGAGATCGTGAAGAAGCTTGCCCCTATGATCTCAAGGCTACAAAGACAGACCAGGAGGCAGGTTGTACTCAGCACCCACAGCCCTGACCTTCTTTCTGATAAAGGAATCGGAGGCGAGGAGGTGTTGATCCTGGAGCCTGGGACTGAGGGTACACAGGTTCATGCTGCATCCTCCAATGAAGAGATTAAGAACCTCCTGGATAGTGGTCTGAGTATCGCAGACGCAGCGCTTCCGACAACAAATCCTCAAACCGCCCTGACAACATGGAGCATCTGATTTGGCCGTGGAAATCCCCATCAATCTGGCATGCGAGGACGACCTCAGTCTGGAGGTCCTCCTTCGCCTTCTCAACAGTTCGGGAGTGCGCTCATCGGATAGATGTTTTTCTGTGGGAGAAAAGCGTCCTGGGAGAGGATATGGCTATTTAAAGAAAACTATCAATGGATTCAATCAGGCCTCGAAGTACATGCCGTATCTGATTCTCACCGATCTGGATGACAGAGAGTGTGCGCCTCGATTGATCAATGAATGGCTGCCCCAAACCAGAAATCCCAACCTGATCTTTCGCATTGCGGTAAGGGAAGTGGAATCATGGCTGCTTGCGGATGATGCCGGCTTCGCCAGCTTTCTTGGCATAGCCAAACGTAAGTTGCCAAGAAATCCAGATGATCTGTGTGATCCTAAGGCAACCCTGATAAATCTGGCCCGAACCTCGAGAAAGAGGGATATTATAGCGGATATTGTCCCAAGACCGGGGAGCACAGCAAAGCAAGGCCCTGCATATAACGATTGTCTGATCCCATTTGTCAGGGATACATGGAATCCGGAAAAGGCTCGTCAGCATTCTCAGAGCCTGGAGAAAGCCCTGAGAGCACTGGAAACATTTGAACCCAAATGGCAATCTCATTGCTGCCAGGAATAGCAGGTTGATTTATTGGTTCGAAGGAGAGGCGAAAATTGGCACTAAGCAATCATGAGCGCGTTGGCAAAGGGTTGGAGATTCTCAGGAAAGGCATCCAGCCCTTCGTGGAGAGGGAGCTGAAGGCATTCTACGGCAACCTCTGGTTCATGGATGGAGTGGAAAAGACCCTGGGCGATAGAATTGGCGCTGAAGCACAAATTGCAGGCACCGAGGAGGAGCGCTTTGCCAGGCTGGATGTCCTGGCTTTGCTTGTTATTATTTGGGAGAACTGGTCCCGAGAGGTCTTCCAGCCAAAGCTGGGCCATATAGGCAGAAGCTACATCAGCGAGCTGAGGGATGTGAGGAACAAATGGGCTCATCAGCAGGCGTTCTCCATCGAAGATGCTTACCGGGCTCTTGATACCATGCAGCGACTCCTTGAGATGATCTCCTCCCCGGAGGCGGAGATGGTCCAGGCCAGCGCCAGGGAGATGATGCGCCAGAGGTTCGAGGAGGAGACCAAAAGGGAGCTGAAAAAGAGCACTGAGATGGTCACCGAGACCCGGACTCTGAGCGGCCTGAAGCCCTGGCGCGAGATCGCCACCCCCCATCCGGACGTCGCTGCAGGCCGCTACAGGCAGGCCGAGTTTGCCGCAGACCTCGCCCAGGTGGTCTCAGGCGAGGCCGAGGCAGAATATCGGGACCCAAAGGAGTTCTTCAGCCGCACCTTCATCACCGATGGTCTAAAACATCTCTTGGTGCTGGGAATCAAAAGGCTCTCCGGCCTTGGTGGCGATCCAGTGGTGGAGCTGCAGACCAACTTCGGCGGCGGCAAGACCCACAGCATGATCGCCCTCTACCATCTTGCCAGCGGCCAGCTTGCTCCAGGCCAGATCCAGGGCTTCGAGCAGATCCTCAATGAGATCGGCGTTGAGAAGCTTCCTGTAGCCAACAGGGCGGTCCTTGTAGGCACCAGGCTAAATCCAGCCAGGGGACAGAGGAAGCCAGATGGTACGATAACAAACACTTTCTGGGGCGAGATGGCCTACCAGCTAGGTGGCGCTGAAGGATACGACTTGGTCGCAGAAAACGATCGCACAGGTACCAGCCCCGGCTCAGAGGTTCTAAAGGAGCTTTTCGATAGATTTAGCCCAGCCCTTATCCTCATAGATGAATGGGTGGCCTTTTCCAGACAGCTGTATCATGTCAATGGCCTGCCTGCAGGCTCCTTCGATGCCAACATGACATTTGCCCAGACACTCACAGAGGCTGCCAAGCGATCTCCGAGAACGTTAGTCTTGGCAAGCATACCAGCCTCAGATAGCGAAATTGGTGGCGAGGGCGGACAGGCTGCCCTGGAGCGCATACGAAACACATTTAGCCGTGTGGAAGCCGTCTGGAGGCCTGCCAACGCGGACGAGAGCTTCTCCATAGTCCGCAGAAGACTCTTTGAGCCTATTACAGACTATGTGGCCAGAGATGCCGTCTGTAGGGCGTTTGCCGACCTCTACCGTCAGAATCGGGGCGAGTTCCCCAGTGACTGCGCTGATTCCGATTATGAGCGAAAGCTCAAAGACTGCTATCCAATTCATCCCGAACTCTTCGACCGCCTCTATCAGGACTGGTCCACTCTTGAGAGGTTCCAACGCACCCGTGGAGTGCTCCGTCTGATGGCCGCAGTCATCCATGACCTCTGGGAGCGCCAGGACAAGTCGCTCCTGATCATGCCGGGGACATTGCCGCTGGACAGCTCCGATGTCAGGTTCGAGATCACAAGAAACCTCCCTGACGGATGGGGTCCGATCATCGACGCTGACATAGACGGCCCGACCAGCAAGCCCATAGCCATTGATAGGGAAAATCCTAACCTGGGCCGCTACTCTGCCTGCAGACGCGTGGCAAGAACGGTCTTCATTGGCAGCGCGCCCTCAGTTGCTGCCATGAAGGTCAGGGGCCTGGAGAAGATGAGAATCAAGCTGGGCTGTGTCCAGCCGGGCGAGGTGCCTGCCACCTTCGGGGATGCCCTCCAGAGGATGAGCGAGCAGCTGACCTATCTATTCGGCAATGAGAGTCGTTACTGGTTTGACACCCACCCCAGCGTAAACCGGGAAGCAAGGGACAGGGCAGAAGACCTTCTGCGCCACCCAGAGGAGGTGGACTTGGAAATCGTCAACCGTTTAAGGTCCAGACAGAAACCAGGGCATTTTGCTGCCATTCATATAGCTCCTGCCTCGTCAGCCGATGTTAGCGATGAGATGGAAGCCCGGCTGGTGATCCTTGGGCCGGGACATCCTCATAGCTCCAAGAAAGGATCTCCAAGCCTTGCTATAGAGCAGGCCACGAAAATATTGAATGAAAGGGGCACTGGACCCAGGATCTATAGAAACATGCTGGTCTTTCTAGCTCCTGATGGCGAGCGCCTGCAGGAGTTGAAGGATGCTATTCGCCAGTTCCTGGCCTGGAGTTCGATCGAGAAGGATACAGACACTCTGAACCTGGATACCTTCCAGAGGAGACTGGTCGAGGACGGAAGGAAAAGATCCGAGGAGGCGGTCGTCTCAAGAATGAGTCAGACATTTATCTGGCTGCTTGTACCAATGCAGGATAAGCCAGATGAGCCATCAATAACATGGAGTGCATCCAGGATCAATAGCTCTGATAAGGAGTCGCTTCTTGATAAGGCGTGCAAAAAGCTGGTGGCAGATGAGCAGCTGATCATCAAATGGTCTCCGGCAAGGCTCAAGATGGAGCTGGATAAGCTGCTATGGAAGGACCAGCCTCATCTTGTCATTCGCAAGCTATGGGAGTACCTGTGCACATATCTATACCTCCCTCGCCTTGCTAAGGAGGACGTTCTGCTAAATGCCATTGTGGCAGGGCTGCACAGCAAGGATTACTTTGCCTACGCAGACATGATTGATGAAAAAGGCAGGTATCACGGCCTGATCTTTGGCAGCGGACGCAACTCCGCCGATAATGATGGACAAACCGTTCTGGTCAAACCGGAAATAGCCCAGAAGCAGATAGATGATGATGAGATCGGCCGGAGAGCAAGGGAAATCAAAGGCTATGGGGCCGGAGAACCGACAGTGGGAAGCACAGTAGGATCAACTGCCAGCAAAGAGCAAAAAGGCGGATCGGTTGTCGTCGAGCGTGCACCGACACAGCCGAAAAGGATGAGAAGATTCTTCGGCTCTGTTGAGCTTGATCCAAATAGGGCGGGCCGCGATGCAGGGAACATTGCGGAGGCGGTGATCCAGCATCTTAAGTTGGAAAAGGGAGCCGATGTCAAAGTCACTATCGAGATAACAGCCAATATACCAGAGGGCGCTGGAGAAAGGACCATAAGAACAGTCTCAGAGAATTGCAAGACGCTGAAATTTAAGCAGTTTAGCTTTGAAGAGGAGTGAATGACTGCGAAAAAATACCTAACCATCGCGTCGTCTCTCGTTAGAAAGCTGAACCTGTGGAGATAACAGGAGGGCATGCGATGCGATTATGGGTGGATAGTACATGAGAGATTCACACTGTGAGTGGAGATGCAAAGCAATAACGCCTATCTGGACTGGGGATGCCTACCGGAAAGGCGATCGTTTGATACCCAGTGGTCTCCTTGGTTCAGTCAGATGGTGGTTCGAGGTGCTGGTGCGGGGCATGGGTGGCTCGGCTTGTGACCCCACTGATTCTGACAGTCGATGCCCGGATAAACATGGGAATCGGTGTGTTGTCTGCGAGCTTTTTGGGTGCACAGGATGGGCGCGGAAGTTGCAGTTCAAAATAATGGACGGTAATGGTCAGCCAGTTCAAGCTGCAATAGTGAAGGACCAAGAATTCATATTTCATTTCACGCCCTTGCGACCCATCCGAGATGAAGAGTGGACGTTGCTCGATCTTACACTTAGACTTATAGCCGATTATGGCGCTATCGGCGGACGGACTGTGCTCAAGCCTTCGGATGAAAAACATAGGGAGGACATGCCGCAACACAGGGACTATGGCCTAATTGAGATCACGAGTCGGCCAGACATAAAGGCCGAAGAAGAACAACTTCGTTCCTACGTCAAACAAGACCATTGGCGCAATGTGGATCATGGGGACTTTGCCTGGGCGTCGCTAGATAATTTTTGGTGCATAAATGGAAGGCATCTTGCACGTCAGAATAAAGATGATAGCGACTTCAATAGGGTGGTTGGACGCGATGAGAGAAAGACCTGCAAGAGTTGTGGAGGCGTTCATGATCCTCCGAATAAGTGCCCAAAAAACAAACGGTATCCCCATCGACACAGTGAAGACCTAATAAGTAAAAATCCAACTAATCAATGGCTTGCTGGCCGCCAACAGGAGAGTAAGAAGGTCTTCAGCTTTAAGCATCCGCAGCGTACCTTTGGCTTCGTCAAACCTGGAGTTATCAAATTTGATGAGATGAAGAAACGTTTGAGGGGAGCATGGCCCCACCTCAAAGATGACGAACTCCGCCAGGGTTCTGATATATTAAAAAGTTTCATCAGATCGTCGGGAGGTACCCCATGAAGTTCGATTATTACGCAGAGCTTGTCTCTCTATCAGCTTGCCCTACGGATCTTAAATCGCCTACAGGCCTTATATCGGGCTGTGGATGTACTATATGGTCGACACGGGGCGATAGTGAAAAGAACGAAGCTCGACGGTGTTACAGAAAATACGCAAAGCAGCTTTCTACAATCCAACTTCCTGAAGAACTCGAGCTCGACACGTGTCTATCACCGCTGCCTGATTCAACGTGGATCGTATTCGAGATCGGCTTTGAACTTCAGAGTCCTTGGTATTCCAAGGACGACAAACCGTTTCACGTCCTCGATAATCCTGTGCGCAAAGACCGAGTCTTCGGCGTGCCATATATGTCCGCAGCAAGCTGGAAGGGGCTCTTGCGTTGGGCCTGTCGCATGCGAACAGGATTGATTGGATATCTTGAGGATCATAATGGCAGGATGGATGGCTGGCGGGACGAGCCATGGATTGTATACCTCTTCGGTAACGAGAAGAACGAAAAAAAGAACTTCCAACAGGGTGCGCTTGTGTTCTATCCAACATGGTTCAAAAAGATCGATTTTGAGCTGATCAATCCCCACAGTCGTGCCAGGCGTGCTGGGACGCAGCCTATCTACTACGAAGTTGTGCCTACCAAAACCAAGGGTCTCCTCAATCTGCTCTATGCACCTCTCCCTGGCGCAGCCAAGCGTGATAAAGTGGATCCCAGCAAAGGGCTGTGTAGCCTTCTCGACGCTGTTGAAACGCTGCTAACATCTTACGGCATCTCTGCAAAGCGTACCATAAGCTGGGGTACAGCGAAGATCGAAAGTTGGAAGGCCTTTAGTAAAGGTCGGACCTCAATCGAGAAAAGCTCACTTTCCGATTTCAAAGATGCAGTTCAATCCTGGATGACTTCCGAGGTGATGGCGCATGAGTGAATTCGAGCCTGCTAAAAAACTTCGTGATCATAGGCCGCTTCTCTTAGCCGTGGAAGCCATAGGGTGGCTGCATATGGCAGGGAAGGCCAAGGCCGATTTCCTTCGAGGGCAGGGAGGACAGTCCAATGGATATAAATACGAAACTTGGTTCGAGCATGAGANCCCGCCATTTCCCGTGTCAGATCTGCTTGGATGGGTGAATAAACAGTATCCTCTTCACGACAAGGCTTGGCCCCAGGAGATGACCGACTTCGTGACCAAGCATGCGGGACGCTCTTCAGGCGTCTTAGGGCTTCTGCAGGCCGGACATGCCATGGCCTCTGGCATCGAGAAAAATCTACCAAAAGCCACCTCTGAATATCTCAAACAAGAATTAACCCATACATGGCTATCCTCTGCATTTGGCTATCCTGTGCAAAACCTGCTCTCCCATCCACCGGCGGTCTTAACGGACACTGGCTGGGGAGAACTCGTGGAGGAGATCCACAAAATTTTGGACAATCTCAAGAATCTTGGCACGAACTGCACTCCGAATATAGAAAGCTGGTGGCAGTGGCGAGAACGAGCAATCGGCCAGGAGAGCTTTCTCCGTCATGCTTTCACGTCGACTGTTGCTGAGACGCGGCTGCCAAACAACGATGTGACATTGTGGGATCAGTCCTATGTTGCAGCCGCTCTGTTCAAGAGTGCTGTGGCCGGTGCAATACTTGACAGTGGCTTTAATTGGATTGACGATAAAGTCAAACAGAACACACGCTGGCGACTGCTTACAGTCGGGATTTGCACCGAGCATTATGAGTCGCGCGCAGTGAAGATCGGTGATTGGAAAGGCGCTCAGCAGACGATCGAGGATTTCTTCTTGGAGATTAGAAAGCTAGTGGAGGTCGATCTCGCCTGTGGCTCGCTCCTTTACAGGGATAGAGAGGTCGCAGTGTTCTCATTTCCTGGAGAGCAGGAAGGGGCAGAAACAGATCCCTCGATGCAATCATGGGTCGATTACTTCACGGAGCAGGCTACTGAAATTGCTCGGCGTTTAGAGCTAGAGACCCCTCCGTATTGCAGAATAAGCAAACCAAGCCGATCCTTGATCCTGCTAACGAGTGAATCCGAAGAAGCCCGTCAGACTCTGGAGGTTCCTATTCACCGATACTGGGAAATTCCGGGCGAGGAGAGCACAGGTGGGCATGTTTGTCCTGTGTGTTTTGTTCGACTAAACGAGGGATACCGTGACAAGCAGAAGCCATGCCCTATATGTGAAGGCCGCAGGCATCGCCGCCTTAAGGATTGGCTTGATGGAAATTTGGGGAATGATACGATTTGGATTGACGAGATCGTGGACACCAACGACCGGGCAGCCTTGCTCACATTCAGCCTCGATATTGAGCCCTGGCTGGATGGATCACGGATAGACTCGTTTCGTGCGCAATCCGTAAGTGAGTGGTACAAAAATAATAAAAAAGTGGCAAGATCCATTGAAAATCAGATCAAGGGCAAAAGAAACAAACATGATTTTGAACGTTTGGTTGCTTATTTTGAAAAGCGTATTGTGAAGCCAACTCGTAATTTATCTTCAGACGCTATTATACCAAAAATAATTGCGGGAGCTGAAGAGGAATTTTCATCAAGCCAAAATCCAATCAAGTCTTGGGAGTTTTTATTTAGCCGCATCGTTGCGGATAGAGCGCATCTAGTGCAATGGGATCCGTCATCCCCGTTTGCAAATGCGCAGTGGTTTATCTTTCAGGCATTTAGAAAAAATTCCTCACCAGGGCGAGTTTATCGCTTCTGGCGTCAGACGGAGGAGTTCTTCCAAGGTCGCCTGCAAGATTTCCGTGAGATCTGCTCTAGCGATCCCAACAGATGGCGTGTGCGGCGGTTGATAATCAAGCCGGATCCTTCTACCTCTTCAGGCTGGAAAGAACATGAAATCTACAGTGCACGTTGGCGAAATGCTCCGTTGGAGTTGCTCTATCACAATGGAGAGTTCCTTACGACCTGTAACCTCGCTCGCTTGCTTGGTCCTGAAGAGACTAAGGACGTGTTTGCAGGTGAGGACCTCAAACTGCGAGACGACAAAGGACATGAACGGCCTCTGAAGATCAATGATGTGATGGATAACGTTGGCACTCTTGGCACCTACTATCCGATCATCCCTCTGGAACTTTCGCCCTTTCGATTCCGAGTGTTGGTGCCGCTGGATTCAGTATCGGAATGTATAAGTCGCACCATAGGGGCATGGGAAGAGGAGTTTGGCAGCGTTTGGGACAGGCTGCCGCTGCGCGTAGGCATCGTGGCCTTTCCTCGCATGATGCCGTTTCAGGCCATCATTGAGGCCGCAAGAAACCTTGAGAAAGGACTTTGTGAAAGAAGTGAGAAGTCAGAGACTTGGTGTGTGGCCGAATCTGCTGTTCGTGATGGCATGTCCATTTTGCGTCTGATTCGCAAGGACGGAGAACAGGAGATCAAAGCAGTCCCAGCTCGCTTGCCGGACGGACGGGAGGATGTGTTCTACCCCTATCTGGCAGTCGAGGACCAGTTCATTCGCTTCTCTCACGACTTCCAGCATCCATCCAGCCGCCAGATCTATCGTCATGTCAAGGAATTGCATGCAGGAGACGGCGTGAAGGTCTTTCCATCAGTGGTTGCATCTCTCTTTCTAGAGACAACTGCAGCTAGGTTTGATCCAATCGAGATCCACTACTTGGCCGAATGGAAGGCGATGCAGGAGGTATGGGAGATCATCCAACGTATCGCTCCTAGTCAGACAGCGCTCAGGGGATTTTGGAGCGAGCTAGAGGCCTGTCGGGAGGCGTGGCAGAACCCTGATGGGTCCTGGACCGAGGGCGGAGAGCTGGTATGGATGGAGCTGGCCAAAACTGCGCTGAGAAATCGATTGATGGCCAATGGCGCATCGCTTGACATGTTAACAGATACATTGCGGACTGGTCTTTTAAGAAAATCTTTAGAATGGCATCTTCGAGTACTCAAGGAGAGCGTAGGAGAAAATTTATGAGTGATAGTTTTAAGTGCTTCAAGCATGTCGGGCTTGCTCTGGACCCAATTCATGTAGGTACAGGCGGGGCTCGATTGGGGCGCGTGGATTTGAGCATAGTCCGGGATCCAGTGACGAAGGTCCCAAAGATTCCAGGGTCAAGCCTAGCCGGAGTCCACCGCGCTTACGTGGCAATGGACAAGAATAAGTACCCTGGTTGTGCTGGGCAGGGGCAGCCAGATGCTTCTGGAGCCGTAGGGCACTGCTGCAATCCAAATTGCCCCGTTTGTACGGTCTTTGGCTTTGCCAAGGGGAAAGATTCAACCACGGGATTTGCCGGATTAGCGGCCTTCAGTGATGCTCACATTCAGCTCTTTCCGGTGACAACTCGGGAAGGCCCATTGTGGGTGACCTCTCCAGAACAGCTTCGAATCGCTGGATTGCCAATTCCAGAGGATGTAGATAAAGACGCAATCTACCGCGAAAATAACTCCAGCCAGCCATTGAACTTGGGCTGGTTGTTGCTTCCAGTTGAGACATTATCCAACTACGCCGACATTAAGAAAGGGCTTGAGAAACTTGGCGTCCCAAAGTATATCTTCGATCGGTTCGGGGTAGTCCCAGACAAACTCTTCAGCCATGTGGTCAACAGCAACCTGGAGGTGCGCACCTCTGTATCAATCAATCCTGAAACCGGTGCAGCCGAAGATGGCGCATTATTCACCTATGAAGCTCTTCCCCGTGCCACATTGCTCTTCTGGGAGGTCACCTGCAAGAATCCAAAGCATTTTAAGATCGGCAATCAGGATATCAAGGCCGCTAATGATAAGGACGAAGTTCACAGTATTGTAAAGGCGGCTCATCCATATCTTGAGCATCTGGGCATCGGTGGCATGGGAACTAGAGGGATGGGGCGGCTGAGAGTTCTAGAGCCAAATGCATCATCCAATCACTCATCAGAGATCGAGCAGGACGCAAAAGGTAAGTCACAGGGGGCTTGGCCTTGATGGAGAACTTAGATCTTTGCTGTGCCAAGTTTGGACGGAAGCTTTCTACTATAGATGGAGTCGATGAGAAACTCCTACAAGACTCATTGTCCGTCCTTGAGGAACAGGGTTTGTATGCATTCTTTCTTTATCTTAAGGCGCATGGGAAAGAGCCGGGCAAGAAGGCAATGGCTGAATGTTATAAGTTCTTTCTTGACAATCCAGTGATAGGTCAGAAATTTCAGGTTTCAACAAACAATGTTTTTGATGCTGTGCTTGAACTGAGCCAAAGCCTTGGTGATCTCATCTTGGCACGAGAGCTATTGATACAAGCGCTGATCTATGCCCGCTATCATTCGAAGGCAAAGGGACGCTCGGTGAGCAAGGCATGACTTGGTCATTATTCCGATGGGTATGGCGTCTCGAATCTCCTCTCCATGTGGGTATGCCACCTGCTGGAAGCCTGGATCGCTGCCGTTTGTACCTGCCAGCGCGAAATCTCTGGGCGGCACTCACAGCGGAATTGGCGCGGCGAAAGATGGGAGAGGCTCCCGAGAACCTTGACAAATACCAGGAAATCGGCCGAGAGCTTCAGAGGTCTTTTCGCTTTAGCTATCTCTATCCTTCTGAGCAATATGATGGAGAGTGGAAGGCGTGGCTGCCATGCTTTGAAAAGGGAAAAAGCCTCTGCTGGCGAAAGGAAGCCAATTTTGAGATTATACCACATAGTGCCTTTCGAGGTCGATTGCTCGATGCCCGTCCAGGCACTGCTATCGATCCAGGGACAGTTTCAGCCGCTGAAAAGTCCCTACACGAGACAGAGGTTATCAACCCATGGTGGAGGGGATCGCAGGGTAAGACCGAGCCTGTGGCCTTGAAAGGTTATCTCTTCTGCAAAAAACAGAGTATTTATAGCGATCTTTGCAGAGTTAATTTGCTATACATGGGAGGAGATATCCGATACGGGCTCGGAAAGCTGGTACGAGTGGAGATGGAAAAAGCCGAGCGCTTTTTTGAATATAATGTGCAACTTGACCTGGATGATCCGCGGGTATTTACAGGGGTAGTTCTTGCTCACACTAAGGCCAATGCAAATAATGATTTGATTTGCGGAGCACTGGAGAGGTTAGGTGGCTGGGATATGGGAACGCCCATACCTATGGCTAATACACCCTTCTGGATACCTGGATCCAGACTTGTCAGCGACAAGTGGCATGAAATCCGAGAAGACGGAACATGGGGTACTTTATTATAGTAAGCAATGGGTTACATTGAAGCGCCGAACGGCGAACGACGTCTATGCCGATAATTTAAGGAGATGGGAATGCTTTTATGTACACGCATCCAAATGTAACCAGGTGATGATATGACGGATCAGACATCTAGCCTACCGAAATTTGACCCAGATAATCCTTTGCCCTATGGTGGTACCACCGACATTCACGGCAATATCATCCAGGCAATTACTAAAGAGGAACAGGATGCAATGCTCGCCAAGGTAAGGAGAGCGTTCGGGAAGAAGAGATGACTGACATAACAATTGATACAG
>JGI11944J13513_1001165_pt1 | contig 21999 bp, 19 predicted proteins | sample TerdegcoTASludge_FD_13513 | JGI IMG/M metagenome (IMG submission 13513) | reverse complement strand
GTTGCGCGACAACCCCTTGGCCGCTGCCGACCTGAAGACAGGCGGGCGGGTGCTGTTCGTGGAGGACCAGGCGGACAAGCCCAGGGGCGACCAGCCCGGCCAGCGTCCCCGACGCTCCTACAGATTCTCCCTCGGTGTCATCAGCCGGGTGGAAGCCGCACGCGAGCAGGCCCATGCCGACTACCGCGTCGCCAAGCGTGCCGTGCTCGAGTGCATGCCGCTGCTCACGCAGATGGGCATCGAGATCGAGGGCGGCGGCATGGCCGAGGGCGAGGTGCGCTACCAGCTCGAAAACATCGACGTGGGCGGCGCCCTGGTTCTGGGCCTGTTCACGCTCGCCTACCGCGATCCGACATAGGCGTCGGATCGACTCAGCAGATTGCCCGCCTCGCGCGGGTTTTGTTTTTTTGGAAGGAAATCACCATGTCCACCACAGCACGTGCCATCCTGGCCGGCGGCCTTGTCTCGCTGAACCCCTGGAACACGGCCACACTGGCCTATGACGGTTTCGGGCCACCACTGGATGCCGACAAGTTCGAGATCAAGCCCAATTTCGAGGAGAAGGTCTCGGAATCCCGGTCGCACCTCGACTATGGCCAGGCCCGGGCCTCGGTGGTGCTGCCCAAGCCCACCGAGATCACCATCGAGCTGTCGGCCGCCAGCACGACCGCCATGGCGATGCAGTTCCAGGGCTTGGTCGCGAAGCTCACCCAGGGCGCCGGCACGATCACCGCTCAGGAAATGACGATCAGCGCCGTGGGCGTCTGGTTGGCAGTGGGTAAGCGCAACCTGGTGGAGCAGGGCTTCTCTCTCGCTCCTGATGGCGCAGGCGATCCTTTTGTCCTTGGCACCCACTACGAGGTCAACTGGCTGCGCGGGGAGATCCGTGTACTTGCGGCCGCCGGCGCGCCTGCCAAGAACGATGTGGTGAAGCTGTCCGCGACGTACCAGGCTGTCGACGGCAAGAAGATCCTGGGCGGGCGTGTCACCCAGGTGCGTTGCCAGGCGCGCTTCGATGGAAAGAACATGGTCGACGGGTCGCCTATCGAAGCGGACGTCCACGAATGCGTGCTGGGCGCCAACAACGGTTTCGACTTCCTGGGCTCGGACTACTCGGCCATCACGCTGACCGGAAAGATCGTCACGCCGCCCGGAAAGACCGAGGGCTACGAGGTCCGTCTCCCGACTGCAGGCGACTGATCAGCGGCGCGGTGCAGACGTCTGTACCGCGCCCATCAGCAGCAGCACCGGCCATCCCACCACCACGGTGGCGATGGCCCCGGCGCCGATCGCCATCAGGCGCTCGGAATCCAGCCACAGGCCCAGCAGGGCCAGCGGCAAACCCGCGCACACCAGTGCGATGCACCAGATCAATCCCTTCATTACCTGACCTCTGAGCGCCCAACATGGCAGACCCAAAGATCAAATACGACATCGAAGCCGCCGTCAAGGGCGAGGCCGATGCCGAGCAACTGGCGAAGACGCTGCGGGATGTCGGGGATGTGCTCGAGGGCGATCTGCAGAAAAGCGCCCAGGACGCAGCCCAGGCCCTCGAGGCGCTGGGCGCCAAGCAGCGAGCGCTGGGCGAATTCGGGGCATTGAAGCTGCAGACGCAGTCTCTGTCGCAGGAGTTCGAGAAGGCTGTCTCCACCGTCGATCGCCTGGGCAACGAAGTGCAGGACGCTGCCGGCAAGTCCCAGACGCTGGCTGCCGCCGAAAAGACGGCTGCAGCCGCAACCCTACAGGCCCAGGCTGAGCTGCAGCGCAAGCGCGACGCCCTCAAGGCCGTGCGCGATGAGACCACGGGAACAGCCAGGCGCACGGACGACTACCGCAATACTGTTGCGGGCCTGAAGGAGGGCATCAAGGCTGCGACCGCCGAGCTGAAGTCTCAGCAGGCCGGCCAGCGCGAAGCGGCCCAGGCGGCGACTACGGCGCAGAACGCCGAGGCTGCCCTGCGCAAGGAATATGACTTGGCCATCGGCAGCGCCGCGAAGCTGTCGAGCGAGCTGCGCGTCAAGAACGGCACACTGGCCGCCGTTCGCGACCAGATGCAGGCCGTGGGCCTGAGCACCACGAACCTGACGGCGCAGGAGCGCAACTTGCAGGGCGCCGTGCAGCAGGTCCGCGCAGCGGTGGCAGCCATGGCTCCGGCCTACCAGCAGGCCGCTGCAGCATCCTCGCAGTCCACCCAGGTGCAGGCAGCGAACCAGCGCACGCTGCGCGAGGGCATGTCATCGATCAGCTCGCAGCTGCAGCGCATCCAGCAGATCGCCACGCTGGCGATTGGCGGTGGCTACTTCGGTGGTCTGATCAAGGACGTAGGCGCGACGGCCGACGAATTCAAGAACCTTGAGGCCCGTGTCAAGCTCGCCACGGGTGAAGGCCCACTGTTTGAGAAGTCCTTCGGCGGCGTGCAGCGCGTGGCCCTGGCGACCAACAGCTCGCTGGAGGAAACCGGCAACCTGTTCGCGCGCCTGACCAAAGCCTCGCAGGAGGGGGGCATGGCTGCAGCCGCCGCGCAGGAGCGGGCGCTGCGGCTGACCACCACCATCAACCAGGCCACGCAACTGTCGGGCGGCGCGGCCGAGTCCGCCAGGGCCGCGCTGACGCAGCTGATCCAGGGCCTGCAGTCGGGTGTACTGCGCGGCGAAGAATTCAACAGCGTGATGGAGCAGGCTCCGCGCCTGGCGGAGGCGCTGGCCAAGGGTCTGAACGTCACCACGGGCGAGCTGCGGGAGATGGCCGGGCAGGGCGCCCTGACGGCGGAAACCGTCATGAAGGCCCTGGAGGGCCAGGCAGATGTCGTGGCGCGCGAGTACGGCAAGCTGCCGCCCACCGTGGGCCGTGCCCTGCAGAATCTTTCCACGCAGTGGACCCTGTATGTGGGCGCAGCCGACAAGGGGCTGATCAGCAGCACGAACGCAGCCAAGGTCATCGACGCCCTGGCCGGCAACCTCGACATCCTGGTCAACACGCTGACGGCGGCCGGCAAGGTCTGGGGCGCCATGCAGATCGCCAAGATCGCGGAATGGTTCGCGGGCTGGGCGGCCAAGACGCTGGCGGCCACGCAAGCGGTCGAGGCCAACAGCGTGGCCACCACCGCGAACACGGCTGCGCACCGCGCCAATGCCATTGCGGTGAACGCCAGTGCGGCGGCCCAGGCGGCAAACGCCACGGCCTCGGCTGCCAGTACGGCGGCACAGGCTGCGAATGCCAAGTCCTGGGCAGGGTTCGGCGATGCCCTCAAGGGTGTCAGCGTGTCGCAGGGCGAGCTGCAGCGCCAGACCGCCCGCAGCACTGCCGCATTGACCACGGCGACGGCCGCGAAGGGTGCCTTGGGGGCCGCCGCAACGGCCGCCACTGGCAAGGTCGGGCTGCTTGGACGGGGCATAGGGGCTGTCACGGGGTTTCTGGGTGGCCCTGTGGGATTGGCTGTTGCCGTCGTCGCTTTCTTGCCTGAGCTGAAGAAGCTCGGCACGTGGATGGGCGAAACGGCTGCCAAGGTCATGGGGCACAGCGATGCGCTCAAGGAAAACGAAGCGCAGGCTCGCCTGGCCGAAGAGGCTGCCAGGCAGCAGGCCGAGGCCCTGCGCCGCCAGGCCGTGGCCCTGGAGGAGGTGCGCAATCGCAGCTTCGATCTGAACAAGGAGTCGACGGGCCTGATTGGCCAGTTCGACAAGCTGCGCAAGGAGGGCGATACGGCGGCCGAGGCCATCTCCAAGATCGGCAAGGATTTCGATCTGGGGTCGGCGCCAGGCATCCGCAATGCTTCGGCCGTGCTCGACAAGCTGGTCGAGGACGGCAAGATCAGTGCGAGCGAGTTCCAGGGCGCCTGGGCCAAGGCACTCGAAGGCCAGGATCTCATGAAGTTCGAGATCCTGGCGCGCCAGGCCTTCGCCAGTGCGGGGAGCGATGCCAGGAAGCTGGGCAAGCAGATCGAGGAGGCCATTCAGGCCGGTGCCTCCGAGGAAGTGGTCAATGCCCTGCGCCAACGCCTGCAGGGCGCCCTGGCGGCGGCCACGCGCGAGGGTGAGCGCGTGGCCGAGATGATGGACAACGTCCTGCGCGCCGCCGTGCAGCGCACGGGGCTGGAGTTCACCGCCCTGGAGGGCGGCATTGGCAAGGCGTCGCGCAGCGCGCTGAATGATCTTGATGTCGTGATCCGAGGCCTCGATCGCCTCAAGCAGCAGGGCATTGACACCGGCCGCGTGCTCGAGGCCAGCCTGGTCAAGGCCATCAACACCGCCGACAGCCAGAAGGCCCTCGACGAGGTGCGTGTGCGCGTCGAGCAACTGCGCAAGGTCCTGGGCGACAAGGTGGCGGACGGACTCCTCGACCAGGCGAAGACCAAGGCGCTGGAATTGTCCGATGCCCTGGACAAGGCCAAGCCAGGCATCAACAGCCTGCGCGAGGCCATGAAGGCGCTGGGCATCACCTCAGATGAGGCGCTCAAGCAAGTGGCGAGCAGCTCGCGATCTGCCTATGAATTCATGGTGGCCTCCGGCAAGGCCAGTGCCCGGGAATTGAGCGAAGGCTTCAAGAAGGCGGCCGAAGACGCGATCGCCGCCAACAAGGGCATTGCGCCCGAATGGGTCAAGTCCATGGCTGCGGTGCGCGGCTTCAAGATCGAGGTGGACGAGACAGGACGGGCCACGCTCAAGGCCATGGGGGACTTGCGCCGCTCCACGGATGACGCGGGCGACTCCTTCAAGAAGCTGGGCCGCACGGCGGCCGAGGTGCTGCGCAGCATGGGCATTGAGGCAGACAAGGTCTCCGACAAGGTCCAGCAACTGGTCAAGCAGGGGCAGATGCTGAGCGCAGCCTTCCAGCAGCGTCAGGACAACCGCAACCGCGAGGTCGACGACTCCAAGTACATGAACAGGGGCACGACCGCTGCCCAGGATCTTGTGCCCACGTTCAACAGCCGGGAGGAGGCCGAGGCCTGGAAACAGGCATGGCTGGAGCAGTACGAGCGTGACAACCCGTTCCGTACAACGGCCGGGCAGTTGGGCAACTACATGCGCGATCTCACCATGTTCGAGTTCGACCGGGAACTTGACGCGCTGAAGATCCGCGAAGCCATGGAGACCGCCAAGAAGAAGGCCGAAGGCGAGGTTGGTGGCGGCGGTACTGGCGGCGGTGGGCAAGGAGGCGGCGGTGGTGGCGAAGGTGGTGGTGGGCGCATCGACCGCATCGTGAACATCTATATCGGCAACAGCATGGCCTACCCCGTTCCCACCAACCTGACGGGCCAACAGTCCATCGAGGCGCTGGCCCGCGAGGTGCTGCGCGTGATCGAGCAGCAGAAGATCCAGCTGGGAGCCTGACCTCATGAGCATTTATTTGTCCAACGGCGCCCAGGTGCTGGAGCTGCCGCGTGACCTGGTCTGGGTGGACGAGCTGACCTGGTCGAAGGTCACCCAGAAGACCGAGCGCGGCATCTTCGGCACGCTGGTCATCGATGCCATGGCCCGCAACGGGGGCCAGCCGATCACGCTGCAGGGCGACGGCAACAGCGCCTGGATCTCGCGCGCCACGCTGCGCACGCTAAAGGCCTGGTCCGGCATTCCCGGGCTGCGCATGACGCTGCGCATCCTGGCCGAGGAATTCGAGGTCGTCTTCGACCACGGCGACGCCGAGGAGACGCGGGCCATCGCGATGCAGTCGGTCATCGAGTACAGCGACCCCGAAGACAGCGACTACTACTGCAGCCTAGTGCTGCGCTTTATTGAGGCGAGCGAAACCCTATGACCATCAAAGACGGCGACATCCGCCTGCTCGAATCCAAGGTGATGACCGATGACGCCAACGGCGGCGGCGGCCCCACTGGCAACGTCATCCCCTGGGGCAAGAGCAATGGCGTCTTCGAGGACATCACCGAGGTCGACCGCGCCGGCGGCGACGTGTCCATTCGCCAGGTGCACGCGGCTGTGCAAACGCCCACCACCGAGCCACTGATGGACGCCAACATCGTCATCACGGCCGTGCCCAACGACCCGAATGTGTCCATCACCATCGCGCCCTGCGGCGTGTTCGCGCGCCGTTCTGAAATCGCCGCCGCCATCGCGGCCTACCTCATCCCGGGCACGGAGTGGGGTGGCTACCTGCTGGAGAACCACGTCCAGGGCCAGGCCTCCATCAAGATCTTCCACCGGCCCGGAACGCCAGCGCCGACCATCGGCCGCACGCTGATCCTCGTCTACAACGAGGGCTTGGCCAGCCAGGTGCTGCAGTACGTGCGCGTGCTGCGCGCCGAGACCGAGACACTGCAGTTTTCCTACTCAAGCAGCGGCGGCTACACGGACTACACCGCCAGCGTCACAACGTGCGAGATAACCCCCCGGCTGCGCAGCGCATTCCCTGGGTCGCCTCCAAACCGTGGCTATGCGGTGGACGCCAGCAAGACACGCATCCGGGACACGACCGTGGCGGACGCGGCCAGCTTCTATGGCGCGCAGCCGCTGACCTCTGCTGTGCAGTTGGGCGAGAGCATGCTGCGCGTGGCCAGCATCTACACCCAGCTGGTGCCCAACTCCCGCACCGAGACCGCGGCGCTGGACCAGCGCCCGGCCGGCGTGCGGGAGTTGGTGCTCGCCACCTCGCCGCGCGAGATCCGCGTGCCCAATGCGCCGCACACGCGCCGCATCAAGGTTGGCCAGGAAAACCGCAGTTTCAGCTGGGTGGCCATCCTCAAGCCTTTTCCGGCGCCGAACACCCTGGTGGTGTCGTTCCAGGTGATGGGCGTCTGGTACACCGCATCCGACAACGGCCAGGGCGAGCTGACGGGCTCGGCCGTGGGCACGGTCAACTATGCGAACGGCTCGGTGTCCGTGACGCTGCCCGCACTGCCAGACGTGGGCAGCTCCATCATCTTCCAGTGGGGTGAGGCCTCGGCCTTCGTGAACCGCTCCAGTGCCACGGGTTGGCGGCTGCCCGAGCACGCCATGCGCCTGCCGCACCAGGGCATCAAACCGGGCTCTCTGGTCATCAAGTGGACCTCAGGCGGCGTGCTGCGCACGGCCACGGACAATGGCCAGGGCGACCTGCAGGGCGCCGCCACGGGCGAGATCAACTACGCCTCGGCCGCGCTGCTGCTGCGCCCGCAATTCATGATCGACGCAGGTGGGCAGTTCGCCATTGAGTACGACTATGCCGTGACAGTGAGCAAGAACGTCACGGTCGTCCTCGACGCAGGCGGCTACGGTGCGATCACCTTGGACACCATCCCTGCGCCCGGCACCGTGTCCGTGGGATGGATCACAGTGCGCAATCTCTCGGCCAGCTCCGGCGCCTCATCCGGTGGCACCTCGGCCTCCAAAAACGGCGGCAGCGGCAAATTCAGCTACCTGCCTCAGGTGCCCCCGGCGCCTGCGCCCGTCATCACCTCGCGCGTGCCCCTGTCCGATGGCTCGACCACGGGCAAGTACATGGCCCAGGGCGGGGCGCGCGCCAGCGGCGGGTCCGTCTACATCGAGGTCGGCGCCACCAGCTCGCCCACGGGCAATCAGTACGTGCCGCCCGATGTCGATGGCGTGGTCTGGACGGATGCCGAGTACACGGCGGGCGTCAAGTCCATCGGCGGCGTGGAATACCGGCGCTGGGGCGCCTGATCAATCAAGGAAGAAAAACCATGGCAGGAGTTTCCTCTGGCATCGTCTTGCAGACCACCAAGACCTCGGCCAGCTCGTCGTCCACGCACAGCCGGTCCAGCTACCAGACCAGCAAGACCCAAGACACCGTGCGCCACCTGTTGACCGATGACGGCCAGGGCACGTTCGGCCCGGATGGCACCATCAACTACGCGGGCAAGTTCCTCAACATCAAGTTTGTCCAGCTGGACAGCAAGACCGAGGGCTACAACAGCGACTATGAAAATGCCCTGAGCTTTGAAGAGACCACGATGGGCGGCGGTGGTAGTGACCCGAGCTTTTCGACGGTCTCCAAGGGCGGTGATCGCAGCGATACCTCGGTCAGCGAGGAACTGCTGGCGGCGAGCACGGTGACGGTGACCTACGCAGAGGACTTCGCCAGTGCCCAGCACCATGTCATGAACTTCACGCCCGAGCCGGTGGTGCTGGACCTGTGCCCCTACACCACCGACTACATCGTGCCGGGCAGCGTGCGGTTTCGGTGGATGGGCCATGTCTACGAGGACTACGACGGCGTGCTGGTGCGCGACCGTACGTCCACGGCCCTGGGCATCGTGGCTGGCGCGCTGGACTACTCCAGCGGCGTAGCGCGGATCTTCGACTATGTGGTCGATGGCCCGGCCACCGACCTGGCTGTCGAGAGCCTGTGGACCGTGCGCCAGAACTGGACCACGGCCAGCATCTTCATGCGCACAGCCGCCGCACCCATCAAGCCCAGCGGCTTTGTCATGAACCTGTCCGATGCCACGGGCGAGCAGATCACGGCATCGGCCGGCATCGATGGCGTCATCTCGGGCACGCACCTGCGCGGCAAGATCGACTATCAGAGCGGCGTGGTCGAGCTGCAGTTTGGCGACTATGTGCTGGACACCTCGCTGACCCCTGCCCAGAAGACCGAATGGTGGTATTCGGCCGATGACATCGGCGCCGTCCAGCCGAACCGCATATGGCGCCCCTGGCCCGTGGACCCGACCACGCTGCGCTACAACAGCGTCAGCTACTTCTACCTGCCGCTGGACGCGGACGTCATCGGCCTGGACCCCGTGCGGCTGCCGCCCGATGGCCGCGTGCCCATCTACCGCGTGGGCAGCTACATCGTTATCGGCCACACAGGCCAGGTCGGCCCCGTCACCGTGGCCAACGGCCAGGTCATCAACTGCGGCCGCGTGCGGCTCTCGCGCGCCTATGTCATCGGCGCCGATGGCCAGCGTATCCAGCAGGGCTGGAGCGTGGATCTGGAGGCCGGCAAGATCACCGTCAGCGACATCACGGGCTGGTCCCAGCCCGTGACCTTCCAGCACCGCATCGAAGAGATGGCGCGGGTCAGCGATGTGCAGATCAACGGCATGCTGGCGATCACCAAGCAGCTCAGTCATGAGTTTCCTGTTGGCAGCGTGGTCTCCAGCGCGCTGATGGCAGGTACGCTGCGCGCCCGTGTCAGCCAGATGTTTGACCAGGCCACCTGGACCAACAAATGGCAGGACACGGTCGATGGTCCCGAGGCCCTCGCCAGCTACAACGACACCATCGCGCCCCTGCTCGTCACCAATGCCGGCGCGCTGCCCGAGCGCTGGATGTGCCGCTTCACCAGCGCGACAACCTTCGAGTTCATCGGCGAGCACGTCGGCAACCTGGGCACGGGCTCCACCAACGTGGATTTCGCGCCCATCAACCCGATCAGCGGCGTGCCCTACATCACGATCCGCGCCCTCGGCTGGGGCCAGGGTTGGAGCGCCGGCAACGTGCTGCGCATCAACACCGAGGGCGGCATTGCCCCCCATGCCCTCATCCGCACCGTGCAGCCCAGCGAGGCTGTGGCCGACGACTACCAGTTCGAGCACTTGGTGCGCGGCAGCGTCGACCGTCCCTGATTTTTTGGAGAACACCCATGGCATCCCTTGTCGATACCAGCGTCAAGCACTTTCTCTCAACCATGTATGGGGCGCCCGTGCAGGCCGGCCAGGTGGGCAGCAAAATTGCTGTGCTCGATGCCTGTCTGGTCACAGGCTTCGGCCTGCGCGCGGCCACCCGCATCACCGTGGCAGCCGGCGTGGCCACAGTGGAATTCACAGCGGGCGCGGCACTGCCGCCGCCGCCGGACAGCGTGCTGCTGATTGATGGCGCCGCGCAAGCCCTGCTCAACGGCGAGCAGCGGGTGTCCGAGTCTGCCGGCGGCCTGTTCCGGTTTCGCACTGCTGCGCCTGACAGCGTTGACACCGGCGTGGGCATCACTTTCAAGTACGCGCCGCTGGGCTGGGCCAAGCCGTTCTCTGGGACCAACCAGGCTGTGTTTCGGTCCACCGATCCGCAAAGCTACGGCATGTACCTCTATGTGGATGACCGAGACACCCGCACGACCGCCATGCGGGGCTACGAGAGCATGTCGGCCATCGATGTGGGGCAAGGGCCGTTTCCTACTGCCGCCCAGCAGGCTGTGGGTTTGTATTGGGGCAAAAGCACAGTTGCAAGCTCGGCGGCGGTGCGGTGGTGCCTGGTCGGTGATACGCGTTTTTTCCTCGAAAACGTGGCTCCGGGTTCCTCAAGTTCGACTGCAGCTACTGCCGGCGGGAGTCGCGCATTCGGTGACTTGCTGGCGTTGCGTCGTGCAGGCGATGCATTTGCCACGGTGCTAATGGGGTCGACAAACCTTACCGATGGATACGCAACCCCATCCTCTGGTTCGCTTGAGCAGAACACAACGAATTCCAGACTCTATCTGCCGAGGGCAATAACGGGGTTGGGTAGCGCTGTGGCTCCGCGTTACATCAGTTTTATTGGGCCGGCCTCGTCTGGGGCAGACAGCTTTTTGGGGAACTTCCCCAGCGATGTGGATGGCGAACTCAAGTTCACACGCACCTACGTGGATAACAGTCCGGTCTCGGTGGCTGTTCCTCGGGCGCTCATACCTGGCTTCCGATATGTGCCCCAGGCAAATACCGCACCGTACTTTGAACGAGACACCTATTTGTTGGAAGATGGCACTGACAAACGCCTGCTGGCATTGCCCCACTCGACGTCTACTGGCGCGCCCTCCGGCTACGGATTCGTCGACATCACAGGCCCCTGGCGTTGATGACCATGGCGCAAGTCACTTACCCCGTCAGTGTGTTGGGGCTGAACGCCGTGGTCGGCGTTGGCGGCCGGGAGATCTCTTCCAACATCGCCAGGCCGCTGCGGGTCCGAACGGCCGGGCAACTGGACTTCGTGCTCGGCGGCAACGGCCTGGGCCGCGTGCGTGGTCGCACCGTCGAGCAGGAAGACAAGAACAGTCCCAAGGTGCCCGTCTCGCGCCGCGTGCGTCTGTACCGCGACCGCGATGGCCTGCTGATCCGTGAGACATGGAGCAATGCCCAGGGCGACTACGAGTTCCTGCGCATCGACAGCACCATCGCATACACCGTGCTCAGCTACGACCATGAGGGCGACTTCCGCGCCGTGGTCGCCGACCGCGTCACGCCGGAGGCCATGCCATGACACAGCGCGGCGTTGAAATCACCATGGCCGCGAACGAGGCCCGCCTGCAGGGCCTGCGCGATCTGCTGCTGGACGTGGGCTCGGGCACGGCCTGCGTGCGGTTCTTTGCAGATACCGATCGGCCTGCCTTCGGCGAGCCCTCGGCTCTGCCCATGCTGGTAGAGCTGCCGCTGGCCAGGCCTTGCGGCGAGATCGTGGCCGGCCGGCTGCGGCTGCTGGCCCGCGATGCAGCAGGCGCCATGATCCTCGAATCCGGCATGGCGACCTGGGGCCGCATCGTGTCTGCGGCGGGCGCGCTGGTGATGGACGTGGATGTGTCGGCCGAAGGCGGCGACGGCCAGATCCAGATCCCGGACAGCACGCAGCTGTATGCCGGCGGCTACCTCACGCTGGCCCCGACCAGCTTCATCGAGTAGCCCATGGCGATCATCGAGCTGATCTTCCGTCGCCCGCTGGCCGGTGGTTCGCCCAACGAGCTGGTGTTCGGCAATGAGGACGATTCGGGCTCGGGGCAGGACGCGGTCGCGCGGGCGGCCATCCGCCTGCCAGGCGCCCGCGTGGGCATCCGTGCCCTGCGGCGCAAGACAGCTGCCACTGCCATCCGGCTGCCTGGCGCGCGGGTCGCGCTCGGCGCGATCTACCAGACGCGGACCGACCGGCCGGCTGTGGGCGGCACGCTGTCTGCCTTCCAAGAGGCCGCAGCTGCGCGCGGCGCCCTGGTGTCTGTCTTTCAGCAGTCGGCCGTGGCCAGCAGCACCACGCGCATCGGTGGGGGGCTGGCCGTGGCTGCCGGCGCGGCCACGGTGCACCGCTGGCAGGACTCGCAGCGACTGCGCCTGGACACGCGCCAGGGCATGGGCAACGCCCTGGCCTTGGCTGGAATCACCGCCCAGGCCTGGCAGGAAGCCATCCGCGTCCACCTGGCCACGCACCAGGGCATGGACAACGCCCTGGCCGCCCGGGCATCTGTGCTGCAGAGATTCCAGGAAGCGATCCGCGTGCGCCGTGCCACCGTGCAGGCCTTCGGCGACGGCCTGCAGAGGGGCGCCCGGCACACCAGCAGCATGGGCGACGCCCTGCAGCTGGCCGTGGTCATGGGCGGCGCACGGTATCAGGACGCCATGGTGCCGCCGCCGGGCATCACGCCAGGGCGGCCGGTCGATCCACCCAAGCCGCCGCCGTGCTACGTGCCGCCGCCTGGGGGCACGGTCGAGCTGGAGTTTTCGCAGGCCTGGACCGCCAGCACCGAGCTGGTCTTTTTCTGCTGCAAGGGCGGCGTCAACCCCGAGCCGCCGCGCTATGTCATTCCGCTTTTAAGGGTCTACATGACTGTCCACACCATTGATGCAGTGCTGCTGCCCGGCTTGGAGCGCGTGCCGCTGCAGACCATCAACATCACCACAAACGACGACGAATACGGCTGGACCATGACGGCCTCGGGCAAGCTTTCGCTGCTGGACCAACTGGCGCCCCGGCAGGGTGTTCCACAGCAGATCCGCGTCACCATCGATGGCATCCAATGGGTGTTTCTGGTCGACCCACCATCGCGCACGCGCAAGTTTGGCGAGCATGCTGTGCAGCTCACCGGCCGTAGCATCACCTCGCTGCTTTCCGCGCCTGCGTTTGCGGATACGGACTGGACCAGCGCCGTGCCGCGCACTGCCCAGCAGCTGGTGCTCGATGCGCTCGACCTCACGGGCATCGGCCTGGATTGGCAGATCGACGACTGGCTGGTGCCAGGGGACGTGTGGAGCCACAGCGGCACGCCGTTGTCGGTGGCCCAGCGGGTCGCAGAGGCTGCCGGCGCCGTGGTGCGCAGCCACAGGTCGGAGCCCCGGCTGCAGATCGCACCCCGTTTTCCCCATCTTCCGTGGGCCTGGGCCGGCGCGCCTGCAGACGTTGTCATGCCTGGGCAGATCATCACCGCCGACAGCCTGCAGCCGGCCCAGGCGGCCCACTTCAATGCCGTCTACATCGCGGGCACGGCGCCGGGGCGCCCGTTGGGCCATGTCACGCGTGCAGGCTCTGCAGGCGACCGGCTCGCCCCGCAGATCACGGATGCGCTGATCACAGAGGTCGTCGCGGCCCGGATGCGCGGGCAATCCGTGCTGGCCGCTTCGGCGATCACGCACCAGCAGCCCATTACGGTGCCGCTGCTCACGGGTGGCACGCGGCCCGGGCTGATCCTCCCTGGTTACCTGATCGAAGTGCAGGAGCCTGATGAGACCTGGCGGGGACTGGTGCGCGGCATCACTGTTTCGGTCGACGCACCGTCTATCCGCCAGGCCCTCGACGTCGAAAGGTCCATCGCATGATCATCAACCTCTTCCGCCGCCTGCAGCGGCTGCAAGCCGAGCCGCCTGTCCTCTACGCCACCCTGGTGGCACGCCTGGGCACCACTGCCCGCGTCGAGTTCCCGGGCGGTGGCACATCGATCGTCAACAACCCCCTGGATATCGAAGTCGGTACGCCTGTGTTCGTGCGCGACGGCGCCGTGACCGGGCCTGCCCCGGATCTCGTCTACACCCGGATCGACATCTAGATCTGCATCCGCTTTTCAGCGCCCGCCGCGTGGCAACACCGGCGGGCTTTTTTGTGTCCCGAAGAAATGGAGTCGCTATGAACCCCCTGAAGCGCTGGCGGTGGTGGGCCGTGCTGGCCTTGCCCCTGGCCGTGATCGTCATCAACTCCCTTGGCCCCAACGGCTGGCGCGAGCCCGTTGTGCGTCTGCTCTGGCTGTCGTGGACCGCCGTGGCAGTGGCCGTGGCGCTCAGCGCCTCCAAGGCCATGGCCGACTATGCCCACGGCCGCGACGCATGGATCAAGGCCCTCGATCACCCCATCGGTGCCGGGCTGGCCTTCCTTGCACTGTGCGTGCTGCGCGGCGCCATGGTCGTGGCCATCGTCTGGGCGTCCATGACGCAGTTTGCCCAGGCGGGCGAGGTGCCGGCGCGCCAGCCCGCCGGCCTGGCCCGGGCCGAGGGCATGGCGCCGATGGTCGTCGAGGAGATCAACGCCCATTGGCCCAAGATCCCCCGCCGCAGCTACCTGGGTGCGCTGTTCGAGCAGGAATCCTGCCGATCGCTTTCGCACTCCATGTGCTGGTCCTCGACCGCGCGCCTGAAGACCTCGCGGGAAGAGGGCGGTGGCCTGGCCCAGCTGACGCGGGCCTGGACCAAGACTGGCGCCCTGCGCTTCGATAGCCTGGACGAAGTGCGGCGCATGGCGCCATCCGCCCTCGAGGACTTGGACTGGCAATCCGTTTATGAGCGGCCCGAACTGAGCGTGCGCGCGGCCATCATCAAGCTGCGCGGCTGCGATGCGCGCCTGCAGGCGCTGTCGCCAGACCTCGATGCGCTGGTGCGCGTTGCCTTCTGCGACGCCGCCTACAACGGCGGCTGGAGCCCCCTCCAGCAGGACCGCCAACTCTGCACGTTGCGGGCAGGCTGCGACGCCGACCAGTGGTTCGGCCACGTCGAGCTGCACAGCGTCAAGAGCCGCGAGAAGTGGCAGGGCTACGGTCAAAGCGCCTACGACATCAACCGCGAGCACGTGCGCAACACCGTGCCGCTGCATTCCCGGCGCATGAAGTACTTGCCGTGTCTTGGGGTATAGCCATGCTCGAAGCCATCAAGTCCAAGGCCTGGCAGGCCGGAGCCCTGGTGCTGGCCGTGCTGCTGGCCCTGCAGACCTGTCGCCTGCACGGCGAGCAGCTCGCCAACCAGCGACTGATCGCGGCCCAGGCCCAGCAAGTGGCCGGCCAAGCCGTCGCGGGCCTGGCCTTGGAGCGAAAGCTCGCCACATCCGAATCCACCCACGCAACACAAACCCAGGAGGCATCCGATGCATTCACCCAGGCTCGCCCTGCGCGCGACGCTGTTGTGCGCGCTGATCTCGACCGTGTTGAGCGGCTGCGCCTCGCCGCCGAACGAAGCGCTGCCACTGCCCGGGCGCAAGCCCAGGCCAACGCCGCTGCCGGCCGCGATATTGCAGATCGATACGGCGCCCTCGCGCAGCACGTTGCAAGCGGGGCAGCAGTGGTTGCAGGACTCCGAGCGGATCTTGCAAGGCGAGACGACGAGGTAGTGCTGCTGCGTAGACAGGTCGATGTTGACCGGGGCCTGCTGGCCCCCTAACAATGAACGTGGCGACCGGGTTGGTGCGGGAGCACTGACTGGGCCATTGTGCCAATCGGGCACTATGCCTTCTACTGAATCCCGTATTTGGTATTGTTGGTTCAATTTCAACTTGAAGAAATTTACATAACCATGGAGGAGCAAGTTTTGGATTTATCGAAAAACTACGATGTTTCCTTTGGTGGAGCCCTGGCGCGTGAATTGGCCCTCATCGAAGAGGGGCGTACAGCTTGGCGCAAAGCGCTGCTTCAAAACGACCGCGTCGGAAAACAGCTGGGAGAACTCGCGCGCAGTTCTGGGCTTTCCCGGTTACACAGTGAACTCACAACCATGCAGTCGGCTTCAAAGACCCTCTCTCAGCAGTACGCCAACATGTTTGGGGCTGAAGTAGCCCTCGGGTCTGCGTACACAGCTTGGCAGAAATCTGAGCGTGCTCGGCGGGAGCTGATGCGCAAGATGCTCGACCCGATGGCTGGTATTCGCAAGAGCGTGCTGGAGGATGGGGTTGCGCAACGGCTCCAGCGAGAGCTTGCGGCTGCTAGTTCCATTAGCAATCAGATGAACGGGCTTTCCGAGCACGTCTCGGGCATCGGATCAGTGGCCCAAATTCTGGCTGAACAGTTCGAACAGTCGCGGATGCAAAGCAAGAAGCTTCTCGAAGAACTGGGGGCGGGCAGTCGCATTCGAAGTTACCTCAAAGACTTCGAGCAAGTCGACAAGCGTTGGAAGATGCCAAGCGAAGTTGTAATAATGCTCGGCTCCGTCAAGGAGTTGCAGCATCAGCTAGGACTTAGCAAATTAACGCTGCCAACTATCGATTGGGGTTCCGCTGCGGCTCTGGCTCAGGCGATGGGTCCTGAAGGAATTCAAGAGCAACTGGCTCTGCTGGGCATCGAACCAGATGGTTCTATGCATCAATTGGCGGACGAGCCAGAAAGTGGCATCCTCAGCAAGAAGCAAAATGATGTCCTCACCCTGATCAACTTCCTTTTGGTCATCTTGATCTTCGTTTACCAAGAGTACAACAGCTCTTTGCAGCAGGCTAAAACGGAGGCATACCAAGCACATATGCTCGCCTCAACGCAGGTGCATGCCCAGCAGATCCAAGCGTTGACGGTCCTCATTGAACGCACTCTGGTGCAAGCATCTCAGGAAAAAGTAGAGCGCCTGGTCGTACGGAGGCGAATCTCTACTGTTCGCTTACGGCCGAAGCATGGCGCTCCCGTTGATGCACAGCTCATGCCCAATGAAGTGGTGCGAGCTATCAAAAAAAAGGGAAAATGGGTTGAAGTTGAGTATTACAGCTGGCTGCATGAGGAATACAGAACTGGCTGGATCTTGAAGAAATACCTCGAACGAGTTCCGGCTAACTTCGAAAGAAGTTCTCAACATTGATTATGCGATTTTCTCTTGGTTTGTTCAAAGCAATTCCAGGGCAGGTGCGCTCGGCAGATCTCTCCGAGCGTCGATCATTGATATACATGCTGATGAACTTGGCACGGTCGGCGTGGGTCACAGCCCGTGCGCAAGCACAGGCCAACTCCGCTGCCGGTTGCTATGAATTGATTTTTGAATATCTATCATTAAATTAAAAATTTAATTAATATGGCTATTGTTGAAACTTTGGGAATTGTTGGGGCAGGAAGTGTTCTGAAAAAAATTCTCGATGATGTATATCCGAAGGCTAAAGATGTATTTTTCAATAATTTGACAGAAAAAAGGAGTGATATTGATGATCTAAAGATTGTCCGTGCGCTAACTTCGATCGTTAAGATAAAAACACTATGGAATGTTGAGAATGAGGTTTCTCTATATGAATTTTACTATCCGTCACGTGTAAGTTTTCCGCTGGGAATAGAAAAGAGGGTGAATAGTCTGAAGGAGCTGGGTGAGCGATCGAATATTGTTATACAAGGTACGGCCGGACAAGGAAAGTCAATATTTCTTCGCTATCTTTGTGGTCAAGAACTAAATGTGGCTACGACGTCTAATAGAGTTCCTGTTTTCGTAGAGCTTAGACGGGTTCGTGATGACATGGGTGTTCATGATTTGCTGCTTGAGGCGCTGCAAAAGTATAAGTTGCCACATACACAAGAAGCTTGGACCTACTTGGCTAGTACTGGAAAGTTCGTGCTTTTGCTTGATGCATTTGATGAGATCGATCCGTCGCTTGCAAGTAAATCTATTTATGAGATAGAAAATATTATAGATTTATATGGGGACAAGTTGCAGATAGTTGTTACTTCTCGTCCTGATGCAGAAATACAGAAATCTCATAAATTTAGAGTCTGTAAGCTAATGCCTCTAAGTGATGATGATCATTTGCCTTTTTTGCAAAGAATTTGTCAAGAAGCTGAGCAAGCGGAGAACCTTATTAAAACCCTAGAGGGAAGTACATCAGACATACGCGAGTTATTAACCACGCCGTTGATGATGACGCTCTTGGTTATCGTATTTAAGGCTCTACATACCATACCAGACACGGTGCCAAAATTCTATGAAGAGCTTTTTGATGTATTGTTCTATAGGCATGATAATTCTAAGCCGGGTTTCAAAAGAAAGAGGTTTACGCAGCTGGATGATAGTAAGATCAAAGATGTATTTTCGGCGTTCTGTTTTTATGTGAGACTGTATGGTCTTGGTGTTTTGACAAATGCCAAATTTCATGAATTGGTCAAGAAAGCATCTGCCTCGACTGGGTTGTCTGTAAATTCAGACGGATTTAAAGATGAGCTTATAAAAACTTTGTGCTTGATGCAGCAAGACGGTTTTGAGTATTCATTTATCCATAAGAGTGTGGTGCAATATTATGCTGCGTCCTTTGTTCGTAATAGCAGCGGCGATTTTCCTGCGAAATTCTATCAATTGGCTGGTAAGCATGGATCTGATTGGGATCTTGAGCTAAAATTTTTGTCTCAAATTGATTCATATAATTTTAGTAAATATTATGAAGTGCCAATGCTGCGCGCAGCTGCTAACGAAATTGGATATTCCTTTGAGCAATACAATAAAGAAGCCGAGTGCCGTTTGAGTGATCACCTCGCTAGACGTATTACTATGATGTTTTGGCGGCCTGATGAGATTGAAATTGAGAAAGAGCTTCTTGTGGGGTGGTCTTACGCGGCGAGTAAATTGGATCCTGTCCTGGTGGTGTTGGGTGGGGTTTGGGCGCGGGAAATTTCTATTAATATTGAATTAAATAAAGATTTTCGTCTTGCCGTCTCTAAGAATTTTAAGAGTGATGATATAAATGATGAATCGGTTCCGTGTTATTTAATCCAGGAGGATATTCATGAGTGGTTGCCTGGCCTTCAGAAGAAGGTGCTTGATTATTTTCAGAAGAAATATGATGCAGCCATGGTGATTATTAATGCAGAAGAAGGTAAGGCTGCTATGTTGGCAGATTTTATTTGAGCGAGGAGATTTTTAGGGCAGTGACAGTTTCTGCAGGTGCAAGTGTGTTGGGCTTTGCTAGGCTAGGGCATGTATGTCGTGCAGAAGTTGCCGCCGCTTCAGCAATCCCGTTGTCTTCAAATCCGAAGCCTGCGTGAAGCGGTAGTACCCAGAACGTGACCATAGCCATCCCTCCAGTTTGTGCACAAGACCAAACATAGCAGGTACACTGCATGTGTCGCGCCCGTAAGCGCGGCTGGGTTTGGCGACCCATAGCAATTTCGCGGCAAGAGCCGCATGGACCCGCACAGTTCTGCGGCTCTCTCTATTTATGCCTCCAGTTTTTGGTGGCTCGGTGGGAGGTCCGCGAGGGCCTGCCGGTTTCCGCGAGGTTGCCCGGTTCGCCAACCCGTCGAGCCACCGCCCTTGTTTGGCGACAAGGGCGGCGGTTGTAGCAAACCGCAACCTTTGGAGGCCGCCATGGCCCAACCTGCATCCTTGCGCGCTTCTGCGCAGATCATCCCCTTGCCCGGCGCTGCCGCTGAGCCCGTCACCAATCCCAAGCGTGGCCCTGGCCGCCCGCCCAAGAATGTCATCAGCATCTGGAAGGGGCGCTTCCTTCGCAAGCAGCGCGAGCATGAGGCTCGAGAGGCTGCCAGGCTCAACAAACCCATTCCCATATCCCACCCCTGGCCCACTGGCCGTGGTGCGTGGCCTTTCTTGAAGGTGAGTCGTCAGGACTTCAACCATCTCAACGATAGCGACCGCATGGGCATCGAGGCAACCATGGTCGGCTTGGTGACCCTGCGCAAGGCGGAGGCGCGTGATGGCTGATATGAATGTCTTCGCCTTCGACAGCCAAGCCGTGCGCGTGGTGATGGAGGGTGGCGAGCCTTGGTTCGTCGGCAAGGATGTGGCTGTGGTCCTGGGCTACGCGAATCCAAGTAAGGCGATGGGCGATCACTGCAAGGGGGTAACGAAACGGTACCCCCTTCAAACGGCAGGCGGCATGCAGGATGTGCGCATCATCAGCGAGCCCGATATGTTGCGCCTGATCTTGGGCAGCAAGCTGCCTGCGGCTGAGCGGTTCGAGCGCTGGGTATTCGAGGAAGTCCTGCCTAGCATTCGCAAGACCGGCAGCTATGTCGAACCCCGGGCGCCTGGCGCGCTGGGCGCTTGTGTGCAGCCGCTGCCGTACCTCAGTCACGTGGCCGACTTCCATGTGGCGGCGGACCGCGTCTTCCGCGCCGTGCTGCGCAGTGCCCGCAGCGCGGGCCTGCCGCTGCCCCAAGCGCTGCGGCGGGCCAACGCCGTCACCCAGGCCCAGACGGGCATGGACGTGCTCGCCATGCTGAATGCCGACGACCATCTGCTCGCGCTGGAGGCGCAGGCCAGCGCCGGGCCGGCGCGCCAGCATGCAAGCGCCGCCCGCTTCTGGCAGCAGTGGATGGCTGGCGCCATCGACGGCTTGCCGCACCAGACGTGCCTGGCTGCCCAGGCCTACCAAGCCTATGCCCACTGGTGCAGCCTGAGCCGGGAGCCAGAAACTGCCCGGCGCGAAATCTTCACCTCCAGCGTGATCGCCGCCGCCACCCAGGCTGGCCAGCCCGTGCGTGTGAAAGTCATGCGCATCGGCGACGGCCCCCAGGCCCGCGCCGACCGGGTGCTGCTGGTGTCCGAGCCGCCGCACGAAGGGCAGGGCGCCTGGGCCACTGCCCTGGTGCAGTCCTTCGATGCCCATCTGTGTGCCTACCTCGTCCAGCGTCGGCAAGGTGCAAGGCCCATCTGAGGCGGGTTTCGGCTGGTTGCTTCATAACCTATTGATTTTTAATAGATTGCTTGGATTGCAAATCCGGTTAGACCAGTTCGACTCTGGTTCGCGCCTCCAAAAATTCATTGCGAAAACAGTTCAAAAGGCCCTTCGGGGCCTTTTTCTTTTTCTGCGTCAGGATCATTGCTTGTCCTTGCTGTCTGGTTCGAGCCAGCCCCGTGCCCGGTCAAGCTCCATCTCTCCCTCTCTCTAAAGTTTCGGCACTCTGCGAGTGGTTCAGGGCTTGTTCTTCTGTGACATGAAGAGAATTCCATTCTGTAATTCATTGCCAGTTCGGTGAATTATTTTGTTTCCAATTGTTCTACCTGGATCCTCGCCGCGAGCGTGCTTATTGGAAGTTGATTGGAAAATTGCAAAAAAGTGCAAATGGCTTGCCATTGGCAGTGGATTCAATTGGCCGGTCGTGGATATGATGCGCGCTTCATTCATCGGGAGGGATTATGAAGATCAAGCTATTGACGGCGATTGTTGCCAGCGGCGTGGTGCTGGCGGGTTGTAAAACCATGGAGTCCGCTGATGTGGGCGGGCTGCTGGATTCGGGCTCCACGGCCATGAAGGCCATGACACTCACGGATGACGATGTGGTCACGCTGTCCAACGACTCCTGCGCGGCCATGGATGCGCAGAACAAGGTGGCCGATGCCAAGAGCAAGTACACGGTGCGGCTGAACAAGGTCATTGCCAGCATGCCGCAGGCCGTCAATGGGAAAAAAGCCGTCTACAAGGTCTATATGACGCAGGACGTGAATGCCTGGGCCATGGCCAATGGCTGCATTCGCGTCTACAGCGGCCTGATGGATCTGATGAACGACGATGAATTGCGTGGCGTGATTGGCCATGAGATCGGGCATGTGGCGCTGGGCCATAGCAAGAAGCGCATGCAAACGGCCTATGCGGCATCGGCTGCGCGCTCGATTGCAGCCAATAGCGGCAATTCGGCGCTGGCCTCGCTGTCGCGCTCGCAGGCCGGAGATCTGGGTGAGAAGTTCATCAATGCCCAGTTCTCCCAGTCCCAGGAGTCGGCGGCTGATGACTATTCCTTTGACCTGCTCACGGAAAAGAAGATGAGTCGCCAGGGCCTGGTCACATCGTTCCAGAAGCTGGCCAAGCTCAGCGGTGGCAGTGGCGGCAGCTCCATCCTGAGCTCTCACCCCCCGTCTGAACAGCGCGCCAAGCGCATGCAGGACCGCATCGACGGCAAGTAAGCGACGGCATGGAGCGGGCTGCTGTGCGGGTGGGCATCGATCCGCTTCGACGTGGATTTTTTCCGGACTTGGTCCGGAGTGCCGGAAATCTGCGCTAGAATTCAAGTCTGCTCTGTGAGGCGCACAGCTTGACAGATATGCGGGAATAGCTCAGTTGGTAGAGCGCAACCTTGCCAAGGTTGAGGTCGACGGTTCGAACCCGTTTTCCCGCTCCAATTTATGATCTACAGACTTCCACTGACGTCTGTAAGTCATTGAAAAGAGGAGCTTCGGCTCCTTTTTTCATTCCAGCGAAAGCCACGGAAGTC
>JGI11944J13513_1001159_pt1 | contig 22069 bp, 19 predicted proteins | sample TerdegcoTASludge_FD_13513 | JGI IMG/M metagenome (IMG submission 13513) | reverse complement strand
AGTTCAATCCGTACATATCTCCCGGTAAGATGGGTTCCAAGTTCACTACTGAGCATCTGTGCATTTGATCCGGTCAGGAAAATCCGGTATCCATCATCATGCATCCTTCTTATAACCCGTTCCCATCCGGGGATGTTCTGGATCTCATCAAAAAAGACCGTTCTTACTCCAGGATATAATTCCTCCCAGATGAAAAGAAGGGATGCAAGATCCTCTGGAGTAGCACCGATCAACCGGTCATCATCAGCATTCAGATATAAGAATGAGGGAAATCCAAGGGATAATTGTTTCAGGAAAGTGGATTTTCCAGACCTTCTGACTCCGGAAATGACGACAATCCTATCCTTGTTACGGTATTGTTCAGGATCGATTCTCCGTGGTATACCAGGGTCCTGATTCGTAAATCGTTTCAGTTGATCTGCAATGACTTCTTTCAGAGTGTGATGAGGGATCATATATTACCAATAAACAAAAATCTATTTTTCGTTTATTAGTAATAATAGTTGTGTCTCCTCTTTGTTGGCTATATGCAATTATTGGACCGGGTAATGGTCTGGTCGTACTACTAAAACAACCATTGAATAAGTGAGAGGGACCTCCTAATGAGGTTTCACCAGAGGCAACCAGTTCATCCATAGAGCACAAGCCCATCTTTTTCCGAATATCCTCTCCTACACGGGGGATGGGTGGCCTCTTCTTATTGGGTATCACATCATACAAATAGTCTGTTCATCTGGAACCCTGTACTCGGGAAGGGATAGGGAAGAGAGCGATCACTCCTCTTCCTCCTTTTCATCGGGAAGAATTGAGTCTGCATATGAAAAGATAGAGGAATACAGTTCTGTAACTGCATCTGCCATGTTTTCTCTCCCAAAATAATAGGGAGATCTTCCAAGCAACTTTATAGGAATGACCCGTACCGACTCTCTCTGGATTGGGACAAGTGGACCCTCCCCTTCACAGGTGAAAAACCCGGTAGGAGCGGCCTTTTCTGGGAGTGAGATCCCTGAAGGAAAAAATCCGGATACCGGTGTCCCGCCACTATTGCTCACCGTCTCTGTTTGAACCGACTTGACCTGCCGTACCGCATTCAACACATCATCTCTGCTCTTTCCCCTGATGTACAGAAGATTCCAGGGATCATCATCCAGTGCCTCTGCAATAAAATATCGTGCGGCGATCTGATGAATACAGGGATCATGATGGTCACCGCAGTTGCAATAGCAGTAAAATCCCTGGCCACTCGAGGGGATCAGGTCAATACCAACACGCCGGAGTTCATCAACAAAATGTTCGGAGAAATCCCCGGATACCAGTGCCCCGGTCAGAGATGCATCTGCAGCAATTGTATTTATCAGTTTATCCCATTCAGGCTTTACGAACTCGGTAACCGAAAAGTCAACATCACGAATCGTATACCCGGAGCAACTGATCCCGATCGTAATCCATCCCGGCCTGAATACCAGTCTGGAAGCCTCATGATTCCTGGCACAGTCAAGGCCCCGGGCAAGCCGTTTCTTCTCTGCAACAGCCTCCATTGCCCTGACAAAATCCCGTGCATACCATGACGTCCCAACCGGGCCATCCTGAGCTTTCAGCCGGATCTTTCTTTCTTCAGGAACATCATGAATGGATTTGATCCACCATCGGTTCTTGCGTCTCCTCATGCATCCTCCCCGCGAAAGAGACTGTCACGAAGTGATACAATCTCCAGAAGTTCTTTTGTTGAGAGATTTGTCAGATACTCATCACTCTGTGCAAGGACTTCCTTTGCAAGCGTCCGTTTCTCCTGGTTTATCAGATCTATCCGTTCCTCCAGGGTTCCGGCGGTTATCATCAGGTGAACTTGGACATTTCTCTTTTGTCCGATCCGGTACGTCCGGTCAGTAGCCTGGTCTTCAACCGCCGGATTCCACCACCGGTCTACATGAAACACATGAGTCGCTTTCGTCAGGTTCAGACCCGTTCCCCCGGCTTTCAGAGAGATGACAAAGATTATCGGGGTGGTTGAGGCCTGAAACTCCTCTATCATCTGTTCCCGTTTTTTCCGTGGTGTTGACCCGGTCAGGAGAAGAACGGGCGTATCTCCCTGTTTCTCTATCATCCCTGCCAGTTCCTCAGCAAATGTTGCATATTGACTGAATATGAGTGCCGAGTCCCCCTCGGAAGTGATCTCCTCAATCATTTCAATCAGCCGGCTCACCTTCCCGGACCGCTCAGCCTTAATCGTTTTATCTCTGCCAACACGTCCTGGATGGTTACAGATCTGTTTCAGTCGTGTGATCGCAGCAAGGATTGCCCCTTTCCTGGCAATACCCTCCACTTTATCAAGGTTCTTTGCCATATCAAGCACAACAGCCTGATATAAGGTTGCCTGTTCGGGTGTGAGGGTGCAATATACCCGGTTCTCCATCTTTTCCGGAAGATCATCGATAACATGCTTGTCTGTTTTCATCCGCCTGAGCAGGAACGGACGGATGAGGGACCTTAATTCCTGTATCAGTTCCGTATTTTTTTCCTGCTCAATCGGGCGGGAATAGCGGTTTGTAAATGCACTCTGTGAACCAAGGTATCCTGGATTTAAAAAGTCCATGATAGACCAGAGTTCGAGTAACCGGTTCTCCACCGGGGTTCCGGTCAGAGCAACCCGTCTCTCACCGGTGAGAGATTTGACTGCTACGGTCTGGTTTGCATGGAGGTTCTTGATATTTTGTGCCTCGTCAAGAATGATTGCAGACCAGGGAACGGTTTTGAGGTGGTCTACGTCCCGTGCTGCCAGATGATAGGTGGTCAGGACCAGGTCATATGAACCGACATGTCTCACAAAATCATCGCCTTTGCATCGGTCAGTCCCATGATGCACCCATGAACGGAGTGATGGCGCAAACCGCTGTATCTCCCGCTCCCAGTTCCCAACAACCGACATCGGGCATATAAGGAGGGACGGAGTCGTGGGTTTTTCTTTCTCCTTGAGATAGACCAGCCATGCAAGTGTCTGGGGAGTTTTTCCAAGCCCCATGTCATCTGCAAGGCAGGCTCCAAAGCCCCTTCTGGTACATTGACAAAGGAAGGAGAACCCCTCTTCCTGGTATGGCCTGAGTATCCCTTTAAATTTCTTTGGGACTGGAACTGCCTGATTTGTTTCGGTCCTGAAAAAATCCAGAAGATCCGCAACCCAGTCATCTTTTGCATGAATCGATACCGGTACCGCGGAATCCTCCATTTTTTTCAGGGAGAGCCGGAGCAGATCTCCTATTGTATCCCCTCCTTTGCTCTGATGCCTGCTGAAAGAATCCAGGGCATGTTGTATCGCATCCGGATGAAAGGATATCCACCGGTTCCCCAGCCAGATAAAGGGAGCCTTTTCTTTTACCTTTTCCCAGAACTCATCCGGTGAAAATGACTCATCACCGATTGCAATCCGGTAATCAAAAGAAAGGAGTTCCTGCAGTCCTATCCGTGTCTGCGTATGGGTGGGATCCCGCCGCCTTGCATGGATTTCAACCCGTGGTGTATAGGTCGTATCAGTCCACCAGTCTGGCAGGAGCACCGTTACTCCCTTCCTCCTGGCTCTTGCGAGGTCTGAACCCAAGAACGTTGCAGCCTCTTTCAGGGTCATACTTCCCCCGGTGGGTTTCGATCCGGACAGGGGACGCCATAATGCCGATGATGATGAGGTCAAGAGCCCGATACCAGCAAGGAGGATATGTTTGAGATAGGCTGCCTGGGGGAAGAGCCCGCTCTGGTGATCAGGCAATTCCCAGATTATTTCTGCCGGGATGAGAAGAGATGGTTCTGCCTCTGATCTGACCGCGAGAGTGAAATCCCATGGTTCTGTCTGTCCTTCTGGTGGATCTTTTATGATCATGCAGAACTCAAAGGGAGCAAACCGTCCTGAACTTGAGAAGGTCAGCCAGTCCTGCATCGCCCGTAAGAAGGTTCTCTCAAATCCTTTGTTCCTTATTGGGTCGGTTACCCCGAGAAGGTCAGTCATGAACTGCATCTCGTTTTCTGAGGGTTCATAAAAGGGATCTGTCTCTTCTTTCAGTGTATAACCACCAAGGGCAGCACGGATAATCACCCGCATCATCTCAACGATGAGTTTTTCTACTCTGGTCTCAGGTTTATAAATGTAGGGATCTTTTGCGACCCGGGGGATAGCGTACCTGCAGACCGTTGGCATCCGGCTTGAAAAATCTGATACCCATTCCATATCCTGAGGAGAAAGGGCAGGTACCCATACGGCATGATATCCGGCAAAGGTCCGTTCTAGAGATGGTTTGAACCGTCCGTTTTGTATGAGCCGGACGGTACTCTCCATCAGAATGGAGATGTACTGGAAGGAATCGCCAGCAATATAATTTTTATCTGTATTCTGAGCGGCTTTCCAGATTTGAAAAAAGGTTTCATACGGGCAGAGAAGAACGGGGATATACATCGGAACAAGGGGGAGTTTTTTCTCCTTTGGTGATGGCTTCTTTTTTGATGAGAACTGAGAGGAAGGAGGAACCGTTTCTTCAGCGGGGAGATAGATAATCCATCTGGTAGCCTTCAGGTCATCATATGCTCCAAAACAGTTCTCTATGAGCGTTTTAAGGGCGGTATGATCCAGGGAATATGGATATTCGCCAGGTTTATCCTTTGCGTAGCCTTTTTTCCTTACCGGAGCGGGTTTATCAGTTATATATTCGGCACATATCGCTACCCCTTCAACGGCCGGGTAAATCAGGGCATGAAAGACCGGAAGCGAAGTATCGGGTATGGTCTCTTCTTCTTTATCGTGGATTGGTGCTGGTCGTTTCGCGGTCACTCAGGGCTCCTCAGATGTGCATACATAGTCTCCTTCTGCTCACATAATGGGATTGATCGTATCGATCCATCCGTTGATATGCTCCAGGGGAGAGCTCTTTATTATAACAGTTCAGGGATCTCTCCCATCAAGATCTGAACTCCTGGGTGAGACAACAGACGGCTTCAAGAGGGAGATCATATCAAATATCCGGGCATGTATCATCCGTATATCAGATCTCTGACGATATTATCTGCGGGTCGGTAGAGGGGACCAAAGAGTATGATACGGTAGTATCAGTATCAGATAGTCTCTCCTCGAGATGTACCTGTCCGGTGGGATTGGACTGTAAACATGGCGTTGCATTGATGCTGGAGTATCTAGAGCGGTTAAAACGGGGTATTGAGGTATCAAAACCTCCTGAAAAGGAGTATGAGCGGACATATCATACGCTTCTTGATTCGGGATCGAAGGAATTTCTTCTTCCTGCTCCGGTTATTCATAACCGAACGAAAGACATGACAGCGTATTTACAGTCGCTCTCAAAGACGAACTGATATCTATCATCCTTTCCGGGCTTGAGGGGCATGATATTGGGGTGTCCCTTGACCGGCGACAGAGAATTGAGGAGAGTTCATCCGATTCATCGTTATCGGCGGTAATTGCTGAAATTGAACTGGTAACCTCAGAGGAGGTCTCCTATTCTGACTGGTATGAGATGGATGAAGAGGATATGCCGGATTACTCCGGTATCTATGAGAGTTTCTCCGCTTTGCTTGAGGCGAAGCGATATGCTGATCTTATCCACCTTGGTCGGTTCCTCCTTGAAAAAGCCGCTGCTCAGCTTGAGATGGATGATGAATCAGGTTCAATCAGTTCTCAAATTTCGGATTGTATGGAGGTTGTTGCAAAAGCATTCGAACTCTCGGATCTTCCGGTCCATCAGAAGGTTTTGTCTGCGATTGAGTTAATCAGGGAAGATGAGTACGATCTGACCGATGATATTCGGGGTTTTATCAATCGCTCACACCCTGAATCTGAATGGTCAAAGGTAGCTGACAGTCTGTTTGGGAAGGACAAAGAAGGGAAGAATACGATCGGGTCCTCTTCAGATGCTGACTTGTTGGACAATGCAGACTGGATAGAGATGGCACTTGAGCGGTCGGGAAGAGGTGATGAGGCGATTGCATTTGCACACCGTCTTGCGGAGAAACAGAACCGCGATCTTCCATACATATCATTATTGTAACGGTTAAACAAAAAAATGGAGGCGATTAAATGGCTCAAGAAATCCATTTATAAGAACCGTTTCAGTACGTATGAATCAACCCGTTTTTTCGTAAAACTACGAAAGATGCATGAAGAGTCAGGTGATGGCTCATGATCACCGCCTTGGATTCTGAAGTCTTTATGATGGATCCTACTTTGTACAAGTATAAAAAGATGACGACTTCAGCAGAAAAAGCGGGAGTTTCCGATTCTATCAGGCCGTTTATTCATGCCTTTCTGAAGGATGGGATCCCACTTAAAATCCTTTTTTCGGAAGAATTAAAGGAATTACACTGTATTCTATCAATGATAATACATAATTTTTGTAAGAATAGTACCCACGATCGAGTAACACTCTATCTCCTTTGTGTAAAATTCTTCTCCGTTTCAATAATACCATGAGTCATTGAAATAAATTGCTCTGCAGAAAATTGACTCATGAAACGATAAACACCATTAGGAGTAGGAATATTATCTATTCGTAAAAATTGCTGCAATTCTATTCTTTTTTCAATTTCATTTATTGCATAGGAAATTTCTACTGAAAAAAACATTGACAGCAATACGATAGCTAAATTCGTGTAAGCCTGATTTGCTGGTTTTATCCCAAATTTTGCAATTTCTTGGCGGCATCTACGTGTCTCTAAAACACCTAGAATTTTCTTCAGCAAAATCCATTTATGATCAGAAGTGTCTACTATTATGGGAGTTTTCAAAATTATCAAATAGAATTCTCCCTCTTTTATCATTGATCTTTCGGTTTTTTTCTTAATTCTTAAAAGGATTGAATCCGCATTGCACTTTTACAATCCAAGTTTATCAGCCGCGCGAATAGTGTAAATAATTCTAAAATCTTCTTTGTACACCGCGGATTATCGGAGGGGGTTAAATTTTATACCCAGACGACTGTATCAGAACATACGAGAAAGTATTGAATTCTAAAAGAGAAGCCAAGATTTTAAGATCAATAATAGAAGAAGAATTAAAATCTTTAATTAAGGATTATGATACCATTTTAGTAATAATGGGTGGATATTATCGCGAAACTCTCTTGAATATTGTTGATGATAGGTTTATTTTTCTAAAAACCAAAGGAATTGGGGAATATTTACATGTTATAAATCAGGTTCTTAACTCTTAAATGTCAATTTTGAAACCGTGACATTCAGAATTTTATATAGACCGAACCTTATCCAAAAAAACAATATTTTCACCCTAATCACTCATACCTTACCCCCACAATTGAAACATTCCTCAAGGCCATACAATCTTATTTCGTCTCAAAACTGAAGATTTCAACGAACTTCTCAAAAACAGTAACTCATATAATATTTTTGGAAGTTTTCTTTAAGATCAAACCCAAATTTCAGTTTACATAAATAACGAATAACATATATCCCTCTCCCCCTCTGATTATCTCCTATCCAAATGACCCAGTATAACCTATCCCCATCACTCATCGCCCGATACTACTACTTCGGCTGTGATCGCCATCTCCGGTACAACGCCTCACCAGTCGAAGAACGAACACGGATACACATCCCCGAATCCAAATTCCAGCAAAGCCTTGCCCTTGCCGCCATACTCCAGTCAGGATTTGAATGGGAAGAAGAGGTCATCACAAACCGGATCACCGGGAAGATCCACATCGCAGACCGGGACGGACCACTCCATAAACGGACCCATACCCTCGATGAAACCCTGTCAATTCTCAAAACGATGAAACCGGGAGAGTATCTCTACCAGCCGACCATCGTCATGCCACAGTCACTCATCAAAGAACTTGGCATCGATACAGAGAAGTTCGCATTCCCCCCATGCAGGCCCGATCTCCTCTTCATGGCAGAGATAGACGGAAAACCCACCCTCCAGGTCATTGACGTAAAGGCCAGCGATGCATTGAAACAGAGCCACCAGATCCAGATCGCCCTCTATGCCCTCATCCTTGAGGCCATCGCAGAAAAGGAGCACCTCCCCTTCACCGTCGATCTCACCCGGGGATTTGTCTGGCTCTACAACACCGATGCACCGGAGATCTTTGAATTATCCCACTCGCTCAGCATCGTCCGTGAATTTCTCCGGTTTAACCTTGAAACAATCTTCACCGATGACATCGAATCCGTCTTCTGGCACCTCAACTTCCGGTGTGAATGGTGTGAGTTCTACGAAAACTGCCGGGAAGAAGCAGAACGGACACACTCCGTCTCCCTCATCCCGTACCTCTCCACCCCGGCCAGGATGTACCTCAGGGAGGCTGAATGGGGCGGAGAACCCATCAACACCATCCCCGAACTCCGGGAGTTCCTGAAAGACCCCGCATCGGAAGACATCTTAAACAGCTGTGGCTCCCTTCGCAATAACCGAAAGCGGCTCATGCATACCGTCAAGTCACTTGAAGAAGGAGCACTCGTATCCCATGGGGGATCGACCATCGCTCTCCCGGTCAGTGAGGGGATCCGGTTCTTCCTCACCTTACAGGAGGACCCGGTGTCGGGAAGGCTGGCCGTGCTGGGATACCGGTGGACGGCATATGATAAAGAGGTCCTGGGAAACAATGTCGGAACCTTCGTCAGTATCGCCAGGAACGCAGACGACTGCCTCCATGCACAGACAGAGTTCCTTCAGAATGTATTCTCTACCCTGAAACAGGTAGCGGATTACAATTACGGAAAAGAGTGGGCCAGGCAGGTCAGTGTGCAGGTGTATGTCTTTGACGGATTTGAACTCACCCTCTTTAACCGGCTCCTCTTCGACAGCCTGAAAGTCCCTGACCTCGCACCACTGGCATTACACCTCCTCTTCCATTTCCAGGAGACCGTATTATCCACCGCAGATAAACAACCGGCCAACGAGGTGGTATACCCGATAATTGTCCTCTCAAAGGTCATCCGCGAACTCCTGGCAGTACCGGTCCATATCACCTACAGACTCCCGGACATCCTCAAAAATCTCCCCTCACCCGGATTTGACTTTCAAATCACTCCAAGTAAATTCTTCTGGTTCAACCTCAGCAACATCATGAAGAGCGATCCCCTCTTCAAATACTGGAAGACCGGGGATGAGAAGGATAGAGACGCCATCCGCAACGAAGTGAACCGGAGACTGACCGGAACGGGTTCCATCCTGGGAGGGATCCGGGACCAGGTGAAAGACCGGCTCTTTGCCTATCCACAGCGATTCAGTTTCCCGTCACAGGCAAACTTCCGCAACACAGAACTCTCACAGATCGGGTTCATCGTCAGGTATGAATCATTCATGGGAGCCATGGCCATCAGGGAAGAACGGTGCCTCCCCATGAGTGAACGGATCGAGCATGGGAGTGCAATCCCGCTCACCTACCGGTATGAGACGATGGACGGAGCACATGTCTTTGAACTGGACTCCCCCCTTGATGAAGGATTATTCGAGAGCAACAGTTATTCCTTCCGGGCAATCCTCACCGATACCAGTGAAGAAGGGAATATTCAACAGATGAAGATGAACGATTACCAAAGCCGGAATCGCCCCTATCTCCCAAACCATCTGCCGGCACTCATGTCAGCAAGCGACGTATCCCCCTTTACCGTCGATGATGAGGGAAATATCCGTGAGATAATCATGAACATCGCGTATAAATCCTGCCATACGCCCTTTGAAGATGGGGAGAAAGCAATCCTCCATCCCCGGTTCATGGATTACAACTCCGATAAGATCTTCAAACAACTCATCGAGATAGATCAAAAGGAGGATTCACTCTTTCTCCAGCTCCTCAGGGACCCGGCCGGGTTCTCATCCCCTCTATCCCCCGATGCGAAGATCACATCAAAAGCCCTCGAATATATCAGATCAGCGGATTTCATGCCAAGTAAGGAGAAGGCGTTCGACACCGTCCTCACCCGGAGAATGACCCTCATCTGGGGACCGCCTGGGACCGGCAAGACCCATTTCCTCGCAAAGTCCGTCGTTGCTCTCCTTCAGGCATACAAAAGTGCCGGGAAACGATTCCGGATCCTGGTCACCGCATTCACCCACACCGCGATTGAAAACCTGCTCTGGGAAATACGCGACAACCTCACCGATGCCGGCCTCAGCGATGACGTACTCCTTGGGAAACTGGACCGGCTGACTGAACAGAGTCAGGACGGGTTTGATCTCATCGACAGTCAGGGACTTGCAGCATCAAGCTCCACCGAGCCATACCTCATCCTTGGAGGTACGGTATATGCCATCAAGAAATATGAGACCAACCTTGGACAGTTTGACATGCTGGTCGTCGATGAGACAAGTCAGATGAAGTTCGGTGAGTTCTCACTGGTCATCGGTATCCTCAAAACCGATGGCAGGCTGGTTCTTGCCGGTGACGATATGCAGTTACCCCCGTTGATTCAGGGTGAGTACCCCGAGCCGGATGACGGACTCCCCGGCCTGTATGACTCCGTCTTCTCCTATCTCCGGTACCGGGATAGCGGGAATGTCTATACCTGCCAGCTCCTCGAAAACTTCCGGATGAACACAACCCTCTCCCGCTTCCCGGCTGAAACCCTCTATGGAAATGGATACATCCCGGCAACCGCGAAGATTGCAGGGAGGAAGTTACTCATCACCGACCCATGTGACGCAGCGGATGATGAGGGATCAGAATTCCTGAAATGGGCCCTGGACCCGGACTATCCCCTCGTCCTCTGCATCGTTGATAATGTCCGTGCAACGGTGGATAACATGGTCGAGGCAGACCTCACCGCACGACTCGCCTGTTATTTGAAAAAGTGCATGATTAATCACAAAACCAATGAGACCTTCCCGGATACGTTAAAAGGGCATAAACAGTTCTGGGGAAGCGGGCTTTTTATCGTCTGTCCCCATCATGCACAGATCCGGCTTATCAGAAAACTCCTGAATAAATCAATGACCTGGCATCATCCACCCTTTGTTGATACCGTGGATAAGATGCAGGGCCAGGAGAGTCAGGCAGTGATCGCAAGTTACGGAGTGTCGGATATCGAAACCGCAATGTCAGAAGCGAACTTCATCTACTCGTTAAACCGGTTGAATGTAACCGTGACCAGGGCGAAGACGAAATGTATCCTCTTCATCTCACGGCCACTCCTGGATCAGTCATATGAACTCCTGAAAAATAAGTATGCAATGGCCGGGCTGAATCATATGTTCAATCTCCGACGGTTTTGTGAACGGAACGGGGATGAGAGAGTCTTCCCGGCCCTGTTTGCAGAAGGCGGAGAGAAGGCAGAGATCACGGTGTATAGNGGAAGGGTGTAGAGATACCCCATTTCTCTCGAAACCTTGTATTCCGGTAAATGCGTACCGATACCAAAAATTAAATCACAAAATAGCCCGAATCCAAGAGAGTGTCACCGGAATAACAATCAATATCTCATTACCTATCGGGAACTATCGATATCACCTTGGTTTTCCATATCGATCTGTATCATTGGTAACTGCCAGGGTACCGACAATCCTTCATTCTTATTATGATAATGAGATAAAGTGAGTAAGTCCTCCCTGAAAGAATGAGGCTGCCGGATGGTGGATGGAACAAGTAAGAGAGGGTTCACGATTTATTTTATTCGCCCATTAAAATAATCCAGTGCGATAACTGTTTTATGCTGAATATCTACCGAACTACTCCCGACATCTTCATTCTCCAAAGCCCCAACCCAGGAGAACCGGCATGGAGGTTTTTCCTTCATCTCTTCTTCAGCGGTCACAATTGCTTCAATATATGAAATGATCTACCTCTGGGCAGGTTCCGGTAGTCTCCGAAGGGTAGATTCAACCTCTTCAATCGCGATCATATCTCCTCCCTGTGAGATTTGTGTATATAAGTGATGATTTCCCCTTTGATAAAAATATCTTAAGATAAATGTAGCTAATTCAATCCCATACAAATCACGAATAAATCAGACAGATTGCAGGGTATTTTGGATCATAATGCTAATACTAAAAGTCCTATGGCTCAGGTATGAGATCGCTGTACGGGTATAAAAGAACATATATTCTATCACTCCCAGAGTATATTGAATCGTTTGAACATATCAGCAATATGGAGCATTGGATATCAGAAGCCCATATTGCCAGTCTGCTTCGAGGAATGATCCATACCAATCATATCTGACCCCTATGACATCACCCCAATGTAGTAGTAATTTAGAAGAGTCAGAAACCATTGAACTAAAAACCGGGTTATCTGAACTCGAAGATGCAATCATAGACATTTGTGCCTTACTCAACCACCGTGGGGGAGCAGTATACTTCGGAGTCAGACCGAATGGTGAAATCGCTGGTCTTACTATCACAGATACCACATTTAGAAAAGTTAACCAAAAAATTCGTGCCAGAATAAAACCAGAAATATCGTTATCCCTTACTTCAGAATCATATCATGGAAAATCATTTCTTATAGTGACAGTACCTGAAGGAACTAATAAGCCGTATTTCGCTGACGGACAGCCATATGTTCGTTCAGGAACGGAAAGCATCAGAATGCCTGTTGATGAACTCAAACCATCATCAGACAGGAGGATGAATATCACTGGGATAATCTGCCCTGTTCAGGAGCGACCTTCGCAGATATTGATCCCAAATCTGTTTCCAGATTTCTTCAGGTTTTACAGGAGGGGAGAAGAACAGCGATTGACACTACAATTTCCTCTGAAAATGCATTGGAGCGATTACAGCTTATCTCTCAGGGAAGACCTACCAATACCGCAATTTTACTGTTTGGTGAAACCCCTCAGCGTTTTATTCAACAAAGTGAGGTCAGAGCAGGACGATTTAAGGGATGTGATATGAGTCAGGGGTTCCTTGACATGGCTGAACCAATTCAGGGAACACTTCTTGAACAGATAACAGCCTCTGAAAACTTTATCCGGAAGCATATCAACAGGAAAGTCACAGTCGGACCTGATTCTTTTAAACGTGTTGAAGAGTGGGATTATCCTCTTGAAGCTCTTCGCGAAGCGGTAACGAATGCCCTTTGTCACCGTGATTATAGTTCATCTGCTAACGTACAAATCCGTATTTTTGATGATCGGATTGAAATTTGGAATCCGGGCACATTGCCTCCAGGAGTTACTGTCGAATCACTCAAAGGAGAACATTTGTCACGTCCAAAAAATAAAAATATCGCTCGGTTATTATACCTGGCGAAAATGATTGAGCAATGGGGAACAGGTACTTCCACCATGGTTTCAACGTGTTTGAAATATGGACTTGAAGAACCCGAATTTATCGATTCAGGCATTGATTTCAGGGTGATAATCAGGAAAAGTGATGATTCATCCATATCAGCGGTATTATCTTTATTGAATAATCGCCAGAAAGCAGCATTCCATTATCTTCTGGAGGAAAATTCACATCTGAATTCAACCGAATACGCTTCATTATTTACATGTACCGATAGAACTGCCAGAAACGATTTAAAGAAAATGATTGAAATGGGAGTATTACTAAGAACTGGAGAGAGTAAACGTACACAATATTCACTTCCGGATCATTTCCGGATCATTTCCGGAAATTTCCGGAAATTTCCAAAGACCGACGGGTGAAGATATCTTTGATTTTCCGCTCATTTTTAATTAATCGCATAATTCACTCATTTTCAGATCCACATCAATTTTTCCGGAAATGGATCCGGATCCGCACAATCCATCGGAGGACCATTCTGGATCCGTTTCTTTGTAGTTACATTCAAAAGCAATAATTACAACGAAAAATATTTTTCCAAAAATAAGCCGATTTAATCCAATCCAACCCATATCACGAATACTATCCCAATCTCCCCTCCCACCACCTCCAGGCCCTCTGGCAATCCTCCCTATCCCCGTCATCCCAGCCATCCTCATACGCCGGATCATCCCATTTCACCCCAAACCGGAAAACATCCAGGACCTCCAGAGTATCCGGGTCATGGGCATATACGAAATCAATACTCTGACAAAGCAGATATCGATGTCCACTCCGGCACAGAACCTCACACCAGATATTATCCGGACAAAGGACCTCATATCCACCCACCTCATAATTCTCTGCATAGGCCGGAAACTCCGGTGAATGCTCGAGCTGTCCATGGGCCATCACCCCGTCAGGGGTAAAGTACACAAGACTCCTGGTCTCATACCGGGGATCATCCTTCTCTATACCCTCAACCTCCCCATCATCATCCGGCCCGTCATACATCTCAACCTCATCCGGATCATACTCCACCAGGTCCTCATCATCCACCTCATCCACGACAAACGTCATAAAGCACAGCCCCTCATGGGAATACACATACGCCGTCACCCGGGTCATCTGCCCTTCTTCACAGGTATAGACAACACACTGACCTTTGAACGTACATGACTTCAGCAGTTCACGCCGATTGATATACGCACCGGCATCCAGGGGATGAAGTTTCAATACATGATCAAACCCGGCAATCGCTTCAGGAACCCTCCCCAATTCCATCAGCGTGTAGGCCTTGTTATACCATATCTCATGATTATCCGGAATAACCTGCAGTGCCCGGTCATATAACCGGAGTGCATCCTCATGAAACCCAAGAGCAGTAAGACAGATCCCGGCGGAGAGGTACGGACCATGAAAGGCCGGATCCAGCTCTATCGCTTTCTCGAAATACGGGAGTGCTGCCACATAATCTTCTTCATTGAGATAGGTCGTTGCATAGTTACACCATACCGATGCATCATCCGGTACATCATCGATGACATCTCTGAACACGGCTCTTGCCTCCTCCATCTTCCCTTCCCTGGCAAGCCGGATCCCTCGTTGTATCTGTGTTTCCTGTTCCATGGTTTATCCTCCGTTCTCTCCCCTGCACGATTCCTGGAGATTGAGTGGGGGATTTTCGTGAGTAGTCACTACGTGAATGAATCGAAGCGGTGCAGGGGATGATACAAAGGTCGACGGGAAAATAATTGAATATGCTCTTGTGAGTGAATTGAGCATTATGAACAACGACAATTTTCGATTATATAATCCGATATTACCCAAATCTGAATTGAAACGAATTACTTTTCATCGATATTCCAAGAAAATATGGGGTAAAGAGGATAGGTCTCTTTGGTTCATATGCCCGGGGTGAGGAACATCCTGGGAGTGACATCGATATTCTGATGGAATTAATAATCTAACCCGACCCTTTTCTCCATCTCCCTCTCGTCTTCCAGTGCCTGAACAAATGCCACTAAGAATCTATGCCTCCGTTCAGCCATCTCCTTCCCGGTCCGGGTGTAGATCACATCCGACAACCGGAGCAATTTCTCATGCATATGATCAAGCCCGTCCCTTATATCCCCACCATGTTCCCCGGCTGAAATAAACGTCCGGGCAATCCCCACGGCCCCCATGGCATCCAGTTTATCTGCGTCAGAGAGGATCTTTGCCTCCAATGTCTCCGGAACAGGAGCAGTGCTGAACCGGTGGGCTTTGATAGCATGGACAATTCGGGAGATCCGCTCCTCTCCATATGATATTCCGGTCAGGTACTCCTCAGCCATCTCTGCCCCTTTCACTTCATGGGGAATCCCTTTCTTCTCCAGTGGCCGGGCAATGTCATGAAATATCGCAGCGGGAATCAGGATATCCATCTCTGCCTGCTCCGCTTTTCCGATTATGTGACACAGGGATACCACCCGGAGGGTATGGTCAAACCCATGGGATCCCGGCTCATCAAGGGCTTGCTTAACGAAATTTTTCATCTCGCAAAATAGTTCGATCATGGCTTTTTCAATAGAACCTGATGTTCAAACAGGCTGTTTTGCTCTCTCATAATCAAAAACCCGGCAGCCTGTGCCTCCATCATCTCCTGGCTGAACTCCTCCGTTTTGACATGCCCTTTCGGTTCACTCACCAGAAAGATACCGCCCGGTTTTAGACAATCAAACACCTCTGCAAACAATGTTCGGGGAGAGGGGACTTCGTGGACCATGTGAAAGCCAATTGCAAAGTCAACGAATCCGGACTCATTGAGATGAAGCGTTTCTGATGCCGTCTTATGCAGGATCACCCGGTCAATAAGCCCCTTTCGAATCATCTTTTCCTTCGTCAGATCCAGCATTTCAGGTTGAAGATCTGCAGCAATGACCGTCCCCTCCGGTCCAACAAGTCCGGCCATGACACCGGTAAAAAACCCCGGACCACATCCGACATCAAGGACCGTCATCCCTGGTCTGACATGGGACCTGAGCAGCCGGTTCGGTCTTATGAGAAGCGATCTCAGTGGATTGTCAAGCATCCAGGCACGTTCTGCCGGACACACTGAATGAGCCATACCTATAGGTTTCTATCTGACCGATATCAAACCGCAAGAAAAAAAGCCAAGAACCGGAGTGACAGGGACCGTGATCTAACGGCTCCGGAAGAAAAAAATCGGTTAATCTATCTCAAGATCGACTTCAATACCGCCAATGACTCCAAGGGCCAGATTATAGACAAAAGCAACGATTGCCCCGCCAATAAACCCAAAGATTGCTCCGATGATGATCATCACAATAAGAGCCGCAATACCGGTACCGACTCCCATACCGACGTCCCCGGCAAGTCCCATGGCACTTCCCATCCCAAGGGCCATAACAATACCCATGAGAAATCCATAAATAACTCCGATGACTGCACTGAACTTTGCTACACTCAGCACCCCAAGACGCTTGATAACAGTTTCCTTGATGACCATATCCTCACCGACAAAACATGCTCCTTTCTCCTATATTAATGGTTTGTGGGTATGCTCGTTTAACCTGCACATTCTCCGGTATATGATACGCAGGAGATCAGAGTAGGGTATATCTCTTTCAAGCACGATGGTCATATAGGTTATGAATAAAACGAAACAACGGGTTGAAGCATTCTTTTTCACCAACAAAGGCGGGGTCAGATCCAATAACGAAGACGGACTGGTCATTCCGGGAACACTGATATCAGATCTCTCCATGAAAATCCCCGAGTCTTACAGCGGAGAGGTCATGAATGCCTTATTCTGTGTTGCAGACGGGATTGGTGGAGAACAGAAAGGAGAGGTGGCAGCCCAGCTGGTTTTAACCTACCTTCAGGATCACTTTACCGAGATAACCGATGAAGAGAGTTTTAACTCGGTTGTCTATGCTGCAAAAGAACAGCTGGAGGCGTATGTTGAGAAAAATCCTGAAGCATCAAATCTCGGCTGTACCCTTGCCGGAGTCATCATCCAGGAAGAAAAAGCCCATGTATTCAACATTGGAGACTGCCGGGTCTACCGGATAAACGGGAAATTCTTCGAACGGATAACCAAAGATCACTCCGTCGTCCAGCACCTTCTTGAAGAGGGAGTAATCACTGAGGATGAGATGAGGTATCACCCACGGAAAAATATTGTCACCTCATCCATATCCGGTGACGGGATAAAGGACTCAGTTCATATCTGGTTCAAGACCATCGGCCTTCGTGACCAGGATCAGTTCTTCATCTGCTCTGATGGGATTTGGGAATGTTTCTCACAGGATGAACTGGAGATGATCCTTCAGAAACATCCGGGGTATGCCTTCCTCGATAAAGTGCTCGTCGCGTCCCTGGCACGTCAGTCACAGGATAATGTAACGGCAATTCTTCTCTCAACCAGTCAGTCATAATGAGTTCTCTGATCGTTGTAGAAATTGCTCTTGCACGTTCTGATGATGACGTTGCAGGCCAGTCAATTGAATGGATAAAAAAGCGAATCCATTCTCTTTTATCTAGTGCAGAAAGACGGTTTGATACCCTGACAAACAAGAATGAGCGGGTTATTAAACTGCATGAAGAACTCACAGAAATTGCTGAGCAAATCCTGACCCCAGATTATCCGGCTTGGAAATCTCCTGAATCCTCCAGAAAGACGATGGAGTTATTCTTCCGGAAAGCTGACCGGTTCAGAATTGTGCTCATCCAGCTTCTTCTTGAAGAAAATGAGATGCGACTTCTGGAAGAGGTGTATATACAGAAGATAGAAAACCTCCTCGACCGACTGGTATCTGAATCCTTCATCAGTGCTGAAAACCCTGCATACCTGGAATACAGACGGTCAGTTGAGAATCTCTCCAATGTCGCGGTTCAGTCTGAACGGATAAACTCGTATAAGACACTCATATCTGATATTGCAACCAGGTATTATACCTGTAGATATACTCTTCTCTCACTCAATAACCGGATTGCCGAGCTGAAAAAAGAGGCCTCATCTCTTGAACTGAAAAATGTATCTCTTCAGGATCTGGAGATCTTGCATTCATTACAGGGCCAGATCTCTTCCCTTTCTGAAATTTCGGATCTCGAGGCCCGAAAAGAGAAACTGAAGAGTCTTGAAGAACAGCTTTCAGCCCTTGACCACCGGGTGTCTGGCATTGAACACACCACCCTTGGAGGGATTCCCCGTGAGGAACCTGATAGTGAGGAGGTAAAGGCGAAGATTGCGCATGATGTGTCATTGGAACTCCTGACCATGGAAGCGGAATTTTTTCACGGGCGCATTGGGTTCTTTGATTATGATGAGACGGAGAGTTCAGATTACGAACCGGTTGCAAAAGAGACAACTCCTGAACGGCTTGCCCTGCAAAGGGAGAACCTGCAACTGGAATACGGACTTTTAAAAGAGAAGATCCCTGAGAAGACAGTTATCAGGGAGGACCTTGAAGAGATAATCCAGACCCTCTCTCTGGACCCTGATGCCGGGGCCCTTTTGGACGCTGCCATGATCCTGTATCATGACCCCTTCCCTGAGCTTCGTGAACTGTCGGTTATCAGGAGGCAGTATGATGCATATTACCTTCAAAAAAAGAGCAAATCCCTCTCTGACAAGCAGTGGGGAACGGTCATTCAGAGTATTCTTGAGGCTATGAAAGGACGGGGATACCGGGTCAAGTCACGGAAGATGACTAACCTACGTGATTCGTTCCGGAGGGGGAGTATTGAGGTCTTTTCTCCGGTATCTCATTACTCGATCATGATCTCCATCAATCCGCTGGATGAACTGGTATTCAGACTGGTCAGGATTGTCGATGGTCTTGATATTGATGAACTGGACCCTGACCAGATTCAGAAGGATGATGCACATGCATCAGCGGTCTGGAGTCGTGATTATGCAATCCTGCAGGATGAATTAAAAAAAGAACATATCCTTTTTATTGAGCGTTTAAAGAAAAATCCGGATGAAGTGCCCATTCAGCAGCTTACCCGGTTTGACATCCTGACTGATGAGCATATATCTTAATTCTATAAACTCCCTATACATGGTATCCGGAGCCATGTATGATACCGGAAGATGTTGACAGTCCGGAGAAGAGGGGCAGAACTTTACGGGACGGGCTGTCAGCACAGTTTGAACCTTCCCATCAGGCAGAACCTGAAATCGCCGGGTCTGAATCCCAGCGGTATTTCAGAACATACCGGATCATGAAACAGTTTCCGGCAACCGGTGGGGAAGCTGATATCTGGCTTATCCAAAAAGATCGGGTCTATTATATCCTGAAACATTACCGGCTCGGAATTGAACCAAAAATTGACGTGCTGGATCAGGTCAGTCATATATCATTACGGAACCCGAAGAATCTTATCAAGATCATCGATTACGGTTTTGACGAGGATTCAGAACGGTGGTATGAGATCCTGGAATATGCAAGGTATGGATCACTTCGCGATCTGGTCCAGAAACAGTCCATCAATAACAACACCTTTAAGGCCATCATTGAAGAGATAGCATTCGGCCTTGACACCCTGCATAAAAATAATGTCCTGCACCTGGACTTAAAACCATCAAATATTCTGATCCGTGAGCTCAGACCACTTAACCTTATCCTCACCGATTTTGGTATCTCAACATTACTCGACAGCGAACTGTCCCGGCATATCACTACGACGAAGGGAACCCCCATGTACTGGGCCCCGGAGCAGCTTGGAAATGTGGTCGGGAGGGAGTCGGATTACTGGGCTCTTGGTGTCATCGCTCTTGAGCTGACTGAAAAGAAGCATCCATTCGACGGACTAAATCATAATCTCATCCTCTCAACGCTGGCTTCGCGGGGCATTATTCTCTCTGAGCAGATAAATCCCGATCGCCTCATTCTGCTCAAAGGACTTTTGACCAGGAATCCCAAGAAGAGGTGGGGGAAACGGGAGGTTTCGCTCTGGCTGTCAGGGAAACGGAATATCCCGGTCTATTATGAGGAAGAGCATACCGGCAGGATGGGCATCTCAAAGCCATATGAGTTTCATGATGAGAATTACTACAGCCTCCATGACCTGATGTATGCCTTTATCGGTGACCCGGTCTCCTGGGAGGATGCAAAGCGGCATATCGGCCGGGGATACCTGCTCAGATGGCTTGAGGCGACCGAACAGTACAATAAGGCGGTCACCATCTCCAAGTACATTGAAACGTATCCGAACGAGGATGAACGGCTCCTCTACATCGCAGCAGAACTGAACCGGGACATTCCCTTTACCCTGTTTGGAAAAGTCATTGATATCACGAATATTGTCTGGTTTTTAGGCAGGTCTCTGAACAGAGAACAGGATGAGAATGAGGAACGGATTATCATCATGCTCTTCTCCGGTGAGATTGAGGAGATGTACACAAAATTCCTGGAGATAACCAAGCAGGAAGTAAAAAGTATCTTCTTCATGCGGCTCTTTGCATGGATAAAGAGCAACCCGCGGGGAACTAACGAACGAAAACGGCTGTTTCAGTATGCAAAAATTCTTCATGAGCGGGAGCTTGCCGGAATCCCTACCGAATGGAGTGCCAAGTCAGTAATTGCCATCGTCTCCATTTATCAGAATTTCATCAAATTGTCTGCGAAATCAGATGCTGATGAATGTAAGAAGGACATGATAGCTGCGGCAAAACACGCCCTGGCCGCCCAGGTGATTGAGCCTGATCTCCTTGTTGCCCTTGCCTCTGCATTTGAAGAACTGCAGGATGAAAAGTCCGGTAAACTTCTTCTGAAGAAGGCGTACAACCTTGATATCAGGGTTCTTACGCTCCTTTTTAATAAGAGAAAAGGTCTGCCCAGGTTCAGGTTTTACACCGCCCTGACCCGAGAGTATGAAAAGAACCTTATCTCCATCTCGTCTGATCCCTGGAATGAAACTGCAACTTTTTGGAAAGAGAAGTATGTCCAGTATTATCTTGAGGACAACTTCTCCCTTGCTCTCTCAATATCAGAGCGTCTGATTGAGATGGACAAGGCCGGTGCTGTGGGTTGGGCAATGCGGGGAGTGAGTCTTTTTAAACTAAAGCGGAGTCATGAAGCCGGATTTTGCCTGTCACATAAAGTCATTCAGACATCTGATGATCCCTTCATCACCTGGCTTACCGGTGAACATCTGGAGGAGACTGGAAACCCAGCCTTGGCTGAGCAGAAATATCTTCAGGTTCCGATAGTCCATATCGCCCAGCCTGTACCTCAGATCGGTCTTGCGCGGCTGTATTTCAAACAAAAGAGGTACTGGGAGTCAATCGAGATATGTGATAAGATCCTTGCTACATATCCCGGCCTTCCCAAAGCGTTGTTTTACAAGGGGGAGTCTTTGTATGCAATCGAACGAGTCCCTGAAGCATTGCAGTCATTTTTAGATATCTGTAATAATCATCCTGACCATCTGCAAAGTTGTGTCAAGGCGGCACGATGCTATCTGAAACTTGGGGATTATACAGAAGCAGACAAATACATCACCGGGGTTATTGAAAAGGATGAGACGATAATTGAGGCCTTGCGAATCAAAGTTTTCATTCTGTTAAAGCGTGGAGCAAAAGCAGAGGCAAGGCTGTACCTTGATAAGATCCTGGTTATTGACCCTGAGAACGAATGGGCTCAACGGATGCTGGCAATAAAGTAAGGATTTTTTCTGTACACCTTCTTTCTATCCCTGATCCAAGTCTCCCTGGTATGAAGATAATGGATAGAGTATAATAAGCTTCAAATGCCAGGGAGATACTATCTTCAGTACTGGGAATTTCTTTTCATCATCCGGTAATTGGTATCATGCCATGAAATATCTCAGGAAATG
>JGI11944J13513_1001156_pt1 | contig 22141 bp, 23 predicted proteins | sample TerdegcoTASludge_FD_13513 | JGI IMG/M metagenome (IMG submission 13513) | reverse complement strand
CCAAAGGGACTGTTCTCCTTGAGAGTTCTGCCCTCCCTGAGAAGATCGTCATTCCTGAGAGCCTGAAGGATCTTGGAGTCCTTAAAGCCGAGGTAAGGGAGCAACCAGCGACCTATGAGCCATTTGGGCCCAGCAGCTACATAAAGCTGGCAGAGATCAACCTATCCGCCCCTCAGTCAGGCCGCTATTATGCTGTGGTCTATGAAAGCGGCATGAACAACAGCAAAGAAGATGCATCAGTAGCTGCAGGAAACGCAGTTGAGGCGAAAAGAGGGGGACACTATAGCCTGGTGGTGGGATATCGGGAGGAGTTCAGCTTCACCGACCGGATGATAGCGCCAATACAGATCGCATCGGTTTACCTATGGGAAGGGCAGAGCCTTTTTATGATCCTCATCCCCTTTCTGGTGGCTTTAATCGCCGGGGGCCTCATATACTGGCGAGCAAGTCGCCGAAGCCCGTTCAGTTTGGCGGGAACTCTGGCCGGCTTTCTCTTTCTTGGCACAAGCTCTCTGGTCCTCACTCAGATGATCTACAGCCTCACCCGCGCTCCCTACGGCCCGGAGGTCTACATCACCATGGCCATCATCCTCTTCCATGCTCTGTTGGGAGTGGCATCCATCCGCCTGGCCAGGGGGGAGGCAGGAATACTGCAGAGATCTCTGCTGGCAGTGATCGGAACCATCGCCCTCCTGGGGGGGTCAGGAATGATCCTGGGCCCAGTTCTGGCCATAGCTGCGAGCTTTCTTCCCACGGTCAGGTGAAGGCCGGATTCGAACGGTCTATTCCCTGAGGGATAATATTTTTCCCGTTGAGAGAAGCTCCATGTATGCCTCATAAAATTTAATCAGAGCTGGAAAAAGGTTATCCCTTCAGAAATGGAATAGATAATAGACACTATGAGCCCTGACCTATCTGCCTTCTGGTCCATTCCGTCTGAAGACCTGCTCAGATTGCTTGCTTCCAGGGAGCTGGGGCTGGATGAAGCGGAGGCTCAAAGGAGGCTGAAGCAATACGGTGCGAACCAGATCAAGTACAGCAAGAGATCCAGCTCCATCCGGTTGCTGCTAGCTCAGTACAGCAGCCCAATAATTCTTTTGTTGATATTTGCCTCTGTCCTATCTTTTTTCCTCCATGAGGTGACTGGCGCACTAATTATCCTGTTCATAATTCTCATCAGCGGTCTTCTGGGCTTTTTGCAGGAGAGAAGAGCAGCGGATGCAATGGACGATTTGCTTTCTATAATCCAGGTCAAAGCCTCCGCTCTCAGGGATGGAAAGGAAAAGAAGATCCCGGTGGAGAATATCGTCCCCGGAGATATTATATTGGTGCCGCTGAACTGACGAAAAGGATCTTTTACCGAGTGAACAGTTCTTCAAATAATCATCTCCTTATTTGCGGAGATGTTTTTATATAGATTAAAGATGAATAACTATATGGTGATTATTTTGATCCGAAATCACTTCGGAGCATTGTTGCTGATAGTATCATTAGTGGCAATGGTAATATTGAGCGGATGCCTCGAGAGCACCTCGAGGAATCCCGTTCTCTTGCATGTGAAAAATATGGAAATTGTCCAGGGAGAGACCAAGACATCCACTATCGAGCTGAATGTTACGACATATATCGAATACAGAGAAAGCACTGTTCCCAAGACCAGCCAGAACCTGACCCTGCAGCTGAAGGCCATAGACACCAGCAAGCAATTCCTTGTCAACCAGACGACGACCTCTTTGGGGAAGATGAATTCCGGCCAGACCATAAACACCACCCAGGTGCTGGTTCTCCCCAAGAAGGGAGGCTACCGGCTAGTAGCCACGCTGTTTGAAGATGGAAAAGAGGTCGATTGGGGGAGCAGGACGGTCTATAATCTGGAGAACCTCCCGGCAGACACCATGATAACCGGATTGAGGATCGATGGCATCGATTTCATAGTGAGGAAGGTCTCGGATGAGAAGGTGGTCATACAGAGCGACATCTATGTCACAAACTCGGGGGCCAAGACCAGCAAGGACTACCAGCTGATGATCAAGGCTACAGACATGGACTCCAGGCTGGTGGCGGACAAGCAGTGGAGCAGCACGGGAGAGATCATTCCCGATGGTACGGCCATAAGGAGTGTGAACCTCACAGTTCCTGATAAATACAACTACTTCGTCGATGTCCTCATCTGGAGCGACTCTGTCGTCGTCGGAGGAGGCCAGGACAGCGTGCTTCTCAATGCCACCACATTGTTGACCGAAAAGGAGAGGATAGCAACCAGAGGAACACGGACTGGTGGATTCGTGGTACAAGAGCGGGTGGCTATGGCTGAGATGGAGGTTGGTGAGTTCGAAGCAGCGGCGGAGGTTGAATCTGCAGAGGCTGTTCCTGGCTTTGGAGCATTGCTGGCCATATCCATGGTCGGTCTGGGGATGGCAGGGGCCCAGAGGAGGAGAAGGAGCTAATTGGATCCGGATATGGACATGACCTGGCCTTGGATTTCGGTCCTGCTCAGAGAGTCTTGCCACTCCCCTGATCGGCGAAATCCGCCAGAGTCATCTCCTTTTTCTTCTGCACCAGCCGCAGCCCAGCAGACTGCTGATCCCTTGAGGGCATCCTCTGGCGGAATGCCTGCAGGTTCATTCTCTCCGGGCAGTACTGGCTGTCATAGTAAGTCTGCCAGACATCATCCACATCCAGACCATTTGCATCCAGATCGTCTATATCGATACCCTCTGGATCCGCCTTTTTCTCTTTTTCTGATATCTTCAGAGCAGTCCTCAGTCGATCCAGGGTCTCATTCAATCCCGCTCCGCGATCTCTCAATATCCTGCCCTGCCAGAAGAATGCCGTCCAGCTCTCCGTTCCGTTTCCCAGGACGATGATCGTGCCCGGATTGCGGCGGGCGAAGTGCTCGCTGATATGCTCTCCGATTCTGTGCCTGGGTTTCATGTAGCCCCAGAGGACCCGGCCTCCCAGGGGATTGAGCCGGATGAAGGCCTTCAACCGGTGCACCTCTCCCATCACGGCATAGACCATCTTTTTAAGACGCACAGCCTCCGGATCTGCCGAGAGCTCCAGATCCAGAGCTTTTAAGCCCTCCGCCCTGCCAATGAGCCTATCGCTCGATTTTTCATGCATTGCCAGGTAGCGGCAGTAGTCGTCCGGCACTCTCATCCTGACCACATCTCCAGGGTGGTATCCCTCCAGCCGTTGATCTTCAAAAAGGGGGCCGCTCTCTTGATCACCACTCCTAAAGCCTCAAGCTCTCTTTTCGCCCTGATCTTCTTCGTCTTTCTCAGGGCAGCAATTCTCTTCGCGCTCCGGGGTCCGATTCCTGGCACCCGGATGAGTTCCCGGTAGGGGGCCACATTGGGGTCCACTGGTGAATCCAGGAGCTCTCTGGCTATGGCCAGCTTTGGATCGGAGTCGGAGAGAAAGCCGTCCTCATCAAATGCCATTTTGATATCTCCGGCCGGGAAATGGTAGACTCGGTAGAGCCAGTCCATCTGATAGAGGCGGTGCTCCCGCCAGAGGGGCTGGCCTTTTTTGGACTCGAAAGCAGTTCCCTTCTGAGGAGAAAAAGCGCTATAGTAGGCCCGCTTCACTCCAATATCTTTGTACTCATATAAAATTCTTTTAAATATCTCCTGATCGCTCTCCCCTGCCGCTCCCACCACTAGCTGAGTGGTCTGGCCGGCGGGCAGGTTGTCATCCGTTCTCAGGTCACGAATGTACCTCTGCCTTTGCAGGATGTCATTCTCATAGCTCTTGGTGGCGCAGATCTCATTCATATGGGCGGCACTTGATGCCTCCAGGTTTATGCTCACCCGGTCTGCCAGCTCCATTGCCTGCTGAATATGGGCCTGGGAGGAGCCGGGCAGTATCTTGAGATGGATGTATCCTGGAAAATTATACTGCTTCCGCAGCCTCTCCAGCGTCTCTATCATCCTCTCCATGATCAACTCCTCATCCCTGCCCGCGCCCGAGCTGAGAAAGAGGCCTTCGATGTAGTTGGAGCGGTATAAGGAGAGAGTGATCCTGGCCAGCTCATCTGGAGTGTAAGAGAAGGTCTGCACCCTGCGACTGCAGTTGGTGGCATTGATGCAGTAGTTGCACTGATGGCTGCAGTGATTGGTGTAAAGGGTCTTGAAGAGGCTCACGCATCTTCCATCCTGGGTGAAGGCATGACAGATTCCGGGCAGCGGCGAATCGCGAGGGGAATAGGTGGATGCACATACATCATGACGGGTACCCTCTCCCAGGGAAAAGAGCTTATCCAGATTGACATTTATCTTCGGTCCGAGGGAGTCGAATACGCAGTCTGCCGCCAGGTGAGCAATCTTCTCCAGGGTGGCCATTTGAAGATAATCGAAGCTTATGGATTATAACCGATGTGCTTGCAGAGTGAATGTGATAGAAAAAAGGCTGCTTTTAAAGATAATCCTCTCTTGGCGGGCTGAAGGTATCCACCACCACTGATGCCTCCAGGGCCCTGGCACTGTGCAGCGTTCCTGAGGGTGCACAGTAGCTGTCGCCTGGTCCCAGTTCAAGGGTATTTCCGTTGACGGTAATGGTGAGTTTACCCGAGACCACATAACCTGCCTGGTCATGGGGGTGAGAATGCTCCGGAATATGGACCCCGCGCTCCAGATCGAACCGGCAGATCATCAAGGCTTCATTGCTAACCAGGGTGCGCCTGGTAAGGCCTCTCGCCATCTGCACCTCTGGAGCTTCAAAAAGCCGGCAGAACAATTTACTCATCTCGAAAAGGGCCGAAGCTCCAGTCACCTGGCAGCAACTGCCTGGCGCAGCTTCGGCCTCGCAATCTCCTGCTCAGATACCTCGCCCCGAATGAACTGCTCCACCATCTCTCGTGCCAGTTCATCAGGATACTGCACAGGTGGGTGTTTCATGGTATAGGCGGATATGGCCAGCAGCGGCCCGCCCACCTTTCTGTCCTTGGCCAGCTTGCAGATCCTTATGGCATCGATAGCGCTTCCTCCGCTATTGGGAGAGTCCTCGACAGAGAGCCGCAGCTCCAGGTTAATGGGGGTATCACCGAAGATCCTTCCCTCCATCCTCAGGAAACAGACCTTGTTGTCCTTCTGCCAGGGCACATAATCCGAAGGGCCGATATGAATGTCATCATCACACAGGGGGGTGTCCAGTATAGATTGAACCGCCTCGGTCTTGGATATCTTCTTGGACTTGAGCCTCTCGCGATTGAGCATATTCAGAAAGTCGGTGTTCCCGCCGATGTTAAGTTGATAAGTCCTGTCCATGACGCAGGCCCGGTCCTTGAAGAGCTGGGTTAAAGCTCGGTGCACAATTGTGGCGCCGATCTGAGATTTTATGTCATCTCCCACAATTGGAACCCCTGCCTCCTCGAACTTCCTCGCCCAGTCTGGGTTAGATGCTATAAATACGGGCATGCAGTTGACAAATCCCACCCCGGCATCAAGAGCGGCCTGGGCATAGAAGCGAGTGGCATTCTCCGATCCTACTGGCATGTAGTTTACCAGCACATCTGCACCGCTTTCTACTAGCTCCCGGGTGACATCCACTGGCTCGGCATCCGCCACCACAAACCTCCTCTCCTCGGGATAGTTCATCATATGAGGGGCAACGCCATCCAAGACCGGCCCCATCTTGACCTCGACATTTTTCTTGGGGATATCAGGGTAAAAGATATTGGTGCAATTGGGCTTGGCGAATATGGCCTGGCTCACATCTTTCCCTATCTTTCGAGCATCTATGTCAAAAGCAGCGACAACATCAATATCGCCAGCTCTATAGCCATTGATGTCATAATGCATCAGCCCGATGCAATCCTCTTTATCGATATGTTTGTAATATTCAATCCCTTGAACCAGGGAGCTTGCGCAGTTTCCTATCCCCGCGATTGCCAACCTTATCTTCTTCAACCTCTTTTCCCCTCCTGGGTCATGTGAAGCCTGGAGACCTGAGTTAGGATTCGGAGTTTCGTATAAAGGCAGGACATATATAACGTTATAGGCTTCGATGATATGGTCTGCCCCCAAATCCTTATGGTCTCAAGTCCTATCAATTCTAAAGGGAAGCTGTTATGGATCTCAGTGTCTCGGTGATCTGCTCCTCAAGCTTTGCCCTGCCCTGAGCGCTATCCTCATACTCTACGTTTTCTGTTTTGGGAATATCAACCAGGTATTTTGAGCCTTGCGGGTGAATGAGGACAGTATCCTTGCCCAGGGTGTGAGCGATGCCCAGGCCGTACATTACCTGAGGATCGCCACCTGTAAGGTCAGCAATGATCAATGCCGCTTGATTTATGTAGCGCCATAATTCCCGGACGGCAGCCTTTCCGTCTCTGATATCTTCGGGCTCTTCCCCTGAGAGGCCGATCGCTCCAATCGCTCGTTTGATCAGATCAGCATTCTCTCTTGCCTTTCCATCCCTGGGAAGTAGCAATAGAATGCTCCCGGGCTGCACAGGATGAGTGGCCTGGCCAAATATGGGACGGGTGCGCATCAGGCTGAGAAGCTGGGTCAGCCTCAGGAACTCGGAATCTATATGCTTTGAGGCGATCTCCTGCAGAGAGGCACGCCTCTCTTCAGTACTTTTGTCCAGCAGAACTGCTGGAATCTGGATGATAAAAGCATCCTCTAAGGCCAGCTCCCACCTGGCGCTGCTGGCTACCTTCTGCAGGCTCATAGATTTATCTGGCCTATGATAGTAGCTTGCAATCTGGTTCTCCATTCTGAACTGACCTAGGATGTGAAGCCAATCTCGGTCAAGAATGAACACTATGCTGCATGGCAGCTGAATTCTAGCTATTCCCTTCTGAAGATGACGTTCATCAACCAGAGAATCGACAATAGCCAAGAACTCATCTGCGATCATGTCCACTCTTTCCATTAACTCTGGCGACATATCGCCGCTCTTAATCCTGGTAGCATGGAATGGCATAGAAGATAATCGTTTATGGGCTTAAAGTAGGTTTCCGGTCAGAGAGGTACAAGATAGATTGATGACCTGCTGGAGATGATTGGATAGGAATGGCTTACAAGGATGATCAAATATGGTAATAAAAAATATCATGAAAAGGAGCTTAATTTGGTCTGCTGGCTGTTTAGCTCCTTCCGGAGAAGATCGCTCTGGCGAACAAACCGCTTTACGGGAAGCTCCAGCTTTTTGGATACATATCTCAGTGCTGCTTTAAGGTTTTCAAACTCAAGAGGCTTCTGTTGCATTGCATTTCTCACGTTCTCCCGAACGTTGAACACGCCCAGGGGCACATAGCCAGTATAGGCCTCCCTGAGGATTATAGCGCCAGCCTGCCTTTTCTCTCTTGCCAGTGCCTCCAGCACTGCCATCTTGCAGGAGTAGTAGCATCCACCTACCCTGGAATATCCCTTCTTGCCGTCGTTGCTCTCAAAGTCGGAGAATACAAGCTCCTCATTGCCCATGATTCGCAGGAAGGCCTCCATCCATTCGTATTGCCATGCAGAGGGAAGAAGAAGAACGGCATAAAAGTTGTTCAGGCTGTCAAACTCCCTCACCTGACAGCAGTCGATAGGGTCATATTCTCTTACCCTCTGGAGAAGACGGTTGCTTAAAATGCTATCGCAAGCAGTGATAGACCAGCGGGTGGGAACCAGTCTCCTCCTTTTTTTGGAGCCCATGGCTCCTACAGAGAAGGCCTTCTGGATGCTGGAGAAGGGCAGACCCCTGCGGTGAAGATCCTCTACTGCATCCGCCGCCTTCAAGTCCTCATCGTAGTATACCTTCTCCAGATCTTGATTCCATCTGGCGTTATCGATCTCAAATCTCTCCAGGAGGGCGCTGGGACCAAACGGTGTATGCTCATCGCTAAAGGACATCCCTTTGGGAGCCTGGATGAACTGGGCTTCGCTCTCTATTGAGGATGAGGAGAGGGATATGTCGCGAAGCATATCAGTAAATCGGCAATCAAGATCTGTGACCTTAACCTCCCTTTTGCCTCTTATCAGGTTCAAACGGTATCTGATGATCTCCTCTTGGGATTTCTTCTCCGGTATCCAGGACTCAGGTCGGTCCATTATCTTCGTATCTCCATGCAGGGGAGCGATCATTGGCCCGGCATAGACCCGGGGATAGTTCCAGCTGCCGATGAATACCGATGGAGGAGTGCTGCCATCCATCTCTGTTCCCACCTCCTGAGATGGGATGTACATACTGGAGGTCAGCTTTTTCAGATAGGCTTCCTTGCCTTTGATCACAGGTATTTGATTTCCGTGAAGGGGAATAAAAATTTGATGCAAGCAGGACGAAAGTGTTTTTGAATGATCTAAAATTTTTCGATCTTATCCAGACGTTATCTATTTACATCCATAGTGTCAATAATTTACAAAGGTGATCCTTTATGAAATGGACTCTGTTGGTATTGGCGGTGCTCATGCTTCTTTGCATTGCATCGCTAGGTCAAGTGACAACTTATTCCACTACCACAACTGGGGGCGCGCCCACACCGGTCACGCCCACTAGCCCTGAATCATTGGGACTGGAATTACCAGCCTCGATTACTGCCTCCGCGCAGACGCCCTCTGTGCAGGAGAGCAGCCAGCCCATGATAAGATCAACCGAGCAGGCGGCCTATTCATCTGCTCCGGAGAACTTGAAATCAACCTCTGCCAGTCCTGTCTCCACCAGAGCGACTTACCCTCAAGCAACCTATCCACCGGGAGGAATGTCTCAGAACAGACTCTATATCTCTTATGCGCCCCAAACCGTCGCCGGATGCTATCTTTATGCCAACCTGCCCTTATGGATGCAGGTCTCTGGAAGGGGAAACATCTGGTTTTATGAGTGGTATCCTACTGGATCACTGGAGACCAATTATGCCGGAAATGTCTACTATCCCGGTTGGTATAAGAGATGGTTCTTCGCCGATGTTCCTGGCTGGCACATCCTCCAGTTCTACTGCAACGGCTGGAGCAATTATGCCTACATCTATGTGAGCGGTCCAAGCTACTGGGTGAGCCCCAATCCCAGTCCCAATCCTTCGACCTATCCATATCCTTACCCCTACTCATACAATGAGGAGCCCATGATATCCGTCTATAGCTATCCATTCCCTTCCCAGGGCCAGCCATTTAATCCCTATGAATGAGCCGATGCGGCAGGAATGGACTCGCCCGATTGGGATCTTAGAATTCTAATTCGCTTAAGGATCCGGAAATCTCCAAACGAATCTGCTTGCAGCCCTTTTGGACTGCAGGCGGCACTCTTTTGTCGGGCCATTCTCTTGTAATAATCACTTATTTATCTGCCCAAGCCCATTTCATGATGAAAAGTGATTTTATGAGCCTCGAACATATAGCTGGTAGAGATAAGGGCAAGGTCATGCTCTATGCACTTAGCACCTGCATCTGGTGCAAGAAGACCAAGGACTACCTCTCTTCAAAGGATATCGCATTTGACTACATTTATGTGGATCTGTTGAAGGGCGAGGAGAGGACGAAGGCCATAGCTGATGTTAAGAAATACAATGCCAGCCTCTCTTTTCCCACTCTTGTGGTTGGGGAAAAGGCGATCATTGGCTTCCGGGAGAAAGAGATCAAGGAGGCCCTGGGGATATGACCGAATTTGAGGAACCAACGCAAGAGGAGATTGAACAGTTATACTCCCGTCTGGCCAAAGATGCTAAGCAGGGTGGGTACTACCTCAATCCCGATGTGGATTTCGTCAAAGGCCTGGTCAAGGGCCTGATTGTGAATGAGCGCCGCTACGGCTACCAAGCCTGCCCCTGCCGTCTGGCAGGAGAGGACAAGGCTCAGGACCTGGATATAATCTGCCCCTGCAACTACAGAGATGCGGATATCAACGATTTCGGTGCCTGCTACTGCGCTCTTTATGTATCAAGGGCAGTGCTTAGGGGGGAGAAGGAGCTGGGTTCCATCCCCGAGAGGAGGCCACCACTGGAGGAGAGAGAGATATTGAAGGCAAATAAGCAGGCATCGGGAGCTGAATCAGGCATATTGAAGCAGAAGCTCTCCGTCCCCGTCTGGAGGTGCGTTGTCTGCGGCTACCTCTGCGGCAGAGATGACCCGCCTGAGGTCTGCCCCATATGCAAAGCGGGAAAAGATAGGTTTGAAAGGTTCATTTAGCTGCTGAAAGCTGCTAAGAGCTATTAAGCAGCAATTGACTTCTGAGAAAAAACAATCCATGCTGGCAGAGAAAAAGGCAGAGCTGAAGGTGGGAGGGATGATGTGCGCTGCCTGCACATCGGCCATTGAAAAGACCCTACTGAGCCTGGATGGAGTCTCCCAGGTGCAGGTCAATCTGGGAAGTGAGACCGCGACGGTGAAGTATGATCCAGGCAAACTCAAGCTCGTTGATATCGAGGGTGCTATTCGCGATCTGGGCTATGAGGTGATCGACCAGCAGGCGGTCCTGAAGATTGGGGGAATGGCCTGTGCCATGTGCGTAGGGGCCATAGAAGCCGCTTTAGGCAATCTGGATGGCGTGGTGGACGTTCGGGTGAACCTGGCGGCAGAAAGGGCCTACGTCATCTACAATCCTGGCATGGTAGGCCTCGATGATATGAAGAGGGCCATTATCGAATCTGGATATCAGTTCCTGGGAGTTGCCGGAGAGGAGACGGAAGAAGCGGCGAAAAGAGAACAGGAGCTGCGAGAGAAGGATCTCTCCGAAAAAAAGAGGCGGATTGTCATCGGCTTTGCAGCCAGCATCCTCCTCATGGCCATGATGTATCTTCCTCTCCACCATATAGTCCCCCACAGGATCGCCACCTCTCTGGACGCTAACCCCATGAACCTGCTCATGCTTGTGGTATCCCTCCCAGTCTTCGTCTACCTAAGCTATCCTATTTTCAAGGCGGCTGCAAGGGCTCTTTCCAACCGGACCCTGGATATGGACGTCATGTACGGCATGGGCATTGGCGTCGCTTACGCCTCCAGCATCCTGGGCACATTCGGGATCGTCCTCACATCTGACTTCATGTTCTTTGAGACGGCGGTGATGCTCGCCACCTTCCTGACCCTGGGCCGCTATCTGGAGGCCAATGCCAAAGGCCGGACCTCTGAAGCCATTCGCAAGCTGTTGGGGCTGCAGCCCAGGCAGGCCACGGTCTTGAGAGATGGAAGGCAGATCGATGTGGCGGCAGAAGAGATAATGGTCGACGATCTGGTTCTGGTCCGGCCGGGAGAGAAGGTTCCGGCAGACGGCCAGGTGGTGGAGGGAGAAAGCTACGTTGATGAGTCCATGATCACTGGAGAGCCCCTCCCCGCCTTCAAGGCCGCTGGCGAGAAGTTGGTGGGGGGTACTTTGAACAAGAACGGCTCATTGACCTTCAGGGCCACCAGGGTGGGAAAAGATACTGTTCTGGCGGGGATCATAGCACTGGTCCAGGAGGCACAGGGCTCCCGGCCTGCTATGCAGAGGATTGCGGACAGAATAGTGGCTTACTTCATACCCACCATTCTAGCAATCGCTGCGGCGGCCTTTGTTTATTGGTATCTTGTAGCCCACAATACCCTTCTCTTTTCGTTAACCGCGCTGATATCGGTACTGGTGGTGGCCTGTCCCTGTGCCCTGGGGCTGGCCTCGCCCACCGCCATAACCGTGGGCATAGGAAGAGGAGCGGAACTGGGGATTTTGGTCAAGAGCGGAGAGGCTTTAGAGGCGGCGGACAGGCTCAACGTGGTGGCCTTTGATAAGACCGGAACCCTGACCATTGGCCGGCCGGATGTGGTCGATATATTTGCACGGGGGTTGGATGAGAGAGAACTCTTGCGCCTGGCAGCGTCGGCGGAAAAGCCCAGCGAGCATCCACTGGCCGAAGCGGTGGTGCGCCGGGCAGAGAGGGATGGGGTCGATCTCCTCCCGGCAGAGCAATTCCGGGCCTTTCCCGGAAAAGGTGTGGCTGCCCTCATCGACGGGAAGAGCGTGGTCGCAGGAAACAGGATTCTCTTTGCGGAAATGAACATCGATTTGCCTGATGACCTCCTCGATAAGGCCTCAGGCTTTGAGGAGGAGGGAAAGACTGCCATGCTGGTGGCAGTGGATGGCAAGGCGGCAGGAGTTTTAGCCATATCCGACCAGCTGAAGGACTCGGCCGCTCCTGCCGTGGAGGAGCTGAAGAGGATGGATCTGGAAGTGGTGATGATAACCGGGGACAATCCTCGCAGCGCGGGCAGGGTGGCGGAGAAGATAGGCATTCAAAAGACTCTGGCTGAGGTTCTGCCCGAGGAGAAAGCCAATGAGGTGAAAAGGCTCAAGAAGGCAGGAAGCAGCGTGGGTTTTGTGGGAGATGGCATCAATGATGCCCCTGCTCTGGCGGAGGCGGATGTGGGTATCGCCATAGGCAGCGGCACGGATGTGGCCATTGAGACCGGGGATATCGTGCTGATGAAAGATGACCTTCTGGATGCGGTGGCTGCCATCCAGCTCAGCCGCAAGGTCATATCCAGGATCAAGCTGAACATCTTCTGGGCCTTCGCCTACAATGCCCTGCTGGTCCCGGTGGCTGCAGGGGCCCTCTACCCGGTCTATGGCATCACCTTCCGGCCGGAGCTGGCTGGCCTCGCCATGGCCCTAAGCTCTGTGACCGTGGTCACCCTCTCTCTGCTGCTCAAAAGGTATATACCGCCAGCAACGAAAAAGAAAGCAATCAGAATGGGCACGGGAGGATGAGGAAGATGGCAATAGACCCGATATGCAAGATGACCGTCGACGAGAAGACAGCCAAGTTGAAGAGCGACTACAAGGGCAAGACCTACTACTTCTGCGCTCCGGGGTGCAAGAAGGCATTTGACGAGAATCCGGAGAAGTATCTGGGCGGCGAGACGGTCAAGGGCGGGGGAGGCGGGATCAGGTAGAACATGCTTTTTGTGGCTCTTCGCTCTTTCCTGTGGGCTACCCTTTGCAGACCGACCTGATCGTTCGCCTTCTGTTACCTCTTCGGTTGTTCCTAGAGACAGCACAAAAAATGAACCACGAAGACACAAAGGCACAAAGATGTCTTTTCATATCGCTGATTAATCTTCATATCAAGATAGAATCCTTTGTGGATTTGTGCCTTTGTGGTTTTGAGTTTGAGTCACAATGCCCACGCAAAACAGCGAGGAGCCACTATTTCCCACGATCTTTGGCCAGTCACAATGGCCAGTCAAGCGGGACTTGCTACTATATCGACTTAAGTATTCGCCAATCCTGCAATTCAGGGATGGTGCCTCAGGGAAAGAATCCCGAAGATGACACCCAGCTAAACCTCTCTCTCCTTCTCTGCCAGCCCCAGCACATTCAGCAATCCCAGCAGGTTCTCCCTGGATAGCGATCCATCCGAGACCTTCTTCAGCACCTCTTTGGCATTGAAGGCCACCCCTAGGCCGGCATTCTTGATCATCAGGCAGTCGTTGGCCCCGTCTCCCACCGCCACAATGTTGTCCGGGCTGATCCTCTCTCGCTCGGCAAGATCATAGATTATCCGCCCCTTGGCCTCAGCATCGATTATCTCCCCTTTGATCTCTCCGGTGAGCACTCCGTCTTTGATCTCCAGCTCGTTGGCAAAGGCATAATCGAAGCCCAGGCGCTCTTTTAGCACATCGGTAAAGTAGGTGAACCCGCCGCTGATCAGGGCGATCTTGTATCCCACCTGCTTTAAGTGGTGTATCAGCTCCTCAGAGCCAGGGGTGAGCTGCAGGTCGGCGGCGATCTCCTGCAAGGTGGAAAAGGGCATTCCCTTCAGGAGGCGCACCCTTTGGCGGAGGGATTCCTTGAAATCCATCTCGCCGTTCATCGCCCGGTCGGTGATCGCTTTCACCTGCTCGTCCACCCCGGCAAAGCTGGCCAGGCGGTTGATGATCTCGAAGTCCACAATGGTCATGTCCATATCGAAGACGATGAGCCTCTTCTCCTTTCTGGATCGTCCCAGATCCTGGATGAAGACGTCCAGCCCCAGGCGCTCACACTCCCTCTTGAGCTGTGCCCGGCAGTCGTCTGCAGTGCAGTCAGCAAAGTCCATCAAGAACTCAATGGAGATCAGTTCGCCTCGGGCGGTGACCGAGGCCCTCTCAAGGTTGACACAGTTCCGGGCGGCCAGGTCTGCTACATCGCGAATGATGCCCGGCCGGTCCTTGGCGAGAATGGTGACCACATACAGCTCTTTAGCGGTCTGGCGGCGTCCCTTGTGTTTTTCCAGAGGTAGGAAGGAGAAGTCTATGGCCATGTTCTTGCCATTATTTTGGTACCATTCCTCCAGCTGGCCAGGGGTGATGTCAGCTGCTGCAAAATCAGCAACCACTGTCATGATGCAGATTCCCTGCATCACCTTCTGATCCATATCCACGATGTTCACATTCTGATTGGCGGGCTCAGCCAAAATGTCGCGAATAAGACCAGGTCTGTCCCGGCCCATGAAAGATATGACCCAGAGATCATCGGTCAGAAGGCACAGTCCCCCTTTTTCAGTGGTTGCATCGCTCTCACACTCGTCCTCTCATGCCTGCATTTCATGCCTATATATCTTTTCGGATAAAATGGGGAGAGGTGAGTTAATAAGGGATCCGAAAAAGGCAGGTGATCTAATGGAGGATTTTAGCCTCCAGCTTCAGCACTGTTATATCCCTCGTGCAAGGTCATAAAGACTAAATTCCTTGAGCGTTATATCAGCATTAATATGAACAAATATGATAGGATTAGGATAATCGCCGCTTATGAGATAATTGGAGGGGTTCTGGGCATAGCGACTGTTGCCCTTCCAATTAGCTCCTTACGTTCTAATCCATTTGTAGCTGCCATTGGAATCTTTTTCGCTTTATTGTTTCTTCTTTCAATCTGTGCTGGGGTGCTTCTTTGGAAAAATGATACTCTTGGGATAGATCTTTCTATACTTGCACAGTTGCCGCAGACCCTGCAGCTTGCCTTACCAGGGCTGTTCTCTTACAGCTTCATCTCAGGCTTGGCTTTTTCTTTAACCATGGCATTTGAAGGGAGCGATGGATCCAGCTCATCATCCATATCCATTGGTTTTAACGGAGCTTCCCATTTTTCCTTAAATTCTGAGGGAATATTCCTGATTGGGATTAATTTTATCGCTATTGGATTAATTATGTATTTGCAGAAACTGCGCCGGATTGGATTTCAAGCGAGCGCAGAAGATAATGATATCGATTATGGAATCAATGGCAACGACGATTCTGGGCGTGGGAACGAAGACCAAGAGGAAGGATAATAAGAAAAGATGCCAGAATATAGATTAAGCTATTTAATAGCTATCGGCTTCTTCTCATCTCTTCTTCAGATTTTATTGATTCTGTTTACTACATCCTTCCTTTATACTCGGGTGCTCATTCTTCCCGGCTTTTTATCTTCTTAATTAGCCAGCCCATATTCTGCCCCAAGGTGCGCATGGTCGCCAGCCCCTCCTCGTCCCTCTCCACATCCTTCTGAACAAGGCCCATGCCGATGTTCCAGTAGCTTGACCCGGCGATGATCATCTGGCTGATCAGGAAGAGGTGATTGATAGAGTCGAAGACATGGATCGCTCCTGCCCGGCGAACGGCCACCACCGCCGCCCCCACCTTGCGCTTGAACATATATCCATTGGCCATGGCCACAAATCCCGCTCGGTCGATGAGGGCCTTGGTCTCCGGGGTCAGATCGGCGAAATAGGTGGGCGAGCCGATGATAATGCCGTCCGCTGCTGCCATCTTCTCTATGCACTGGTTTATCATATCCTTGTCCTGGACACAGCGGCCGTTCTTCTTCTCCCTGCATTTGAAGCAGGCTTTGCAACCGGCCAGGGGGCCTGTAAGGTGCACCAGTTCCGTCTCTATCCCCTGCTCCTCCAGCTCCCGGAGAACTTCAGCCAGCATGGTGGCGGTGTTTCCGTCCCGGTGGGGACTGCCATTGAATGCTACAACCTTCATTGTCAGATCTCCTCCAGTTTATAGTCCTTCCTGCCCAGACCTATCTTCTCCCCATAATCCGTCTGAATATCGCCCATGGTGGTCTCCCAGATCCCCAGGAACTTGTCCTCCCCTGGCTCCAGGTTCTTCTCCAGAAGGGTGTTTTTCAGGCCGGTCTGCTGGTTTACCAGGTCGAAGCTAGCCTGATCTATGGCCACAGGGTCCTTCGAGGCCAGAATGCCGATGTCCGGCACTATCGGGGCGTCGCTCCAGGGGACGCAATCGCAGTCTGGGGTGATGTTCAGGAGGAAGTTGAAGAATCCCAGTCTTCCCTCTTTCCCGGTCACTGCTCCCAGGGCATACTCGACCATCCTCTCCATGAAAGGCGGCACTTCCACAATCCAGTCGAAATCCAGGGCATGGGTGGGGCAGAGGCGCAGGCATTTGCCGCAGCCAGTGCACAGGCTGTAGTCGATTTCCGATATCTTCTTTTTCACAGTGATGGCCTGGTTGGGGCAGCCCTCTGCACAGGCCCGGCAGCCTTCACAGAGCTCGGCATTGAATATGGGCCGGGCGGAATGCTGGTCTGACTTTCCCAAAGCCGGAGCGCAGCCCATTCCCAGGTTCTTGATCGCCCCTCCAAAGCCGGCGGGCAGGTGGCCTTTGAAGTGGGACACCACTATCATGCTCTGGGCGGAGGCGATCTCTCCGGCGATCTTGACCCGCGTGAAGTGTTTTCCCGGAATGGCCACCTCCCGATAGTTGTCTCCCTGCAGGCCGTCGGCGATGATCACCGGCGCTCCTGCGACCGTCCGGCCAAAGCCATGCTCCTCTGCAGTCTGCAGGTGGCGGACGGCATTGGAGCGGCTACCTCCGTAGAGGGTGTTGGTGTCAGTGAGAAAAGGCTGCCCACCAGAAGATCTGATCCTGTCGGCTATAGGCCGGACCAGTACCGGATTCACATAAGAGCTGTTTCCCTGCTCACCGAAGTGAATCTTGATCGCTGTCAGGTCGCCTTTCTTTATCACATAGGGAAATCCTGCAGCATCAAAGAGCCGCTGGACCTTGTTTTGCAGATTATCCTCCGGGCTTCTCGCTCTGACCCCGGCAAAAAAGACTGTGCTTTTCAATTCCTGCCACCACCTGATTGGTATGATATTATGTTGGCAATAGAAGAATTTGCTGGTGGGCAAAGATTTTAATATCTCTCATGAGAGCGGTCCTCCAATTTGCAACTCTTGATCAAGCGCTCGCGAAACAGCCAACAGTGCTGAAATCCGGAACCACCTCTGTAGTGCCAAGAAAGATGCGAAAAGAAATCCTATCGGCAACCTGTCGTTCCAGTCCAGGATCTGATAGGCCAAGCCAATTAGTATATAAAATTTCGGATTAGAGAGTTTTTCGAAGCTCTTATCTGTGTAGCGACAAATTATTAGTCGATATCATTTGAGGTTATTTCTAGATCAAGCGTGAGGCAAATCAATACCAAGACAAGGTCAATACCAAAACAAGTTCAAGGGTGAGATTGTAAATGATTAGATGGAAGGTTGATCGAGGGCTTGAAGCCAGAATGCTGCTGACAATGTTCCTTCTGGCTGTCATCTACCTGGCGTTTCTGGCAGTTCTCATCTCCCAGGGTGTCAACAATATGATAATCATAATCTTCATGGGCGGGTTCATGCTCTTCCAATATTACTATTCTGATAAGATGATACTCTCGAACATGGGGGCGAGGATAGTCTCGGAGAGAGAGGCCCCCGAGCTTCATCAAATCGTCTCCAGGCTCTGTGCCATTGCCGATCTGCCCATGCCAAGGATTGCCATAGTGAACAGCTCAATGCCGAATGCTTTTGCCACCGGCAGGAACCAGAAGAATGCAGTGGTGGCGGTGACCACGGGCATAATGCAGAAGCTTGATCACAGCGAGCTGGAAGCGGTCTTAGCCCATGAGCTCACTCATATCAAGAATAGGGATATGATGGTCATGACTATAGCCACATTCCTCTCCTCCGTTGCCCAGCTCATGGTCAGATATCTGCCCTTCATGGGCGGAAGCGGAGGCCGCAATCGCGATTCCGGTGGCAGCTTCATAGTAATATTCGTGGTCTCTCTGCTGGTATGGATCTTGAGCTTCATTCTCATTCAAGCCCTCTCCAGATACCGAGAGTTTGCTGCCGACCGCGGTGCGGCGATAATCACCGGCCAGCCCTCCAACCTGATGAGCGCATTGATGAAGATTAGCGGCTTTCAGGTGCCCACTGAGGATCTGAGGAAGGTGGAGGGGCCAGTGAAGGCTCTGTTCATTGTGCCCGCCCTCAGCCGCTCGTCCATCATGAACCTGTTCTCCACCCACCCCTCTCTAGAGGCCAGGATTGAAGCCCTGGAGAGGATCGAGCAAGGCCTGGTGAGCTGAATATGGGATTTTTAGACTCCATCATGGGAAAGACCCGTCTTCCCGAGGCCAAGACCGACCGGCTCTTCGCCATCTCCACCGCTGCGGTGACTATGGAGGCCAATCTCGGCCTTGTGCCGGATGGACAGGCCGGGTTATGCATCAAGCCCATGGAGTCCTCTTACTATGAGTCTGCCAAAAAAGAGATCGAAGACCTGCTCAGTCTGAGCTTCCAGGAGACGGGAACATTGCATACCATCCAGAAGGATGAGTATGGCTACATCTGGGTGGTCCTGACCGACCCGGACTTCGAGGATCTGGTGACAAATATCCAGATGATCTGTCAGATTCTGATTGAACAGGGATTTGGAACCCAGCTTCTAGCTGCAGTCTACCGCTTCAAGGGAGAGGCGGCAGTATACTGGATCTACAGCTTCAAGCTGGGATCATACTACCCTTTCGCTCCCAAATCAGGAAAGCAAAGAGACACGGCGATGGAGTTCCGGCTGAGATCCACCATGCAAAGGGAGCTTCCTATAGAGAAGGATATGGCCAAATGGTATCCCATGTGGGGGATGCCGCTGTAGGATCAATAAAATGATTTTTTTTTGGCCATTTAATTTTGCCATTATTGCTATAATCCTATCCAGGAAAAAAATCCAATCATCTTCATGCCTATGAGAATCATCAGGGCGACAAAGACTTTCCTTAGCTTCTCCTCTGACATCTTGTGGGTAACGTTTACTCCCCAATGGGCGGTCAGCATACTCGCTCCTGCCAGGAGGACGAACTGCAAGAGATCTATATAGCCCACACAGTAAGGAGGAAGCCCTGCTACCCCCCAACCATTGATGGCATAGGAAATGGTACCTCCTACAGCATTAAAGGCAATGGCAATGGTAGATGTGCCCACGGCCTGGTACATGGTAAAGCCCATGGCAATGACCATAACGGGAACAAGGATCACACCGCCCCCGATCCCCGTAAGCCCAGAGATCAATCCGACTATCATTCCCCATAAAATATATGGCCCAAGGCCTTCCACCGGCTCAGGCCTCCCTCGCCTCAGCTCTCGGACGTAGATCATTCGCAGAGCTCCTGCCAGGATCACAAACCCAAAGATCATCCTGAGCAACTCCCCCGGAGCATGAGCAGCAATGGTCCCTCCCAGAAAGGCTCCAACCAGGCCGGAAAGGCCCAGTGTCACTCCCTGACGCCAGAGAACCACCCCCCGGCAGCTGTGACCATGGCATCCGCAGAGCGATGTGGGCAGTATGACGGCGAGGGAGGTGCCAAAAGCCACCCGCGTGGCGAGCGTAGGGTCCACACCCATGGATGTCAGTGCCCAGATCTGCACCGGGACCATGACAAAGCCCCCTCCCACCCCCAGCATGCCACAGGCAAATCCCACCACCATCCCCGTCACCAGGAGGACGAGAACGTAGATAAGCATCGATTCCGAGATCATGCCCACCTGCAGGCGATTCTCTTGGAGGTCATCTCATCCTTAAGGCCAGTGGAGAGTGTTCATTGGGCATTCATCAGGCCTTTATCAGTCATGGATCAAGCATGCATCAGCTCGCGGTGTTTGGCTAAAATCTCGTCCGCCAGCCGGTCCAGGCGGCGAAAGTCGGATTCCTTGGGATATCCTTTGGCTACCACCGGATCGAAGAACTGCAGCTTGAGATTGGGCATCGCCTGGGTGATCTGCTCGAGCATCTTCCCTCCCCAGCCGAATGAGCCGATTATCGATGCGTACCTGGTCTTTGGCCGGAGGAGATTGGCCAGGATAGCGGCATAAAGGGCGAGAGGATGAGCACCGGCAAGCATAGTGGGAGTCCCTATGACCACGGTTGAAGCATCCACCAGGGCCTCGGCCAAAGAGCCTATATCGCTGTTAGTTAGATCGAATCGTTTAACCTCAATTCCCCTGGCGATCAGGGCATCTGCGAAATAGTCGGTCATGACCTTTGTCGATCCGTGCATGGAGACGAAAGGCAAGACCACCTGGTTTTTCACCTCATCTGAGGACCATTCGCGATAGGCATTCAGTATGAACTCCGGCCGGGCATGGAGGGGGCCGTGGCTAGGAGCAATGATATCGATATCTAGATCCGATATCCTTTCCAGGTGTTTTTTGATGTGCTGGCGGAAGGGCATCATGATCTCTGCATAATATCGCTTTGCCGCCCTGTAGACCACTGCCTCGTCAGCATAAAGATTGCTGGTGGCGAGATGAGATCCCAGGAAATCGCAGCTGAAGAGTATTCGGTCCACAGCCAGATAGGACAGTATGGTATCTGGCCAGTGAACCCAGGGAGCAGAGATGATCTGCAGGCTCTTGCCTCCAAGGTCGATGGCATCGCCGTCCTTCAGCTCCTGCGTTCTCTCTTTGTCCACCAGGCCGAACTCAACCAAAAGCTCCAGACACCTGGACGAGCCGGCAACTACGGAATCGGGATATTGTTCAATCAGCCGGCAAAGGCTTCCGGTGTGATCCTGTTCGGCATGCTGGACTACGATATAGTCAATCTTCTTTATGCCCAGAGCATTAAGATTTTCAATGAGCACTTCGGCCATAGTGGAGTCCACGGCATCGATGAGCGCTATCTTCTCCTTCCCCCGGACCAGATATGAGTTGTAGCTGGTTCCATCTGGCAGGGCGATCAGAGCATCGAAGAGCCTGCGGTCCCAGTCTATAGCCCCTATGGAGAATATTCCTGGTTTTATCTCTCTTACGAGGGTCATCTCTCTCCTCCAGCTGGCTCCAGCTCACTTGAGCTCTTCAAAGTCGCTTTTTGACGCACCGCACTGTGGACAGGTCCAGCCGTCCGGCAAATCTTCAAAGGGAGTGTTGGGGGCGATACCAGAGTCTGGATCTCCTACCTCAGGGTCATAGATGTAGCCACAGAGGGTGCACTGATACTTTTTTGCCATGAAAATCACCTTTCCTTATTGCTAATCATCCTTATTTGAGTATAAGGATTTGCTTTGTGAAAACAGCTAGGGTATGGAAAAGCTGAAATAATAATGATTTCAATAGTGTCTTGATTCGAGGTGTTTTAATGAACGGCACCGGATCAAAAAGAGAAAGCAAGTTCAAATGCAAGATCTGTCGCATGATATTTGAGTCGAAGGAAGAGCTGAAGTTTCATATGATGGAGGAGCACAACAAAGGTTGATTTACCTTAAGCTGAAGAGTTGAGAAATACCCGGCAGCTGGCTGCACAGATCTATTCTCTTTTCATTGCTGGAGCCGGACTGCTCTTTTGATTGCCTTTTTTCAGCTTTTATCGTTCTCATCAGGATGATTATTGTTAAGAGTTAATTATATATATCAAGTAGCATATCTTATATCATATCTTAAGAAAACTATGGCAATTAAATCCGAGGAGACGGTCTTGATGAGAGCGGTTCTGATCTTGCTCATAGTAATCTCTCTTATGGCCTTTGCACATGCGATGGGCGATAAACATAAGATTCAGAGCGTGGGCGGCGAGTTCGGGCGGAATTGGCTGGAGGTCAACCTGGCAGTTGAGAGCAATAAATCTGCTCCTGACAATCACAGCAATCTTAGTGAAGCTGATCCTCTGAGCGAGAACTGGCTGGGCATAGCCTCGACCTTAAGGGCCAGCAATAAAACAAAGGAAAAGCCCCAGGAGAGCGCGAAGCAGGAGCTTGGTTACTCCTTTAACCAGTTGATCACTCCCATTCACCAGCTGGATGCCAGCTGGAACCGGAGCAAAATGACCACGGCGTTGCCAGAGCCCGATAAGAACGGACTGATAAACGGCATTCCTGCAGAGATTTATTATGCGATGGGACCTGCTTATTATGATTTATGAGTGCAAAGGGAAAATCCAGTTTCTATTTATAT
>JGI11944J13513_1001155_pt1 | contig 22141 bp, 25 predicted proteins | sample TerdegcoTASludge_FD_13513 | JGI IMG/M metagenome (IMG submission 13513) | reverse complement strand
CTAAATTTAGTTTTACATACCGTGCATTCCATCGAAACTTTATCTTTTTCCTCTCCAATCTTAATAGCTTTTCTTCCACATTTGCAAACAAATCCCCTAAGCTTAGCAGGGTTACCAAATACGAGTCCATAAGGAGGAACATTTTTTGTGACTACTGCTCCAGAACCGACCATTGCATATTCGCCAATTGTGACACCGCAGATTATAGTTGCGTTAGCACCAATTGATGCTCCTTTTTTTACTAAAGTTTTTACAAGCTCCCAGTTGCTGTTGAACGCTCTTGGGTATAAGTCATTTGTAAAAGTCATGTGGGGCCCTAGAAAAACATCATCTTCAACTTCAACTCCATGGTATACTGAAACTCCATTTTGAATCTTAACATTATTTCCTATCGGAACATCAAAATCTATGTAAACACATTTGCTAATGATACAGTTCTCACCAATCTTAGCACCTTCTCTTATCTGTGACTGGTGCCAGATTTTTGTATTTTTACCTATTACCGCACCTTTTGAGATTTCAGCGGAATCGTGAACGAAATAATCTGACATAGAAAAATAGTATTAAATATAGAATTTAAAAGTTTCTGATGGATTAAATTAAAAGTACATATATCAATCCAGTTATACCAGATATAATTGAAAAAAGATAACAGAATACAATGGCCTTTTTTTCAGTCATTGGGTAATAATAAGGTAAAAACCATTTGACGGTGAGATTATTAGGAACTTCAAGTATGCCATCTGCCCTTACTTTTCCAAATTTAATGTGAGGGTAACCTCTTATCTTCCAATATACAAACATTAAGAAATTAATAATGTGTGGGATAAGTATAATAACTCCAAATATTTCAAGGTTTTGGAATATGATAAATCCTCCAAGAGCCCCTCCAATCATCAGCGTTCCAATATTTCCTAAGAATATTCTTGAAGGATACTTATTAAAATACATAAATGCGATCATAGCCCCAAGTATAGGTGCTACATAAATCAATCCGACAAATCCATATTTAATAAATGATGCAATTGCAGAAAAGACTAGTAAAATTGTAGTTGTCCCTCCTGAAACTCCATTGAATCCTGAATGCATGTTGATAAGATTAGAAACGACCATAACGTAAAGAGGAGCAACTATATAGGAAAAGAGAATCCCAAGCTCAATTTGAATAAATAACATAGATAAATTTGTATCTAAATTCAATAATGCTATCGGGAAAGCCAAGAAAAATGGGGCTACAAGTTTTATCTTTCTTCCAACGTTAATAAGATCATCAACTAATCCAAAAATAGCATAGATAAAAATAACGAAGTAGAATATTAAAAGATTTTTAACATCTGGAAAAATAAGTTGAAGAATAATCAATGAAGAAAGAACACCCATAAGGATAGGTAATCCACCCATAGTTGGAACAAATGTTTCTTTCAGTTTGTAGTAGTCTCTTACTACATGCCCTTCTTGTTTTAACATTCTTATAAATTTGGGTATAAGGAAAAATGTCACGAAAAAACTGACAAATATGGAAATAAGAAATGTTAAGTATCCGTCCATAGTATCATCTGTTTAATAGCCAAATCTAACTGTAACTACCGTTTTAGAAATTGTTTAAATATTTAACTGAAATAAAAAGAATAAGAAAATAAAAATTTAATTCCTTCTTCTTCTAAGATAGTAGTAGATCAATGCAGCGGCGCTAAGTACTCCAGGAACTTCAAATCCCGGTACACCTTTGATTGGAAGTTTTGATTCTTCTTCAACGGTAACGTATATGACGTCTCTATCAGTTTCACCATTGTTATCTTTTACTACCAAAGTAACTTTATATACTCCTGGTTTTGCATATGAATGAAGTGGTTCCTTTTCATCAGAATCTCTGTCATCGCCGAAATCCCATGAATAGCTTACGATTGACCCATCCGGATCTATTGACTGAGAAGCATCAAAATGTACAGCCTCTCCGACTTTTACTTTTTTATCATCACCAGCTACTGCCTTCGGTGGCTTATTAGTTGATGAAGGAGGAGGTGTTGTGCTGCTTTCTGAGATTGTAACTAATACTGTGTCCGTATCAGTTGCTCCGTTATTATCTGTAACTGTCAGTGATGCTGTATATGTGCCAGCAGATGAATAGGTATGGCTTACCACAGATCCTACTGAACTATCACCATCACCGAAGTCCCATATATAGCTAGTTATAGTACCGTCTGAATCAGAGGACCCACTACCATTGAAACTAACAGCTTGACCAACTTTAGAGGTTTTATTAGCACCTGCGTTGGCTTGTGGGGGATTATTGGAAGATGGGGGTGGAGACGACGAACCTACAGTTATTGTTTCGGTCCGCTCATTATTTCCTTCGTTCTCTTCATCTATAGTTCCACCTGGATCAACTTTTGCTTTTACAGTTGTTGAGCCTTCTGGTAAAATCAAAGAAGTCACTGTAAACGTCCCTATTGCTCCGGCTGGGATAGTCACTGCTGCAGTTCCATTATATTTTGTAACACCATTAAACCATATTTGAACACCAAGATTTCCCGAAAAATTACCTGAGCCTGAATTTGCTATTCTTAATATGACTCTGTCAGAACTATCTTTTGTAATCTCATTTATTACTAAGTCTGGTTTTGCAACTGGTGAAGGTCCTGTAACTTGGTAAGTAACAACTAAAACAGGTTTCTTTCCAGCAGGTGCAGATTCAATTGAATAAAACTGGGCTTTATCATTAGAGCTAGTTGCTTTTAACATGAAACCATAATTGCCAGAAAATGTTCCATTTACATATCTTTCTACATAATATTTTACATCAAGTGTATGCTTATCTCCGTCGTGGCTATCCCAAGAAACTGTAGTTGTGTCCATTGCTCCAACGGCAGAACTGTAGTCTCCCCCAGCACTGCTCCAATTTGAAGTAGAACTTCTTTTTTGCCATGTTGTTGTAGAACAATCAGGAACTCCATTTATAATCCAAAAAACTCCAACTGTTGAAGCACCTGTTCCCGCTTCCATTCTATGGAAGTATATGTTCAAATCAGCTTTAGTTACAGTTGCACCAGAAGGTATTCCACTCAAATCAAAGCGGATAATCCCTCTTGCCTCTTTTCCATCAGAAGCTGATTTCCCAATCCAAATATCATTATAGGCACAATAATTTATAGTTGGATTCCTTTCACTTATTGTAGTATCAAAAACTGGATTCAATGTTACAGTTTCTATCACTGCAAATCCAAATACAGCTGGCAAAGAAACTCCAGCCAACAATATTCCTATAAATATTGTCGATAATAATTTTAATCTTTTTAACATGTTTTCACCTATTTACTCTCTAGATATTTGGAAAAAGAAATATTTAAACCTTATTATTAAAATTGAATAAAAATCATTTATGATTTTAATTTTTTAGCAGCTGTTTTCAGAGCAATTTGAATGCTTTTTTGTGGCATAATAGTTACCACTGGAATAGTCACGACTTTTTCAACTATTGAACTTACTATGGGTGCGCAAACTAAGGCACTGGCCCCTTCCCTTTCCGCCCTTATAGATTGAACAAATACCTCTTCAATGCTTGTTGCTGCATATTCTTTTATTAAAAATTTATTTTCATTATCTGAAACATAACTTTCATCTAACATGTTTAAAACAGGCCTTGAGGCAATCAATGCTATGAATTTCTTATCATTCTCTTCTCCCTCCTTTAGAACTTCGAAGATTTTCCTTAATGTTTTTAGATTTGGTTCTCTATCTCCAGAAAATATCTTATACAAAGTAGGAAGGGGTATTTTTGATATATCCGAAAAATTTCTGATACTACCGAAGTTTTTTATTAAAAGAGATTCTAGTTCTGATTTAAAAGTTTCATTTGATAAAAAAATTATATCTTTAAGTCTTTCTGCATCTTTACGCCCCAATTAATCACCTTAATGTATTATTTGAGAAGTTATATTTATACTTTTGGGTATTTATTTTATACTATAATGGTAAATTTTATAAATTGATAATATTATTAAATTACAGGTGAATTAAATGAAAAAAATATTAGCTACAATTGCTTCTATCTTAATTGCGTCTATACTCCTATTAGGATGTGTTGGGCAAGGAACAGATAAAAGCACTAAAATCACAGAGTTAAGGATTGGTTACCAACCAAGTACCCACCAAATTGCAGAGATGGTTGCATTAGAAAAGGGATGGTGGTTAAACGATCTTAAAAAGTTTGGGATTGAAAAAGTAACAGACTATGAATTCCCATCTGGACCACCTGAAATGCAAGCAATGTTGGGTGGACAGATTGATATTGCTTATGTTGGAGCAACACCACCAATACCGGCTATTGATCAAGGTCTTGATGCAAAGATAGTTGCAGCTGCTCAAACACAAGGTTCATCAATTGTAGTTTGGCCAGATGCAGCATACAACGGACCATCATTCTTCATTGGAAAGAAAGTCGGTACATTCCCACCAGGATCAATACAAGATATGGTTCTAAAAAAATGGCTCAAGGACAATGGAATTGATGTATCAAAGGTTGATATAAAAGCTATGGGCCCAGGAGATGCTTCTACAGCTTTAACGGCAAAACAAGTAGATGCAGTATTTTTACCAGAGCCTTCACCATCAGTTCTTGCAATTAATAAGAATGGAAAAGTTGTAGTTACATCTGGAGAAATGTGGCCAGGGCATGCTTGCTGCGTTCTTCTTGTCAGTGGTAAATTAATCAAAGAAAATCCAGAATTAGTAAAAGAGATAATTAGAATCCATATAAAAGCAACTGAATTTATTAACCAAAATCCTGATGAATCAGCGGAAATCGCTTCAAAGAAACTTGGGTTAAGTAAAGATGTAATCTTATACTCAATGAAGAATTCCGATACTACCTATATCTCAAATCCAAATGATATTATCGCATACATGGAAGCATATGCAAAGGAACACTATGATCTTGGATACACAAAAAAACTTTTGACCACAAAAGACCTTATTGATACTAAGTTATATGACGAAGTTGTTTCCAAAAAATAAAGGATAATTATTTAAATAAATTTTTAATTTTTAATCCAAATGAATAACTACGAACATTTCTTAAAAAAATATAAAATTTACACTATAGTATCTTTAGGTATAGCATTTGCCATATGGCAGTTAGTCGCTGTTTTTATAGTAAATAATTCATTCATATTGCCAAGTTTCACAGATACCATTACCTCTTTATATAATCTTATAAGAAGTATGGAGATACTTTCTGATTTAGCTATTAGTATGTATCATTTTGTAATTGGAATGTTCTTTGCTATTATTGTTGGGTTACCTATTGGTATGGCAATGGGGTGGTTTAAAAAAGTCGATTATTTTATGGATCCCTTAATTGAATTATTAAGACCGATACCCCCACTTGCATGGATTCCTTTTGCTATTGTCTGGTTTGGCTTGACTCATCAATCGGCAGGATTTATAATCTTCATAGGGGCTTTTTTCCCAATACTTACAAACACCTATTCAGGTTTTAGCAGTGTTCCAAAAACTTTAGTTGAAGCTGCAATGGTTTTAGGGTGTACAAAGAATATAGATTTATTAAAATCGGTCGGTATGCCGTCTTCTTTTCCTGATATAGCAGTAGGGCTCAGAGTTGCAATGGGTATAGGCTGGATGTGTCTTGTTGCTGCAGAGTTATTTGGGGTTAGCAAAGAAGGATTGGGCTATAAAATATGGTGGTACTATTACCTTCACAGAATGGATAATGTACTCTCCTATATGATTGCTTTAGGCTTAATTGGCCTTGGGATAAATTGGGGATTTAGATATATTGTTGAAAAGAAGCTTCTTAAATGGATGGAGGGGACTGTATATTAATTTCTTCCATCAATTCATCGAGAATCTCTTTTCTTAACATTACAAATTCTATATTAGTTCTCTTTCTTCTTCTAGATAAATTAATATTGAATTCTTTTTTAATTTTAGCTGGTCTTTTAGTTAGAACTAATACCCTATCGCCCAAATATACAGCTTCGTCGACATTATGAGTAATGAAAATAATAGTTTTTTTAGTTTCAGCCCAGATTCTTAAAAGCTCATCTTGGAGTATATTTCTAGTTTGTGCATCAAGTGCACCAAATGGCTCATCCATAAGCAATACATCAGGATCATTTACTAGTGCCCTTGCTATGGCGACCCTTTGTTTCATGCCACCGGATAATTGATGTGGATAACTGTTTTCATAACCACTTAATCCGACCATTGAAACAAATTTCTTAGATAACTCATTTCTCTCTTCTGGTGTCATTCCCTTATACTCAAGACCAAATTCAACATTTTTTTGAACTGTTCTCCAAGGAAATAATGCGAACTCCTGAAAAACCATACCCCTCTTAGAAGAGGTAGATTTAATCTTATTTCCATCAAGCAAGATTTCTCCTGAGTCTGCGTCTTGTAATCCTGCAATTAATCTTAAAATTGTAGTTTTGCCACACCCTGAAGATCCAACAATACAGAGAAATTCTCCTTCATATACTTTAAAGCTGACATCTTCAACTACAGGAAGAGGTTTGCCATCATCAGAACTAATATAACTCTTGAAGATATTTTTTACCTCAACCTTTACTTTATTCATACAAAGTGTCAACTAATACTACTTTTAAATTTTGCCATGATTTAATTTATAAGAGAGTTATACTTCTTATTTTCATGAAAATAGTTGGGGTATATGGATTTAAAAAATCAGGCAAGACTACCGTTGTCACTTCAATCATAAACTCACTTGTAAATAAAGGTTACAAAGTATCATCTGCTAAGAGTATACACATTGATGATTTTTCATTAGAAACTGATGGAACCGATACCTTCAAACATAATGCTGCAGGTGCGGAAAGAGTGGGTTTAGTTTATCCAAAAGGCAAGGCTATATTGTACTATGATCTTGATATTAGTGAATTCCTAAATAAATTTGAATCTGACTATCTTATTCTTGAGGGATTTAGAGAATTAAAATGCCCAAAGATCCTATGTGCAAGGAATGAATCTGACCTTAAGAAGGACTTTAGAGATGAAGTAATTTGTATTTCAGGCCTAGTTTCTCGAGAAATATCTTCTTATGAAGGTATTCCAGTTATAAGCTATAAAGATATAGATAAAATAACAGAAATCATAGAAAAATTATAATGTTTTTAACAATTTATCTAGGGCCTCTTTCGTTTTTAAATATTCGGATAAAATATTTTCTCCAAATTCAGTCAACTCCGAATGACCACCTCCTTTTCCGCCCCGAGTTCTAGAAATTATCTCATGCCCCGAACTCTTTTCAATTGTTCTTATTTTTCTCCAAGCATGCGCATATGAAATATTATAGTAGTTGGCTGCATCTGCAATAGAATTTAACTCTTTAATTTTAAGTAAAAGCTCAGCAGTACCTTTACCAAGAATGTATTTTTTTTCCTTGTCTTCAAGCCATAGCTTAAACTTTGGTATATGCTTCATTAAATCACAAAAATATAAGATAAGCAACAATAGCGAATATTATGAGTACTATACCAAGAATTATACTATCTCTATTGCTAAGTCTTGCTTTTGGGACACCATCAATATCTCTATCAATCTCATCTTCCATAATATTACCCATAATTATTTGGAATTAAAAGTATATAAATTAACTGGTCATTTTTTATAGATGAATTTAACTACATACAAAAATGGTGTATCAAAAACTGCGATTATCCATTTCACCGCATATTGGCCNATTATCAAAGAGAAAAAGAAACTGTTGGGNATTGTTCCGTAAAAGGCTATAGAGATAAAAACAATAGTATCTACAAATTGGCTAATCATTGTTCCAGCGTTATTTCTTAACCACAAATATTTTGGATATTTATTTTTTAAAATCATGAATATTTTTACATCTAAATTCTGCGAAATGACATATGAGATCATTGAAGCTAGCACTATTCGAGGAACAAGCCCAAAAATGGATTCAAAAGCAGATTGCCCTGTCCAGAAAGGTGCACTCTGCCATTCAACAGCCACCCATATAGAGATAACTAAAATAATATTTGAAATAAAACCAATTGCAACGGCTTTGAAGGCTTCTTTCTCGGAATATAATTCTGACAGAAAATCAGTAAGTAAGAAAGTTGTAGAATAAACTAAAACAGCTGCAGGTACATTAAAAGGTCCAAAAACTACTATTTTTGAAGCAATAATATTTGCAATGACCGTAAAACTAGCAAACATGCCAATGATATATTCAACGCCGTACCTCTTCGCAATTATTGCAGATAACGAACCAATCCCTAAAGTCAAAAGCATCCAGACTATTACTTCAATCATTAAATCACTATTCTCCTTATCACTTTGTTTTGTCATTTCCAGTTAAAAATCCATAAGGCAGTAAGAAAGGAACTCTTTTTTTATAGTCTTCATATCTTTTACCAAATAGGGCAATCATTCCTTTTTCTTCTTGTTTAGACATATAGATAACAAAAATATTGATTAATAGGGCAAATTCAAGATATAAAAGATAAGGACTTGAGATAATGAATCCCCATACAGCCAAAAGCCATGAAAAATAGAGTGGATGTCTACAAATGGAATATGCTCCTTCATAAAAAAACACCTTAGGGGATTCTAAAATACCAAAATATTGTGGAAGTCTATCTGCTTTAGAAATTTGAAGTGTGACATAAGAGGATAACCACATTGCAATAAGTGGAGGGATAATCCCAATAAATCCTTTTACTGGCGGGAATAATTCTGGTGTTGATTTTCTATATAAAAATACAAAGTAGAGCGTTAATCCAAGAAATAATAAAGAAACTGGTATTCTAATTAAGGTATAAGAAGCAAGGCTTAACTTAAATTTGGCTATAAATTTATTTTTAAATGAATCTTTTGATGTAGTTGAATGCCATAGACTAAATATCAAGAAAACGAATAATACTAATAAATATTCAATCATTAACTCACCTAAAAATCTAATTCAACTAAATTAAAAAGGTTTCCTAAAAATATAAAAGAAAAATATAAAATTTATTAATTATTTATTTTGGGACAGGGCTAAATGTCTTACTATACCAGGCTTCATATAGGACGTAGTATAGTATTAAGGATACAAATAATCCTATGAACCATGTCCACATTCCAAATGCTGAAGCAATTAATGGTAATCCCATTGAAACAACTATACCTAAGAACATTGAAACAGCGCCTACCATGTTGACACCGTGTATCTTAGAGTATCCAAGATATATTGCACCTAGAATACCAATTATCAAAACACCGGTTGTAAGCCATGAGGGCCATCCAGTTCCAAGTACTAAGCCTTTGCTAGAGTAGAATAAAATCAATGCGGCAGATATTAAGAGCAATACAGTCATTATTGGATTTGCTTTAGCTTTGAAATCATAGTATCCGTCTTTCTTGTATATGTCATCAAGCTTAATTGTTTGCTTTCTAACTAGCCAGAAGTCAGCTACAACAACTCCTGCAACGGGTCCAAGGAATGCCCCATATCCTAAAAGCCATGTCCAAATGTATGCATTTGGGTCTGCCAAGAATCTCCATGGTTGCATTAGAATACCTATAACGCTTATAACGATTGTTGTGATTTCCCAATTTAATTTCTTTGGGTATACATGCATTACATCGTTAATCGGTGCAATCATGTTGGCAGCAATGTTTGTTGTTAGTGTTGCAAGGATTACGAAAATTAATCCTATGTAGATGAAGAATAGACTTCCTGTTTTAATCATCAACGCTACTGGATCCCATATCGCACTACCAAATATAACAACTGTTGCTGATGTCACAGCTACTCCAATAAAAGAGTAAAGTGTCATTGTTGTTGGCATTCCAAGAGCTTGACCAATGTACTGAACTTTTTGATTCTTAGCGAACCTTGTAAGATCTGAGATATTAATTGCCAAAGTTGCCCAGTAAGCAACCATTGCAGTCAAAAATGCTGGCCAGATTGACCATGAAGCTGTTGTCGGTTGACTTAAAATTGGTCCCCAACCGCCTGCTCTTTGGTATCCCCACCAGAGTAATCCTACTCCAATAAGGAGCAATATAGGTGCGGAAAGGTCGTTTAACCATTTAACACCAGGTGCAGATTTACCAGGTGACGAGTAATAACAAATTGCTACTGTCATTATCCAAGATATAAAGAAGGATACAACAGTATGTGCCGGTAGATTAAAGAAGCCTATGTTTCCTGCCATGCCACCGTATCCTGTTGGGCTTATTTCAACTAGAATACCGTCAATTGCAAAAGCCATAATCATAGTCTGGATTCCAAACCATCCAATAGCAACAATAGCTCTTAACAAAGCGGGGATATTAGCTCCGTATATACCAAATCCGCTTCTTAAGAATACAGGGAACGGTATACCGTACTTTGCTCCTGCAAAGGAGTTTAGAATCATTGGGATCAATACAATAATGTTACCTAAAGCGATAGTACCAACTGCTACTGCCCAGTTGAATCCAGCGTCAATCATACTTGCACCTAACATCCATGTTGGAACGCATACGGACATTCCTACCCATATAGCAATGTACTCGTAGTATCCCCATGTCCTTTTTGCAAAGGGTACAGGCGCCAAGTCTTTATTGTAAAGCTGAGAATCAGGCATTGTTTCAGTAAGTTCAAACCTACCGTCCATTTCTTTAACAATAGACTTTGCCATCTTTTTACCTCCAAATTTTTTGTCGATTATAGTGTCGACGTATTATTATTATACTTAGATATTTAAAAACGTTTTGGTAAGTTAATAGCCGAAATAAGATTTTATTGGATAAGTGGCTAGTTATTTGGTCAAAAATCGAAAATCTTATCAATTTATAAAGAAAATGCAATATATAAAAAATAAGACAAATATCCCATTCCGAATAACTAAGAGAACTTCAAGAAATATTTATAATATGAAGATAAAATTTTAAAATATGGCATCGACAGTTTTAATCAATTTGATATTTATCGGAATTATTTCAATAATGGCTTATTTAAGATATTTGAGTGGGAAGAAAGATCTTTACAAATTTATAGCCATAGGATTTGCTCTTTTTTCTGTTCCCTACTTGATGGATGTACTGAGAATTTATTTCTATGGAAGGAGCGAAGTTGAACTCATAATATTGATAGTAGGCTATATTGCGATAATCTATGGATTAATGAATAAATAGATTCTAGTATTTAATTAGTAGCGGGGAGTGGATTTGAACCACTGGCCTGCGGGTTATGAGCCCGCCGGGCACTCCTAGCTGCCCTACCCCGCTGAAGAATAAGCGGACCCGGAGGGATTCGAACCCTCGATCTACGGCTTAGAAGGCCGTCGCCTTATCCACTGGGCTACGGGTCCCGATGCCTTAGATTATAGTGTAATCTTTGTCGGATACTTATAAATGTTTCTCTTAAAATAAAAGATTTGTATTACTCAAGATTAAAAATAATAGTATTTTTTTATAATTTATTAGAATTAATATAGAAATTGTAACAAATAATCTAAAAATATATCAATAAGAAAGGCATATAAATTTCAACGTTAAAAATAAGAATATGTATCGCCCTCCTTACGTTGCAGGAAGTTTTTATCCTGCAGATAAATCATCTCTTTTAAAAATTATTGAAAAATTTATGGATGAAGCAAAGAAGAATATTGATTTTAAAGATGAGGAAGGTAAATTTACAGGTGTGTTGTGCCCTCATGCGGGATACATTTATTCGGGTAAGACTCAGGCCTATTCTTATTGTTTCTTATCTGAATCTCCCCCAGAAACGTATATTATACTTGGGCCAAATCATACAGGAATGGGACTTCCAGTTGCACTAGTGAATGAAGGTGTGTGGGGTACTCCTCTTGGAGACGTAAAAATCAACGAAGAGCTTGCCTCTAGAATAGTTGAAAACTCAGAAATTATTGGTATCGATTCATCTGCACATAAATACGAGCACTCAATTGAAGTACAGTTGCCATTTTTACAATACATAAAAAAAGATTTTACATTTGTTCCTATATGCATGGGGATGCAAGACAAGGATACTGCACTTGACATTGGTAAAGCGATAGCAAAGTCAGCCAAAGAATCAATAGGCATCATCGCATCAAGTGACCTCGTGCATTATGGCAGTCGTTTTGGATATACCCCTATTAAAGGCGGGAAGGAAGAGATACTATCTTGGATAAAGAAAAATGATATGGAGATATTAAAAATGGCCGAAGATTTTAATATTTCTGGGATTTATGATTTCATAAATAAAAATGAATACACAACCTGTGGCTATGGTCCACTTTCAGCGATGCTTTCTTCTATGAAAGAGCTAGGTGCAAAGAAAGCTAAAATTCTTGATTATTCTAATTCTTATGATGCCTCTCATGATTACAGTACTGTTGTAGGCTACGGTTCGGTGGGGGTACGATGCTAGTTTCAGCTCCTGGTAAAATAATCCTTTTTGGGGAACATTCAGTTGTCTATGGTAAGGGTGCAATAGCTTCGGCTATTGATTTACGTACGTACACTGATGGAAAACTCCTAGGTGAAAAAATAATTAAGATTCATGCAAATGATCTTAAAATACCTGGTTTAAGCCTTTCTTTTTCTGAAGAAGAAATCTTTTTAGGAACTGATTACGGCAAAGCTGGCTATGTTGTATCTTATGTCAAATCAGCTATCGAAAGAATATTTACCGAATATGGGTCAAGAAAGGGATTTGAAGTTTCTATAAGATCAGATATTCCAGTTGGCGCTGGATTAGGTTCATCCGCTGCGGTAGTAGTTCCAACGTTAAAGCTTTTGTCGGAGCTCCTTGAAATGAATCTTTCAAATGAAGAAATAGCTAAGATGGGAAAAGAAGTTGAACTTGAGGTCCAAGGAAGCTCTAGTGGGATTGATCCTGCAGTATCAGCCCTTGGTGGAGGATTATATTTCAAAAAAGGAAAGATTGAAAGATTTTCTGCACCAAATCTTCCTATAATAGTTGGATATACTGGTGAGAAAGGCAGTACAAAGATTCTTTTAGAAAAGGTAAAGGCCCTGAAGAATGAATACCCAGAAATTATTGACGACATTATGGATGCTATGGAAGAAATAGCAAATCAAGGAAAAAAGATTCTAAGTGAGAATGGCGATTTAAAAGAACTTGGAACATTGATGAACATTAATAATGGTCTTTTAGAGGCAATAGGCGTTTCAACAATGGAGTTATCAGAGCTAGTATTTGCATCAAGAATCTCTGGAGCTTTAGGTGCAAAAATAACTGGTGCTGGAGGAGGGGGGTGCATGTATGCATTAACTCCAAATAAGCAAACAGAAGTTGAAACTGCAATCAAAATAGCGGGGGGCATACCAATTAAAACAAAAACAACTGATGAAGGGGTGAGGATTGAGCATGAATAAATATTATTCTTATCTTAAAAATGAAAGAGCCAGAGATTATTCAGAAAAGAAAGCATCAACTGATTTTGTTTCCCATGTAATTGCAAAAAAGGTAAGGTCAATTTATTCTGGAATGCCTGAATATGATAGAACGCCTTTGGTATCACTTGATAAATTATCTCAAAAGATTGGTGTCGGAAAAATTTGGGTTAAGGATGAATCCTATAGATTTGGGCTCAATTCATTCAAATCGCTTGGTGGGATATATGCCATTTATAGAACTTTAGAAGAAATGGCGGGAAGAAATATCTCAATATCTGAGATATTCTCAATATCATTTAAGGAAAAAGTAGGAGATCTTACATTTTCAGCTGCAACCGATGGTAATCATGGACTTGGTGTTGCTTGGGCTGCGATGAAACTCGGTCAGAAAGCTGTAATATATCTGCCTAAAGAGACCGTTCCTCAAAGAATAGAAGCAATAAAAAAAACTGGGGCAAAGGCCGTTGTTATAGATGGAAACTACGATGATGCAGTTGAGAAGATGGCAAGGGACGGAGAAAAAGAGGGGTGGCAAGTAATTTCTGATACGGCATGGGAAGGCTATCAGAATATTCCAACATGGATTATGCAAGGATATACAGTACTTTTTGATGAGGCTATGGAAAAGATAAAAGAAAATGATGAAGGCTTACCGACACATATAATACTTCAAGCAGGTGTCGGCTCTTTTTCAGCTTCAGGAGTTGGCTATTTTAATTCTTTATATGGTAAAAATAGACCTATATCGATAATTGTAGAGCCTGAAGCAGCCTCATGTTTCTACGAATCTATTGAAATAAATGACGGAAAACCGCATAGAGCTAAAGGAGATCTTAGAACAATTATGGCAGGACTTTCATGTGGCGTTCCAAATCCTATTGCCTGGGATATTCACTGGGACTACTCAGATGTTTTTGTTTCATGCAAAGATGAACTTTCAGCACTTTCTATGAGAGTGCTTGGGAATCCGCTGAAAGGTGATAAAAAAATTATTTCTGGTGAAAGTGGCGCAATTGGCCTTGGAGTTCTAATGACTATTAAAGATGATCTTGAGATAGGAAAGGATTCAAATGTACTATTAATTAGCACTGAAGGAGATACAGACCCGAAAGGTTATCTTGATGTTGTTTGGGGTGGAAAACTACCTTTAGATATACCTATACAGTAAAAACTATTATGGCTCCTATTGCCATCAATAATATCCACCATTTTTTTTCATGCCTAAATATTTTGTTTCCATCGAGTGGTCCAAATGGAAGAAGGTTAAAGACACCTATGAAGGCGCTAACGTATGCGACCTGTGCTAAAAGTGGGATAAATGAAAGACGGTATGAAACAAGAGACACTATTGCAACAATCATATTCGAAAGTGGTCCTGAAAGAGATATTTTTGCGTCTTTTTTTTCATCGTTTATCCCATATATGTATACTGCACCAGGCGCTGCAAAAACAACGCCCAATGCGAATGACATACCAAGGGCTAGGAGAAGACCAGTTTCCCAAAGTTTGAATTGTGCAAAATAGCCGTATTTAATAGCTGTGAATTTGTGGGATAGTTCATGTAATAGAAAAGCAGCACCAACTATTACAAAATATTTAGGAAGCGTTAATACAAATTTAAGAATGCTATTTATATCTCTCAAAAAGAAAATCCCACCAGTAAAAGCGAACCCAAAAGCAATTGACAGAACTGCCCAAGAAATCAAGAGCTCTAATATTTCATTTTTAGTAAAGTTATACGTCTAAATCACCTAAATATTTTTTTATCCCAGAAACATGCCCTGCTCCTACGATAACTAAAACCTTTTCCTTCTGTATTCTTTTTAAGTTTTCTGCCATGAACCGATCTCTCTCATCGACAAGTATCTGATAAATGAAGGGATATCTGTCCTTTATTTGATCAATGAGTTCTTTTGGATTTTCATATGCATAGTCAATTGAATATTCTTCTGATGGAATTATTACATCTTTTAAAATCATGAGCTTTTCTTTAACTCCAACGTTGTCCATAAGTTTTTGGATTGTAACACTTAGGTCCCTATCTATTAATGCTATTGGGATTCCAAGTGAACGAGCTTCAATTGCTGCCTCAACCATTTCCCTTCCTGCCATTATTCCAGTTTCACTTGAAACTTTTTTTTGTAGATATGACATGAATAAGAGCAGTAAGGCATTTCTAAATCCAAATTCCTTCATTTCCCGAAGAGTTGGTTTCCTATCGTCTGCATGTAAAAGTGCATCAAGCCTAATGGGGTCAAGCTCTAAGGCTACAATATCGGGCTTTTCTTCTCGTATAGCCTCTCTAACCTCAATGACACTTTTCTCAAAAACATGCGCAGTTCCTAGGAGTATGTAAGTTGTTTCTCCTATCTTCAAGAATTCTTTCATTTATATCCTCTTAAGCGATATTATATCTGAAAACTTTAGAATATCAGTTTTTGTGACAAATCCTATTAACTTTCCATTTTCAACGACTGGAGCCCTACCCTGATTCATTTCAGTGAATTTTGTGTGAAGATCAAAGACTTCCATATCAGGAGAAGCAACGATGATATCTTTTATCATAACATCAGAAACTTTTGTTTCAATCCATTTTGGCCTTGGAATAGTAAGAAGCTCATTTATTGTGATAATCCCAATTACTTTGTCTTCAAATACAACTGGGTAACCCTTGTGTCTCTTTTCAATAAGTAAATTTTCAAATTCTTCCATTGTGGCATCCGGAGATATTGTAATAACATCTCTTGTCATAAGGTCTTTTACCTTAATTCCCTTCAAGAGAGAGGACATCTGTGTTGACTGATATTCGCTCATTCCTCCTATGTAAATGAAAAAAGCTATGATTATAAGCCAAGGATTGTAGAATACGCCAACGAATGCAAAAACTATTGCCAGAGACTGGCCTATCCTGACTGATAGCTCTGTTGCCTTAAGATAATCCATTTTTGACGAAAGAAAAGCCCTTAGAACTCTTCCCCCGTCCATAGGAAATGCCGGGATTATATTAAAGGCACCTAGTACAAAGTTTAGAGACATTACAGTTCTTAAAATTTCTGACAATGACTTTAATTCAACCCAATTAAGATCAAAGTACATTTCAAGGCCAAATAGAGTTCCTACAAAGAAAAGAGCTATCCCTATAACAATGCTGGTCACTGGCCCTATAACAGCTATGGCAAATTCATGTGATTTAGGTATTGCTTCCATTTGGGATACTCCTCCTATAGGCAAAAGAGTAATCTTTTTAATCTTAGCACCGTAATGCCTGCCAACTAGTGAATGCGCTAGCTCATGAATTAACACAGATACAAATAACAGTATAATAACTATCAAAGGTATAACGCCGAAGAATGAAAATATCAAAAGAAGCAGTAAAAAGGTAATGTGAAGCTCTACTGGAATACCAAATATACTTCCAAATCTTAAACTCCAAGGCATAAAACAACTTAGGAAATAATTATTTATAAGTTTTAGTTTTGGGGGAGCCAAAAAATTTGTACCCTTTGAGAAGTTTATTCTCATTGGCTCCCAAACTCAAAATATGAGGTATATTTATATAATTTTGGTTGCCTAGAATTGAATAATAATTCTAATAAAAGAATTTAAGTTATCATTAACAAAAATTTGGGTCAAAATAGATTAATTCAAGAAAGAGCAGATATTTGCCTAAATTTGTAAATTATTAAGGTTGTAGGAAGCCCGCTGTCCAATCTTTATTTATTAGAATCCTCACAAAAGATGAAATAATTAAATAGAATAGGCCATAGAAAGAATATTTACAAAAGTTAATAAAACGGACCAGGGGGGATTCGAACCCCCGACCTATAGCTTAGGAGGCTATCGCCATATCCACTAGGCCACTGGTCCCAAATCGGATTTTATAGCATTATATATAAGTTTTTACCATTCATAATTGCGTCTTCTATTTGCTCGGCCATTGGATTTTTGTTAGAAATTTTGACCTTGCCTGATTTTGGAACATTGATTTCATCAAGATAATTATCATCGACAAATATTTTGATATTTTTTCTTGCAAATCTTTTCTCAACGTTTATTAGAATATATTTTTCTCTGAAGTCAACATCTACAGGTATTTTTCCTTTCTTTTCCTGTGGCTTTTCCATTGGCCTTACATCAATCGAAAATCCGATTGCATTTTCAAGCGATTTTATGTTCTTCCCATCCTTCCCAATAATCGAAGGAATGTCGTCATTTTTCACATATAATGCAATTCTAGAGTCAGAAACTGCTTCAAGATCGAATGGAATACCAAGCTCAGCATTCAGCTTTTCCTTTAACTTTGAAAGAGCAAGTCTTTTCATTGGAGAAGTTTCTTTTCTTTTTGTTTTTAGCGGCATCACAACTACTTGCTCACCGTATGTGTAAATTTCATAAAGAGGTGTCTTTGTGTAAAAGTCCTTTATTTCGACAATAGGTCTTGCAAGATCAGCTTCGCTCATTCCTTGGGGTACTTTAACTAAGAATTCAAGCTCTAAGACCTGATTAACTTCACCATTTTTTATGAAAATTACTGTTTCAATCAACTGAGGTATTATACCAAGTTCTATTCTTCCAATAAATCGCTGTATGGCGTCAACAGGCTTTGTAGCATGGACAACACCGACCATACCAACTCCTGCTAGCCTCATGTCTGCATATATCTTGAAATCATCTGTAACTCTCATTTCATCAAATACTGTAAAGTCTGGCCTTACCAAAAGTAGAATGTCTCCAGTCTTTGCCATATCCCCTTCAAGCGCAGTATACTGAGTTATCTCAGGTTGGACATTTAGGTCTCTTGGTTTCTCCATTGTTTTAACGATCTTTTCTTTAGATGCATAAAATTCGGCAATACTCTGGGCAAATGTGGACTTCCCCATACCCGGAGCACCTGCTATTAGAATGCCTTCGGCAATTTCAAGTCGCTTAATGAGTTGCTCGGGCAAGTTATAATCATCTAAAGTTAATTTCCGAACTGGTCTAACGGCCGTTATTTCAAACCTATCGGAAAATGGCGGTGAAGTGATAACTATTCTATATTCTTGTAATTGGACAACGCTTGCTCCTTTTTCATCTAACTCGATAAAGCTATCCCGAGTAGTCTTTGCTCTTTCCAAGATATCAAGGGAAATCTCTTTTAACTCCTCTTCGCTATAAATCCTATCAAACTTTTCTAGTGTTACAGAACCAGGTTTTCCCTTTTTTCTAACGGGTAGTAATCCATCCTTCAGATGTACAGAAAGAGTTTCTGAATCAAAGAAATCTTCAATTCTAAGTTTTACCTTTTTATACGGCTTTAAGAAAATTGACTGTATACCTTTGGCCTCTGCTATTTCTTTTTGGATTAGATCCCCAGTAATCAGTGTCCCACCTAAATCGATTGCAGCCTCTCTTATTATAGCGTCTATATCTCCTTTTTTTGCACCGGCGATTTCATATTTTGTTGGTCTCTTGCCGTAATATTCTAAGGGAATAAAAATCTCCTTTGAGATATTGAATATGGCCTTTAATTCAGCGATACCTGATATACCCGAGGATTTTCCCTCATTTGCCAGATGCTCAACTTCTGCAACTGTGGCTTCAGCTATTACTATTCTTTCAAGATCCTTAACAAAATCGGCTTCAAGAAGGAGGGATTTAAACCTACCATCGACTATGACAGAGGTGTCCGGTACTGCTATCATGAAATCACTAGGGTCTAGTAAATTTCTCCTTGAGGGTAGACTACTATACCCTCTTTAGTTATGGAAAATGGGTATTGCTTTATCTTGTGATTTGTTTCTCTCATTTTTCTTATGAATATGCTTCTCTTGTATTCAGCCATTCTCGGCATAGCCTTCTCACCTTCAACAAGGTGCATAGTGATAACTCCTCTAGTTATGAATTCTTCATACCCAAAACGAGAGTAACCCTGGCCATTAATAATTTCAGTTATCAAGATGGAAGTGGCCTTTGTTTCTGTCAGCACTCTGCCCATCATATATATGTCATCACGCATATTTTCAGGATCATCTGAGAAGAAAAATGCAGGAAGAGAATCAATAACTATCCTCTTCGCACCAATATCAATTGAGATTTCATATAATCTTGAAAGAAGGGATTTTATGTCAACATCGCTTTTTACATAAAAATTTTCATCTGTTGGAACTCCTACACGAAGTGATGCTGCATCTAGTATAACTATCTTTTTTTCATCCTCAAACTTTTTTAAATCCCATCCAAACTGGAGTGCTTCTCTTCTCAGCTCATCCGGCTTTTCTTCAAATGTTACATAGATACCGGGTTCACCATAGTCCTTAGCACCCGAGTAAATATACTGAAGGGAAAATATTGTTTTTCCTGTTCCTGCCTCACCTGACAATAATATTGATGAGCTTTTAGGAAGCCCTCCTCCAATCAGTTCGTCAAGCCCTTTTACTCCTGTCTTTACTCTATCGTCCATATATTCTCACCTATATTCTTAATGTAACTAGGAAAAATGAAAGTATCATTATTACAAGCCCTAATATAAATACAGCAAATGATGTATTAATAAATGCTTCCTTCCTTATGTTATCCTCCTTTAGTTTAGAAGATTTAAATGCAGTAATAAATGAGCCCATAAAGATTATGCTTGAAAGTAATAGAAAAACCGATAATGATTCGCTGTATATATATTCTGAAATAAGGGCATACTGCGCTAAAAATAAGGAAACTGCAAACATTATTACTGAAACGTGGATTAGGCTGTTCGAAGTCTGGTTCATTTTTTACCTCACCCCTGCCGCAAGCCCGTATAAATAGAATAAGTAACCCAATACTCCAACTATTAGATAAATAATGTATTCATTTTTTTGATTATTTTCCTCAAGATTAAATTTGAATTCAAATATGATGTGGACTGTATATAATAATAAGGAGATCAATATACTAGATGACCTGGCTATTTCAGGGTATGAAGATGGCGAGAACTTCAAAAGCCCTCCTCCAATCAGTTCGTCAAGCCCTTTTACTCCTGTCTTTACTCTATCGTCCATATATTCTCACCTATATTCTTAATGTAACTAGGAAAAATGCAAGTATCATTATTACAAGCCCTAATATAAATACAGCAAACGATGTATTAATAAATGCTTCCTTCCTTATGTTATCCTCCTTTAGTTTAGAAGATTTAAATGCAGTAATAAATGAGCCCACAAAGATTATGCTTGAAATTAATAAAAAAACTGATAATGATTCGCTGTATATATATTCTGCAATAAGGGCATACTGTGCTAAAAATAAGGAAACTGCAAACATTATTACTGAAACATGGATTAGACTATTCGAAGTCTGGTTCATTTTTTACCTCACCCCTGCAGCAAGCCCGTATAAATAGAATAAGTAACCCAGTACACCAACTATTAGATAAATAATGTATTCATTTTTTTGATTATTTTCCTCAAGATTAAATTTGAATTCAAATATGATGTGGACTGTATATAATAATAAAGAAATCAATATACTAGATGACCTGGCTATTTCTGGATAAGAAGATGGCGAGAACTTCAATAGAGAATTTAGAATATCTGATGAGCTCAATATGAATATGAATAGGAGGAGGTATCCCATTATTCCAAAGGTTTGGCCCATTATAAAATAGGTAGTTTTTGACTTGTAATCATTAGTTGTGTTAAAAAGAATAAATGTGATAAGTTCTACTGTAAAGAATAGGAGAATCGCAGTCCCAATTCCTAGAAATAATACATTTACCATTAAATCCCTTAAATTGTGTATCTATCAAATATTACGTTATTATTATCTATACGATACTTTATTCTTTTATACTTTCCGCTATAAAGTTTGCCAAAATCGACATAGAATACCTCTTCACCCATTTCAACGGCCCTTTCTAAAAACAAGGTTGCGTCGGCAAGATGCCTTATAGATACTTCAACTTCGTCCTTGTGCATGCCTTTGTGTAACAAGATAATAACTCTGACATTTTTTTCCCTTCCAATAGCAAATAGTCTCTGGAGAAATCTGTATACAGGAACAAGGCCTAGAGTAATTATCAAAGTAGATAGAGAATCTATTATTATTGTGGTGTCTTTTTTTGTTTCTTCTCTGGCCATGAAGATATTTCTTATTATTTCATCCAAATCATATGCGTAGGAAATGTGATATTTCTCGGAACTTTTAACACCAAGCCTTTCGGTGTAGCAATCGATAATGAATTTGGGCTTGAAAAGCTCTCTTATCTCATTTGGGCTTTTGTCAATACCAACGTAGATTAGATCTCCTTTGATTAATTCTTTCCCGAAATACTCTTTTCCAGTTTCAGGTTCCCCTAAAAGAAGAATGTTGTTCTGTTCTAGCTCTTTGAGCATAGGGCGATTTCACCCCAAATTTTATCTATTTCACTGACAGTTGCTACCTTTACTCCTGGCATGTCTAATTTTGGTTTTTCCTTACCTGCATATATGGCACAGAACTTTCCAATCTGCATGAAAGAATCCCTTAGTTTTACGGCAAACAAAACCCCTTCCATTTTTCTGAGCCTTTCGAAAAGTTCTTCGGCTTTTTTTATTGTAATTGAATCGATTGCATAAGTTTCAGGTATAATTTCTAAAATGTAATAGTTTTCTCCAAGCTTTTTGTGATTTAATGTAAGCCTATAATTTAATATGTTTTTTAGTTTTTTTAGACGGAAATGAATGGTAGTATCGGGGATTTCTGTGATTTTTGAGATGTCAGTTATTGAGATTCTCGCATTTTCTTTCATGACATC
>JGI11944J13513_1001152_pt1 | contig 22164 bp, 24 predicted proteins | sample TerdegcoTASludge_FD_13513 | JGI IMG/M metagenome (IMG submission 13513) | reverse complement strand
GAGGCCGGGATCGGGGCCGTCTACGACGCCCCGGCGGTGGCGAAGGACGCAAGCGGCAATCTCTGGGTCTACTGGGGCACGGGCGACAAGGCCGAGCCCATCGTCGTGGGCGCCGTCACCGACCGCTTCTTCGCCGTGAAGGACTCCACGAAGAGCGGGTCCTACCAGATCGGCAATCTGGAGAACATCACGTCGTCGACCTACACGGACAACGCCACAAAACGCGGCTGGTACATGAACCTGACCGGGGCGGGGGAGAAGTGTCTCTCCGAAGCGACCGTGTTTGCGGGCATCGTCTACTTCACGACCTACCTACCGGCAGGCAGCGGAGGCGACCCCTGCGATCAGGCCGGGTCGGCCAAACTCTACGCCCTTTCGTTCATCGAGGGCGCCGGGTCGCTCACGGGCAACGCGAGGAGCATGACCCTCGGCGTGGGGATCCCCACGGCACCGGTCCTCTCCATGAACCCTTACAGCAGGACGCCGGATCTCTACGTGACCGTGAGCGGCGGCGCCGGCACGGGGGCCACGACCATGCGCGCCAACGTCAACCCGCCGTCCATCGCCAACCGGACCAACCTGATCCACTGGCGCGATCGACGGTTCCAGTAGGCACGTGCGGGCAGGCGTCACGAAAAACCTCTTGACCCGCTCGACCTGATGCAGTAGATTCCACGCAATTCCGGGCGGGGCCCCCGAGAAAGGGCCCCGCCGTCACCCCCTCCTTCCCGATAGCTTTTCCCCTCCGGATTGCCCGGACGGCGAGAACGGGCTGCCACTCGAAACGCGGGGATGTGCGTCCAGCCTTCATTCCGGGGGACCCCTGCGCTCGGCCCTCGAGCGCGCTGTGATGGAGGGTTCCGCGATGTGCCGCTTCGCCCGCGTCTTGCTGTCCGCTCTTCTGGGCACCGCCGCGTTGTGCGGAGCCGCCGCCGCCGACAACACGGACCAGGCGCTGTTCGCCGCCGTTCCGCCCGATGCGATGCTCGTCCTCGACCTGTCGGGCAGCATGCGATGGAACCCCCGGGGCGAGGTCGACGGCTCCCAGGAGCCGATCCGGCGTTTCGGCAACGACACGTGCTCGGGCGACGCGTTTCACGACACCCCCCGGCCCGGTTTCGCGACCGACTGCGCACGCTACCTCATCGCGAAGCGCGCGATCCACACCCTCCTGGACCACAACCGCGACGGCGTGATCGACAACCGGGACGAGGTCGGCCTCGGTGTCCGCCTCGGGTTCTGGACGTTCGGCTCGGGCAACCGGAAGCGCCGGGACGTCGGGCAGCCCTACGCGGCGATCTGGTGCGGGGCCCCCTCGTGCACGGGAACCGAGGCCTACGCGGCGGGCGAAACCTCGATCCTCTTCTGGACCGACAGGGCCTTGGAGCGGCAGCGCGTCAGCGGAGGCACGGGCCTGGCCGCCTGCATGGAGGCCGTGAAGGCCTACCTGGACGGCCACAGGCAGGCGGACGCTTACCGCAACTGCCGGCAGAAATTCGTCGTCCTCCTCACCGACGGCCAGGACACGATGTACTGCGGCGGCACAGGTTCCGGCACACAGGGCGACCAGTACAAGCGCAGGCGCGCCTCGGTGGCGAGGGTCAAGGCCCTACGCGACGCGGGGTACCGGGTCTTCGTGATCGGCCTCGGCGACGGGATGCCCGCGCATCTCCGGAACACGCTCAACTGGATGGCCTACTTCGGGGGGACGGAGAACCCTTTTGACGCCCGGAGGGGGGACCCGCAGGCCCTCAACATCGGCGCCTTCTCGTCCGACCCCTGCGCCGCGTCGGCGACGACGGGTTCCTGCAGCGGCACGAGCGAACTCTGCTTCGCCGACTCCGACGACCCCGGGGCGCTCGAGCTGTCCGGCTACGCCTTCATCACGGCGGACGCCGGCGAGCTCGAGGCGGCCCTGCGAGCGTCCGTGACCGCGATCCAAGACGCCGCCTACTCCTTCAGCACGCCGTCGGTGGCCGCGTCGAGGACCGTGGAGTACAACCACCTGTTCGCGGCCTCGTTTCAGCCCTCGCAGGCGGACCCCTTCTGGCGGGGCACGTTGCGGAAATACGCGATCCTGTCGGACGAATCCGTCGGCGCCGTCCAGGCCGACGCGGGGACGGCCCTTCAGGCAAGGGCGGCCGGCGAGCGGAAGATCCTGACCCTGAAGGGAGGCGCCCTGATCCCCTTTGTTTCGGAGTCCCTGGCCCCCGGGGATCTCGGGGTGGGCGACGCGCAGCGGCGGGACGCCGTGGTGGGCTACATCCGCGGAGAGGCGGCGTTCAACCCCGAACAAGATGCCCGCGGTAACGTCTGGAAGCTGGGCGACATCTTTCACTCCAACCCCGTCACGGTGGGCACGCCCTCCTCGTACTTCAGCGACCCCCGGGACCGGGGGCGGGCCTTCGAGGCCTACCGGTCCGCAAACCCTCGCACCTCGGACAACGGCAGGCGCGTGATCGTGGCCGGCGCCAACGACGGCCAGCTGCACGCCTTCCGCACATCGGACCTCGCCGAGGTCTGGAGTTTCATCCCCCCGAATCTCCTGCCCGGGCTCAAGGAGATCGCCCACCGGGAGCACCCGACGAGCCGGACGCACCGGTTCTACGTCGACGGGCCCATCACCGTGGCCGACGTGTGGTCGGGGACGGGCGACGGGAAGGTGAAATCCCCGGGGGACTGGAAGACGATGATGGTCGTCGGGCTGGGGCGCGGCGGGGCGGGCACCCTCTGGAGCGCATCGGCATCCTGCGATTCGCGCTTCAGCGGTTGGTACCTGCCGACCGGGGAGTATCCCGTGTACTGCGGCTACCATGCCCTGGACATCACGGACACCCTCAACCCGCGGGACGGGTGGCGAATCCGTCCCTCCCCCGCGCAGGCGCCCTACCTGGGAGATCCCTGGAGCCGCATGGTGGTCCGCAGGGTCCGGGTCGGCCCGGAGGAGAAGTGGGTCGGCTTCATCGGCGGCGGGCACAGGCTCTCCCCGTGCAGCGGGGCGGCCGACTGCGAGGCGCGGGGAAAGGGCTTCTTCGCCGTGGACCTCGCGACGGGGAGCATCCTCTGGGGCTTCACCCGCACTTCCCCGGGAGGCGGCCTCATGAGCGATCCCCTGCCGGCGACGGCGGCCGTGCTCGATTCGGACATGGACGGGTTTGCCGACAGGGCCTACATCGGGGACCTGGTCGGGAACATCTGGCGCTTCACGTTCTGCAGGGCCGCCGACGGGGATCGATGCACGACGGCCGACTGGAAGGGGAGCCTGTTCTTTCAGCGCGACGGCACGACGGGGCCGGTCTATTTCGCCCCCGCCGTGGCGAGGGACGCCGTCGGGGATCTCTGGGTCTACTGGGGAACGGGCGACCGGCTCGAACCCCTGGCACGGGGGCAGGGACGGGACGGGTTCTTCGGCGTCCGGGACCTCGGGGCGTCGACGCCGCGGACGATCGCGTCCCTGCAGAACATCAGCGGCGCCGCGCAGCGGTTCACGGAACTCGACGTCAGGGACGGATGGTTCATGCTCTTCGGCGGGCCGGGGGAGAAGATGCTCGCGACCCCCACGGTGTTCGGCGGGGTGGTGTACTTCACAACCTACACACCCGAAGACGGTGCGGGGGACGCCTGTGAGCGGACGGGCCTGGCACGGCTCTACGCCATCTCCTACCTCGACGGGGCGGCAACCTTCACGGGGGGGCGGCGAAGCATGCCCCTGGGGAAAGGCATCGCGTCGGAGCCGCTCCTTTCCGGGGGCGTGGAACGGGGCAGGGGAGGGATGTTCGGCTGGCTGAGCGGCGGCTCCGGCACCTCCGGTGCGCCGTGGAGAGGTGCCCCCGCGCCGAGCTGGCCCGGGAACCGGACGCACCTGCTGCAGTGGAGGGACGGACGCATCCGATAGGGTCCGGGACACAGGGTTCAGGGGAGGAGGGGAAGAATGTTTCAAACAACAAGGGGGTTCACACTCGTCGAGCTCGTCATGGCCGTAGCCGTGGGCCTGGTCCTCCTCGCGGCGGTGCTGTCCGCCGTCGCGGCCGGGCAGCGTTCCTCGGCGGGGGTCGAGCGCAGGGTCACGACGGGCCAGGACGCCCGGATCGCGCTGGAGATCATGGGCGCCGAGATCCGCATGGTGTCCTACAACCCCCTGTACGCGGCGGGCCTGTGGGTCAACCCCTCGGACTGTCGTCCCGCCGTCGATCCGGGCCGGCGGGGCATCCAGGAGGCGACGGCCTCGGCCCTCACGATCGAGATGGACCTGGACCCGGACGGCCTCTGCGGAAGCTCGCCCAACGAGATCATCCGCTATGCCTACGATCGCCCGTCGCGGAGGATCACCCGGGAGACGATCCGCTGCGCCGCGGGGGTCCGCACCTCGTCCGGGGCGCAGCCGTTTCTGGGCCCCATCGCCTCGAATCCGTCCGTGCGGACCCTGCGGGTCGTAAACGGCGCGACGCCCCTGTTTCGCTACTACGACGGCACGGGCGCCGAGGTCGTCGACCTGCCCGCGGAAATCCGGCGGATCCGTCGCATCGAGATCGCACTGGTCGTCGAGTCGGCCGATGCCGACCCGCGCACGGGTCAGCCCCGGCGGATCGCCCTTTCGACCAGCGTCGTCCCGAAAAACCATGCGGTCCGGTTCTGAAAAGGAGGACGGGGAAGATGCAACACCCGAAAGAACGCGGCTTTGCCCTGGTTGCGGCCATCTTGGCGAACCTCATCCTGCTTGCCGTGGGGATCATCGCGCTCAACCTTGCCACGGAGGATCTGCGTATCAGCACGCGGGTGGTCGGGGAGAAGAAGGCGATGAACGTCGCCGAGGCGGCAACCCACTGGCTGCTGCTGAATTTCGACCCCGCCGACCCCGGGGCCGCGGTGAAGGCGAACCGTCCGTTGACCGAACTGGCCGGGGGGCTCGAGCCGCGGGGCCGCGTGAGCATCACGCAACCCGTGCCCCCCGCTGCGGGACCGCGGCAGCTCAGCGGCCCCGCAGGCTACGAGATGGCCTCGACGCCGTGGGTGCTCCTGCGGTACGACGCGACGATCACGGGGCGAAACGACGCCTACCGGACGAGCGTGACCGTCGACGTGGGCCTGGGATACGGCCCCGTGGTGGCGGAGGGGTACCGATGAGCCGCTGACCGATGCGCATCCCGCTGTCCGGCTGATGGTTGTTTGCAGGCGCTGCGTTCGCGAGGATTGGAAGAGCGGAAGTTAGGAAGTGCGGAAAGGGGAGAGCACAGTCCTTTGTCCATGCCGCTCTTCTGATCTTCCTCACTTCCTCGCTTCCTTTTGTTGGGGCTGCCCGCATCCGCGCCCTGTGACGGACATCTTGGGGGTCCGGCCGCACGGCGGCAGACCCCGTCCTTCCCTTGAAAATCGCTTGACTTTGAGTCCGCGAGCGGTTAGTGTTGCCGCGGTTCCCGACAGGGAAAGACAACTCCCCCCGAAGGGGAAACGGGGATAAAAGAATTGGCCGTCGGGCCTTTTTTTATTATAGTCGACACGGGCGTGCCGGAATCATGAAAGAACGCATCATCAAGCTGCTGGAGGAGTCGACGGCGCTGTGCCGCGCCGAAGGCCTGTTCGAGGTGAAGAGCCTCCCCTTTATCGAGCTGGAAGTGACGCGGGACGAGGCCCACGGGGACTACGCCTCGAACGTGGCCATGGTGATCGCTTCCCAGGCCCGGAAGAACCCCCGGGCGGTCGCCCAGGCGATCGTCTCGAAGCTGAAGGACGACGGCGGTCTGCTCGGCAGGGTGGAGATCGCGGGCCCGGGCTTCATCAACTTCTTCGTCCGGGAAGAGCGATGGCGGGGTCTGCTCCTGGAGATCGAGCGCCTCAAGGAGCGCTATGGCATGCTGGCGATCGGCGCGGGGCGGAGGGTCCAGGTCGAGTTCGTGAGCGCAAACCCCACGGGGCCCCTCCACATCGGACATGCGAGGGGGGCCGTGACGGGCGACGTCATCGCCAACATCCTCAAGGCCAGCGGTCACGACGTCGAGAAGGAATACTACATCAACGACGTGGGCAACCAGATGCGGACCCTCGGGCGCTCGGTCTACCTGCGCTACCGGGAGGCGCTCGGCGAGACGATCGAGTTCCCGCCGGATCACTACCAGGGAGACTACATTGCCGGGCTTGCGCGGGAGATCCTCGCCAGGGACGGGGAATGCCACCTCGGAAAACCCGAAGACGAGGTCCTGCCGGTTTTCACGGCTTACGCCGCCGATTCCATCATGCAGGGGATCAAGGACGACCTGGCGGCCTTCGGCGTCGTGTTCGACTGTTACTTCAGCGAGGGCAAGCTCTACGAGAACGACGGCGTCATGAAGCTGCTGGCGGAGCTGCAGGAAAAGGGGTACGTGTACAAGGAAGGCGAGACGCTCTGGTTCCGCTCGACGGCCTTCGGCGACGAGAAGGACCGGGTCGTCATCCGGGACACGGGCACGCCCACCTATTTCGCGGCCGACATCGCCTACCACAAGAACAAGTTCGACCGCGGGTTCGACACGGTCATCGACGTGTGGGGGGCGGACCATCACGGCTACATCCCGAGGCTCAAGGCCAGCATCGAAGCCCTCGGCGGAAACCGCGACGCCCTGCGGATCATTCTCGTGCAGCTCGTCAGCCTGCTTCGCGACGGCAAGCCCGTGGCCATGTCCACCCGGGCGGGGGAGTACGTGACGCTGCGGCAGGTGATCGACGAGGTCGGCCGGGACGCCGCACGGTACAATTTCCTGATGCGCCGCTCCGACAGCCAGCTCGACTTCGACCTCGAACTGGCCAAGAGGCAGTCCAACGAGAACCCCGTCTACTACGTTCAGTACGCCCATGCGCGGATCTCGAGCATCATCCGGATGGCCGCCGATCGGGGGATCGGCGTGCCGGAGGGCGCGAGCGCGGGGCTGCATCTGCTGACACTCCCCGAGGAGATCCAGCTCATCAAGTCCATCACCCGCTACCCCGAGGTCATCGAGGGGGCCGCAAAAGCCCTCGAGCCGCACCGGGTGACGTTTTTCCTGAACGAGCTGGCGGGGATCTTCCACAGCTACTACAACAAGAACCGGGTCATCACCGACGATGAGGCCCTGAGCCGGGCAAGGCTCTTTCTCGTGAGTTCGATCGGGCAGGTCCTGCGCAACGCCCTGGGCGTCCTCGGCGTCAGCGCTCCGGAGAAGATGTAAGCGCCGGAGGGGTCATGCGGCCGCAACGGATGAAAGAGTTCGAATTCAGCCTGGGGAAGATGGGGCTGGTGCTCTTCGTCCTCGGCATCTCCTTCCTGATCTTTCTGGCTTTCGCGACGGGCGTGATGGTGGGCGTCAACATGGAAGGCAACCCCGACCAGGCCGAACAGGGCATCACGGGCATCCTGAAGCAGAAGCTGGCGCGGTCCGCGCCGGATGGAGGCGGCGAGGCCGGGAAGGGTCCCGGCGACGAGGGGAAGAAGGCGGTGGGCGCCGACAAGGGCGATTTCAAGCTGACCTTCTTCGACACGCTGACGAAGGGCAAGGGGCCCGGCGCGGGGGAAACGGCTCAGCCCAGGGCGAAGAAGGAGGAGAAGGACGCCGTGGCGCCCGCAAAGGAGCCGGCGGCTGTGACCTCGGCGGGCAAGTTCGTCATCCAGGTGGCCTCCCTTCAGGAGAGGAAAAAGGCGGAGGAACTGCGCGACAGGCTCAACACCATGGGCTACGCGCCGTACATTGACTCGGCCGAACTCAGCGACCGCGGCCGCTGGTACCGCGTCAAGCTCAAGGGGTTCGAAACGAGGGAGCAGGCGCAGAAGGTGGTCGACGGGCTGCAGGCGAAGGTGAAGGGATTGCAATGCATGATCCTGCCCGCCGGAAGTTAAAAAAGGGGTATTGGGTATAGGGCCTCGGGTATAGGGTCTGAAGGGTCGAACAAATATTTGTATGAATGAAATCTGCTTCCATCCCGATGCCCGATACCCTAGACCCGATACCCTTTTCCCGACGGAACAGACCAGATAGACGGAATAGACGGAAACGACCAAGAAGATGTTTGAGAACCTCACCGAAAAACTCGACGGCATCTTCAAGAAGCTCAAGAGCCGCGGCAGGCTCGACGAGGAGAACATCAAGGACTCCCTGAAGGAGATCCGGATGGCCCTGCTCGAGGCCGACGTGAACTTCCGCGTCGTCAAGGACTTCGTCGAGGACGTCCGCACGAAGGCCGTGGGGCAGGAAGTTCTGGACAGCCTCACCCCCGGCCAGCAGGTGGTCAAGATCGTCCACGACCGACTCGTGGAGCTCATGGGCGGGGCGGGGAGTCCATGGCTCAAGCTCGCCAACCGGTTCCCGAACCCGGTCATGCTGGTGGGGCTCCAGGGCTGCGGCAAGACGACGTCGGCGGCCAAGCTCGCGCGGCTCACCATGGAACAGGGGCGGCGGACGGCGCTCGTGTCGACGGACGTCTACCGGCCTGCCGCCATCGACCAGCTGAGGGTCCTCGGCGAGTCCCTGGGGGCCGGAGTGCTGCAGCCGGCCGACACGCGGGACCCCGTCGAAATCGCCCGTCGGGCCATGGCGGAGGCGGAGAGCCAGGGCTACGACGTCCTGATTCTCGACACGGCGGGGCGCCTCCACATCGACGAGGGCATGATGGACGAACTCCGGCGGATCAAGGGCGAGATCAACCCGTCGGAGATCCTGCTGGTGGCCGACGCCATGACAGGACAGGATGCCGTCCAGGTGGCGCAGAAATTCAACGAGGCGCTCGCCATCGACGGGGTGATCCTGACGAAGATGGACGGCGACGCCCGCGGCGGCGCAGCACTCTCCCTGCGTGCGGTGACGGGCAGGCCCATCAAGTTCGTCGGCGTGGGGGAGAAGACCGACGCCCTGGAGGTTTTTCACCCCGAGCGGATGGCCTCCCGCATCCTCGGGATGGGGGACATCCTCACCCTCGTCGAGAAGGCCCAGGCCGCGATCGACGACAGGGAGGCGAAGGAACTCGAGAAGAAGATCCGAAAGGACGCCTTCACGCTGGAGGATTTCCGGGACCAGCTGCAGAAGATGCGCAAGATGGGGTCCCTGAAGGACATGCTCGGCATGATCCCCGGCCTCGGCAAGCTCAAGGCCCTCAAGGACGTCGACCCCGACGAGAAGGAGCTCGTCCGGACGGTGGCCATCATCGATTCCATGACGAAGAGGGAGCGGGCGAACTACCAGATCATCGACGGCTCCCGGCGCAAGCGAATCGCCCGCGGCAGCGGCACGTCGGTGCAGGACGTGAACCGCCTCCTGAAGAATTACGTGGAGATGCGCAAGATGATGAAACGGATGATGGGCCCCGGGGGCAAGGACGCCCTGCGGCGGGGGTTTTTCCGGCACTGACAGGGCCGGGTAAAAAAAAGATTCAAAAAACCGTCGGTTTATGCTAATTTAACCTACTTTTTTTGCTGACTACAACAGGAGGGTATGGAATAACGGAATGGCTGTGAAGATGAGATTGACGCGGATGGGAGCCCGAAAGAAACCCTACTACCGGATCGTCGTAGCCGATTCGGCGTCGCCCAGGGACGGGAAATTCATTGAAATCGTAGGCAATTACGACCCGAAGAAGAACCCGGCCGAGATCACGGTCAAGGAGGACCGGGTCCGGGAATGGCTCTCCAGGGGGGCCGAGCCTACCCTGACCGTCTCCCAGCTGCTCGGGAAAAAAGGGATCACGATCGCAAAGGACAAGACCAAGGTCGCCTGAACCGACGTCTTCGTTGAACTCTCGATTCGAATGGGGTGAACCAGGAGCGAAACATCCAGACTATCCCTGGAGGTCGTGACGATGAAAGACTTGATCAAGTACATCGCCCAGGCGTTGGTGGACAACCCGGAAAAGGTCGAGGTCTCCGAGGTGCAGGGAGAGCAGACGTCTGTCATCGAGTTGAGAGTGTCGAAGGAGGATCTGGGGAAGGTCATCGGCAAGCAAGGCAAGACCGCGAAGGCGATGCGGACCATCCTGAGCGCCGCGTCGGCCAAGGTGCACAAGCGCACCGTTCTGGAGATCATCGAGTAGACGCTTCCGATGCGATGGGTCGAAATCGGGCAAATCGTAAGATCCCACGGTCTTGCGGGCCGTGTGAAAGTTCTTTCCTATCTTGAATCGGACCGGTTGCTGCCGTCTCTGACGGAGGCCTGGATCGGCCGAAGCAGGGACTCGTCGAAACGATACCCCATCGAAAACGCGCGCCCCGAAGGGCGGTCCCACTTTTCCCTCAAGCTCGGGGGGGTCGAGGACCGCACGGCGGCCGACGCTCTGAGGGGCCTCACGGTGTCCGTTCCGTACGAAAGCCTGGAGCCGCTCCCGGAGGGCGAGTACTACTGGGAGGACCTCATCGGCCTGCGCGTGGAGACGGAAGAGGGGGACCCCCTGGGGGTCATCGAGGGCATCTTCCCGACGGGCAGCAACGACGTGGTCGTCTGCAGGGCGGGGACGAAGGAGATCCTGCTGCCGGCCATCGCCGAGGTCATCCGCTCCGTCGACATCGGGGCGGGCAGGGTGGTCGTCCGGTTGCTCAAGGGGCTGGAGGCGGTCGAAGATGCGCTTTGACATCCTGACCATCTTCCCGGAGATGTTCGAGTCCTTTTTCGGGTGCAGCCTGCTGAAGAGAGCGCAGGACCGGGGGCTCATCCGGATCGAGGCCCACGACATCCGCGCCGGGGCCACGGACAGGCACCGGATGACCGACGATTACCCCTACGGCGGCGGGGCCGGCATGGTCATGAAGGTCGAGCCGATCGCCCGGGTCCTCGAGTCCATCGGCGCCCGGCCCGGCGAGTGCCTGCGGGTCCTCCTCACGCCGCAGGGCGAGACCTTCAGCCAGGCGATCGCCGGGGAGCTGGCCCGGGCGGGACGGGTTGTCCTCATCTGCGGGCATTACGAGGGCGTGGACGAGCGGGTGAGGGAGAACCTGGTCGATCGGGAGCTCTCCATCGGGGACTACATCCTCACGGGAGGCGAGGCGGCGGCCATGGTGATCGTCGATGCCGTGGCCAGGCTTGTCCCGGGCGTTCTCGGCAACGAGGAGTCGGCGCGCCACGAGTCGTTTGCCGGGGGGCTGCTGGAGAGCCCCCAGTACACGAGGCCGGAGGAGTTCAGGGGCTGGAAAGTCCCCGAGTTGCTTTTGTCGGGGCATCACCGGGAGATCGAGACCTGGAGGCGCCGCGAGGCCCTGCGGCGCACCCTCCGGAGAAGGCCGGATCTTCTGGCGCGGGCGACGCTCACGGAGCAGGATCGCAGGGTCCTCGAGGAACTGAAAAAGGAATTCTGACGCCGACCCGGCGTCAGGCACCCGGCGCGAACGGGACGCGATGTCCGGCCGACTCTACATCGCTCTTCTGCACCACCCCGTGCTCGACCGGCACCGGCGCGTGATCACCAGTGCCGTGACGAACGCGGACATCCACGACATCGCGCGGTCCGCGAAAACCTACGGGGTACGGCGTTCGTACATCGTGACCCCGATCGCGGAACAGGCCGACCTGGTCAACGCGATCATCGGGCACTGGACCCGGGGGGCGGGCGGGACCCTCAACCCGGCCAGGCGCGAGGCCATGGAGGCCGTCGAGGTCGCCGGCGCGCTCGAGGATGCCGTCGCCGCGATCGCGGCGAACGAATCCGGTCCCGTGAGGACCGTCGCCACGGGGGCGCGGCTGGAGGGTCCCTGCATAAGCCACGGGCGGTTGCGGGAGCTGCTGGAAGCCGGCGACAGCGCCTACGTCCTGCTGTTCGGGACCGGGTGGGGGCTGGCCGGAGAGCTCATCGAGCGAAGCGACTACCGGCTGCAGCCCCTTGCGGGTCGCGGCCCGTACAATCACCTCTCGGTCCGGTCGGCCGTGGCCGTCACCTTGGACAGGCTGGCGGGGCTGAAAAGATAGAAGGTAGGAAACTCGGAAGTTAGGAAGCTGAGACAAGAGAGAAAAGGAAATCCCCTTCCGGTTTTCCTGCCGGACGTAAAGGCAGGGGAAGGCGTTATACGGAAGATACCCAGGAGGTTTGGCTGTCATGGATAAGATCGATTTCATCGAGAAGGAGCAGATGCGGGGGGACATCCCCGACTTCCGCCCCGGTGACACCGTCAAGGTCTTCGTGAAGATCGTGGAGGGGTCCAAGGAGAGAATCCAGGTCTTCGAGGGGGTCGTGATCAAGAAGACCCGCGGCAACAGCCGCGCCCAGTTCACCGTGCGCAAGATTTCGTACGGCGTGGGCGTCGAGAGGACCTTCCCCATCCACTCGCCCGTGATCGACCGGGTGCAGATCGTCACCCGCGGCAAGGTGAGGCGCGCGAAACTCTTCTACCTCAGGGGGCGCAAGGGGAAGGAAACGAAGATCAAGGAACTCGACAGGCATTGATCCAATGCGTGTGACGGAGGCGCGCTTCGCAGAGCGGGCTTCCGTTCAAACCCGATATGGAGCCCGCGAAGAGCGGAACATCGGAGGTTTGGAAGAGCGGACAAGACGATTCTTTGACTTTGCCGCTCTTCTGCTCTTCCTCACTTCCAAACTTCGCAATCGTCTCCCTGAAGCCGGCATGGGTCGGAAAAACCGGGCGAGTCACTCGTTGCGGCAACGGGGCCCCGATGGATGGACAGCTTCGAACTGAGCGCGCGCAAGAGGGGGTATCGCGTCATCGCCGGCGTCGATGAGGCGGGAAGGGGTCCCCTCGCAGGGCCCGTGGTGGCCGCGGCCGTTGTGCTCCCTCCCGATTTTCGCCTCGACGGTCTCCGGGACTCGAAGCAGCTCACGGAGAAGAAGCGGCGGCAGTTCTACGAGATCATCCTCGGCAGGGCGCTGAGCTGGGGCCTCGGCGTCGTGGAGCCCTCGGTCATCGACCGGATCAACATCTTCCAGGCGACCCGGCTTGCCATGACGGAAGCCGTGCAGCAGCTGTCGCCGGCTGCGGACTATCTTCTCATCGACGGCGCACGTGCCCAGCGCCTCAGCCTGCCCATCACGCAAGAAACGGTCATCCGGGGCGACAGCCTGAGCCGATGCATCGCCTGCGCCTCGGTCATCGCCAAGGTGTCCCGGGACCGGATCATGGAAATCTACCATCACCAGTTCCCCCAGTACAACTTCATCGCGAACAAGGGGTACGGCACTCGGGAACACCTGGAGGCGATCCGATGCCACGGTCCCTGCAAGCTCCACCGGCGCAGCTTCAAGGGGGTGAAGGAGACGCTTGACCAGGGAGAAGCACGATAAGGGGGCCCGCGGCGAGGAGAAGGCCTGCGATTTCTTGCAGGGGCAGGGGTACCGCATCCTCGAAAGGAACTACCGCTGCCGGCTCGGCGAAATCGACATCATCGCCCGGGAAGGGCGGACCGTCGTCTTCGTCGAGGTGAAAGCCCGCTCCTCCGGGCGCTTCGGGCTGCCCCAGGAGGCCGTAGGGCCGCGGAAGCGGCGACGGATGACGGCGATCGCCCTTCACTATCTGCAATCCAGGGGGTGGCTCGGGGAGCCGGCGCGGTTCGACGTGGCCTCCGTGGGCCTCGACGGGGGGCAGGAGACGGTGACCCTCTTCAGGAACGCCTTCGACGCTGTGGAAATCTGAAAAAGCAGGGTAGCGGAGACAGGGCTCAGGGTCCGGGGTCCGGCAGAAGATGAAGCTCTGAAGTTGGGAAGCTGAGCAGTTCTGTAACGCCCTCACGGATGGGGCGCTGCGGGACGCTCCGCGCTTTATGACCTCCTATTTTCTAAACGTCCGTCTCCTCACGGTTCCCGAGACCCCAAGAACCGGCTTGCATTGCCTGAAGAATGTAAGATGAGCGACAGGCAAGCGAAGAAAGGTACACTCTATCTCGTCTCGACCCCTATCGGGAACCTCGAGGACATCACGCTTCGCGCGATCCGGATCCTGAAAGAGGTCGCCCTCATTGCCTGCGAGGACACGCGGCGCACGAGGGTCCTTCTCGCGCACTACGGGATCGAAACGGCCGTCACGAGCCTCTACGACGAGATCGAGCGGAAGAAAGGCGGGGTCCTGGTCGGAAAGCTGGCGGAGGGCCTGTCGATCGCCTATGTGTCCGATGCGGGCACGCCCCTGATCTCCGATCCGGGCTACAGTCTCGTCCGTCTGGCCATCGAGGCCCGCGTCCCCGTCGTACCGGTGCCCGGCCCCTCCGCCGTCATCGCGGCCCTCACCGTTGCGGGGCTGCCGACGGACCGGTTCGCCTTCTTCGGCTTCCTGCCGGGCACGTCCTCCCGGAGACAGTCGTTTCTCCGCGGGTTGAGGGACCTCCCCGCGACCCTCGTCTTCTACGAGTCGCCGAGGCGGGCTGTCGAGTCCCTGCGGGACATACGGGACGTCCTGGGCGATCGGCAGGTCGCCGTGACCCGGGAGCTGACGAAGGTCTTCGAGGAAATCAAACGGGGTCCCGTCAGCGGCGTGCTCGCGGAGATGGAGGGGGCCGACATCAGGGGGGAGATCACGCTCCTGGTGCAGGGGGCGGGCGAAAAAGCCCCGGCCGGGGATGAAGAGATCGAACAGTGGGTGAGGCGTCTCGAGGAAAGGGAAGACCTCTCCACGAAGGACCTTGCGTCGAGAATCGCCGCCGAACTGGATCTGCCCCGGAAGCGGGTCTACGACCTCGTGGTCAGGCTCAGGGCTTCTCGGCGAGAGGGTGAGTAGTTCGTAAGAGGGTAACAGGGTAAGAAGGTGAGAGGGGGAGAGGATAAACAAGTCGGACAAGCGGGTAGCAGACAGTCGGCCTTACAGTGAATTCAGCCTTCTGACGTTCTCAACTTCTTAACTTCTTTCGTCGTTTTGTTTGGCAAAAAGGGTTGAAGACGCCGGGGAGGTGTGATACTGCATCGGCAGGAAAGCGGCGGGGCGGGTTCGCGGCCCGGGGAAGTGGGCCGGCGCGCCAAGGGTGGATCGGTGGAAAGAGGGAAAGGGGAGCCGGGATTGAGCGAAAAGATCAGCAACGCGGTGCCGGAGCCGGTTCGGGATCCGAAGATCAAGGTGTACGAGCTTCGGGATGTCGTCGAGGAGCCCCGGATCGATGCCATCGTCGGCGGCCGGCTGCAGGACGAGATCATGAGGAAGGTCGCAGAAATCGCGGAACGGGTCGCGCGGGAGCAATTCCCGGCGATCGCGGAACGGATTATCCGCGAGGAGATCGAGAACCTCAAGAAGTCGGCAGATGAATCGCCGTAAGCCTGAACGCCCCGCCCTTCGGGCGATCTTCGTCGGTTGCCTCCTGTTGCTCTTTCTGCCCGGGCCTTTCGAGGCACCGGCCATGGAACAGCAAAGCGTCGAGGCCGACGGCGTCGCCGCGATTCAGGGCGGCAACCTGGCCCAGGCCCGCGATCTTGCCCTTTCTCAGGCGCTCCGGAGCGCCGTGGAAACGGTGATCGCTGCGTCCGCACCTCCGGACGTCCTGTCCGGTATGAAGACCGTCCTCAGCGAGAAGATCTACCCGTCGACCGAGCGCTACATCGTCCGGTTCCGCATCCTTCGGGAGGCGGAGCAGGACGGGGCCTACGCGGTGAAGATCGCCGCCACCGTGGACGCGGCCGGGCTGAAGGAGGATCTGCGCCGACACGGCGTGCCGGCCGGGAAGGCGGAGGCGCTCCGGGGCGGGGAGCACCGGTTCGTCCTGGCCGTTCGTGGAACCTTCGCCGGCCATCACGATTACCTCGCGTTCCGGGACCTTGTCTCCGGCATCCCCGGGGTGCAGAGCGTCGCTGCCGTTTCCATCGCTCCGGGCCTCACCGAGTGGCGTATCCAGTCATCGGAGAGCGCAGCCGCAATCGCCCGGGAACTGTCGAAGCGGAGGTTCAAGGGAGCGGCGCTGCGCATCGTCCAGTCCGATGCGCAGGCGATCGTTGCAACGTTCAACGGCAAAGGGGGGTCCCGTGATTAATCCAAGGTCGATCGGTTTTGTCTGCCTCCTGATCCTCGGGGCGGCATTCCTGCAGGGGTGTTCGACGATGGCGAAGATCCCGCTGATCAAGGAATTGCCCTTCGTATCCAGGGCCGAGGAAGAATCCGCGCCGGCGACCCCCGGCCTCGGGGTGAAGATGATCGCCGTGATGCCCGTCGACATCAGGGCCGGAAGCGCCGATGCGGCGAAGATGGTCCGGGAGAAGCTCGTCCAGGAACTCTATTTCAAGGGGTACCCGAAAATCCCCTTCGAACTGGTCGACGCGGCGCTGTCCGACATCCGGAATCGGGAAGGCCACGCCCCGGGCACGGCGGTCCGGCCCGAGGTCATCGGGGGCATGCTCGGCGCCGACGCCGTCATGTACACGACGCTCCTCGAGGCGGACACGACGTACCGCTACGTCTATGCGCCTGTGAACGTCAGGGCCCTCTTCGAGCTCAGGGACGCCAAGACGGGCGACACGATCTGGAAGTACGAGTCCCATGCGAAGGACCGCGACTACGGGGTCACGAGGAACAGCCTCGAACTGGGCTCGACGAAGATTTTCGAGGATGTGGTCTATGCAGCGGTGAAGCAGGCCGTCGAAAAAATCCCCGACGGGCCGGGAATGCGCTGAGAAGGTTCGAGGTCCGAGGAACGGGGGACTCATCGGAACCTCTATCCTTGAGCCTGCCGGTCCCCTGTGAGCGGCATCGGATAAGGGCGACAGAAGCGCGTGCCATCAAACACGAGACTCAACGAGGTCCGAGAAGGGGACCGAGCCGTGAACATTCCCAATGCCCTTACCGTCCTCCGGATCGTTCTCGTACCGGTCATCGTCATCCTGCTGATCCAGGGCCAGTATGCGAAAGCCCTGGTGTGCTTCGTCATCGCCGGGGTGACGGACGGTCTGGACGGGCTCCTGGCCCGTATCCTCAACCAGAAGACCGTCGTGGGGGCTTACCTCGACCCGGTGGCCGACAAGGCGCTCGTGATCAGCATGTTCACCACCCTGGCCATCATCGGGGCGGTGCCCGGCTGGCTTGCCGTGGTGGTCATCAGCCGCGACTGCATCATCCTGGGCGGGATCCTGGTGCTCACGCTCATGTCCGTCGATCTCGAGATCAATCCGTCCTACGTCAGCAAAATCAATACAACCCTTCAACTGGCCTCCATTTTCTTCGCCCTCGTGCTAAAGGTCGGGGACACGGGAAAGAGCGTTCGCGAGGCCTTTTCGGTCCTGTGCTGGCTCACGGCCGCCTTCACCGTGATCTCGGGCGGGGATTACATTCTCAGGGGCATGAAGCTCATCGGGGGCGGGGGCGCCGGTCCGGAAAAAACGTGATTTTGTCTTGACATCATTGCATTTTCTTGTTAATCAATACCCGCTTTTTATGATGCATGGAAACAGGCACGTAGCTCAGGGGGAGAGCGCCATCTTGACGCGGTGGATGTCCAGGGTTCAAATCCCTGCGTGCCTACCATTAAATTTTTTTTCTGAGGCGAAGGGCATCACGGCACGCCGCAGCGTTGGTGCCCTTTCTTAATTAAAACCCGTAGGTTTTCAACACGTTCTTCTTCCATGACCGGACCGGCTTCGCACGGGCCGTTGAGGGGGGAGAATCGGGGATCGCCCAATGAGCAAGATCGACATCCAATACCCGGATAATACCCGGAAGTCCTTCGAGGCAGGAATGGCCGCAGGGGAGATCCTGGCCGCCTGGAAGAAGGAGGCCGCCCGCGATGCCGTGGCCGCGAAGCTCAACGACCGGATGATCGACCTCGCGAGCCCTGTGACGGAGAACGGGACCATCGAGGCCGTGGATATCAACACCCCGGAGGGTGTCGGCGTGCTGCGCCACAGCATCTCCCATGTCATGGCCGAAGCGGTCCAGCAGCTGTTCCCGAACGTCAAGGTCACGATCGGCCCCTCCATCGAGGACGGCTTCTACTACGATTTCGACTACGAGTCGACCTTCACGCCCGAGGACCTGAAGAAGATCGAAGAGCGGATGGCCGAGATCGCCGCGAAGGACGAGCCGTTCACGCGCCGCGAGGTGAGCCGGGAAGAGGCGGTCGAGCTCTTCAAGAAGAAGGGCGAGCCCTACAAGGTGGAACTGATCAACGACCTTCCCGCCGACGTCAAGACGGTGAGCCTCTACACGCAGGGCGGCTTCACGGACCTGTGCCGCGGGCCGCACATCCCCACGACGGGCAAGATCAAGGCCTTCAAGCTCCTCAACGTGGCGGGCGCCTACTGGCGCGGCGACGAGCACAACAAGATGCTCCAGCGCATCTACGGGACGGGCTTTGCGACCCCCAAGCAGATGGAGGAGTATCTCTCCTTCATCGAGGAGGCCAAGCGCCGCGACCACCGCAAGCTGGGCAGGGAGCTGGACCTCTTCCAGATCAACGAGGAAGTGGGCCCGGGGCTCATCATCTGGCACCCCAAGGGGGCCATGCTTCGCACCATCATCGAGGACTGGGAGCGCAAGGAGCACTTCAAGCGGGGCTACGACATCGTGATGGGACCCCAGATCCTGCGGGACCACATGTGGATCCGCTCGGGGCACATGGACCACTACAAGGAGTCCATGTACTTCACCGAGGTGGAGGACCAGGGCTACGGGATCAAGCCCATGAACTGCCTCTCCCACATGATGATCTACAAGTCCAAGATCCGCAGCTACCGGGACCTGCCCCTGCGATACTTCGAACTGGGCACCGTGCACCGCCACGAGAAGACGGGCGTGCTGCACGGCCTGACCCGCGTGCGACAGTTCACCCAGGACGACGCCCACATTCTCTGCACACCCGATCAGCTCAACGCGGAGATCCTGGCCATCGCCGATTTCGTCAAGTACGCCATGGGCATCTTCGGCTTCGAGTACGAGGTGGAGCTGAGCACGAGGCCCGCGAACTCCATCGGCAGCGACAAGGACTGGGAGATGGCGACGGAGGCCCTCGAGCAGTCCCTGAAGGACAACAGGATGCCCTACGACATCAACGAGGGCGACGGCGCGTTTTACGGGCCGAAGATCGATTTCAAGCTCAAGGACGCCCTGAAGCGCAAGTGGCAGTGCGCCACGATCCAGTGCGACTTCGCCCTGCCCGAGCGCTTCGACCTGCACTTCGTGGGGGCCGACGGCGAGCGCCACCGCCCCGTCATGCTCCACCGGGTCATCCTGGGATCCATCGAACGGTTCATCGGGGTCCTGATCGAGCACTACGCCGGGGCGTTCCCGGTGTGGCTGGCCCCCGTGCAGGCCGTGCTCGTCACGGTGACGGACAGCCAGATCCCATACGGCGAAGAGGTCTACCGCAAGCTGCTCGACGTGGGCCTGCGCGTGGAGAAGGATTTCAAGAACGAGAAGCTGGGGCACAAGATCCGCGCCGCGCAGCTCCAGAAGGTGCCCTACATGCTGGTCATCGGGGACAAGGAAGTCGCCTCGGGGACGATCTCGCCCAGGCAGCGCGACGGCAAGAACCTCGGCGCCATGACGGCCGACGCCTTCGTCGATCTCGTCCGCGAGAAGTGCAGCCGCTACGAGTAGCGAAACCCCGTCCCCTCAGCGGGGATGCAGAGTGCCACCGGACAGGAGGTGTCCAATAGAAAAAAATCTTCGGATCAACCAGGGGATCAGAGTGCCCCAGGTGCGGGTCATCGACTTCGAAGGCAAGCAGCTCGGCATCTTGCCCATCGCCGAGGCCCTGGCGGAAGCGGGCCGGGTGGGGATGGACCTCGTGGAGGTCGCCCCGAATTCCAACCCCCCCGTGTGCCGGATCATGGATTACGGGAAGTTCCGCTACCAGCAGAGCAAGAAACTGCAGGTGGCGAGGAAGAGCGCGGCCGCCGTCCAGATCAAGGAAATGCGCCTGCGGCCCAAGATCGATGAGCACGACCGGGAGATCAAGCTCCGCAAGGTCAAGGAGTTCCTGGAGGACGGGGACAAGGTGAAGATCTCCATGCTCTTCCGCGGCCGCGAGATCGCCTACACGGGAATCGGCCTGAAGATCATGGAGTCCATTCGGGACGAACTGGAGAGCATCGCCACCGTGGAGCAGCAGCCCAGGATCGAGGGGCGCAGCATGGTGATGGTGGTATCCCCCAAGAAATAACGCGTCGAGGAGCAGTCCATGCCTAAGCAGAAAACACACAAGGGAGCATCGAAACGCTTTTCTCTCACCGGAACGGGCAAGGTGAAGCGCAAGAAGGCCTTTCACAGCCACATCCTGACGAAGAAGACGACGAAGCGCAAGCGGAACCTGAGGAAGTCGACGATCCTGGATGCCCGGGACACCAAGGGCATCAAGCGGCTGATTCCCTACGCCTAGCGGGCGGATCCCCGCAGGGGGGACGGAGACGGGTTGACATCGGATAGAGGGGCCTCTTCCCCTCTATTTTCATTAGACAAAACAGGCATCAGGCAACAGGCACCAGGCACCAGGAAAGAGAAAACCAGTTCATCTTGACCTGATGCCCAGTGCCCAATGTCCAACGCCTCATCGGGAGATTCATCATGGCACGTGTAAAGCGAAGTGTGACGGGACGCAAGAAACGAAGGAAGATCATGAAACTGGCCAAGGGCTTTTTCGGGGCCCGCCGCAGGGCATACCGCCTGGCGACGGAATCCGTCAACCGCGCCCTGGCCTTTGCCTTCCGGGATCGCAAGGCCCGCAAACGCGAGTTCCGCAGCCTCTGGATCGCGCGGATCAACGCCGCGGCGAGGCTGAACAACCTCTCGTACAGCCGGTTCATCGACGGGCTCAAGAAGGCCGGCGTGGCCATGGACCGCAAGGTCCTGGCGGACCTCGCCGTCCACGACCCGAGGGCGTTCGCCGCCATCGCCGGCATCGCGGCAGGTGAGAAGAAGGGATGAGAGAAGAGCTGGAGAAGCTTCAACGGGACGCCGAGGAGGAGCTTCTCGGGGCCCGGACGGACGAGGCGGTCCAGGCGGTTCGGACGAAGTACCTGGGCCGCAAGGGGGCGCTGACGTCCATCCTGCGCGGGCTGGGGTCCGTGGCGCCGGAGGAGCGGCCCGCGATGGGGCAGCTGGCCAACCAGGTCAAGGAGGCCCTCTCGCAGCGAATCGACGCGGTCCTCGGCGAGATCGCGGCCTCGAAGAAGGACGGCCGGCTGCTGCAGGAGAGGGTCGATGTGACCCTGCCCGGGCGGGCGTTCGCCCGAGGCACGCTTCATCCCATCACCCGGGTGACGCAGGAGATCTGCGGGATCTTCGCCTCCCTGGGCTTCGCCGTCGCCGAGGGGCCCGAGGTCGAGCTGGACTACTACAACTTCGAAGCCCTCAACATGGCCAAGGACCACCCGTCGCGCGACATGCAGGCGACCTTTTACATCACCGGGAACCTGCTGCTGAGGACGCACACCTCGCCGGTCCAGGTCCGCGTGATGGAGAGGCAGAAGCCGCCCGTGAGAATCATTGCGCCCGGCAAGGTGTACCGGCCCGACGCCGACATTTCCCATTCCCCCATGTTCCACCAGATCGAGGGGCTCTACGTCGACAGGAGGGTCACCTTCGGGGACCTGAAGGGCACCCTCACGTTCTTCCTGAAGCACGTCTTCGGCGAGGAGATCGGCGTGCGGTTCCGGCCCAGCTTCTTCCCCTTCACGGAGCCCAGCGCCGAGGTCGACATCCAGTGCGTCATGTGCCGCGGCAAGGGCTGCCGGGTGTGCGGACAGAGCGGCTGGCTCGAGATCCTGGGTTCCGGCATGGTCGACCCCGAGGTCTTCAAGGCCGTGGGGTACGACAGCGAGGAGTACACGGGTTTCGCCTTCGGCCTCGGCGTCGAGCGGATCGCCATGCTGAGGTACGGCATCTCGGACATCCGGCTCTTCACGGAAAACGACCGCCGGTTCCTGGAACAGTTCTGAAAAACAGGCATCAGGCATCAGGCATCAGGCACCAGGGAAACCGATTCAGAATTTCCTGACGCCTAATGCCTTACGCCTGAAGCCTAGAACCGAAGGTTCATATGAAAGTCAGTCTCAAGTGGCTCAGAGATTACGTCGACCTCGACATCACCCCGCAGGAGCTGGCGGACCGTCTCACCATGGCCGGGCTCGAGGTGGATGCCGTGGAGGAATACACCCCCGCCTTCACCGGGGTCGTCACGGCCAGGATCCTGTCCATGCGGCGCCACCCCGACGCCGACAAGCTGCATCTGCTGGAGGTGACCACGGGCGGCGAGCCGATCCCCATCGTGTGCGGCGCCCCGAACATGAAACCGGGCGACGTGGTGGCCCTCGCCACGGTCGGGGCCGCGA
>JGI11944J13513_1001141_pt1 | contig 22323 bp, 17 predicted proteins | sample TerdegcoTASludge_FD_13513 | JGI IMG/M metagenome (IMG submission 13513) | reverse complement strand
CGGCTCGAAGCCGGTGTTTATCTGCTGTTCCGCCACAATCCGCAACCCCGGCGAGCTCGCCGAGGCACTTCTCGAAGAACCCGTGGCGCTCGTTGCGGAGAACGGGGCGCCCCGGGGAGAAAAACACGTCCTGGTCTACAACCCTCCGCTCGTGAATCGTCAGTTGGGCATCCGCCGCTCCGCTCTTCTCGAAACATCCCGCATCGCCACGGAAGCTCTTGCGAGCCGCATTCCCACCATCGTTTTCACCCGGAGCCGCATCAACGTGGAGCTTCTGCTCACCTACATCAGACAGGGCCTTGCCGCGTGCGGGGGATCTCCCGACATCGTGGCGGGGTACCGCGGCGGCTATCTTCCCTCGGAGCGGCGAACCATCGAGAAGGGACTCCGGGACGGCACCATCCTCGGCGTGGTGAGCACCAACGCGCTGGAACTGGGCGTGGATATCGGCTCCCTGTCACTGGCGCTTCTGCACGGCTACCCCGGAGGCATCGCCGCGGCGTGGCAGCAGATGGGCAGGGCCGGACGGCGGAACGGGCTCTCCGCGGCGATTCTGGTGGCATCCTCCTTTCCGCTGGATCAGTTTCTGGCGAACCAGCCGGACTATCTTTTCAACGCGTCGCCGGAGCACGCCCGCATCAACCCGAACAATCTCTACATTCTGGTGAACCATGTGAAGTGCGCCGCCTTCGAGAAACCCTTCGTCCAGGGGGAGAACCTGGGCACCGCCGAGACGGGGGATGTGCTGAACTACCTGGAGGAGCAGGGAGTGCTTCATCTCGCGGAGGGGCGCTATTTCTGGCAGGATGCCTCCTTTCCCGCGGAGAACGTGTCGCTCCGGAGCGCCACCAGCGAAAACTATGTCATCCTCGACGTGACGCATCCGGAACGTCCGGTGGTCCTGGGAGAGGTGGATCGTCCGAGCGCGCCCATGCTCATCCATCCCGAGGCGGTCTATTTCCACGCCGGTCAGCCCTATCAGGTGATGGAACTCGACCAGGAGGGAATGCGCTGTCTCGTGAAACGCGTGGATGCGGACTACTACACCGATGCGGACATGGCGGTGCGACTGCAGCTGCTCGACGTGTTCGATTCGGCGGAGAACTGGGGGTGGGGAGAGGTGCTTCTCGCCTCCCGTCCGACGGTCTACAAGAAAATCCGCCTCGGCACCCACGAGAATGTGGGCTACGGATACGTGCACCTGGGGGAGGAGCAGATGCACACCACAGGCATGTGGCTTCTTTTCGGGGAGGAGGTGCTGCCCTCCGGATGGAGCGACGATCTCCGCAGCAGTGTCCTGGCGGGAACGGCCCATCTCTTGCGGAGCACGGCGCCGCTCTTTCTCATGTGCGACCGCACGGACATCTCCGTGCACAGCCACGTGCGGGACCCCCACTGGGAACGGGGAGCGATCTACCTGGTGGATAACGTTCCCGGGGGTGTCGGCCTCGCCGAGACGGCCTTTGCCATGCGGGGACATCTGATCCGTGCCGCGAAGGAGGCTCTCGCGGGATGCCCCTGCGAGAGGGGATGTCCCGGATGCATCGGCCTCTTTTCCGGAGAATCGGGAAATGTGAAGGCGTCGGTGCGGGAACTTCTGGGAATGCTGGGGCGTGCCTCCGCATGAGCGACCTTCGAAACCGCCTGGAGCGGTTTTTTGGTCCCGCTCCGGAACGGAAGAGGGAGCAAAGGCAGGACCGGGAACACGGAGAGCCAGGGACGGAGCGGGGACAGCACGAGACGCCCGACGCTGTTTCCGCGCATTGCCGGGAGAAGGGGACTGCGGTCGAGCCCCTCGGGGTGCGGGGACTGCCCGAGGGAAAATGGCTCCGCCGCGGTGTCTATCTGGTGGAATTCCGTCATTCCCTTGAAGAGCCCCATGGAACGGTTTCCCTGAGGGGCCTCGGGGAGAGCGGCGTTGCCCTTTCCTGCTGGGGCGGGGGAAGCGCTCCGGTCTTTTTCGACCTGGAGACCACCGGGCTCGCGGGCGGAACCGGAACGTACGCGTTCCTCGCGGGAGTGGGACGCCTCGAAGAGCATGATTTTGTGGTGCGTCAGCTCTTCCTCGCGTCTCCGGCCTTCGAATCGGACTGGCTGGAGATGCTTGAGGAGCTGCTTGCAGAGGGAACATCCCTCGTCTCCTACAACGGCCGCGCCTATGACGTGCCCCTGCTGCAGACGCGCTGTGCCCTCGCACGGCGTACCTCGTTTCTCGAAGAGCTGCCCCATCTCGATCTCCTGCGTCTCTCCCGGGGCGTCTGGAAGGGTGACCTGGAGTCCTTCCGCCTCGTCGAGGTGGAGAAACACGTTCTCCGGTTTGTCCGGGGAGAGGAGGACGTGCCGGGGGCTCTCGTTCCGGAACTCTACGGGGCCTATCTCCGCAGTGGAAATGCGGCGATGCTCGACGGCGTGTTTCTGCACAACCGCTGGGACATCCTTTCCCTTGCGGCGCTCCAGTCCCTGTTGGGACGCATTGCCTCCGAAGGCGGAACGGAGGCGAGGGACTGTCTGCGCGCGGGCAGGCTCTGGGCCCGGGCGGGAGAGACGGAAAAGGCGTCGCGCTTCTGGCGGAAGGCAGGAGAGGACCCGACGCAGCGGAGCGAGGCGTTTCGCTGTCTTGCCCAGGCGGCGGCGCGCCGCAAGGAGTGGCCCGTTGCGGAGGAATTCTGGAGGGCATCCCTGTCGGGGGGCGGTTTTTCCCTGGTGCCGCTCGTCGAGCTGTCGAAGATCTGGGAACATCGGCTCCGGGACATGGACAAGGCACTCGTCTTCGCGGAAGAGGCGCTGCGACTTTTTCTCGGTCAGCGAGCCTTTCTTCCGGGGCCGCTTTGGGAGAGGCAGCGGATGGAACTCCGCAAGCGCGTGGAGCGTCTTCGGCGCAGGGCGGCACAACAAGGATCGCAACAGGAGCGCTGAGTCTCCCCGAAGGTTTTTCTGACGCGGTCTTTCCCCTCTAGGGCGTGTTTTTCCGAAAACGCAGGTGGAGCGCTTTCATGCGCTCCACCTGTTTTCACCTGCGTTGGGTTTCCGGAGTGCGGTCTTCAAGACGCGCCTCCTCCCTTGTTTCCGGGCAGTTCCGTGCTGTTTCTTTCCTGTTGCTGCATGTGTCGCGTGGTGTTCCCGCAGGTTGCCTCAGTGCGTCTTCTTCTTCCGCCGGAAGGTTCGGACTGCTGCCAGGAGCGGCAGCCCGGAGAACAGAAGGAAAAGCGGAAGGTGCATGCCTCTGCCCGTCGTTTCGCTCCAGGCGGTACATCCGCCGCCGAAGAGGGACTTTGTGAAATCGTAGTCCTCGGTAATGCCCGCTCCGATGACCACCGCCACCTCCACGATGCCGTTTCCCTTGCGGCCGTCCAGGTCGTAGGGACCTCCGTCCTCGATGTCGCAGATCATGCGGATGTCCGAGATGCCCCGGCTGCTCGCGAAGGTGCGGAAGCGCACGAAGCGCTGGAGTGTCCTGTCGTAGATGCGGATTGCTCCAAGCATGTGGTCCGTGAAAAAGGTGGTCCATCCCCGGCCGTCCTCGATGCCGATGGTGAAGGGGGTGTACCCCTTGATGAGGAACCACTGGTATCGCGGATCCACGTAGGCGTCGTAGTTCGTGTCGGCGAGGAGATAGGCGTACCGGAGGTCCTCGACCATGGCCGAGTCCTCCACGAGCCTGGAGTAGGTCTCGGGCATGGTGCCTACGGTGATCACTCCTGTCCCGGAGAAGAAATCCACGTAGTCCTTGAGGTTGCGGAGATGCATATCCGCCCGGGCCATACCGGGAGCGCTCCAGAGCACAAGGGCGAGCAGCGCCGCAATCCATCGTCCGTATCGTTCCCGCATGAAAGGATCCCCCTTCGAAAGAGTCTCTCTCCGGCACTGTGGAGCCGCCTTGCACTGTCTTCGCGTCGGCATCGGAGGGAATGTCGGAACCGAATGGCGACGGACTCCTGCCGTTTCCCGCGATACGCCGTCATCTCGTGCACCTTGTCTCCGGAATTTTCGCGGCGCCGTGTCCGGTGTACGACGTCCGGGTCGCTGCGCTGCCTTCGTATTCTACCGTTTTCACCGGTATCGCGCACCGGGCAAAGTCGCACACGGCGTCGTCCGGGCGACTTCGGGAGATCTCCTTGCGAAGAATTTCGGAACATGTACAATATCTCCACGGAGAGGAAGCGTTCTTCCCCTTCTCTATTTTCGTGTCCGAAAGGGAGGTAGAAAGTTGGAAATCAAACCCGTCAAGAAGGTAAAAAAAATGAAGCTCTTCGGGTTCAACAATCTCACGAAGACCCTGAGCTTCAACTTCTATGACATCTGTTACGCCAAGACCCCCCAGCATCGAAGAGACTATATCGCCTACATCGACGAAGAGTACAACGCGCAGCGTCTTACCGACATCCTCACGGAAGTGGCCAACATCATCGGCGCGAACATCCTCAACATCGCCAGCCAGGATTACGACCCCCAGGGCGCGAGCGTGACCATGCTCATCTCCGAGGAAAAGGTGGAGGCCCCCGGCGCGGAGGGAGTCCACGACGAGGAGGGGGAGGTCGCCGGACCGCTTCCCGACGCGGTGGTGGCTCACCTGGACAAGAGCCACATCACCGTGCACACCTACCCCGAGAGCCACCCCTATCAGGGAATCAGCACATTCCGGGCGGACATCGACGTTTCCACCTGCGGGCGAATCTCTCCGCTGAAGGCGCTCAATTTTCTCATCGGTTCCTTCGGTCCGGACATTGCCGTTCTGGACTATCGGGTCCGGGGGTTCACCAGGGCGCTCGACGGCGAGAAACTCTTCATCGACCACAAGATAAATTCCATCCAGAACTACATCGCCAGCGATACCCGCGACCTGTACCAGATGATCGACATCAACGTGTATCAGGAGAATTTCTTCCACACAAAGATGATCCTCAAAGAGTTCGATCTCGACAACTATCTCTTTGGAACGGGGAAGAAAGACCTGCTTCCCCGGGAGAAGAAGCGCATCAAGCAGGCGCTGAAGAAGGAGATGTACGAAATCTTCTCCGGGCGGAACATCGCCAACGTGTGACGGCGTGGCGAGCGATTCCGGTGCACGGAAGGGGAGCACGCGCCTGCCCGCTTCCGGCGAGCGGCTTCTGCGGCAGCGGTGCGACGACGAGCGCTTTATGGCCCTTGCCCTGGAGGAGGCCCGTCGGGCCTTCGTCCAGGGGGATGTTCCGGTGGGTGCCGTGATCGTCCGGGGCGGAGATGTCGTCGCGGAGGGACGGAATTGTCGCGTGGCCGAGTCCGATGCCCTCGGACACGCGGAGTTGGTGGCGCTCCGGCGGGCATCGTCGGTTCTCGGCACGTGGCGCCTGGACGGATGTACTCTCTACGTCACGCTGGAGCCCTGCCCCATGTGCGCCGGAGCGCTCCTGCAGGCACGAGTGGAGGAACTGGTCTTCGGCGCGGACGATCCTCGGGCGGGGGCCGTGGGATCTCTTTACGATTTCTCCCGGGACATGCGGTTTCCCTGGAAGTGTCGGGTGCGGAAGGGTGTTCTGAAAGAGGAGTGCGCGGCCCTCCTCTCCCGGTTTTTTCGTTCCCGGCGCGGGTGCTGAAAGATCGGTTCGCTCTTCTCGTGTGGAGGCGATTTGCCGCATTTCGGCAGGCGGGGCTTGAAGGGGACTCCGGACTTGTGTATAATGCCCTTCGTTCGACGGTGAAGGAACAGCTTCGGGAACTGCGGAAGTCGGAATCCGGAGAGGTGGCCGAGTGGTCGAAGGCGGGCGACTCGAAATCGTCTAGGCGGTGCTGAGCCGTCTCGTGGGTTCAAATCCCACTCTCTCCGCCATCAACTCCCTGGTTGCGCGCAGTTTCAACAAAGAAATATCCGTCGAGCCGTTTTGTGCGGAGAGGTGGCTGAGTGGTCGAAGGCGCTCGCCTGGAGAGCGAGTAGGCGCTCACAAAAGTGCCTCGCGGGTTCAAATCCCGCCCTCTCCGCCATTGTTTGTCTGATTTCGGCCCCCGGAGGGGGTTTCAGTCCCGTGCGGCGAAGACCCGTGAACCCCGCCAGGTCCGGAAGGAAGCAACGGTAAGCGGAATTCTTCGGGTGCCACGGGGGTGCTGGAGCCTCCTCAGGGGGTCGATGTGTCATGAAGGAGTGGTGGCCGTGTCGGGTGGAGATCGCCTCCGTGAAGCGACCGTGTCCTGCCTTTCTCTTCGCGTTTCTCCTCCTGCGTCCGCCCGTGTCTTCGCTCTTCCCCTCTATGTAGTCCCCGTGGAAATCTTCACCAGAGGCATGTTGATCCGACCCTCCTATGTGCGGGGCGTCGTCCTCGTGGACGGTCTGTCCGCCGTTGCCACGTTCCTGGATGGTGCACCTTCCCTGGAGGAACGCCGCCTTCGAGCGGAATGGCTGCCTCCGCGCCTGTCCGTCCGGGAGGCGGAGGAATGCGCGCAGCGGATGGAGGCGGAGCGCGGCAGGTCCGGTGGGTTCTTTCGTTTTTCCAGGGTCTCCTCCGTGCACGTCAGGGAAGAAGACGTCCGGCTTGTCTGGAGGATCTGGTTTCAGGACGAGGAGCGCAGCGTGATCGACGCTTGTTCGGGAGATCGGATCGGGGAAGGAGATCTGGTGTCCCTGTTGCTGAACGGCGCGTTCTCTTCCGTCCGGGAAGACGAAACACCCTAAGCGTCCGAAGCGGCGGAGATCTGTTTTCGAGGGCGAGATATGCGCCGAATGCCGAAAATTTCAGGAAGAGGCGAAACAAGCCGGGCGGAGAGGGAAAGCACCCCCCGGAAGCAGTGGAGCCGTTTCACAGGGGGTGTTGTTTTCCTTGTGCCCGGTGGACGTGTCTGTCCGTTTTTCGGCCCCCCCTGCGAGGGCGGGAGGATGGAAGCTTAGGAACTGCAGGAGTCGCCGTCGCCCTTCGGAGGAGCAAGGTCGATGAGGGCGCCGATGAGTCTTTCGAGTTCCGCCATGTCCGGCGCTCCTCGGGTTTCGACGCAGCCGATCACGTAATTCTTCAGGATCTCGATGCATGCCTGCTGCATGGCTTTCCGTGCGGCGGAGAGCTGGATGAGGATGGTGTGGCACGGCTGCTCCTCGATGATCATGCGCTGGATGCCGCGAAGCTGGCCTTCCACGCGCTTCAGGCGGTTCAGCATGGCTTTCCGTTGCGGTGGAAGGGTGTCAAGCTGGTCGATCAACGATTTCTTGGCCATGGGGATTTGCCTCCTAGAATAAAGTTGTCACAACTGGGAGCAGAAATAGCCCGAAAAGTTGTGGTGATAATAGAGGCATGCAGGTTGAGAGTCGCCGAGTGTAGCCTTGGGATGCGAATCTCGTCAAGGAGTCTGGCGCCTCACCTCTTGCGGCGTAGCACGAATGAGCTGGATGTTGCGGCCGCTTGCGGTCTTCTGCGTCTGTCCAAGGAGGTTGTGAACCGCCGGAGCGTGAGGATCCCCTGCAAATTTACGGTACGGAGAGTGCAGCATGCTGTATCTTGGGATCGACATCGGGAAAAACAATCACGAAGCAGGACTCGTCGAAGAGGACGGAACTCATAGGGGAAAATCCCTCCGGTTCTCCAACGATCAGGAAGGATTTTCCTCGCTGTTGCGTTTTCTCGAACAGAAAGTCGGAGAAAACGAACCGTTGTGCATCGGAATGGAAGCTACGGGACACTACTGGCTTCCTCTGTATTCTTTCCTGCATGGAAAGGGTTTTAAGCTCCATGTCATCAATCCGATCCAATCCGACAGCCTCCGGAACTTTCGCATCCGACAAGCGAAAACAGACTCGGTCGACTGCTTTCTCATCGCTGAGGTCATCCGATTCGGCAAATTCTCCGAAACCCGTCTGGCTGACGAGGATATTCTCGAACTCCGCAATTTGGCCCGGTTCCGTGAGTCGCTCAAGGACAGCTGCGCCGACTACAAGCGACAGGTCGTCGCCGTTCTGGATCAGGTTTTTCCAGAGTACGACCTCCTCTTTTCCAATATGTTCGGCGAAAGCTCCAAAGCCTTTCTCAAAACCTGTGGAACGCCTGAACAGGTCTTGGAACTCGATACGAAGGCACTGGCCGCATTGTTGCGAAAAGCCAGCAGAGGCCGACACGGCGAGAAAAAGGCCGACGAGATCAGATCGCTTGCGGAGCGTTCCGTCGGAGTGACGATCTGCCTGGATGCCTTTGCTTTCCAGCTGAAGATTCTGATCGAGCAGATCGAGTTCACCGAAGGACAGATCAACGAGATCGACAAAAAACTCGCCGGCCGATTGAAAAAACTGAACTCGGTCATTCTCTCCATTCCGGGTGTCGGTCCCGCAACGGGAGCAATCATCCTGGGCGAGATCGGAGATGTCAATCGTTTCCAGAATCCCAAAAAGCTCGTTGCTTTCGCGGGCATCGATCCTACGGTGACGCAGTCCGGCAATTTCTCCGGAACTCACAACCGATTTTCGAAGAGGGGATCGCCCTATCTGAGGCGGGCCATCTGGATGTCCGCCGTGGTCGCCGCCCGCTTCGATCCTGTTTTCAAAGCTTTCTACGAGAAGAAACGGAGCGAGGGAAAAGCCTACGGCACCGCCATCGGTGCCGTCGCCAGAAAGCTGACGTACACCATTTTCGCGGTTCTGAAGGCGAACAGACCTTACGAGGTTCGAATCAATCCGGAAGCCTGATCCAGAGCCGGCAAAGAAGTTTGCTCCTCTTCCCGATCCGTTTCAGGACCGGCTGGTTTTGTATACCCTCTTTCAGGGCTATATTCTGCTGTCAAGTTGCGTCTTTCTAAAAATCCCTCAATTCCTTTCCGGTTACTTCACCTCGTCTATCCCTCTTGACTTTTGATAGCTGGTCTCCTTGCGAGAAATGGGGATGTCTCAGCGGAGCAGATCCGGTTTCAGGTGCTCCGTCAGTGTGGTCAAGGGAATGGAGAAGGTCGGCGTGCCGTCGCAGTGGGGAGTGTAGTCTCCGTCCTCCCAGAAAAGAACCAGCGCGTCGTCGGTGAGATAAAACTGGTCTGCCGTGGCCCCCACACCCCGAAAATCCTCCAGCATTGCAGTGATCTCTCCCTTTTCCTGTTTCTGCCGGATCATGGAGGACATGCGCTCGTCCAGCGCCGTTTCCCAATCGCTGTCGGGAAGAAAAAGATCCTTCAGGGTGAGGAGCGCACCGTTCTGTTCCGAGAAGGTGCGGGCGTAGAGCCATGTGCCGGGGTGGGCGGCTCCCTGAAAATAGGTGAATTGCGTGAAGAGAAGGCTCACCAGGCCCTTGCTGTTCCGTGTCGCCTCCCAGGAGAGTTCTCCCGTGAATTCCGCGGGATCCTCCTTGCCGAATTCGACGAGGACGTACTCCACAAGCTTCTGGATTTCCTCGTTGATGGCGGTTGTCGCTCCGGCATTCTTGGGAAGCAGAACGTCCGGATAGGAAAGAGTGATGCCCGGAGACGTCACGGTCTTCGGGTGCAGCGATGCCGTCTGGGCAAGGGCCGTCGCAGCGAAACAGAAAAGCATCAAACCGGTCAGGAACGGAAAGGCAAGGGATTTCCTCGCCATGACGTCTCATCGTCCTTTCGAAGATGTGCTCAGTGGCAAGCCACCCCCTGCATTATAGCGCAGGGGGTGGCTTGCTTTTCGGGATTTCAAGGAAATGTCTCTCGCCTCATGCCCATGGAATGTCCATGGAGAGCGACGGTGTCGCGGAGTGGAGGAATCGCCCCCCCTACGCCTCCGTTTCGGGCATGGAAGCCATGTGCTTGTAGAGCTTCCACCGGGAGAGGACGTTCTTCTGGGCGGCCTCGATGAGTGCCTCCGATTCCGCCGGGTGCGCCCGATGGAGCATGGCGTAACGGGTCTCTCCGTAGACATAGTCCTTGAGAGGCAGCGTGGGCTCCTTGCTGTCCAGCTGGAGGGGATTCTTTCCCGCCTCGGCGAGGCGCGGATCGTACCGAAGGAGCGGCCAGTGCCCGGATTCCACGGCCTTTTTCTGCTGACTCATGCCCGTCTTCAGGTCGAAGCCGTGGGCGATGCAGTGGGAGTAGGCGAGGATGAGAGAGGTTCCCTCGTAGGACTCGGCCTCACGGAAGGCCTTCACAACATGATTGTCGTTGGCACCGAAGGCGACCCTCGCCACGTAGACGGAGCCGTAGCTCATGGCCATCATGGCCAGATCCTTCTTGAAGGCCTGCTTGCCTCCCGCGGCGAACTTGGCCACTGCGCCCATGGGCGTGGACTTGGACATCTGTCCTCCCGTGTTGGAGTAGACCTCGGTGTCCAGAACGAGAACGTTCACGTTGCGGCCCGAGGCCAGCACGTGGTCCAGCCCGCCGTAACCGATGTCGTAGGCCCATCCGTCGCCGCCGACGATCCAGACGCTCCGCTTTACGAGGGCGTCCGCCACGGGCAGCAGAAGTTTCGCCTCCGTCGCGGTGCTCGCGGCGAGCTTGGTCTTGAGAGTCGCCACACGGTCGCGCTGGGTGGCGATGCCCTCCTCGGTGCTCTGATCCGCCTCGAGGATGTTCTTCACGAGATCATCGCCCACGGTGCCTCCGAGCTTCGCAAGCAGCTCCCGGGCGAACTCGTTCTGCTTGTCCACGGCGAGGCGCATGCCCATGCCGAACTCCGCGTTGTCCTCAAAGAGGGAATTCGCCCAGGCCGGTCCGCGTCCGTCGGCGTTCACCGCCCAGGGGGTTGTGGGAAGATTGCCGCCGTAGATGGAGGAGCATCCCGTGGCGTTCGCCACGAGCGCCCGATCGCCGAAGAGGGCGGAGAGAAGCTTCACGTAGGGCGTTTCGCCGCATCCAGCGCAGGCTCCGGAGAACTCGAAGAGGGGCCGGAGGAGCTGCACGTCCTTGACGACGTTGAGGTTCAGGTCCTTGCGGGCCACGTCGGGGATGGAGAGGAAGAAGGCGAAGTTCTCCCGCTCCTGCTCCCGAAGAGGCGGCTGCGGCGACATGTTGATGGCCTTCCGCTCCGGGTTCGCCTTGTTCTTGGCGGGGCAGTTCTGCACGCAGAGACCGCAGCCCGTGCAGTCCTCGGGAGCCACCTGGACGGTGAATTTCTGTCCGGGGAAGCTCTTCCAGTTGGCGTTTACGGACTTGAAGGTCGCCGGAGCCTTGTCGAGGAGCGCCGGATCGTAGACCTTGGACCGGATCACCGCATGGGGGCACATGACGACGCACTTGCCGCACTGAATGCAGACCTCGGGATCCCAGACGGGGATCTCCAGGGCGATGTTCCGTTTCTCCCACTGGGTCGTGGCGGCAGGGAAGGTGCCGTCGACGGGCATGGCGCTTACGGGAAGATCGTCGCCCTCGTTGGCGATGATGGGACCCAGGACGTTCTTCACGAAATCCGGCGCCTCCGCAGGAACCGCAGGGCGCATGTCGAACGCGGAGGAGACGGAAAGTCCATCGGTCTTCACCTCGTAGAGGTGTGCCAAGGCTGCGTCCACGGCGGCGAAGTTCTGCCGCACCACCGCGTCGCCCCTTTTGCCGTAGGTCTTCTCGATGGCCTTCTTGATGGCGGCGATGGCCTCGTCCTTGGGGAGCACGCCGCTGATGGCGAAGAAGCAGGTCTGCATGATGGTGTTGATGCGCCCCCCCATGCCGGTTTTTTCCGCGACCTCATAGCCGTTGATGACGTAGAAGCGGATTTTCTTGTCCAGGATCTGTTTCTGCACCTTTTCCGGCAGATGATTCCAGACCTCGTCGGGGCCGTAGATGCTGTTCAGAAGGAAGACCCCTCCGGGCTTGAGGTTTTTCAGCATGTCGTACCGTTCGAGGAAAGAGAACTGGTGGCAGGCCAGGAAATCCGCCCGGGTCACCAGGTAGGGCGCGTGAATCGGATCGGGACCGAAGCGGAGGTGGGAGATGGTGATGCCGCCGGATTTCTTCGAGTCGTAGACGAAGTACCCCTGGGCAAAGTTGTCCGTGTCCTCGCCGATGATCTTGATGGAGTTCTTGTTGGCGCCCACGGTGCCGTCGGCACCCAGGCCGTAGAAGAGACAGCACTTCGTCTTGGGGTTTTCCGTGGAGAAGGAGGTGTCCACGGGAAGGCTCAGGTGCGTCACGTCATCCTCGATGCCCACCGTGAAGTGTTTCTTGGGCGTCGCTTTGGCGAGTTCGTCGAAGACGGCCTTCACCATGGCGGGGGTGAATTCCTTGGAGGAGAGACCGTACCGGCCGCCGATGACGGAGACGGCAGGCCTGGAGTCCTTGATGACCGTCGCCACGTCGAGGAAGAGCGGTTCCCCTTCCGCACCGGGTTCCTTGGTGCGGTCGAGGACGGCGATGTGCTTCACCGTCGCGGGAAGAGCCTTGAGGAAATGCTCCGCCGAGAAGGGGCGGTAGAGGCGCACCTTGATCATGCCCACCTTCTCACCCGAGGCGACGAGGTAGTCCACGGTTTCCTGGGTGGTCTCCGCGCCGGAGCCCATGACGATCACCACGCGCTCCGCGTCGGGGGCTCCCACGTAGTCGAAGAGGTGGTACTGACGGCCGACGACTTTGGCGAAAGCGTCCATGGCCTTCTGGACGATCCGGGGACAGTCGGCGTAGAAGGGATTGCACGCCTCCCTGGCCTGGAAGAAGACGTCCGGGTTCTGGGCGGTGCCTCGGATGACCGGATGCTCCGGATTGAGCGCCCGCTCCCGATGGGCCGCCACGAGTTCGTCGTCGATGAGGGCGCGCACGTCTTCCCGGGTGAGCTGTTCCACCTTCTGCACCTCGTGAGAGGTTCGGAAGCCGTCGAAGAAGTGGATGAAGGGAACCCGCGCCTCAAGGGTCGCCGCCTGGGCGATGAGGGCCGTGTCCATAATTTCCTGGACGGAGTTGGAAGCGAGCAGGGCGAATCCGGTGCTGCGGGCGGCCATGACGTCACTGTGGTCGCCGAAGATGGACAGTGCGTGAGTCGCCACGGTGCGAGCCGAGACGTGGAAGACCGTGGGTGTGAGTTCTCCCGCTATTTTGAAGAGGTTGGGGATCATGAGAAGGAGCCCCTGGGAGGCGGTGAAGGTGGTGGTGAGTGCTCCCGCCTGGAGTGCGCCGTGCACCGCTCCTGCGGCGCCGCCTTCGCTCTGCATCTCCGTCACCTGGGGAACGGTGTTCCAGATGTTGGTCATGTTTTTCGAGGACCATTCGTCGGCCCATTCGCCCATTGGAGACGAGGGTGTGATGGGATAGATGGCGATGACCTCGTTGGTGAGGTGCGCTACATATGCCGCCGCTTCGTTGCCGTCGAGCGTTACCTTGGGTCGTACCATTGCGAGACCTCCTTAAAGACGTTCGTAGGATCTTTCGGGAAAACGGCGGTGGGGTGGAAGCGCTCGTGTCGGTTGCGTTTGAGGAAGGAGCCGCTTTCCTGAAAAATCCTGAAATGTGAAAACCCTCTCGGCGCCCCCTTCGGGAACGCCGCCTGACACGGAGAATGCTCGTGCATCCGACCTCCGGTGTTTCTTCCCCGCCTCCTTCGCTCCTGCCCGAACGAAAAAGGCGGGGAAATCCGATCATCACAAAGAGACACCTCTCCTCCCGGAGAAGTGCACCTTTATGATACGCCAAAAACGTCTCTTCCACAACAATATTCCGAAAAACGAAAGGACCAAAACGTGCACGAGAGAACAACATAAAAAAGCGGCGTGACGTCCTGCGGCGAATAGCGTAGAATGCAAGGGAGTTCCCCCGAATCGCCTTGGGGGATTGTTGTTGCTTTGCAGTGAGTTGCCGTATCATTCCGGCGGCGCTCCGTTGTTTCTCCCGTTCGGCGATCCTGTTACCGCGCTTTCGGCGAGGGGCTGTCTGCCTGCGATGATCTGGAGGTGCATGGATGTGAAGGAGAAGCTCACCGTACTCGTGTGCGACGATTCGATGTTGGTGCGAAAGAAACTGAGAAATCAATTGCTTGCCCTCGCAGAAATGGTCATTCTCGAGGCGGAGGACGGCGCCACGGCGGTGGAGCTCTACCGGGAGCACAAGCCGGATCTGGTCTTCATGGACATCGTCATGCCCGTCAAGGACGGCATCGTTGCGCTGGAAGAGATTCGTGAGATCGATCCGAGTGCGCGGGTCGTCATGGCGTCCTCGGTGGGCACATCTCAGAATCTGAAGCGGGCCATCGATGCAGGTGCCTTCGATTTCGTCCAAAAGCCGAGCACGGATGCACGCATCGCTAACATCGTGCGCCGCATTCTGGAGGAGGGAGACCATGCTTAGCCGACTTCTGGGAGAGTACCTTCTCGAAGAGCGTCTTGTCACACCCGAGCAGTTCCGAAGGGTGCTCGACCGGGCCGCTTCCGCCAAGGTGAAGATCGGAACCCTTGCCATCAACGCGGGCTACATGGCTGCTGCGCAGGTCGAGGAGGTTCACGAGCTGCAGAAGACGCGGGATCTTCGTTTCGGGGATCTCGCCGTGGAGAAGGGGTATCTGACGGACGCGCAGCTCCAGGAGCTTCTGCACACCCAGTCCAAAGAGGATCTGCTTCTCGGGCAGAGTCTCGTCGAAGAAGGGCTTTTTTCCTGGGGACGTTTCGAAGCCATCCTCAGGGATTACCGGGAGAAGAATGCCATCGACGAAAAGCAGTTCGAGGCGATCCGGAGGGGTGACGTGGAAGCGCTGGTGTGGATTCTCTTCCGGGGGCGGAACGTTCTGAAACAGCAGTTTTTCGTGAAGTACATCTCTCTTTTTCTCCGGAACGTGATTCGCTTTCTCGATGCGGGAGCTTCTCTCGTGCCGGAGACGGCGGATACCTATGGAGATTTTCCCCATGTGACCATACAACTGTTCAAGGGGAAAGTTCCCTTTTTCTCGGCTGTTGCGGCAAAGGAGGACGTGTTTCTTCCCCTTGCGTCCCGTTTCGCCGGAGAGAAAATGGAGCGTTTCGACGCGTTCGCCCAGGCATCCATCGCCGAGTTCCTGAATCTCGTGAACGGTCTCTTTGCCGTGAATTGCTCCCACGAGGGCGTGGAGATGGACTTGCTCCCTCCCTTCACGGAACAAAACGTCGGATTCGGTGGGGATCTGGAGATCGTGCGCGTTCCCGTGGGCACGAACGCGGGAGTCTTTACCCTCTTCGTCGCTCCGGAAACGCCGAGGAGCCTGTTGCGCAAGCTTGAGGGAGGGCATTGACGGAAAGTGTCCCGCTGCCGCTTTCCATTTCGGCCCGACCCTCCGGAGGAGGATCGCTTCCTTCTCCCCACAGCGCCGCTTCCGTATTTTTACGGAGGCGGCGCTGGTTCTTCCGGAGGATGCGGGAGCGCGATGCGGCGGATATACTGGAACGGAACAAATCGAGGCGCCCCACGCTCGCCCGGAGGAGGTTTTCGTTCATGATGCGGCCGTTCCTGCTTGGCGCAATGGCGTTGGTTCTGTTGACCGGAGGTGGCCATTTTCTTGCGGCCGGTCTCGATATGGTTCTCAAGGGCATTCCCGCGGGGAAGGAGTTCTCCGTCGACTTCTCCGAGGAGAGAAAAGGCGGCGAAAAATCCTCAAAAGCCGGAGAGGGAAGGATGAAACCTCTCTTTCAGACCTCTGCTGCGTTTGCCCGGGGGATTTACGCCGTCAGCTCCGTGCAGACCGCGGACGAATCGTTGTCGCTTATGGCGGACTGGTCTGCCGAAGCCCGTTTTGCCAGAGAGAGGGCGCTTGAACTTCGGCAGGCCGAACAAGCCCTTAAAGTGGCGCTCTCCGAGCGCCCCCTGGATGTCCGTATCGTGGAAGACCTGTGGCAGAAGATCGTGTTCCTCCGGAACGAGCTGGGTGTTCTCTGCGCCGTGTCCACTCCGCGGGAGTCCTCCCTCTCGGAACGTTCCGCCGCGAATTGAATTTTTGCCGCGTTGTGTCGTCGTAGGGAAAGAAAAAAGGTTTCGTTTCACCTTCGTGCCCCGGAAGCCTCAGGCTTTCGGGGCTTTGTTTTTCCGGATGGCGACAGGCTTTCTCCACCATTGAAGAAAGCCTGTCGTTCCAGTCGATTTCCCCGTTGCGTTCTTTCGCTTTTCTGCTACAATCCGCGTCAGAAGGGAGTTTCCACGCCCTTTGTGCCAGGAGACGATGACAGTTCCCCCCATATGTTCCGAGGTCTGCCTGCAAAGGTGTATGCGCGGGAGACCGCCAGAGTCAGTGGGCCGAATCGCCCTTCTCCGACAGTCGAGAAATGGACCGTATGCAGTACGTCCGAAACTGTCGAGGAAGGGCGTTGTTCGTTTCGGCAGCGAGGTGACGAGGACAGCATATCTTCACTGATGGAGGCGAGGAGGAAGGGCGAGGAGGGGTTACATGCACTGCAGAATTCACTTGCGGAGAGCGTTGCTGTTGCGTTATTTCTCATCCTCCCGAAAACGGGAGCCCGATCAATGACCCGAGGGGGCGACACCTATAATGAACGAGGGCATTCCCAAAGCGGAAGAGCCGCAACCTGTACTTACCGTGGGCATCACCTACAATCTCCGGCAATGGACCGAAGACGGAGATGACCGGTACGAAGAGTACGATTCCATTGAAACCATCTCCTCTCTGGAGACGGAAATCCGCAAGATCGGTTTTTCTCCCCTGCGCCTTGAGCAGGACGAGCATTTCCTCGAAACACTCAGCCGGGTCCGCCCGGATTTCGTGTTGAACATCGCCGAAGGGCGAGGCGGCGGACGCGGCAGGGAATCCCAGGTTCCCTGCATTCTGGAGAGCCTTGACATTCCCTTCACCGGATCCGATCCCGTGGCACTGGCGCTGACCCTCGACAAGCATCTCACGCGCACCGTTCTCGCGGCGGGACATCTGCCGGTTCCCGAGGGATGCATGATTTCCCCCGGAGGAGAGCTTGCGGAGGCGGAAATGCTCCTGAAACGGCACGGAAAGGTGATCGTGAAACCCCGCTGGGAGGGGTCCTCCAAGGGCGTTTTCGCCGATTCCACGACCACCGATGCGGAACGACTGCCCTTTCTCGTCTCCCGCATCTGGGAGCGTTACGCCCAGGCTGCTCTCGTGGAGGAATATCTTCCGGGAGACGAATACACGGTCTCCCTTCTGGGAAATCCCCCCGAGGCGGTCGGGCTCATGCGTATTCGCTCCGACAGATATCGGGAGAATTTTCTCTATTCCCTCGAGAACAAGCGGGATCCCGACTGGATGGACCACATGGTCTACGAAGGACGGAGCGCGCTTGAGCCTTCCGTGACAGCCTTTCTCGAAAGCAGGGCTGTTCGGGCCTTCGAGGTTTTGGAGCTTCGTGATCTGGCGCGGATCGACTTCCGTACCGATGTGCAAGGCGTGCCTCGTATCATCGATGTGAACCCCCTTCCGGGTCTTCGCCCCGGTTACAGTGATTTCCCCATTTCCTGCCGGGTGAACGGCGTCGCCTATGACGACATCATTCGAGGCCTTTTCGACACCGCGCTTCGCCGGTGTGGTCTTCTCGAACCTTTGCGTCTCCGGGTGGCGTCATGAGGCGTGTTTCTCGGAGCGGCAGTCCCGTGGTGGTGGTTACCGGCCGGGAGGCGACCGAGCGGGAAGACGTGCTGGATTCGCTTCGGTGCCGCGAATCCGTGGCGGCGGCCCTTCAGGAGGCGGGGCACGAGGTTCGGCTCTTCGATGTCACCCCGGAACATCTCACGGAGGAAGGGTGCACGTCACTCCGGGCGGAACTGCTCTCGCTCCGTCCGAAGTGCGTCTTCAATCTCTTCGAGGGCTTCAGTACCGATTCCGCTGCGGAGATTCGTTTCTGCACCGTTCTTGAGGAACTGGGACTTGCCTTCACGGGCAATCCCTCGGAAACGCTTGCTCGCTGCCTTGACAAGGCGGAGGCGAAGGAACGTCTCCGAAAGGCAGGACTTCCCGTCGCTCCCGGTTTTTGTGTCCGAAACGACTGGAACGGTGTCATGCCCTCTCTGAAGTATCCCCTTTTTTGCAAACCCTGCTGCGAGGACGGCAGCGTGGGAATCGGTGACGATGCCCTCGTCCGAACACCGGAACAGCTCGTGGACGTGCTGTCGTGCATGCTCGCCTCTTTTCCCGGAGGAGTTCTCGTGGAGGAATTTCTTCCCGGAAGGGAATTCAACGTGGGATTTCTCGGCAATGTCCGCTACGAGCTGCTCGGCGTTTCGGTCATCGACTACGAAGGGTACGGGGATGTGCCTCCTTTTCTTAACTATGCCTCCAAGTGGGATCCGGAGAATCCCTCATACGCAATCGAAGTCCGTGTCGAGGAAGGAATTCCCCCCTCGCTCCGGGAGCGCATTCGCTCCATTGCAGCAAGGGCGGGACGAGTGCTCGGCTGCCGGGGATATTTTCGGGTGGACCTCCGTGAGCGGGAGGGGAAACTCCATGTGCTCGAAGTGAATCCGAATCCGGATCTCAGTCCGGAAAGCGGCCTTGCCCGTCAGGGTGCTTTTCGGGGGTATTCCTACCCGGAAGTGGTGTCGCGTCTTGTCCGTCTTGCCGGAAAGAGTGCTCCAAGGAGGGAAGAGCGTGAACGAAGAGATCGATGTTCTGCTGGAGATGGCCGCTCGGACTGGAGCCTTTACACCCCAGGAACTTGAGGTCCTGGAGGAAGTGTTGCGGGATACTCTTCGGGGTGACGGGGACGCTCAGGATGAGACGGCCTACCGGCTCTGCACACTCCGCGAGCAGGATCGTCCTGCCGGTTTCCTGATCTACGGAAGGACACCCATGACTGCATTTGCCTACGATCTCTACTGGATTGTCGTGGACCCCGCCTTGCACTGTACCGGCGTGGGACGTCGTCTCGTGGCGGCCATGGAGGATGCGCTCCGGGCTTTGACGGGGCGAGGCATCGTCCGGGTGGAGACCTCCGGCAAAGAGGAGTATGCGGGGCAGCGTGTCTTCTATGAACGCTGTGGATTCTCCCTTGTGGGGAGGATCGCCGATTTCTACCGCTCCGGGGATGACCTGCTCACCTACGTGAAAGTCGTGTCCTGATCGCGAAAAACCGGGGTGTGTCGTCTCTTTTCTGGGAGACGCCCCCTTGTTTCCGTCCGTTTTGTGAAACCCGTCCGAAGGCCACGACGAGATCGGCTTCAAAACAAAAGCGCCCTACGACATCTCTTTGCAGGAGACGTCGCAGGGCGCTTCATTTTGAACACACAAAATTTACCGCCCCCTCATTCTTCGAGCTTTCTCTCATCCGTCTGTCTCTTTCGACGTGCCTGTTCCGGCCGTCATGACAAAGCGTCACGTGTTTCCTGGGCTCCCGCTTTTTCCAGGCACATCTTCCCCGTTGGATGCGTTGCGTTGTGTTGTGTTGTGTTGTGTTGTGTTGTGTGACGTCAAGGAATCTCTGAAGAAAAGTTATGTGCGGTCAAGTTGTGCAAAAAGGTTTTCATGGTGTTCGGCGGCCGTCTGCGGCGATGAGCCACACTTTTCCAGGAGTGCCTTTTTGTGTTCGCTCAACAGGTCCATGTTGAGGTAGCGGCTGGACTCCAACCACGCCTCGTGGGTTTCGACGCATAGTGCCCGTATCAGGCGCTGCTATGAGTCGGCGTTGCCGAAAAAGCTCTCTCCAGCTTCCAAAGACCGACGTAAAGTGCACTTTGTATGCGTTTGTCCTTTCTGATGAGTTTTCGGGGGGAAAATCACGACATCCTGGCACATTGACCGAAAGACGGCTTCTGTGTAACGTACAGAAAATGCCACAAGTTTTTTAACGAAAAAAGACATTCGTAAAGAGAGGAGGAATGCTGTGTCATGGAAGAACGAATGCAAAGGCTCATCGACTTTATCCGCACGAGACATGCTCCTTTTCTCGCCGCAAGTGACTGGATCGCCGCGCATCCGGAACTGGGGCACCAGGAACACGAAGCGAGCCGCTTGTGGGGGAGGATTCTGCGGGAACATGGATTTACCGTAACTTCTTCCTACGGAGGATATGCGACGGCCTTCTGTGCCGAAGCGGGGTCCGCCCCGTCGCCTCGCGTGGTTTTTCTCGTCGAGTACGATGCACTTCCCGAGATCGGCCACGGCTGCGGGCACAATTGGAGCGGCGCCGCATCCGCCCTTGCCGGAGCGGCATTGGCATCTCTCTTCCCCGAGCTTCCCGGATCTGTGCGGGTGGTGGGAACGCCTGCGGAGGAGACCGACGGCGCAAAGATCGGCATGGCGGAGGCGGGACTCTTCGACGATGTGGACCTGGCGATGATGATCCACGCCGAATCGGCACGGACGCAGGTTGTCTGCAAGTGTCTGGCCATGGAGGGGGTGGAGTTTCGCTTTCAGGGGAAATCCGCCCATGCTGCGGCATCCCCCTGGGAGGGAAAAAACGCCCTCAACGGTGTGCAGCTTTTCTTTCACGCCCTGGACATGCTCCGGCAGCATCTGCGGCCCGAAATCCGCATGCACGGCATCGTCGTTTCCGGAGGAGCGGCGCCGAACATCGTTCCGGAGGTCGCGGAGGCGCGCTTCTACTTCCGCGCTCCCCGGAGAAAAGCGCTCGATGCTCTGCTCGAACAGGTGTGGAATTGCGCCCGCGGCGCCGCTCTCGCCACGGGGACCACCGTATCCTGGCGCACCTACGAAAAAGCCATGGACGACATGGTCCGCAATCCTGCAGCGGAAGAGCTCATGACGGAGATCCTCGAAGAGTTGGGCTATCCTTGCTCGCTTCCGGAGGAAGCGTCGGGTTCCAGCGACGTGGGCAACGTGAGCTACCGGTGCCCTACGCTGCACCCCGAGATGGCCACCGTGCCGGAGCAACTCATTATTCACTCCCGGGAGTTCGCCCAGGCCATGACCTCGCCGGCGGCACACGCGTCGCTTCTCGACGCCGCCCAGGCTCTTGCGACGTGTGGGTATCGTGTTCTCACGGATGCGACAGTGCGGGAGCGCATCCGCGCAGATTTTCGTACCTATCGAGACAAGGAGAGTGAAGGCAGATGAGCAACAAAGGCAAGGAATCGACGGGTGTCCTTGAAAGGAAAGCGCGCAAACCCTTCTTCCAGAATCTCCATGTCTACGTGCTTCTGGTGGGTGTTCTTGTGCTGCTCACGGCGCTCACCCACATTATCCCCGCGGGGGAGTTCGAGACCTACGAGGATCCCGTCACGGAGAGGACGCTCATTGTTCCCGGATCGTACCATTCCGTGGATCCCTCGCCGGTGGGGCTTTTTCAGATGGTGATGAGCATTCAGCAGGGCATGATCGACGCCTCGGACATCATTTTCTTCATCTTCTTCGCCTACGGTTTCGTCAATGTCCTCGTCGAATCAGGCACGCTCTTCGGTGCCGTGGGTGCTCTGTTGCGTCATTTCAAGGGCGTGGGCGCTCTCATTATTCCCTCCTTCATGTTCCTCTTCGGCGTTCTCGGTTCCACCGTGGGTATTTTCGAGGAGGTCTACGGTTTGATCCCCGCCTTCATGGGCATCTTCCTCGCCCTGGGCTATGACGGGCTCGTCGGTGGCGCCGTGGTCGTCGTCGGCGTCGCCACCGGCTTTGCCGCGGCGACGCTGAACCCCTTCACCATCGGAGTGGCCCAGAAAATCGCCGAACTCCCCTTTGGTTCGGGATGGCAGTTCCGGATCGTGATCTTTCTCGCCTTTCAGCTTCTTGCCATTTTCTATGTGATGCGCTATGCCGCAAGAGTGAAAAGCAATCCGGACCTGAGCGTCGTCAAAGGTGTGCACTTCCCCATGGGCGAGGGTGTGAACGAGACGCTCATCCGCGACCATCCCTTCACGGGACGGCATCAGTTGAGCGCGCTCTGCCTCGTTCTCACCGTTCTGTTCGTCGTGGTGGGGACTACCCAGTGGGGATGGTACCTGGACGAGCTGGCGGCGCTCTTCATCGTCATGATGGTGGTGGTGGGTTTGATCAACGGCTACTCTCTGAACCGCATCGCCGAACTTTTCGTCGAGGCGGTAGGACGGGTGGCCTTGGGGGCCCTCGTCGTGGGGGTCGCCCGATCTCTGACATTGGTCATGACGGAGGGGAAGATCATTCATACGGTCATCTACTGGGCCTCGGGCGTGGTGGCCGATCTCTCCCACAGTCTTGCCGCGGTGGGAATGCTGGTGGTGCAGAATCTCTTGAATTTCTTCATCCCCTCCGGAAGCGGTCAGGCCGCCGCGTCCATGCCGATCATGGTTCCCCTGGCGGACACGCTGGAGATCAAGCGGCAGGTGGCGGTCTTGGCCTTCCAGTTCGGTGATGGTTTCTCGAATCTGATCTGGCCCACCGCCGTGGCCACGGAATGCGGACTCATGGGAATACCCATTCAGCGTTGGTACCGCTTCATGGTGCCGCTCTTCCTGCTTATGTTCGTCCTCCAGGTGATCTTCATGCTTGTCGCCGTGGCCATCAATTTCGGTCCCATATAGTCTCAGTCGATTTCCGACGGGTGTCTCGCCGCCTCGCCCTGGCGAGGCGGGGCGGCG
>JGI11944J13513_1001137_pt1 | contig 22394 bp, 18 predicted proteins | sample TerdegcoTASludge_FD_13513 | JGI IMG/M metagenome (IMG submission 13513) | reverse complement strand
AATTATAGCGGGTGAATACACCTTTTTTGTGATTCTGGTCAGGGGTATTGGTGGATTTGAAGGGTTAAATGGAATGTGACTGGGGGTTAATCGTAATCCTCACAAGTATACGACGAGATCTGTGAAAAAAAACGATCTGTCTCAATGTACTTTTACTCGGACTCGTAATTTCTTTGGGCTTTGATAAAAAGATCGATTTACAGAGGCTCTCTGAATGGTGAGCTGGTAAGGGGGCTAAAGCGGTCTTGAAAAAATCAGGGAAATCCTCTTTAAGGTCCTACCCAGCCGTCCGCACGATAAACGTTTATTCCATTGATATACGTTGCCAGCACCTTCGGGTTGTTTCTGGTGAACTGCCCCGGGGGAACCGCGTTCAGATCCTGATCAAAAATGACAATATCAGCTTTATATCCGGGCTCAAGTTTTCCGATATCCCGGCTCGGCGTCGTTGCAGCACTGCCTGTGGTAAGACCCCGGATAACCTGCTGTATTGTCAGGGGCGTGTGGTTCCGGGGATCGTTGCCACCCTGTAATGCAATGCCGGCGATTGCAGTCGGGGGTGAGAGACTTAAGGGGGATACATAAAAATCCGTGCTGATACCGATTGGAATCCCGCTGCTGAACAGTTTTTTTAAAGGGTATGCCTCAGAAGTATGATCTCCATAATACCGGGACAGGTTCTCCTGTATATCCCAGAATGCAGGCTGGACCGTCAGGGATACATGATTCCTGAGTTTTTTCATCCGGGCGATCTGCTCATCGGTCACGTATGCGAGATGAATAAGCGTATGATTGCTTTTCAGACCCCCGTTCCTCGCAGACTGGTTCTCCAGAGCGGTCAGCACAGCGTTAATTGCCTGATCCCCCTGCACATGATAGTGGACGTTCAGACCGAGATTATCGGCTTTTGCAACGATCCGGTTGATATTATAGGATTCCCCGTGCGAATCATCGGTGTAGACATACGTGAGGCCATAGTTTCCCTTTGCATTCTTCCAGCTGGTATTTGCCTGGCCTCCGGCAAATGCTCCGTCAACAAAGATCTTCAGACCTGCGAACCGGACCATATCGGTATCATTGCCTCTATAGGGAAGGGCATCGTCGATCTCATCAAGGGACGATATTGTATAGAAGTAGTGGACCCTCAGGGGAAGATTTCCTTCCCGCTCCATTCTTTTAAAGAGCTCCGGATTGAACATTCGTCCGGCCGAAGACCCCATGAGATCATTGATGGAGGTATACCCGAATGATGCCCAGTAATGTAAGTATCGTTCTGTAACAGGTCCGATTACGGCGTCAGGGAATGTACCAAACAGGACATTTCCTGCAGGTACCATCGCCGATTCACGGAGCATTCCAGTCGGTTTGCCGTTTTCAAGAATGATAATGCCCCCGGGAGGGGGCTGCGTAGTACCCGTAATATTGCATACTTTGAGCGCTGCGGTATTCACAATTGCATTATGTCCGAGTTGATCGCCGAGAAAGACAGGATGATCACCAGTGACAGCATCAATCTGGGCAAGATCGGCAAGCGACCATGCATCATAATCATCGAGGGAGAACCCGCCCCCGATCATCGGTTCTCCGGGGGGCAGGGACGCAGCGATGGGTCCGACAATCGCTGCAATGGATTTGGCATCTGTTGCGCCGTAAAGGCTGCAGTTACTGCTGAATCCGTAACCGGCTTCCAGCAGATGGACATGGCTGTCATGGAAACCCGGATACGCCACGAATCCATGGAGATCAAGAATTTCTGCATCACGGTACGCGGCCGGGTTGACATTGGTTGCCTGAACTATCCCGTTCCTGATAAGCAGGTTCTGTACCTGGTGGTCAGGATCTGTGTAGATAGTACCGTTCATGACGATGACAACGCGATCGTGGGGCACAGCGAAAAATATACTATAAGCAGCCAGGATGCAGAGTCCGATTGCTATAATACCAAAAAAAATCTTCCATCCGGCAGAAACAGCCATCAATATCTCCTCATGGGACTATCCTGACAAACCGGTCGGGTTACCGGCAAACAGGGAGTTGTGTGATACAGGGAATGTACGGATGAACAAGTATTAAGTATATTGTCATTGCGCACCGGGTATCGACGGTTTTTCGGATGATGGTCGTCATGTTCCTGACAAAGGGGGGATTATTGATGCCGGAAGCTACGAGGAACTGGTGCACCGGGATGGCGGGTTCAGCCGGCATGGACTGTTCCCGCTTGCCTGACCATCGGGGCAATTCCCGTAAATCCGGATATGGCATTGTTACCCCTGTGACCCTGGCGGGCACATGATGCATCGTGCGCACAAAAACGTCCATTCCTCCGGCATTTGCGAAAAAACCTCACCGGCAGGTGCTGCCCGGGTCGTGCTCCGGGGAGGGGGACAAAAACCCACCTTTTAATATGCAGTCCCGCATCCTGAATATTTACAATCATTTCTCGTACGTGATCCCATGAAACGACTCCTGCCCGTCACGGCCCTCGTTATCCTCGCTGCCCTCATGCTTGCAGCCGGCTGCACATCCGTCGAGAGACCAACCCCCGCTGCCTCGAAAGGCGATACCCTCCTTGCACAGGCGGAGAGCCGGTTTGCAGAAGGCAACTTCCATGCTGCCGAAAGACTGTATGCCGGAGCATACGATGAGTACAAGGCCGCGGGGAACGCTGCGGGCGCAAAAAAATCGTTAAACGGGGCCTCGACAGCTGCCCGGATGACCGTCGAGTTCCCCTACAACCGATCAGTGATTACGGCCCTCATCGATGAGGCTTTCCCCGACCTCTCTGCCGACCGAAAAGCCGGTTTCCTCCCCTGCAACAGGAGCCAGTGCATCACGAGTGACGGGGAAGTCTGGTACTTCTCGAATACTATCCAAAATATCAGGTCCCATAACCCCGACCTGATGCGCGAGGCAACCGCGAAAATGGGCGAGACGCCGTTTTTCGACCAGATGAAGCCGGTTGCGCTTGCCCCGCCGGTTAAGGGTGCAGGCAGTTACCAGAACCCTGTTGCATGGAAAGGGACAGAAGTCCTGAGCATCCCGGCAAAAGACCTGCCCAGGACCGGCACCCTCCGCCTCTGGATCCCCCTGCCCGTTGAGACGGAATCGCAGAGAAACGTGACAATAGATTCTGTCGAGCCGGCACGGTACGTCAGGTCAGCGACCGGCACAGGCGCAGACATCGGCCTTGCATACCTCGAGATCCCGCTCCACGAAGTGACCGGTGATTTCCTCACCGTCACCGCACGGTTTGGCTATACCCAGTACGAGCAGCGGTTTGCCATCGACCCGGCAAAGGTCGGCAGGTACGACACGAACGATCCCGAATACGTAAAATACACGGCGTCCGGGAAAAACATCGTGGTCACTCCGGCGATGAGGGCAAAAGCGCTTGAGATCGTCGGGAACGAGACCAACCCGTACCTGCAGGCAGAAAAGCTCTACGGGCACGTCGTTTCCCATCCCTACAGCAACGTCCCCCATGTCCGGCTCAGCGTCGCAGGCACGCCCGAATCTGTCTACATGCTCGAAACCGGGTTTGGGGACTGCGGTACGCAGAGCATGTACTTTGCGGCACTCTGCCGCTCGCTCGGCATCCCTGCACGGGCTATCGGGGGCTACCAGCTCGTCCCGGGCCACGGGGGCACCCATTTCTGGTCAGAGTACTACCTCCCGGGCTACGGCTGGATCCCCAACGACGTCACGATTGCCGAGGGCGCCGAGTGGTCCTATAATGCAACGGACGACGAGCGGCACCAGTACAAGGCTTACTACGCAAACAACCTCGACCCGTACCGCTACATCATCCAGAAGGATGTCGATGTCCCGCTCGTCCCCGACCCGGGCGATGCCGTGATGTTCGACATGGTCGTCCAGTCGCCGAAAGCCGTCTGTGATACCTGCGATACCGACCCGGAGTTCGCGCTGCTCGATGGCTGGAAAGTGACTGTCGAGAAAGCGTGAAAGAAAAGGCTTCTCTTTTTTTCCGGGAGATTCCTGCCCGTCCTCTGCCCCGAATCCTGGATAACCAATAAATAGTTTCCTTCCAGTCTTTTTACATACCACAATCAGGTCGGGACAACCGTGAATCATCAGTGCATTATTTCAATACTTTTTGTGCTCGTTCTCTGTGCAGCAGCCGGTGCGGCTCCCGGGGAACAGCCCTGGAAGTTCCACGCGGACCTTGCGAACTCGGGCGTCTACGACGACGGGGGCATCCGGCCGGACGGAACACTCCTCTGGACGTACATGACCGGCGGGGAGGTGCGTTCCTGCCCGGCAGTCGTGGATGGTGTCGTGTACGGGGGGAGCCTTGACCATACCCTCTCCGCACTCTCTGCCGAAACCGGCGAGCTGCTCTGGAACGTGACCGTGGGAGAGGGTATCGAATCGGGCCCGGCAGTCGCGGGCGGGCTCGTCTACACCGGGTCCCGGGACGGCTCCGTCTGGGCGTTCAACGCGTCCGACGGGTCGCAAATCTGGAACTACACGACGGGCGGTGCCGTGCGGTCGAGCCCCGCGGTCGCAGGTGGCCTCGTGTACATCGGGAGCAATGACGGCAGCGTCTATGCCCTCGACGCGGAGACGGGTGAGCCTGCCTGGCAGTATGCAGCGGGAGATCCGCAGATTGAATCGAGCCCCGCTGTTGCAGGCGGTGCCGTGTATATCGGGGGTTCCAGCGGGAACGTGTACGCCCTCGATGCCCTGTCGGGGGCGCTCCTCTGGAACTACACGACCGGCGGGCCGGTCCATTCCAGTCCCGCGGTCGTTGACGGTGTCGTGTATGTCGGGAGCGACGATGGCAGCGTCTATGCAGTTTCTGCCCCCGATAGCGCCCTCCTCTGGAACTACACGACGGGCGGTGCCGTGCGGTCGGGCCCCGCGGTTGCAGGCGGTGTCGTGTACGTGGGGAGTTCCGACGGCCGCCTCTACGCCCTCGATGCGTCGACCGGAGACCTCATCTGGTCGTACCAGGCCGGCAGCGGGATCTCTGCGAGCCCTGCGGTCGCAGGCGGCGTCGTGTACGCCGGGACTTCCGGCTCCCCCGGCACCTTCTTTGCGCTGGACGCGTCCACCGGGGACCTGCTCTGGGATCACTCTTTCGGGGAACACCCCTGCTCCGGGAGCCCTGCGGTCGCATACGGAATCGTGTACGCCGGGTGCGATGACGGCGGCATCTACGCCTTCGGATCGTCAGGGGAAAGCCCGCCGGCAGGTGTGACCGGCCTCCATGTTGCCGCGGCAACGAACGGCACCATCACGTGGGCGTGGACCGATCCCGCAACAGCGGGTTTTGCATCCGTGCAGGTCTTCCTCGACGGAAAGTTCCGGGAGGACGTTCCGGCCGGAACAGGCACGTGGACCGCGACCGGACTTTTGCCGGAGACCCCCTATACGATTGGAACGAGAACGGTCTCGGCTACCGGACGCGTCAATGCCACCTGGGTGAACCACACGGCCTGGACCGCACCGGGGGCAGGGCAGAAGGCCTGGAAGTTCCGCTCGGATCTGGGGAACGCGGGAGCCTACGATGACGGCGGGACGAGGCCCGGAAACAGCCTCATCTGGAAGTCCCCCATCGAGAACTATTACGGGTCCCTCCCGGCAGTCGGCAACGGGGTCGTCTACGTCAACGGCATCTACGAGATGAATGCCCTCGATGCCCTGACGGGAAAACTCCTCTGGTCCTCCCCGTACGGAGGGGGGATGAGCAGCCCGGCAGTCGCGGGAGGAATCGTCTATACCGGCAGCAATGATAGGAACATCTATGCCCTCAACGCGACGACAGGCGCCCTCCTCTGGCAGTACACGACGGAAAGGACCGTCTATTCGAGCCCGGCGGTCGCAGGGGGAATCGTGTATACCGGTGGCACGGACGAAAGACTCTACGCCCTCGACGCCGGAACGGGGACGCTTCTCTGGACCTTTGACGCCGGTACCGAAATCAGGTCGAGCCCTGCCGTGGCCCGCGGTGCCGTGTACATCACGAACCGGGACGGGGACCTCTGTGCCCTCAACGCGACGACGGGCACACTCCTCTGGCGCTTTGCCACCGGTGCGGACCTCGTCTCGTCGAGCCCGGTCGTCTTTGGCAATACCGCCTGTTTCCGGGCCGCTGACGGGAACCTCTACGCCCTCGACGCGACCACGGGGGACCTCCTGTGGACCGCACCCGCGAGCCCCGCCGAGGAGTCCGGGCCTGCCGTTGCCGGCGGCATGGTTTACACCGGGGACGGGAACGGGACCGTCTCTGCCCTCGATGCAGCGGACGGCTCGCCCATCTGGACCTACACCGCCGGCGCCCCGGTCCGGCACGGACCTTCCGTTGCAAACGGGATCGTGTACGCCGGCAGCACCGACGGGACCATCCATGCCCTCGACGCCGCGACCGGTGACCTCCTCTGGACATGGACGACTGCCGAGGGAGGGTATACGAGCCCGGTCGTTGCAGGCGGTGTCCTGTACACCACGGGATCGGGCGGGACCCTGTATGCCCTCGCCACGCTCCCGGACGGACCGCCGCCCTGCGTCGCGGACCTCCACCCGGTCACCGTCAACGGGGCAGAGATCACGTGGGCGTGGACCGATCCCCGGGCAATAGGGTTCTCCCACGTCCGGATCTTCCTAAACGGCGTGTTCCAGGAGAACGTCACGGCCGGGACGGGCACATGGACTGCCCGCGGGCTTTCCCCCTCGACCGCGTACACCATCGGCGTCCAGACGGTGGACACCGCGGGACGGGTGAACCAGACCGTGGTCACCAGCACGGCAACGACAGGTCCCCTCTCGGTGACGCACCTTGACCCCTCCGGTGCCGTCGAAGGCAGCCCGTCGTTCGTGCTCCACGTGTACGGAACGGGATTTTCCCCCTCGTCCGTCGTCTCCTTCGACGGCGTGGAGCTGGTGACGCACTTTGAAAACGCAACCCACATCTCGGTTTCCGTCCCGCCCGGGTTCGTGGGCCGTCCCCGCAGGGCAAGCATCACCGTCACCGACCCCGCGACCGGACAGGCTTCACAAACCGTGGTCTTCCCGGTCACCGACAACCCGACGGCACGGGCACGGGAGTTCCGGTCGGACCCTGCCAACACGGGCATCTACGATGACGGGGGACGGAGGCCCGTCCCCTCCCTCCTCTGGATGTGCCAGACCGGGGCCCGGGTGACATCGAGCCCGTCGGTCGCCGGCGGCATCGTGTACATCGGGAGCCAGGACCGGAACCTGTACGCGCTGAACGCGACGACCGGGGAGATCCTCTGGAAATACGACACGATGGAGCGCAACGACATCGTGAGCTCGAGCCCTGCGGTTGCAAACGGCGTCGTGTACATCGGCGGACTGAAGACCAAGGTCCATGCCGTGGATGCGTACAGCGGCGACCTCCTGTGGAAATACAAGGTCCCGATCCGCACCACCTCGCGCAGCGGCATCAGCTCGAGCCCCACGGTGACAGGTGGCACCATCTTCATTGCCAACATGGACGGGGTCGTCTACGCGTTCAACGCGACGACGGGCGCCCTCCTCTGGAACTATACCGTCCCGAATACGATCAGTGGTGAACGGGGAATCTTTGCGAGCCCGGCAGTGGCGGACGGTGCGGTATACGTGCTGACGTACGACGGGGACCTGTATGCCCTCGACGCATCGACGGGAACGCTCCTCTGGAAGTATGAAGCGGCAGGCGACTATGGGGCATACGCGAGCCCTGCAGTCTCCGGAGGGGTCGTCTATACCGGCAGCGGGTTGAACGGACCTTTCCGGGCCTTCGATGCACGGACAGGTGCACTCCTCTGGGAAGCCCCGTCGGTCGTTTCCGCATACTCGAGCCCGGGTATTGCGAACGGCGTGGTCTATACCGGCAGCAATGACAACAGCATCTACGCCCTCGATGCATCGACCGGGACGATTCTCTGGAACTTTACGACCGGGGAGAGGGTATACTCGAGCCCTGCGGTCGCAAACGGCGTGGTCTACGCCGGGAGCAATGACTGCAACCTCTACGCCCTCGATGCGTCGGACGGGACGCTCCTCTGGAACTTTACCGTGAACGACGCCATCATATCGAGCCCCGCGGTCGCTGGCGGTATCGTGTACTTCGGCTGCTCCGACGGCTGGGTGTATGCCCTCGGGACACTCCCGGTCGAGCCGCCGTTCGCAGACTACTCCGCCAACATAACCGACGGGAAAGCCCCGCTCGATGTCCTGTTCACTGACACGTCGATCGGGATCGTCACGTGGCGGTTCTGGGACTTCGGCGACGGGACGACCGCGTGGGCAAACGGGACGCAGTCCGTGGTCCACACGTACGCGTTCCCCGGCAATTTCCTGGTCTCCCTGACGGCAGGAAACGACGGCGGCCAGGACACCCGGAAAAAAACCCCGCTCATCCATGTCACGCCCTCCGGGCAGAGACCGGTGGCATGGTTCACGGCATCGCCCATGGTCGGGTACAGCCCGCTCCAGGTCCGGTTCACCGACCGGTCGATGGGCTCGCCCGTGGTATGGCGGTGGGACTTTGGCGACGGGAACACATCGGCAGAGAAGAACCCGGTCCACACCTATACCGCGGCAGGCACGTTCCGGGTCTCCCTGACGGTATTAAGCGCCGGAGGGAGGAGTTCGTCCTCGTCTACCGTCTGGGTGCGGGAGAAGGCTCCCATCCCGACGATCACGCCGGCCCCGACCATCTCCCCGCACCCGACGATAAGCCCCGGACCCACGATCCCGCCCCGGCCGGGCGCTCCCCCGACAGCCTTCTTCAAGATGAACCCGATCATGGGATCGGCCCCGCTGGCCGTGGCGTTTACTGACCTCTCCTTCAACGCCCCAACGGCATGGTCCTGGGACTTCGGCGACGGGACGCAGTCGGCGGAAAGGAACCCGGTCCACACGTTTACGGAAAAAGGCGTCTACATGGTGACGCTATCCGTGGAGAACGCGTACGGCACCAGTACCACGTACCGGAACGTGTACGTGCGGTAGGGGAGGACAGGTCCGGGCGGTTGCAGGCCGGCAGGGAGGGATCACGCAGGATGGGGGTGACAGTGGCATGATGTGGACGCGGATCGATGTCCCGACGGGGACACGGACCCAGTTCATTGACATCACGGGGACTGTTGCGGCAGAATTGGAAAAGGCACGGATAACGAGCGGTACCTGCACGGTGTACGTGCCGCACACGACGGCCGGCGTGACCATCAACGAGAACGCCGACCCGGACGTCTCGGGGGATATCCTTTCGGGACTCGCCCGTCTCGTGCCTGCGACCGGCAATTACCGGCATGCCGAGGGGAACGCCGATGCCCACATCAAGGCATCGCTCGTCGGCTCCTCGGTCACCGTCCCGGTCATCGGCGGCCGTCTCGCCCTCGGCACATGGCAGGCCATCTATTTCTGCGAGTTCGACGGCCCCCGCCGTCGCCACGTGCTGGTCGGGATATCCGGAGGATAGCGGAGCCGGAACCTGCCGGCGTGCGTCCCGCAGCACTCCCGGTCCGCCGGAGCAGGACAGCTCCCCCGGACACTCCTGATCCCTCTCTCCTGCGACAACCACCGTGCTGTGCTCCGGGACGATGGGCTTCTCACCCCGGCAATCCCCGTGCCCGGCTCCGGAACTGTGGATCCCTCTCTCCTGCGATAATCACCGTGCCATGCTCCGGGCCAATGGACCCTCTCTCCTGCGACAACCTCCGTGCCGAGATCCGGGACGATGGACACTCCCCCTACCTGAGACAAGCCCCCTGAGCCATGCTCCGGGCCAATGGACCCTCTCTTCTGCGACAACCTCAGTGCCGTGCTCCGTGACAATGGGCTTCTCACCCCGGCAATCCCCGTGCGGTGCTCCGGAACTGTGGATCCCCCGTTCCTGCGATAATCACCGTGCTGTGCTCCGGGACAATGGACTCTCTCTCCTGCGACAACTCCTCTGAGCCGTGCTCCGGGACGATGGACTCTCTCTCCTACGACAACCTCAGTGCCGTGCTCCGGAACTGTGGATCCCCCGTTCCCGCGATAATCACCGTGCTGTGCTCCGTGACAATGGACTCTCTCTCCTGCGACAACTCCTCTGAGCCGTGCTCCGGGGACAATGGACCCTCTCTTCTGCGATAATCACCGTGCCATGCTCCGGGCCAATGGGCTTCTCACCCCGGCAATCCCCGTGCCCGGCTCCGGGGACAATGGACCCTCTCTCCTGCGGCACAAATGTTTCAAAAATCCCATATAGCCCCGCTGTCAACCTCTTTTCCCGATGAACCGGTTTCTCTTCCCCTGTGCACTCGTCCTTGCACTCGTCCTGGCAGGGGCAGGCTGCCTCCATGCACCGTATGCACCGAACGATACGGCCACTGCCCGCCACCACGTCATGCAGCAGCTCCTGCAGGGAGTTGCCGGCAGTATCCAGCGGGATCTCGACGGGCTCGACGCGACCGTCTCCCTTGCCGCCCACAATCTCGGGGCAACCGGCCTGTCCGGCCCGGAGGCCGACGGGATACTCCGCAGCGTCGTCTCCTCGCACCCGTGCATCCACACCGCGATCACCTACGACGCGAACGGGACGGTCCGTGCCGCCGAACCCGCGGACGTGAAGGTGATCATCGGGCAGAACCTCCTTGACCAGGAGAATGTCCGCAGGGCCACCTCGACGCAAAAGCCCCTGATGAGCGAATACTTCACGCTCGCCGAGGGGGGAGAGGCGGTCTCGATCGCCCGACCGGTCTTTTCTCCCGGCGGAGAGTACCTTGGCGCCCTCAGCATGACGTTTTCGCCCTCCTGCCTGGTCGCACCCTATGCCGGCGAGGCCATGGGGTATGCACCCGTGATCGTTAACGTTGCCCAGCAGGACGGCCGCATCCTGTACCACCCGGACCGTGCCCTTATCGGGAAACCGACGTTCAACGAACCGGCCTTTGCCTCGTTCCCGGGAGTCCTCGCGCTCGCCCGCCGGTATGCTGACGAACGCTCCGGGTACGCGACGTTCTCCTTCTACCGGACGGGCACGGACGTGGTCGTTGAGAAAGAGGCGTTCTGGGACACCGTCGGGCTCCACGGGACGGAGTGGAGGGTCATGGTCATCGGGGAGCGGTGACCGGGGAAACCCGGCCCGTCCCCCGGCAGGGAATACCGCCGGGAGAGGCCACGGATCACATGCATGGATCAGATGATGTCGAGGGCCACGAGTTCCTCGATCTCTTCCTCTTCCCTGTCGTCACCTCCCTCTCCCTTTTGTCCGGAAGGACTGCGGGGGCTGCAGAGGTGGCCAAGGAACGTCCGCAGCCAGGTGATAATGCCCATCGTGTGATCCTCAGGGGACGGAGGGTGATAAAAATTACCTGGAGCGGAAAGGGATCACGGGGGTGTTTTCCATCGGGACAGCCCGTCAAAAAGCCGGCCGGTTCTTCCCGTTGCCGGTCGGAAACAGGGTCAGGGCAGCGGTTGACGTTCCGTTCGCCGGGTGGATTCTCTTCAGGCTCTGCGAAGGAGGAGGATTTACCCTGTCTCCCCGGAGCCATCGCCGGTATCGCGGGACGAGGAAATGCTGTCCCGGTCAGGGAGCTTGTACCCGGAGATGACGACATCGCACGGGTGGTCCCCGAGGTAATCCCCGGCCTCTTTTGCGCAACAGGCGGTTGCAACCTCCACATCAGGCCAGCTCCCGGCGTTTTTCTGGAAAAGATCGAGAAAAGACCTGTCGGCATCCACCACGAGTACCGAGAGCATAGAGGGGTATCGTGGCAGGGCATGTTAAAGGTTGGGTGGGAGGGGGGGTTTTTCAATACAGTCTGGCAGGAAGTATCCGCCTTTTACCCCCGGTTTCTTCCATAAAGGCACCGGCTCTTTATAACTTACCGGAGATAATTCTCATCAGAATCAGGGCAGTTACTTTTTAATCAGTTTCTTTAACTCTTCAATAGTCATCGGCGGATTGCGCCTGTGTAACATGGCATGGCAGTTGGGGCAGACAGGGATGAGATCATGACAAGGATCAGGAAGATAGTCTTTGCCAAGCTGGGAAACGGGTTTGACATGATGGACATGAATAAATCCTTCGCCGATATCTCCATATTTTTCTTTAAAATCAAGATTGCAGACATGACAATAACATCCATGAATCGCAATACAGGCTGACCGGTTGAGAGGATTTCTTTCGTATTTGTTGACAGATACTCTGGTAACTGCTCCTTCAGGCAGTCCTTTATTTTCAGCGGATTCAAATGCCTCTTCTTCGACCGGTATCAGTGATAAAATCATATTGAGGAAATGACTTCCCCATCTGACAATAAAATCGCCTGATTTCTGAAAATCTGCAGGGTCTGTTCCATCAGAAAAAACATTAATTTTTAATTCCATTTTTTTCCAGGATGTGTCCCATGTGTCAGGCCGGACCGGACTGGCCGGTTTGTCGTTAATTTTGAAGTCGATACTGCCTGATTGCTGAATGACGGAATCTGCAAGGGCAGAAAAGACAGAATTTCCTTCCGGTGATTTACCCATGGATTCGATAAGATTTCTTGCAAATGTGTCAGGTATAAAGGATATTTCAATTCTTTTCCAGAAGAGCGTTATCCGGACTGCAAATCCATCCGGCTGCGGGGGGGTTGTTGTGGTATGGAATTCAAGATATTGATACCCATCCGAGATACCGGTTTTTCCACTCAGATCAATACCGGATAATAAACCCAGTTTTCTTGTAATAATGGGAATATCACTATTCTGTATCATCTTCAGCAGGTTCCGGGAGATCTTCAACAAGAACCCTCAGGATTCTTGAAACCTCACGCCGCATTTCTTCAAAGAATTTTTGGGTTCTTTCATTCACAGTGGATACTTCAGCTTCGCATAATGCCCAGAGAAGGTAATCAAGGCCCAGAATTGTTGTTCCAGAATTACTGTTCGGGAGATATACCTTAGAATAATATTCATGACTGGTGTTGATTCTGACAGCCTTATTGCGGTCGATAATGCAGGGTTCCCAGAGAAGGCCATCCTGAATACTTTGAACAGGCTGGACATGGACCTGTCCGGGTTTTTGGGCTGGACGGATTGAAATCTTTATCCGGGAACTGCCATGTCTTCCGGTCACAACAGCTTCACCTCTGTCAGGATCAACAGAAGTAACAGAGGATTCACTCACATCATCGATTTTTTCATGGATGCTTACATTTGAACCATCATGCAGATTTTTCGATGTGTCACCTGCTTCTTTCTTTTTACCCCGGCGGTAACGTTGTTCTGCCTCCCTTCTTAAAGGGGGAAGAAATTCCTCTTTGAGCCATTTATGAAGATCTTCATTCAGAATGATTTGGGACTTTTTGATATCGATATGGAATGCGTCATCGAGCCGGTGATCAAAACTGAATTCAACACGCAGACTGGTAAAATGTGGTTCCTGTGCAAACATCTTCAGCCAGCCTGGCCCATAAATAAGTCTGTTCTCCCGGTAAACATAGATACCCTGATTCTGATTGGAATAACGGGATTTCGAATAGGCTTCCGGAGAACTGAAATCCCATTTGGTGGGTAGGATAAAGGCGCGGACAGTAATAACTGCTTCTTTGCCTCCGTTAATTTCAACAGTGACGTTTTCTTCAGCAACACAATCCGATTCCTCAGGGACAAACGGATTATATGACTCAATTTTCCGGCCATTAATAGAAATTTCGATATTCGGGGCCCTTGTATCTGTATGATCCAGGAATCTCTGATAGACCATGGATGAATGTTCAATAAGCCCCTCAACAACTTTTTCGAGAGCTCTTCTCGCATGGATGCCGCCGGGATCGGAATAAGTCTTAATCAGTCTGTCCACTTTTCTCCATATTACCAGCGTTCCCGATGAATCTCCGGCAACCGACCGGAGACGTTCAAGTTCATCAGTGGTGGGTGATGATATTGCAAGTTCCCATTTTCCGACACGGGCAACATGATCGAGATCCCAGGATGCTTTCACGGGTTTTTCTGTTTTCTTATCTTTGGAAATAACAGATAACTCCCGGCAGAATGCTGTTGAAGCAGTTTTCAGACCAAGACCAAACTTTCCGAGGCTTGTCGGACTTGGATGAACCCTTGAACCGTAGCGCATTGCGTTTATTAAGTCGGATTCATTCATTCCATAACCATTATCTGCGATAAAAACCTCGATGTTCCCCTCATGATCCATTTCCAGCCGTACATCAATTTTGGTGGCTTCAGCCGCTATCGAATTGTCAATAATGTCTTCGATTGCTGTCTCAATCTGATAGCCGGTATCACGGAGACCTTCAATAACACGCTTTGGATCCGGCAGAACTTCCAGATAGGTTTTCGACATACTTTCTCCTCCTTTTCTGCATCAGAATGATATGATTTTCCATTTGTTTCCTAATTTCAGTCTGGTACCATAGTCCGGTGTTTCTTCAGAAACGCCTTCTGTTTTCTGGTAACTGATGAAATACCTGTTTTCATCATCCTTTTCAAGAAAAATTTCATCACCCGCCTTAAGGTTGTTTGACTTGATATATCCGGTCATACCTGTCAGACGGTATTCATTCCTTGTCCCTCCGAAAAATTTGTTGTTATAATAAATAAAATTAAATTTCCATTTGTTGGACAGAGAATCCCTGACAATCAGAATTGTTCTGGGATTCTTTTCTTTTGAATCGAGCCTGGGGAAAAATCTAAGTATTCTTTCTTCTTTTGGAATGAGAATTCCAGCCTGATGGGCTTTTGTTTCCCCGGTATCATTGGCACTCAGGATTTTTGAAATCTTATAACGGTTAGTCATCTGTATTCCCCCTGAAGGGAGTAATTCTTAATGCCCTGGCAATATCCTGGAATTCATCCGGTTCTCCTGTTGTTCCCACAACCGCTTCACGGAATAAATCCCTTTTCCGATCAAGCCGTTCATTGATAATTTCCTCCACAGTACCCTCGTAAATAAGACGATGGATTGTAACCGGACGTTCCTGTCCTCTCCGGTATGCTCTTGCTGTCGCCTGATCTTCCATTGCAGGATTCCATTCAGGATTATAATGGATCACGCGATTTGCACCTGTCAGATTCAGTCCGGTTCCTGCTGCCCGTGGATTGAGAACAAGTACAGCTGCACCGGAATGGCTGTTGAAATTATCGACAATTATCTGTCTGTCCTCCACCGGTATACGACCGTCAATGCAGCTGATAGAAATTCCGGGAAAATGTTCCGGAATTCTTCTGACCATCAGATTAATCATTTCTGAAAAAGAAGTGAAAATGAGAACTTTTTCATCATTTGATATTATTTCTTCAAGAATTTCAATAAGTCTCTGATATTTCGGGCTGATAATTGCAGGATTTTCGTTTTTCGGACTTATCAGAAACGGGTGACAGCAGAACATCCTTAATTTTATCAATGAAACAAGACCGGCAGCAGGCCCGTATTCAGAAATAATGCTTCTTCTGATTTTTTCATATTCGGTTTTAAGATCCGGGGGAAGTTCGAGAAACTGTGGTATTTCAATTTTTTCAGGCAAATCCTGTGCAACTTCACTCACCTTTCTTCTTAAGATGATCGGAGAAATGAGCGGCCCGAGCTCGGATGCACTCTTCGTTGTTTCATTGAATTTTTTTTCAAATTCCTCCCTGCTCCCAAGAAATCCGGGCAGAACAAAATCACAAATTGACCATAGATCTGTAAGATGATTCTCCACAGGCGTTCCTGTGACTGCTATTGACAGACGTCTCGGAATCGATTTTGTTTTTTTCGTCCGTAATGCATCCGGGTTTTTGACAGCCTGGGCTTCATCAAGCACCACAATATTCCATTTTATCATCCGGAGAATTGTAATGTCCCTGATGACTGTATCATAGGAAGTGACCGTCACATCATACTGGTTCAGATCCTCGTAGAAACCGGTCCTGCCGGGACCTCTGTGAATAATGACTGATAATCCCGGTGCAAACCGATACAATTCCCTGTACCAGTTTTCAAGAAGGGTTGCCGGAGCGATGATAAGTGAGGGTTTTTTTCCTTCTGATTTATTTGCAAGAATGAGACAGATTATCTGGATGGTTTTTCCAAGTCCCATTTCATCAGCGAGAATACAACCCAGGTCTTCCCGGTCAATCATTCTCAGCCATCTGTATCCGGTCATCTGGTAGGGATAGAGTGTGCCCCTGAAACCTGCAATAATCTCATCTTTTTCGGATGATTCCGATTCGGATGAAGGAAAAGAGAGAGATGTTCCGGGGTTTATGCGGATGGGAATCGTTTCTGATCTTTTCTGAATGAGAGAAAAATACTGTTTTAAAGATATTTTCCCAATTGTTTTAATATTACATTCTTGAAAGATTCTGGAAATTTCACCAAGGGCACCCCGGGCAAACGGATACCAGACGCCATCAATAATGCAGTGATCCGGGATGCAGTCAGGTGGCGACAACAAAAGAATATCCTTGTCTGCTTTTCGTCCTGCAATATAACAGGAATAGTCTCCGATTTGCCTATCTTGTCTTTTATTTTCGATTATCCAGATCTCCAGATCAACAGGATATTTTGAAAATTTTAACGTTTGGAGAGTCTTTGATGGAGCTGTTACTGAATAGCCCTGGATTTCGGTTTTTCCACGGAACTCGGCCTGATAAATGTCATCTGATGATGGTGTAATTATTTTCCGGCCATCATCGGCAGACAGCCGGACGACAGACTGGTCAATAATCCATTTTCCGTCAGGCACTCCGGAAATCACCTGTTTTTATTTTATTGATAATTGATTATCAGGTGTCTTAATTTTTATTAATTATCGTGGATGTTTCAATTAATAATACAAATGTCTTAAACCCTGTTTTTTCTTTCATAATGGACTTTAGTTATCATGTCCATTTGTTTTAATCGCGTTACAGATAAACTATAATGAGACAACAGGAAATGTATCTGTTAATCACAGGGGATACTGAAACCGGAAAAAGACACGGGGAATGAGACCATGAGTGCTGAATCAGATATTCGCATTATTGATAAGGCAGTCAGTGTATGTCAGGAGAAACCATTTCTTTATAAATTCATTTCAGCTAACGATGTCGGGAAAACCGGCTCTCACCAGAGCGGTTTTTATATTCCGTATTCCTGCTGGCCTCTGATATTTGATAAGCCTGGTCAGAAGGGAAAAAACACAGACAGGTTTGTCCGGATAAGCTGGAACGATAAAGAGGATACCCGCAGCAGATTCATCTGGTATGGAAAGGGCACCAGAAGAGAATACAGACTTACACGACTCGGAAAGGGCTTTGAGTATTTAAAAGATAAGTATATCGGCTCATTACTGATTATTGCAAAAGAAAGTGAAGATACCTGCCAGGGTTTTGTTCTTGATACGGATGATGATATCGAACAGTTTATGGCCCGGTTCAATATAATGCCGTCCCGGTCATACGGATTGATCAGACCGGAAATTCCGGATTCAGGTGAAACCGGAATTGTGCCCGGAAATGAACTATTAGAGAAATATAATTTAATGACAGCTGAAAAATTTCCTGATACAAAGGATATTGCAGCAGCTGCAAGAGATATCTGCAGAGGAAAAGGACAACCCTCCGATGCTGATGAGAAAATCATAACATGGCTTGATACGGAATATTCTCTCTTTAAATATATTGAAGAATCCCGTTATACACCTCTCGTTCAGTCAGGTTTTCAGTCAGTTGAAAAGTTTCTTGACTTTGCACAGACAGTCCTTAACAGACGAAAAAGCAGGGCAGGAAAATCCCTTGAACATCATCTGAATGCAATATTTCAGGAACATCACCTTTCGTTTACACCGAACTGCGTTACAGAAGGGAATAAAAAACCTGATTTTATTTTTCCGGGTTGTGACCAGTATCATGATTCGTCGTTTCCCGAAGAGTCCCTGGTTTTTCTTGCTGCCAAAACAACCTGTAAGGATCGCTGGAGACAGATTCTGAATGAAGCCGACCGGATAAAAACACGCCATCTGTTTACACTTCAGCAGGGTGTTTCCCCGGCCCAGCTGGACGAAATGGCCAGGGGAGGTGTGCAACTTGTTGTACCGAAGAAAAACATTCCGCATTTCCCCGAAAAATATCGCACAGCGATCATGACACTGGGTATGTTTATCCGGTATACACGGGAAAAAACCGGACCATAATCAGATTGTGAGCAAAATGCCTGACGTTTTAACTCCGGAACAACGGAAACTGAACATGTCACGTATCCGGGCCAGGGATACAACTCCCGAAAAAAAACTTCGCCGGATGTTGTGGCAGAATGGCATCAGGGGATACAGGATTCATTATGATCTTATTGGGAAACCGGATATTGTGTTTGTGAAAAAGAAGATTGCAGTTTTCATTGACGGATGTTACTGGCACAAATGTCCGGTCTGTTTCAGGGAGCCGGACACAAGAAAGGAATTCTGGATGAAAAAGATTGAGTCAAATGTTCGTCGTGATGAGAAAGTGAATGAGGAACTGAAAAAGGAAGGCTGGACAGTTATCCGGATATGGGAACATGAAATCAGAAAGGAACCTGAGAAGGTAATAGCCGGAATCCTGTCTTTATTATGAGGGGCAGGCTTCTTTTGTCTCTTCCCCCTGGATTATCACACCGGATGATTTGAGAGATTTTACCACCTGTTTTGCGAGTATTTCCATAAGCGGAACAGCGACCGAATTTCCAAACTGTTTGTATGCCTGCGTATCCGAAACGGGAATGATAAATGAATCGGGAAATCCCTGCAGTCGTGCACATTCCCTCGGAGTCAGTCTTCTCGGATTTTTTCCTTCCTGGGGAATAAGAATCTCGCTCCCGTCCTTGTAATACCGTGCTGACAGAGTCCTGCTGCATGAATTCAGATCGACGAGTCCGAACCCGAAACCATTTCCTTTCCGATGATGTTTATCTGCATAATCCTGCAGGTACTGCCAGAGATGATCCGTAAGAGTGTATTTTTCCGGAACATCCCTTTCCAGTATGTCTGCAATGACAGGTTTTTTATCCGGTATATCAGGAAAATCAAACCGTATTCCGAAGTCACGGAATCCTATCATAATAATGCGTTCCCTGTTCTGGGGAACGAGTTTGTTTGCATTAATTACCTTATAATGAAAGGAATAACCTTCCTGAAGAAGGGAATCCCTGATAATTCTGAATGTTTTTCCCTTGTCATGTCTCTCAAGATTCCTGACATTCTCCAGGAAATATGCTGCAGGACGTTTCTCTTTGAGGATCCGAAGTATCTCATAGAATAAGGTCCCCTTGGTCTCATGGGCGAATCCGTGCGGGATGTTCAGACTGATATATTTGGAGACTCCGGCAATTGAAAAGGGCTGGCAGGGGAATCCCGCCACAAGTATGTCAAAATCAGGCAGTTCTCCTGCATCGATTTTTCTTATATCTCCCGCAGGAATCTCTCCGAAATTTGCTTCATACGTTTTCTGTGCATATTTGTCCCATTCAGATGAAAAAACACATTTACATCCTGCATTTTCAAAAGCCAGACGCAATCCCCCGATTCCGGCAAATAGATCAATAAATGTGAGTTTATTATTTTTTTTCCGGGAATCAGGCTTTATTACAGGGTCCATTTGTTTTGTAACAATGTTAATTCCACATAAATAATGATTGCTGTATGCGGTGTGAAAGTGAAGGTAACAGATTATTCGCTGATCCTGCGGGAAAAAAATGGTAAAAATAACTCACAATAATGATAACCGGCTTAATCCCCGGTTATGCCTGCCCCCTTTATGTGTCCCCGCGTTTCTCCCCCTCCTTCCGGCGTTTTGCCCAGTACTCATCGAAGAGTTTATCCATCTCCTTCATGACTTCCTTTGCCTCCTCTTCGGAAATCTCGACCCAGTCGAGAGAAGCACTGGACCGGCCGGACCAGAGGTCGACTCCATGGCGGTCGGGAACCCATTTCCCGTGACCATGGTAGATTTGGAAGTCGAGACTGTCCCAGTCCCCGCGGACAAGGCCAGGCAGGTGTATTGACTTCATATATTGCCACATGGTTTCATCTCACCTTTTTTCATCCGGCTTGTGCAGGTTTTTCTTTCTGTTCTGCCTCTTTGTATTTTTTCCATTTCAATCCTTTTATTCAAAATAAGCGCTGTCAATGGTTGCGAGGTCCAGGAAACCAAGTTCATCGGCCCTGTATTCCCTGGCTTCGCCACTCCGGAGAAGCGGGTCAATATCCTCGTCCATCCAGAAGTCCCACGTCTCCTTATCCCCTTCACGGATCACGCCAAAATACTGTGTCACGCCTTCTTCCCCGTTCTCATCAGGACCCGGCCCCTGGTCCGATACGTCCCGGAGCTTTTCGGCAAGCGTGACAAACCAGCGCGTTCCCGATTCCGTGCCGAATATTTTCAGGACGGGGCAGCCATCCGCCGTCAGGTTTCCGTTCTCAAGGCGGTATAACGGGCCTGATTCCTCGGCAACAACGGTCCGGCTGAGGATTTTGCCTGCGGTATCTGCCACGTCTGACAGGTTGCCTTCCGCAATCCATTGTTCTTCGCCATTGTCCCCGTAACGGAAGAAGAGGAGGTATGACCCGCAGGGGGTCCTTTTCACCATCAGCGCCGCTTTCCGGCCATCCGATACATGGTTGTCTGGAAAACTCCATTCCTTCTTCCTGTAAAACCCCGTCGTGCGGATGAACAATGTCCCGTGGAAATCCTGAATACCAGGATTATAATTCTTCATGTCAATGAATGCCGAGTCATTTTTTCCAAAGACGATCAGGGGAAAAAGTTTGTCACGCATCTGCAGTTCAATCAGAAACTGGCGGCAATGGTTCGTAAGCTTCCCGTCATCGCCAAACGGCTCTTTGGGGTATCCCACAATGAATTTCCCATTATCATAGCGGACACCCGGTTCACGGACAAAAACAATGGGAATGTTCTGGTGTACACACGCATGGTGCCGCTTGACGATGTAGGGATAACGTATCTGGTCCATCATGCACCCATTGATGTCATTTTTCAAAAGGAAAAAAATTCATCTTTTTATTCCGGAACCGCAGTCTCCGCCTGAAATCTCTCCTCCTTCAGGATTGCGGGCTGCCAGGGGCATTATCCATCAGCATCTCCAGTATCCCGAGGGCTTTGTCATAGCCGTTCGATAGTGCTGCAGGGCGCAGTTTTTCAAGAACCAGCCGGGATTTCCGGTAGTACGTCGTCCGGAAACTCTCGTCCCGGTCTGCTGCGTCAACCAGGTTATCTATCCGGTCGCACAGTTTCACGAGGACTGCTTCCGGCGGGGAGGTGAGTATGCGGTCCAGTGAATCAGCAATCTGTGCCTCTTTGGGGAGGTCCGGGTTCTTTGTCAGGGCCCTGAGAACAGCCTGTATCTTTTCGCGTTCCCCTTCCGGCAGGGGGAGGGTCTGCAGGGTTTCCTGCGCAAGACTGCAGGCTTCCGGAGTGCAGTCCTCGAATATGTCGTGGAGCCACGCGGATATGATTGCAATATGGTTTCCTCCGCAATGCCCCACAAGTGCTGCCACTCGTGCCGGATGTACAATGTAGGGAGTAGTGCCGTCTTTCCTTGTCATACCGGCATGGGCCTGTGCTGCCGTCCTGGACGCACTCTGTATCGCAGCCAGATGGATGTGCTCCATACAGAAAAATAGCCGGGTTTGGATTTTAATCTCATCGAATTAACCCCTGTGCCTGCCTGGAAGCGGCAGCAGGGAAAATTCCCGATACTCTCCCTAAAACACGCTGTCCACCGGGCTTGAGCAACTGTAGCCGTACTTTGGGAAAAAGGGGAATGGAAAGGCCCTACCCTCCCCTCCCCCCTCCCTTCACGAGCCCGTACTCGATCTCGTAAAAGGCATGCGGCACGGAGATGACGTACCGCATCTTCTTCTGCTCCTCTGCCTCGGCAATCTGCTTCAGCAGGGAAGCCTGTTCATCCGGCGGATGCCCGGACAGCACCCACCGCTTCGTTTCGTCGCTCATCTTCCAGGACCGGGCCGGGACCGCCTCGGGAGGCGTTGTCACCGAGTCGTCGGCCGGGTCGAAGTACGCGATCACGTCGTCCCGGTGCGCCTCTGCCGCACACCGCATCGCCTCGGCAATCGTCTTCTCGACGACAGCCTCCTCCCGCTCCTCAACCGCCCGGCCCTTCTGCCTGTGCTGCCAGTAGGCGGCAATGGCCGCCACCAGCGCGACGAACAGCTCGAAAACCTGGATCAACTCGTTATCGACCATGCGAAAAGACCTCCATTTCGGGGGAAAGAGGCGGCCTGCAGGGAAAAGAGGGAAGCGGGAACGGGGGTTCACCGCCTCCCCTGGATCTGTTCCAGCCGGCTGTGCATTTCGGCGATCGCCCGGAGGATGGCAAAAAGCATCATCAGGCTGCCGATGCACATGCCGAGGAGGAACAGGAGCCCGTCTTCCATGGCCCCTCCTCCCCNGAC